>OBEQ011302514.1_pt1 | contig 16280 bp, 14 predicted proteins | sample 1670901 | NCBI WGS metagenome assembly OBEQ01 (sample SAMEA104232315, study PRJEB22302) | groundwater metagenome | biome: forest; feature: aquifer; material: groundwater | place: USA | collected 2011-08-07 | depth 5.4 m
ATTGTGGATCCTCCATTGAATTGAATGACTGTTACAAATTTTCATTCTGGCTCTTTTGAAGCCTTTTAGTAAATGGTAGGGTCCATACAATCATTACACTTCAAAATGCGAAGGTGAACGCTCAGATTGCAAGAAGTTAACATGTTTTGAATGAGAAAAAATGCAGGAATACTTGCGGTATTTCGAGTTTTTTCGATTGAAAAACATTTTAAATTCGCCGCAAGATGAGATGTTAACCTTCGCATTTTGAAGTGTAATGGGTATATGTATGGTGAATATGAAATCAAGGTTAATATTAATTCCGAAGTAAAATGGTCAGACAAGCCAAATATGGCTGATGCTAAATACATTATAAAATTTATGCATGAATACCCAGAAGCTCTGCAAGGATATATTATTTGTCGTACCCCACAACGATATCAAATAACAGAAAAAATAATGGCGTTGCCGTGGCAAGAAATACAGACTTTGTTTTCGTAACCGTTCACGCCCTAACAACGAATGCCCATTTGCATCACATCTGGACATTCTTCGCACTTCAAACATAGGCCTTGTTAACGATTACTTGTTTTCACGCGCGTGAAGGCGTTGTGGCAAGTAAATTCAATAATTCACGCAAGGCAATAAAAAACATGCTGTATTCAATATTTGCGCTTTCATGCAGCGATGATAATAATTTATTCCAGCGCTCTAACATCACATGATTATCTGTCATCCAATGATCAAATAATGTCGTCGCATCCGTTTCTTTTTTATCATGATGCATCACCGCAACTGTCAATGCGCATTGCGCAATATCTAATTCATCTCGTAACGTAAGACGTGCCAACACATTCCAATGACCATCACGCGCATCTTGGGCAATTTGATCGCGAAACCATAATAAATTTAAGCGCTCACCGGCAGCAAAATAAATTTTTGCTGTTTGCATTAAATCAAATTGATGCGTGCTCGCAATATCAATAATATTTAATGAGGTATAAATGGCACGATAAGTGCCAATGCGTTTGGCAATGTCTTTGGAAATACTGATTTTGGCAAATTTTTCTGTCAGCGAATCTAAATAATTTTTTGAAATACCGGCCATGAGAGTGGGAATAATATTTTCCAATGTTTTAACTTGCGCAGAAAAATGTTTGATTACTGTCGGTAAATCGTCTTGAGGTGGGCGATGACGCAACAACCAACGCGTTGCTAAATTCAATAAACTGCGCACATTAAATAACATGCCATATTGTTCAGCGAGTGGGATTTTAAAATCTAATGATTCAATGACTTTTTGCAACGCATCACTTTCAAAAATATGTGCGGCTGCTACATACGCACGAATAATATCCGCAATGGCAGCGCCAGTTTCTGTTTGTAGGCGATAAACAAACGTAATGCCCATGGCATTTACCACTTTATTGCTTAGTTGTGTCGCAATAATATTACGATGTAATCGATGAGTGCGCATCGCTTGCTGATATTTTTTGCGAATCGAAAATGGAAAAGCAGTTTCAACAATTTGACATAAATAAGCATCATCAAATAAATCTGATTTTAAAATTTCATGTTGAATGTAAATTTTTGTGTAGGCTAACAACACCGCCAATTCAGGCCGCGTTAAGCCTTCTTCCGCCGCTTTGCGTTCTAACAATGTTTTATCATCAGGCAAAAATTCGACTTTGCGATTTAACACTTTTAATGTTTGTAATTCTTTAATATAACTTTGATGCAAGCCAATATTTTTTTTGGCGTGAAATGCGGAAAAACTCATCACCAATGCTTGTTGATAATTGTCATGCAACACTAAGTCCGCCACTTCTTGCGTGACAGAAACAAGTAAATCATTGCGTTTTGCCAGTGATAATTTTTTTTGATGGACTTCTTGATCAAGTAAAATTTTTAAATTGACTTCATGATCAGAACAATCTACACCCGCAGAATTATCGATGAAATCCGTGTTAATTAAGCCACCTTTTAAGGCATATTCCACGCGCCCTAATTGCGTAAAACCTAAATTGCCACCTTCACCTACCACTTTGCACATTAATTCATTGCCGTTTACTCGACAATAATCATTGGTGCGATCGCCAACATCGGCGTTGGTTTGCGTGCTCGCTTTTACATACGTCCCAATACCGCCATTAAATAATAAATCAACCGGTGTTTTTAACATGGCACGAATTAATTCGTGCGGTGGCAAGGCATCAATATTGACGCCTAATAACATTTTAATTTGTGGCGATAATTTAATGGATTTTTCGCTGCGACTAAAAACCCCGCCACCTTTGGAAATTAATTTTGTTTGATAATCTGCCCACGAAGAACGTGGCAATTTAAATAAACGTTCGCGTTCGACATAAGATGTTTTGGGATTCGGATCGGGATCTATAAAAATATGTCTATGATCAAATGCGCCGATGAGTTTGATACGATCAGAATAGAGCATGCCATTGCCAAACACATCACCACTCATGTCACCAATGCCAACAACCGTCATGATTGCTTTATTCACGTCCACTTCTAATTCGCGAAAATGACGTTTGATCGATTCCCATGCGCCACGTGCAGTAATCCCCATTTTTTTGTGGTCGTAGCCGGTTGCGCCACCCGATGCAAACGCATCATCTAACCAAAAGTGATATTCCTTCGAAATAGCATTGGCAATATCAGAAAACGAAGCGGTGCCTTTATCAGCAGCAACAACCAAATATGGATCGGCGTCGTCGTGACAAACCACATTCACTGGATGGATCACTTTTTTTTCAATTAAATTATCGGTGATATCTAACAAGCCACGAATAAATGATTGATAACATTCGATGACTTCCGTTTGCAGGGCATGACTGGCGAGCGGCGATTTTTTTAATACAAATCCACCTTTGGCACCTGATGGCACGATGATGGCATTTTTTACCGTTTGTGCTTTCATTAATCCTAAAATTTCAGTACGAAAATCTTCTAAGCGATCTGACCAGCGAATGCCGCCACGTGCCACTTTAGTATTGCGTAAATGAATGGCTTCAAAGCGCGGTGAATAAACAAAAATTTCATATAAAGGTATCGGCAAAGGTAAATCAGAAATGGCCGCTGATCGTAATTTAAAAGATAAATAATCTTTGGACGTGCCATCTGTTTTTAATTGAAAATAATTGGTACGCAATGTCGCTTTAATTAATTCTAAAATAGTACGTAGAATACGATCTTCATCTAAACTAGAAACTGATTCTAATGCTTTTACAATTTGTTGTTCGATATGTGCTTGCGATTCTTTGCCATTGGTTTTTTTCATCGGATCATGTTGCGAGAAAAACAAAGCAATTAAATCTTTCGCAATCATCGCATGCGTATTGACTGTTTTTTCGATATAAGCTTGACTAAAACGAAAGCCAATTTGCCGTAAATATTTGGCATATGCGCGCAAAATACTAATTTCACGCCACGATAAACTGGCGCTTAATACGAGCTTATTAAAGCTGTCATTTTCTGCTAATCCAAAATAAATATGATTAAATGCATCTTGAAAAATAACAGCAATTTGATCAATAGCGAATTTAGTTTGATAAACAACGGCAAAATCGCTAATCCAAATCGGTGGCTGTTGTTGCGCAGTAATTTTGAAAAGACTTTCATTATTAATACGCAATCCTAAATTTTCTAATATCGGTAAAATATCAGAGAGCGCAATGGCTTGTTGCCATTGATATAAACGCAAGTGTAGCAAATGTTCTTCATCGGGCTTTGGAGAAATATAAAAACCTAAATGCAGTGGGCGTTTGTCAGAGATTTGTTCTAAATGTTGAATATCTAGTACAGCCGCTTCCACTGGATATTCATCATAATAAATGGCCGGAAAAGCGTGTGCATATTTTTCAACTAAAACAAGCGCTGTTTTTTTTCCGTATTCTGCTATTAATTTTTTTTCGAGTTGCGTATTCCATGGTGATGTCATGGCGTCTATCCCTATAGTGCGTATCACATGAAGGTGATTTTTAGTCTTTAGTCGCGTTAATTGTTAATCATGTTTTTTCCAATCATTTGCATCAAACGTGCGACCAGTGGATTGATCAGTTTTTTTAGTGATTGCTTTAGAAGGGAAAAATTTTTCACGTATGCGTGTCATGATAAATAATACTAACCCAATAATCGCGCCAAACAGAAATAAATAAGCGAGTAACATAATGCCAAATGCAAATGCAACAATAGCAACACCGGCAAAAATAAACGGAATAAATTGTTTAAATAAACGACTCATAATATGGCCCTTTAGAAATTATCCCAAAATGGTTTCGATGCAGAGGAGGATTGAGGTTGGTCGCGCAAACAAAAAATGCGGTCATATTTATTTTTTTCCATGCGCTGCGATAACGATAATTTGGGATGTGTTTTATCGTATTTTTTTAGAAATCGATCGAGTGGACTGACATAATAATCCAGCCCTAGCCATTTTTTTATGCTATTTAACACGTGCTTTTCTCCTCCACCACTCGTTTAAAAACGATCGTCAGTATAACATAAGTTAATAAGCGAGATAACTAGGTCAAATAGGCGCTAGCACCTGTTGATCCAGAAGAACAATTAGCAAAAAGTATTGCATTATTAAAACAATATGTACCGTGTCTTTCGGTGATTCAATCACAAGGCTGGGATGTATTAACCGCTGTGTGTCATCGCATTGTGGAGCGAGTGAAAACAGCCCCGCTTTGAGTTTTTCTTCCCATTAATATACTGATAATATTCAATAATAAGATTTACATCTTCACACAGGTTTAGTAAGGTGTGGCCGGCATTTTAAATAACCGTTCTTAACTTAAATAACGCTGGTCAAAATGGTATTGTATTGAAATCGACTAGTAATAAAGCAAGAACGGACGTTGCATGCCAGAGGATGGAAATTTGATGAGATTTATATATTTTTTATTTTTAACGAGTATGCTTTTTTTTATTGCGGATGCAGCAATTGCAAAAAAGCCCGTCAAAACTAGCAAAACACGCACGGTCAAAAAAGCAACGCAGGCAGTAGCCATTCCAGCGGTGATTTATGGCGCTTCGCAATTAGCCGGTGAGCTCAATCAAATTATTCGTGCTGATGGCGTCAATGCCGATGTGGCGGTGTATGCCAAGTCTATGAAATATGGCGATACTTTATACGCGCGCAATATTCATCAACTCATGACACCGGCCAGTACTTTAAAAATATTTACCGCGGAAAGTGCATTGCTTTATTTGGGCCCTGATTATCGTTTTTCGACACAAGTGTTAACCGATGCCAAATCAATCAAAAATGGGATTTTACAAGGTAATCTTTATATTGTATTAAGCGGCGATCCGTCGCTCACCTATTATGATTTAGTGGATTTGTTGCTGTCATTACGTACCCATCAAATTCAAGCCATTGCTGGCAATGTATATATTGATGACACTGCTTATGACAAAAGTTTTTATGGGCCAGGATGGGATTGGCGAGATAAAAATTATTGTTATGGTGCGCCGATAGGGGCGGGTATTGTGAATCACAATTGTATTTCTTTTCAAATAGCGCCATCAAAAATTTCGGGTCGTGCAGCGCAAGTAGTGACGTCACCCAAATATTATTACCCATCGATTAAAAATTCTGTCGTCACCAAAGCGCGCGGTGGCCGCTGTTCAGTGCGCTTAGAATACGATGGCTTAACCGGTGTTGCTGTCGACGGTTGCATCGCTAAAGGTCGCCAGGCGTGGGGATTGAGTTATGTCGTCACCGATATTCCTGAATATAATCGTTCGTTAGTTAAAAGTTTATTAAAACGCTTGTCAGTGAATGTATATGGTAGTGTGACATTTGGATCTTCACCTCCTAATCATTTGTCATTAATTGGTAGTCACACTTCTAAACCATTACGTTTGTTAGTCAATGAAATGTTAAAAAAATCTGATAATGTGATTGCGGGTGCGTTATTTAAAAAATTAGGCCAACTTTATACGCAAGAGGCGGGTAGTTGGGAAAATGGCAGTTTGGCAGTTTCACAAATATTAGCAAAACGTGCAGGCATGAATATTTCAGGTATGCGTATTTTAGATGGCTCGGGATTATCTTCGGATAATTTGGCAACGTCAGCGCAAATGATGCAAGTATTGGATTTTGCTTATCATCATTATCCGACAAGTTATGAATTTATTTCAGCCTTACCGATTGCAGGCGTTGACGGCACACTAAAAAATCGTTTACGTAATATTGCGCGTAAAGTGCGCGCAAAAACTGGAACGATTTCAGGCGTGGTGACATTAGCGGGTTATGTGATGACTGCGGACAAAGAACCCATCGCCTTTGTGATTATGATTAATGGACATAAGGGATTTGGTTGGCGTTATAAGTCGATGGAAGACAAAATTGCTGTTTCATTGGCAAGATATAAACGGTGATTGAGTTTTTTGTCATTCTGAGCGCAGCGTTCAGAATGACAAACGCTGCGCTCAGAATAATAACCCCACTAATAAACCCCAAACATTCCCATCACCATCGCCACTACCACCGCCACGCCCGCGCCTAATAAAAAATATTTCGCTTTAATATTTTTCTCGCGCACCCTCTGTGCATCGTGATCGATACGATATTGCAAAAACCGCAATTTTTCTTGCTGCATTTTTTTTTCATTCAATACTTCATATATCAACGAAGGCAGTTGCGGAAACTGCTGCGACCACAATGGCAAATTGTCACGCATGCGCCGCACAAACGAACGCACGCCCACTTGTTTCTTTAACCACTTTTCAATTTGTGGCGCGGCCACGGACCAAATATCTAATTCCGGTGCCAATTGTTTTGTTAACCCTTCCACGCTCACCAAGGTTTTTTGTAATAACACTAATTGCGGTTGAATATTAATATGAAAACGTCGCGCGACTTGAAATAAGCGCAACAACAATTGACCGAAAGAAATATCATGCAATGCTTGCTCGAAAATCGGTTCAGACACTGCACGAATCGCTCCTTCAAATTGATCGATACGCGTATCGGGCGGTAACCAACCGCAAGCAATATGCAATTCTGCCACACGTTGATAATCGCGCTTAAAAAACGCAATCATGTTTTCTGCTAAATAACGTTGATCGTGATGACTCAGTGACCCCACAATACCAAAATCAACGGCGATATAAGTTGGTTGTTGTGGATTGCTGGCATCAACAAATAAATTGCCTGGGTGTAAATCGGCATGAAAAAAACTATCGCGAAACACTTGCGTGAAAAAAATTTCAATACCGCGTTGCGCTAACATCGTCATGTTGACGCCCGCATTTTTTAAATGGTCAATTTGATAAATAGGAATACCGTGAATGCGCTCAATCACTAATACGTCCGCGTGTGAATATTGCCAATTAATTTTTGGAATATATAACAATGAAGAATTAGCAAAATTGCGACGCAATTGTGAAGCATTTGCACCTTCGCGCAATAAATCTAATTCATCATATAAAGTTTGTGCCACTTCTATCATGATGAGTTTGGGTTTGAAATGGCGCGCATTTTCCCAATAAGTTTCTGCCATGTTGGCGAGTGTCATCAACAAGTCAATATCGCGATCAATGATTTTTTTAATCTGTGGCCGCAATACTTTTATTACCACTTCAGCACCATTTAATAAAGTCGCGGCATGCACTTGCGCAATCGAAGCAGATGCTAATGCGTTCATCTCAAATGTTGCAAACACATTTTCTAATCGACATTGCAACGCGTCTTCAATCATTTCTTTGGCAATGACGCCTGAAAAAGGCGGCACGCGATCTTGTAATTTCGCTAATTCGAGCGCGATATCATCGGGAATAAAATCACGTCGCGTAGAAAGAATTTGTCCGACTTTGACAAAAATCGGTCCTAATGTTTCTAGCGCTAAACGAATTCGTTCCCCGCGAGTTAATTTTTCTTTACGCGTGAGTAACAACGTCCAATAAAATGGATTCAGAAAAACTAGAAAACGTAACGGTGATAGAATGCTTGTGCCCAATATCATTTCATCAATGTTGTAACGCATTAAAACAAATTGAATGCGAATTAAACGAAATAAACGCGAGAAAATTTTCACGACGTTATTCCTTTTTCTCAGTTTTTTTAGCAGGGTGCTCCAGTGAAGAATAAGATAATTTTTTTATTTTAGCCGCGGCGCGATCAACATCCATACGCAAATGATCAATGTCATCAAAAAAAGTTTGTAAACTTTCTTTGGTAGGCGTCCATTCTTTTTCTTCATGCACATATTCATTGATATCAGCAGAGAATGACTCAGCGCTCGCACGCATTTGTTTGGTAAAACGATGCAAACGTTGACTGATATGATACGCGGAAATATCACCTAATATTTTTGCGATTTGTTCTTCCCAATCAATGTGTAATTGATCAAAAATAGCAATGACTTGTTGACCTAATTCGGCATCGCCGCTCATGGTTACGTCTTCTGCAAAAAAACGCTGGCGTTGTTCTTGTGGCGCAACAGCGACATTCAATAATTGCAACGGCGTACCCGATATCGTGGTATCAGCTTGTTGAATATCATCGGTGTGAAGTTGGATGCCGGTATCAGTCAACAGGCATTGAAATTTAAAATGAAAAGGTAATAATTCAAACGCAATGATTTTTCCGCTTAATTTTTGTATGCGCGGCAACGATTCTGGATCTAATTCCAAATAGGCATTTAATGCATTAGATAATGCGGGAAAAAAAAATTTTTTGTTCATTGCTAATACTCTTCATTTTGTAGGGTGGATGACGACGTTGCGCGTCTAATCCATTCTACACATCTACACATCAATATTTATAACCCACATGTAATGCCACAATCCCGCCGGTTAAATTATCATAGTTTACCTCTTCAAAACCGGTTTCTAACATCATGGTTTTCAATTTTTCTTGATTGGGATGCAAACGAATGGATTCCACCAAATATTGATAACTGGCGCGATCATTTGCAATCCATTCCCCCATTTTTGGGATCACGTGAAAAGAATACGCATCATATAATTTATTTAATAAAGATGTCGTCGGCTGCGAAAATTCTAAAATGACACATTTGCCACCGGGTTTTAAGACGCGATACATAGCTTGTAATGCGGCTGTTTTATCAGTGACATTACGCAAACCAAACGCAATAGTCACACCATCAAAATAATGATTGGGAAAAGGTAATTGTTCCGCATTCGCTTGCACATAATTGACATTGCCAATGATGCCAGCATCTATTAAACGCTTGCGACCGGCTTCCAGCATGGCTTCGTTGATATCAGTCATGACTACTTTGCCTTGTTTACCAACGATTTTTGCAAATGCTTTGCTTAAATCACCCGTGCCAGCAGCGACGTCTAAAATAAAATGACCGGGACGTGCGCCAATGGCTGCAATCGCGCGACGTTTCCATAAACGATGTAATCCTGCAGACATGACATCGTTCATCACATCATAATTCGGTGCAACGGAAGCAAATACATTGGCGACTAGGTTTGATTTTTCTTCAATGGGAATCGTGGTAAAACCAAAATGCGTGGTTTTTTTTTCTGAATCATTACTATTCATTTTTTTAATCTCGTTTTGAATGATTAAACGTTATTGAATAAATCGCGATATAAGTTTGTCATCCTGAGCCAGCTGCTGTCATCCTGAGCGCAGCGAAGGATCTCCATGATATGCACGGGTAGTTAATGGAGATCCTTCGCTGCGCTCAGGATGACAACCATCGTTATTTTTTTCTAATCCTTCGCGTCGACGCACAATTTCACCCGCTAACGCTAAATAAGCGAGTGCGCCTTGTGATTTTTCATCGTAATGTAATACCGGCGCGCCGTGACTGGGCGCTTCGGCTAAACGCACATTACGCGGAATGACGGTGCGATAAACGCGTTCTGGAAAATGCGCGAGCAATTGTGATGACACATCAACGGCTAAACGATTGCGACCGTCATACATGGTTCGCAACAATCCTTCAATGTGTAATCGCGGATTAATCGTATTGCGAATTTGTTCAACCGTGCTTAATAAACCACTCAATCCTTCTAATGCAAAATATTCACATTGAATAGGAATGAGCACAGAATCTGCTGCAACCAATGCATTCACCGTTAAAATACTTAATGAGGGCGGGCAATCAATTAAAATGTAATCATAATCAGCAATCACTGTTTCCAAAATAGTTTTCAAACGTTGTTCACGTTGTGCTAATTGTAATAAATACATTTCTGCGACAATTAATTCTTGCGTCGTCGCAAGTAAGTCGTAACCAGCAGCGGTTTGCATCACAGCGTCTTTAATATCTACTTCTTGGCAAATCACATGATTGCACGCGTATTGAATAGTTGATTTATGTACGCCGCTGCCCACCGTTGCATTTCCTTGCGGATCAAGATCAATCAACATCACTTTGCGTTTCATCGCCGCAAATGACGCAGTTAAATTAATACTGGTTGTGGTTTTACCGACCCCACCTTTTTGATTGGCTATCGCGATTATTTTTCCCACAAAGTTATCCTCATTAATTGTTAGTCACTTCCTTGGCTAACACGACAACATGTCGTTCTACGTTCATTCCTTTGATGCTCAACTGTATGACATTCTGACTCAAGAAACGAGAGGGAATCTCGCTTAATTCTGTTTGCGGGTATTTCCCCTTCATTGCCAGCATGATGCCATTTGCTGCAAGCAAGTGTTCAGTCATCGTGATTAACTCTGCGATGCTGCCCACTGCACGTGACAAAATAGTATCAAAAGTGCGCGCTGGATGAAAATCATTCACACGCGCATGCACCACATTCACATTTTTTAATGCTAAAGTCGCGACTGCTTGTGTCAGAAAACGGGTTTTTTTACTATTTTTATCGAGCAACATCCAATGTTTAGTAGGATCAACAATCGCGAGCGGAATACCTGGCAGGCCGGCGCCACTGCCCACATCTAAACAATGCGTGCCTTTTAAATACGGTTTTATGATTAAACTATCCATCACATGTAAATACACCATGTCGCGCGGTGCCGTTATCGTCGTCAAATTAAAGACGCGATTCCATTGCGTCATTAAATTTAAATAGTCAGACAATAATTGTTGTTGATGAGCGCTGACTGATAAATGATTTTCGCGGAGTGCCGTTGCTAATAATGCAGAAAATGATGACGTCGTCATGCACGATTCACACGTTTTAAATGGACTAATAATAATGAAATCGCCGCCGGCGTCATACCAGGAATGCGTGCCGCTTGACCAATGGTTGTCGGTCGTTGTTGATGCAATTTTTGTTTGATTTCCGTGGACAAACCCGCAATCTCATCGTAATTTAATTGCGTCGCTAATTTAACATTTTCTTGCCGCGTTAAACGCGCAATTTCTTCTTGTTGTCTATCAATATATCCCGCATATTTTGCTTGGATTTCGATTTGTTCTGCCGCTTTTTCATCGGCTAAACCTGGACCGATTTCTGCGATTGTCATTAAATCGCGATAACAAATTTCTGGGCGACGCAATAATTCCAACAAACGATATTCACGAGTGAGTGCTTGATCATTGCCTAATAATGCCGTGACTGCTTTTGCTGACGCTGTGTCGGGTCGCACCCACGTCGCGTGCAAACGTTGATTTTCAGTTTCAATCGCCAGCCGTTTTTGTTCGAACCAATCAAAGCGCGCGCGATCAATTAATCCTAATGCAAATGCTTGTGGCGTCAAACGCAAATCAGCATTATCTTCGCGTAACAATAAACGATATTCAGCGCGACTGGTGAACATGCGATACGGTTCTTGCGTGCCGCGCGTAATCAAATCGTCAATCAATACGCCGATATAGGCTTGATCACGGCGCGGCGTCCACGCCTCTTTTTCTTGCACGTAACGCGCCGCGTTAATGCCAGCGATAATACCTTGCGCCGCTGCTTCTTCGTAACCAGTGGTGCCATTGATTTGACCGGCAAAAAATAATCCGCTAATCGCTTTTGTTTCTAACGAAGGTTTCAAATCGCGTGGATCAAAAAAATCATACTCGATGGCATAACCCGGACGCGTGATGTGAGCTTGTTCAAAACCACGAATCGAACGCACAAATTCCAATTGCACGGCAAACGGCAAACTAGTAGAAATCCCATTAGGATAAAGTTCGGGCGTGGTTAAGCCTTCCGGTTCGACAAAAATTTGATGTGAACTTTTATCAGCAAATCGCGTAATTTTATCTTCAATGGAGGGGCAATAACGCGGGCCAATACCTTCAATCACGCCGGTATACATGGGCGATTCGTTAAGTCCGGCGCGAATATGATCATGGGTTTTTTCGTTAGTATGCGTGATGTAACAACACACTTGTTGGGGGTGATCACTGCGTTTGCTGGTGAAAGAAAAGACGGGCGTTGGCTGATCGCCTGCTTGTTTTTCCATGACACTGAAATCGACGCTGCGGCCATCAATGCGCGGCGGCGTGCCGGTTTTTAAGCGGCTGGTGCGAAATGGCAAATCGCGCAAACGTGCGGCGAGAGTTTTAGCAGGCGGATCGCCAGCGCGACCCGCTTCATATTGATTTAAGCCGATATGGATTTTGCCGGCTAAAAAAGTGCCGGCAGTTAAGATGACGGTTTTTGCTAAAAAGGTTAATCCAGTTTGGGTGATGACGCCGGTAATGCGATCTTGTTCGATTAAAAAGTCATCAACGGCTTGCTGGAATATAAGTAAATTCGGCTGATTTTCGAGAAATTGGCGAATGGTTTGTTTATATAAAACGCGATCTGCTTGCGCGCGCGTGGCGCGTACGGCAGGTCCTTTGCTGGCATTTAAGATACGGAAATGAATACCGGCAAGGTCAGCGGCACGTGCCATGACGCCGCCTAAAGCATCGATTTCTTTGACCAGATGACCTTTGCCTATGCCACCAATGGCAGGATTACATGACATTTGACCTAATGTTTCGATGTTGTGAGTGAGCAAGAGCGTGCTTGCACCCATGCGGGCGGCGGCCAGCGCGGCTTCGGTGCCGGCATGTCCACCGCCAATAACGATGCAATCGAATTGATTTTTTAGGTTTATCATTTAGTTATTCTCGTACCACACGTACCCTTCACCCACTTACGAAGCAAGCGGGATGAGGGGTTGCCCTATTCGGGCGCTCATTCTACTTCATTTCTATCGAACTTAGGCAGATTTTGTTTTATTTCCATCCAAAATTTTACTATTCGCGGGTAAAAGAGGTAAAATTTGCAGCAATATCACAGCATCACAGAATTGAGGATATATATGAAGAAATACGCAGCAGCCGATGTCGTCATTTTTGGCGGCGGGATTGCCGGTTTATGGTTACTCAATCGCTTACGCCAATCAGGATTATCCGCGATTTTATTTGAATCAAGCGCTTTAGGCGGCGGTCAAACCCACAAATCGCAAGGCATTATTCACGGCGGTATGAAATATGCATTACAAGGTATGTTAACCAATGAAATGCAAGCCATGGCCGACATGCCAGCGCGTTGGAAACATTGTTTAGCTGGCAAAGGCGAAATCGATTTATCTGCCGTACCGATTTTATCGTCGCAACAATATTTATGGTCACCGCGCAAATTCACTTCTAAATTAACCGGATTTTTAGCAAGCGCTACGCTCACTAGCAAAGTTGAACCCATCGCCAAAGAAAATTATCCCAGTGTATTTCAAAATGCGGCTTTCAAAGGCGAAGTATTTTCACTCGATGAAATTGTTATTGATGTGCCCGTGTTAGTGCGTGAATTAGTCAAAGCCAATCAAGATGCCGTTTTTAAAATTGAACCCGTCTGCGATCAAGAAATGAAGTTTGATGAAAACGGTCGCTTAACATCAGTGTGTGTGTACATGGCTGGAAAATCAGTTGAAGTGACGGCGCAACAATTTATTTTTACCGCAGGCGCAGGCAATGAAGTCATCTTGCGAAAATTACAGCATCCTGATCTCGCCATGCAACGTCGACCATTACATATGGTGTTAATGAAAACACCGTTTAATTTACCTTTATATGCACATTGTTTGGGATTGGGTCCGCGTCCGCGCATCACGATTACGACGCATCACGCCAAAGATGGTAGTCCGATTTGGTATTTGGGTGGTCAATTAGCAGAAGATGGCGTGGGACGAAATAGTGGTCGGCAAATTCAATTAGCGCGTGATGAATTGCGCGCATTATTTCCGTGGCTCGATTTTTCTGCGGCAGAATTTGCGAGTTTTACGATTGATAGAGCTGAGCCATTACAACAAGATGGGTTGAAACCAGAAACGGCTTATCTCAAAACTATTCAAAATATGATGGTGGCGTGGCCAACTAAACTCGCGCTTGCGCCAAAATTGACAGAAGATATTATTCATCAATTACAACAAATTAATTTGACCGCGCATTTATCAGACACGCGTGAATTGCGTTCATGGCCAATTCCGCCATTGGCGCAGCCCATTTGGGAGGAAGCGTTTTGCAAAAACGTCGCTTAGGCAATACGACGATTGAAGTGAGTGTGATTGGGTTAGGGACAGTCAAATTCGGTCGCAATCAAGGTGTCAAATATCCAGAAAAATTCGAATTACCATCTGATCAATCATTAGAAATTTTATTGAATGAAGCGCGTGCATTGGGGGTGAATTTATTAGATACCGCTCCTGCGTATGGCACCAGTGAAGAACGTTTAGGAAAATTATTGCGTGGTGCGCCGCGTCACGAATGGGTGATTGCAACTAAAGTGGGAGAAACATTCGTTGACGGCAAATCTTTTTTTGATTTTTCTGCGCCTGCGATTCAACAAAGTATTGAAAATAGTTTGCGCCGCTTACAAACCGATTATTTAGATATTGTTCTCATTCATTCAAATGGTGATGATATAAAATTAATTGAAGAAGAAAAAGTGTTTGCGACGTTGCAACAATTAAAACAAGCAGGAAAAATTTTGAGTATGGGCATGTCGACAAAAACGGTAGCGGGCGGTATGCGCACGATTGATTTAGCCGATGTGGTAATGGTGACATTTAATCCGGCGCAGCAAGAAGAACGTGCGGTGATTGCGTATGCAGCAGAAAAACAAAAAGGCATTTTAATTAAAAAAGCGTTTGCGAGCGGCCATTTGCAACAATTGGGATTACGCGATCCTATCAAAGAAAGTTTGCAATTTATTTTTCAAGAAGCGGGAGTGACAAGCGTGATTGTTGGCACGATTAACCCGCAGCATTTGCGCGAGATAGTTAAGGCGGTTGAGAAATAATTATCTGCATTTCTTTTAATGAACTTGTAAGTATTTCTTACAAGTTCATTATCATCACTTCGCCTCTTCTGCTTGCGAGAGAGGCAGCCGTGCGTAGCATTCTTATCCATAACTTAAGGGCATCTCTAGAAATTCAAGTTTTTATTTCTTTATTCTTTTTTTGATTGCTCCGTTCAGGGTTTGAATCTGTGTTTGTGATGCAGAGATCCTCGAAGCAACTAGGCCTCTTTGCACAGAGCTTGTTTTAATGAATACTCATAAAAAAAATAATAATTTATTAAATATACCCATATATGGGTATAGTAAAATAGATTTTTCAGCTAATCAGCTAATCAGCTAATCAAACTAAAATTTTTTTATTTAAAATAAAAAATTTAGTTTGATGCCATATTCCAGTTTTATTAAATGATTTCGTCATTCTAAAAATCTCCTTATAATGTTGCTAATACACGTACAGGTAAACCATCCATATTTGCTATTCGTAGCGGCATAATATAAAAATTATATCTTCCAGTAGGAATTTGGCTTAATTCTAAACCCTCAACAATTAAAATATCGTTCGTTAATAATGTTTGATGAACAGGTAAATTTTCAGCTTCGTAACAATCAACACTTATATAATCAATGCCAACTATTTTTACTTTTTTTCTTAATAATGCTTTAGCACCGTCTGATTCAATAAAAACATATTGTGACGTGAAATCTTGATGTTTAGATAACTGAGAGTTAGAAGTTTTAAAAAAAACAATATCATTGGGAAGTATGGATTGCGCCTCGACAAATGATGATGTAATTGATTTTTCTGTATTAGGCACTTCAATAATTAAACCCGATCCAATGAGATCAGATATTAAAAAATCATTACTGGTTTTTCCTTTTTTAATAACATGTGCAGGAAAATCAATATGTGTTCCTGTGTGATTGCCGAGATGCAAATAACACAAATGATAATTGGAATTATTTGTGAGAGTACAAATGTCATCTGATTTATATGTTGGATCGCCTGGAAAAACAACGATATCTTCACTAATTTCAGCTGTTAAATCATAATACTGGCTCATTCCCTTAACTCCTTATTTTTGCTAAATAAAAAT
>OBEQ010115722.1_pt1 | contig 16279 bp, 19 predicted proteins | sample 1670901 | NCBI WGS metagenome assembly OBEQ01 (sample SAMEA104232315, study PRJEB22302) | groundwater metagenome | biome: forest; feature: aquifer; material: groundwater | place: USA | collected 2011-08-07 | depth 5.4 m
AATTCCACATCGAGAGCCTCGAGAAGCAGCTCGAAGAGAAGAAAGCGCTCCTCGCCAAGGTGCACGACGAGACCACCGGCAACCAGACCTTCTGGCGCCGGCAATGGGCCATGTGGCTCGTCGCACTCGTGATGCTGCTTCTCGGGGGCGCGGTCTCCGCGGGCGTGCCCGTTGCCGTCGCAAAGTTCAAATAACCGAAAGGAACATCATGAGGGATGCCATTGCCCGACTCCTTGGGAGCCGGAAGTTTCTGCTCGCCGTCGTCGCGACGGTAGTGCTCGGCGCACTCGTCTACGCGGGGAAGCTCCCGATGAGCGAGTTCGCCTCGCGGCTCCAACAGATCGTGATGGTGCTTATCGCCGCCATCGGCGCGGAGGGGGTGGCCGAGAAGTGGAACGTACCTCCGCTCCCTCCAGCCGCACCGCCGAAGTCCGACGATCAGGGTGCATCGTGAAAGGTCTTGCTCTGATCGTCGCGGCTCTTGGGTTCGCGCTTTGCCTCTGCTGCTCGGCCGCGAACCGACGGACCGCGAACGGCGCTCTGGATGTCGCGCAGCTCGCGTGCATCTTCGCCTCCGAGCTCACCGACGAGAACGCCGTCGCCGAAGCGTGCGCCATTGAGCGCGAGCTCGCTCCGGTGATCCGAAAACTCATCGCACAGCGGGAAGCCGCCCGGCGCGCCGGCGTGCAGTGGGACCACGCAAAGGACGCAGGCCATGAATAGAGCGCAGGTTCACCACGCGCAGTACGCCGGCCCTGAAGCTCCGCCCCAGATGGTGGCCGCGGGGCAGATCGTCCACTACGTCAACGTGCTCGGAGTGATCCGACCCGCGATCGTCGTGCGGGTGATGGACGACGCCTCCGTCAACCTCCGGGTCTTCACGGATCTCGAGGACGCGGGCGATGCGTACGCATCTTTGGTTCCCTACGACGAAGCCAATGGCCCCCACTCGTGGCACTGGCCACCGAAAGGTTGATCCCATGCGAGGAAGAGGACACATCGCCGACGTCGCGGACGAGCGGGACTGGCCCATATCGAATCTCGTCGGCGACGTGCACGTCCCGGCGATGGTCGATCTCTCGAAGCACGTCGACCACGTACGCGATCAAGGAGCGACATCGAGCTGCGTCGCGCAAGCTTTCGCTCGCGCCGTTCATGTTCGCGCCGGGGTCGAAGGGATAGCCATCCCATTCCCCTCTGCGCTTGAAATCTATGCCCTCGCGCGTCGAGAGGATCTTCCGCTCGTCGACCAGGGCTCGAGACCTCGCGCCGCTGCCAGCGCGATGCGCGAGCTCGGTGTCACCGCGGAGGCGCGTTGGCCTTTCGACGAGGGAAAGGTCAACGATCTGCCCTCGTGGGACGTGCTCCAGCACTCGGTCGACGCGCTCGTCACGGGCTACTACCGCATCGGCGGTGACGGAGACGAGCGCTGCAGGCTCGTTCGACAGGCGTTGGCGGCAGGCTACCCGGTTCCGTTCGCGCTCCAAGTCGATCAGGCGTTCGAAAACTACGGCAATGGCATCCTCGACCGCTTCTCAGGTGCAAACCTCGGCGGCCATATGACAGCCCTCATCGGATATGGGCCGGGATGGTTTCTCGGCATCAACTCCTGGGGAACTGGCTGGGGCGACGGCGGTTTCTTCCGCACCTCCGACGCCCGCATTGGAGAGCCGACGTGCACTGACTTCTATGCGCTTACCGTCGCGCCGAAGAGGGTCTCATGAAGAGCCGCATTCTTTTCGCGCTCCTCCTCGTCGCGTGCTGCAAGGGACCGCCCGTGTCACCCATCCCGACGACCGAGACCGGCGATGCGAGCGACGACCTCGAAGACGCTGCCTCCCCCTGTGGTCGTGCCTGCAAGACTCTCCGCTCTCTGGGATGTCCAGAGGGAGCTCCATCCCCCGGCGGCGTGAGCTGCTACCGCGTCTGTCTCCGCGCAGGCGCCATGCTCGATCCAGCCTGCGTGGCGGCGGCCGCGAATCCCCAAGGTGTGCGCGCATGCCACGTGCGCTGCGAGCAATGAATGGCCGCTGTCGTTTACGCCGGCGCAGTTGCTCCGGAGTCGTTGAAAGTCACCGTGGCGCAAGGGTCGAGTGGCATCGATCTCACGACCGTGACGGCCGCAGAGCTCCTCGTGAAGAAGCCAGACGGCACGACCCTCTCGTGGAGCGCCACCATCAGCGCAGCCAGCTCCACGAGCCTGACGCTCACGCACGTGTTCTCCGCCGCCGATGTGGACGTTACCGGGATCTACGTGGTCGTTCCAAAACTCGCGGTCCCCGCGGGATTTGTGCGCGGCGTGCCCAAGAAACTCACGGCGCTCGATCCGTTTCAGGCGGAGTAGCCGGTGGGGCATGTCCTCCTTCGAGGCTCGCAGATCAGGATCGCCGCCGCCTGCATCGCGAGCGATGCGGTGAATGACTTTGTCTACGTGACCGGACCCGCGGTCGGTGGGCTTGCCCAGGTTTCGAGGGTGGACATCGCCGACATCGCCAAGATGCCAGCGGTCGGCATCATCACGACAAAATCGACCCCGACCCGATGCGTCGTCGCGCTGGCCGGTGTCATCACGGTCACCGGGCTCATTCCCGGCGCCACGTACTTTGTCGGGCCGAATGGGCAGCCCACGAGCGTGCGACCTCCCGCGGGGCCGGGCGGTCGGTTCATTCAGGCCGTTGGCGTCGCACTCGATGCCGAACGGCTCTCGCTCAACCCCGCTCCCCACATGACCAAGGTGATTCCGTGAAGAAAAAACCTCCGAAAATAGCATCCGACGGTCCCTCGATCATCGACGGATTTCTCCATTTCGGGAAGGAAGATCTGCTCCGCTACGAGCTCGCGCAAGCCAAAGTGCTGAACGCACTTCAGGCGATTGGTCTCAAACGCTCCGAGTTGGATCGGGCCCGCGTCGACTTCACCGAGCGCATGCGCGCGGGGCACGCCGAGGTCCAGGAGCTCTCGAACTACTCCGCGGCACGCGAAGGCGAGCTGCGCGACCTGCAGAAGGAGCTCGCGACGAGCTATGGGCTCGATCTCTCAAAAGTCACCTACGACGATGTGAGTGGGAAAATCATGATGCTCGGAGAGCCCGTGCGGAAGGGAGTGAAGAATCATGGCTGAGCGCAAACCGTTGTTCATGAGCGTCGACGGCTTCTCCGAGGAGATGGCTACGTCCGACACGGCCACCTTCGGGGGACTCACCCTTGGCGGTGCGATCGCGATGGGGGGAAACAAGATCACCGGTCTTGGTGATCCCACTGTCGCCACCGACGCCGCGAACAAGCAGTACGTCGACGCCGTCGCATCGGGTCTCGATCTCAAGGCCTCGGTCCGACTCGCGACCGCTGCGGCCCTTCCCGCGTACGCGGCTGCGGGGTCGGGCGTCGGCAAAACTCTCACCGGAAACGCGAACGGGGCGCTGTTGGTCGACGGCGTTACCGTAGTCTCCGGTGATCGTGTTCTTGTCAAAGACCAGGCGGCATCGCACGTCGACCACGGCATCTACCTCGTAACACAAACGGGCAACGGCGCCGCGCCGTTCATCCTGACGCGCGCGACCGATTTCGACCAGAACGCCGAAGTGACTGCGGGCGCATTCACCTTCGTCGCCGAAGGCACCGTCAACGCGGACACCGGCTGGGTGCTCACGACCAACGACACCATCACGGTCGACACGACTGCGCTCGCGTTCTCACAGTTCTCCGCCACGTCGTCGTTGACCTTTGGACTCGGCCTCCTCAAGACCGGTGCAAACGTTGACGTGGAGCTCGACACGGCTGCCAATGCCCAAGGTGCAGGCGCCGGTGGAGGTTCAGCGGGGCTCGAGTTCGACGTGAACTCGGCCGCCGGAAAGCTTCGCGCCGCGGTGAACGCGACCGCCGGACTCGAACGAACGGCGAGCGGCCTTGGCGTGAGACTCAATGGGACCACGCTCCAAAGCGCGGCGGCGGGACTCAGCGTGAAGGGGCTTCCGAATCTATTCGAGATCAACGCCGTCGCCGTCGGCGCCACTGTGACGGCGCCCAACCTCGACACGCTGACCAATGGCAGCGACGCGAGCGCCCTTCACACGCACCAAAATGGTGAGGCCGGGCGCATCGAGAACTCGCTCGCCGTGAACGAAGCGATCGCCCTTGCAGACGCGGTGTTCATGTCGACCGTCAACGACCGCGTCGCGAAGGCCCGTGCCGACACGAACTCCAAGGCAAACGTGCTCGGCGTGGCGCGGACCGCGCAAGCCACCGTCGGAAACACCGCGGAGATCGTCTCGGCGGGACCCGCGATCGGCGTCCTGACAGGGGCCACTGCCGGCAACGCGTACTACCTCCAGGCCACGGGGGGCATCGGCACGACGGTTCGTGGCGCGGCGAACCGCGTCATTCAGGTGGGCGTCGCCAAGAACACGACGGATCTCTTCGTGCGCATCGTCGATTACGGTCGAAAGGCGGCGTAGCCCGTGCCGGGAACGGATCGCGTCCAGGTCGTCAAACGGGAGTCCGCCGCTCTTGGCGGCAATGCCGCCGACGATCTCCCTTTCGAAGCGCCCATCGACCCGCAGCAAGACGCCATCGAATGCGCCGGCGTCTACCTGCAGGACGCAACAAATCGAGACCAGAACGTCTATATCGACCGCAGCGGCGACGACCTGCGGTTCAAGGACGTTACCAACCCGATCGTGCTCCTGCGCGAGTTGTCGAAGTGGACGTCGTTCGTTGAGGTGACGGCCGATGCCACGACGACCTCCACCGCGTTCGTCGACTTGCTTTCCCTTACGGTCAACAAGAGGCTCGCCATCAGCGATCTCGTCGTCTCCGCGACCTTCTCCGCATCCCAATCGTCTTCCAACAACCAAGTTCTCTTCCGGATCATGGTGGACGGGACCGCGAAACGTGGAGCCAACGTGGGAACCCTCGGCTCCGGCGCGTTGATCGTGCGTGTGGCCGGGCTCGCAGTAGGAAGTCGAGCCGTCAAGCTGCAGTACCGCGTCTCGATCGGAGGGACCGCACGCGTGCGACCCGTCACGATTCCGGAAGGCGAACATGCATCGCTCTCCGTGATGGAGGTCGCGGCGTAATGATTTTCCTCGAGAAGAGCGCGACAGCAGCCCCCCTGTCGCTCACGGTGGTCCTCGATGGCGCCGGCGTCACGGGCCTCTTTCCGACGGTTGCCCTCAGAGATGCCGAGACGACGAACAGCTACCTCGATTTCGCGGACGGCAACTTCAAGAGTTCCGGGTGGACGCTCAGAACCGCCGCCATGACCGAGGTCGGAGGAGGGATCTACCAGCGGTCGCTGAACATTGCAGGCACGCCGTCCCTCGTTCCGGGGAAGCTGCTGGCCGCGGAGTACCATTTCGACGACGGTGCGGGGCTCATTGGCGACGATCATGATCTTATCGCGATCGCGCGCGTGCAACAGGACACAACGCTCCTTCGGAAGAACATCACCAACCGCATCGTCGAGGTGTCTGGCAATCCTGGGACTCTGACGCTCAAGGACGATGACGATACGTCGGACCTCCTTGCCTGGAGCCTCACAGACGAATCCGACGGCCCCGTGCTTCCCGCCGTAGGAACGCCGGCGCGTCGCGCCAAAGCCACCGGCTCGTACTGATGCAAGGCTTTCTCGCCCGCGCGGGGCACGCGCTCGGGCGGCTGATTGTTTCGCTCGGTTACGGTGGCGTTGGCGGAAACCAGGTCGATGCGGCCTGCATCCATGCAGCGATCGCCGTTGGTCCATCGCTTCGGAGCGTCCTTTCGACGGCCGAAGACGCCGGCGAGATCGTCTTCGCATCGCTCGCCACGGCGCTGACGCTGCCAAACTTCGAGTTCTCATTTGCGTCGCCGCAGATCGCGACCGTGCTCATGACGGCCGACGTGCTGACATCGGCTCGCATCCTCGTTCCCGGCGTCGCTTCTGAACTACGTGCGCCGGCGATCGAGTCGGGTCTGTGGAAGGCGGATTGCTCGACGCAGTTGGGTGCGACGGCGTTTGCGACCGTTCTCTCGAGCACGAAACTCCGCACGAAGGTGGAAGGGGAATGCTGACATGATCGACCTCGTCTACAGCAAGCACACGTATCCGGACTGCCTTCGTGCGGAACTTGAAGCGGCTGGTTTTCCCGCGCACAAGCTCGTCGCCATCGAGACGGGTTGGAAGCTGCCCGATGGATCGGCCATCCCCGCCGCATTCACGTACGTGCGGGTAACGAGCGACACGACGGACGCCGAAAAGAAGCTCGTCGATGGAGTGGTCCAAGCGCACGACGAAACCCAGACGGTAATCACGGAGGAACGATGAACCGCTACGTGCAAAAGGCAGGCGCCGTCGTCGATGCGTGGAAGAAGCGCTATGGCACGATGCCGTCGAAACACGCCGTCACGCTGGTTTGCGCCGTCGCCGAGCACGAAACCCGGTGCGGCGACGCGTGGAACTACGCGCACAACTGGGGCGCCATTCAGCGCCGAACGATGACGCCCGCCGAACGGGCGATCGTGCAGGCCGGCGGGACGCCTCCGCCCGTCGATGCGTTCGAAGAGTTGCACGGCGATAGCTCGCCGATCCATGGGCGGTACCAGGTCTGGTTCTGGAAGTTTCCCGACGACGTGCAGGGAGCGAACCAGCTCCTCGGCGTCCTACTCGAGAACCGCGGCGCCATCAAGCCGCACGTAGATAGGCTGAGCACGGACGAACTCGCCCGCTTGATGTACCTCACGCATTACTTTGAGGGCTTTCACGATCCGCGGCCAAAGCCTGGTGAAGCGATCGTGCCGGGCGAGCTCACGCAGGGGCAGCTCGCGAACATCGCCGACTACGCTGCAGCGCTACGGCGAGCCGCCACCGCGTTCACGACGGGGCTCGGCACGTGGAAGCCGGGCGATCCGATTCCAGTGATGGACCCGAACAAGCCGGACCTCGCGACGCTCGAGGGCGTTCAACTCGCGCTCGCGAGGCTCGGCTACGACCCCGGTCCGGTGGATGGAGAGGACGGTCCGCGAACGCGCGCGGCGGTGCAGAAGTTTCAGGCCGAGCACCAACCCGACGCGGGGCCGATGGACGGCGGCGTCGGAGCGAAAGCGCTGGCCGCGATCGCCGCAGCGCTCGCCAAGTGACGAACTCAAGCTGACCCCGGCCCTCCTCCGCTGCCGCACTCGCGTCGACCCTCACCGGGGTCGGCGCTTTTCGCCATTTTGTGAGGGTAGACGCGTGCGAACGAGGGCAAATCCGCGCAAATTGAGGTACGCTCCGCCGTACGCGGAGCTGGGTGGAAAGAGTCGTTCGACCATGCCCTGCGTGGATCGACCATGCCCTCTGACCTCACCACCACAATTACCGACCTCGAGCAGCAGACGGAGGGATCCGATCTCGAAGCGAAGCTCGCCGTAGGACGTGATGGACGAGGTGAACTCCCGAGAAACGTCTTCGAGACGTACTCGGCGATGGCGAACACGGACGGCGGTATCGTTCTGCTTGGTGTGCGGGAGCTGGATAGTGGACGCTTGGAAGTCGCCGGCATTCCCGACATCGCCAAGGTGCAAAAGGCGCTTTGGGATGGTCTTAACAACCGCCAGCAGGTCAGCGCCAACATTCTGCGAAACGATTCCGTTGACACATTCGAGATCGATGGGCGGCAGATCCTGCGCCTCGTTGTTCCGCGTGCGGAGCGTGCGCATCGTCCGGTGTTCGTCGGGAAAAATCCGCTCGAGGGAACGTTCCGCCGAAACCACGAAGGCGACTACCGATGCAGCGCGGAAGACGTGCGCCGGATGCTCGCGGATCAAATCGATGAGCGTGACGGCCACATCGTTCGAGGGCTCAGCATCGAGCACTTGGATCGTGCGACGTTGGCGAGATATCGGCAGCATTTTCGCGCGCTGAAGCCCGACCACATTTGGAACAATGCCGACGATCTCGAATTCCTCCGCCAGATCGGCGCGTGGCGCCGAGACCTTGCCTCCAACCAGGAAGGGATCACCGAGGCGGGACTGCTCATGTTCGGCAAGATGGTGGAAATCCAGGATCACTTCCCGACCTATATGCTTGATTTTCAGGAGCGCCCCGATGCCAAGGCCGACGTTCGGTGGACCGACCGTTTCACACTCGACGGGTCGTGGTCGGGGAACGTGTTCGACTTTTACCAGGCTGTGATCCTGCGACTAACCCGCGAGCTCCGGGTGCCATTCAAGCTCAAGGGAGACACTCGAATCGACGACACTCCCGTGCACGAAGCCATTCGCGAAGCTCTCATCAATACGCTGGTCCACGCAGACTACACGGGAAGCATCGCCGTTCTGGTCGTAAAGCGTCCGGACGTGTTCGTGTTCCGAAATCCTGGGATGCTCCGGATCTCGCTTGATGCGGCGCTCGCGGGTGGGACGAGTGATTGTCGAAACCGTCGCCTTCAGCAGATGTTCCGCTACGTCAACCTCGGCGAGCAAGCGGGCTCGGGGTTGCCCAAGGTCTACGCTTCGTGGCGATCGCAGCACTGGCGTGCCCCGGAGCTCCTCGACAAGGCGACCCCATACGAGCAGACGGTATTCACGCTGCGCATGGCGAGCCTGCTTCCGGAGATCACCGTCGCAGAATTGGAACGGCGGTTTGGGGAAGTCTTCCGCAGCGCGACGGAGGTGCAGAAGCTCGCGTTGGTGACGGTGGCCCTTGAGAGGAAAGTGACCCACGCACGCCTGCGCAGCATGACCGGGGCGCATCCGCGCGACATCACGATCGGCCTCGCTTCGCTCGTGCAGAAGGGTGTGCTGGAGACGGGCGGAGCGCATAAGCGAACCTTTTACTTTTTTCCAGGCGCGCCGCCGCCGGAGGACCCGGCGCTCGGTTTCGATGGTGCTGCTCCCGGGGAAACGCCCGCAGCGCCTGAGGTCGAACCGAGCTCCCACCGCAACACCCCGAGCTCCCACCATAGCGAGGCGAGCTCCCACCGCAACGCTCCAAGCTCCCACCACAACGAGGTTCTTCTTGAGCTGGCAGCTCCATTTCGTGAGAAGCAGCGTCTTTCGAGAGAGACGGCGGAAGGTGCAATTCTCGCCCTCTGCACGGACCGCTATCTGACCCTCTCAGACCTCTCGGAGATCACAGGACGCGCCGCCGATACGCTGCGGAATCACTACTTGAATCGACTGCTTTCCTCCGGGAAACTGCGCCTGCGCTTCCCCGAGAACCCGACCCACCCGGGCCAAAGCTACACGAAGGCGTAGGTGCGGGCGCGCGCGGACATTCTGGAGGCGCTCAGGCGCAGCGAAGAACGCCTCAGCGCACTCGCGGAGGAGACCATCGTCCTCCAAACGCGCATCGTTGCGCTCCGGCAGGAGGTTGAGCAGCTCGACGAACCGCCGCAACGCCATCTCCCAATCGCAACGCAAAATGGATCCCCAAGGCACGTTGCGACGGCGGCGCCGGCCCCTTCGACGTCGGCGGAGAAAGTGGCGCTGTTCCGCGATCTGTTTCGCGGCCGCACCGACGTCTTCCCCAAGTACTGGGAGAACGCGAAGACGAAGAAGAAGGGGTACTCGCCGGCGTGCGCCAACGAATGGGTGCGCGGCGTCTGCGAGAAACCGCGCATCAAGTGCGGAGAGTGCACGAACCAAGCGTTCATCGTCGTCGACGATCGGCGTGTCCTCGACCATCTGCAGGGGCACCACGTGATGGGCGTGTACCCCATGCTTGAAGGCGATCTGTGCTGGTTCCTGGCCGCTGACTTCGACAAGGACGCGTGGAAGGAAGACGTCCTCGCGTTCGCCGAAACCTGTGACCGATTCGAATTGCCCATCGCGATTGAACGCTCGCGGTCCGGCAACGGTGCGCACGTCTGGTTCTTCTTCGACGAACGTGTCGCTGCGAACACCGCCCGCCGTGTGGGTTGCTTTCTTCTCACGGAGACGATGGCGCGGCGCCATCAGCTCAAGATGGCCTCGTACGACCGCCTCTTTCCAAACCAGGACACGATGCCGAAGGGCGGATTCGGCAATCTGATCGCGCTGCCTCTGCAAAAGAAGGCGCGCGAGCAAGGGAACACTCTGTTCCTCGATCGAGCCCTCGCGCCGCACGCGGATCAGTGGGCGCACCTCGCGCAATTGCCCAGAATCTCGTCGGACCAGATCACGACACTGGCGGACGAGGCGACGAGAAAAGGGCGCGTCATCGGCGTGCAGATGAGCCCGACCGGCGAGGAAGACGACGCAACCCCATGGACACGCCGTCCATCAGGACATCCACGACGCGAACGGATCACCGGGCCACTCCCCAGCGACGTGCGTGCCGTTCTCTCTCAGCGTGTCTTCATCGCCAAGGCGAGCTTGCCCTCGCCGCTCCTCAATCAGTTGAAGAGGATCGCCGCATTTCAGAACCCAGAGTTCTACAAGAAACAGAGCATGCGTCTGTCGACGGCGACAACTCCGCGTGTGATCAGCTGTGCCGAAGAATTTCCGGAGCACATCGCGCTTCCGCGTGGGTGCGTCGACGATGTACGCGAGCTTCTCCGAGAGCATGGCGTCACGCTATCCCTTCAAGATGAGCGTAATGTCGGCGTACCGCTCGACGCGACCTTTCGCGGGGAGCTGACCGCGATCCAATCCAGCGCGGTAAAGGCGATCCTGGAGCATGACACCGGCGTGTTCGTGGCGCCCCCGGGGAGCGGAAAAACCGTCGTCGGCGCCTACCTCACCGCGTCGCGCAAGATGAACACCCTCGTCCTGGTCCACCGCAAGCCCCTTCTCGACCAGTGGGTTATGCAGCTCGCGGTGTTCCTCGGCGTCGACCCATCGGCCATCGGACGCGTCGGGGGAGGCAAAGACAAGCCCAACGGCATGCTCGACGTCGCGATGATCCAAAGCCTGGTCCGAAAGGGTGAGGTCAAGGACGTCGTCGCGCAGTACGGGCATGTGATCGTCGATGAGTGCCACCATTTGCCGGCGTTCTCTTTTGAGCGTGTGCTCGCTGAGGTGAAGGCTCGGTACGTCACGGGGCTGACGGCGACGCCGTATCGCCGCGATGGCCATCAACCCATCATCCACATGCAGTGCGGGCCGATTCGATTCGTGGTCGACGCGAAGGTACCGGGCGCGGTCCGGCCCTTCGAGCACCGACTCGTAGTTCGCAATACATCGTTTCCTGGCGCTCCCGGCGCGGGCGCGATTCAGGACCAGTACGCAGCGCTCGTTGTCGACGAAGCCCGCAACAAGCAGATCCTCGACGACATCGAGCAGGCCCTGATCGACGGACGGTCACCGATCGTGCTCACCGAGCGCAAGGACCACCTGCAGTACCTCGCCACGAAGCTCGAGCCGCGCGTCCGGAACCTCATCGTGATGTTCGGCGGACGCGGTGCAAAGGAAGAGCGCTCTGCGCTGAAACACCTGGCGTCGATTCCGGACGACGAAGAGCGCGTCGTTCTCGCGACCGGACGCTACATCGGCGAGGGGTTCGACGACGCGCGCCTTGATACGCTCTTCCTCACCATGCCCGTGGCGTGGAAAGGAACGATGGTGCAGTACGCCGGCCGCCTCCACCGCCTGCATCGGAGTAAATTCGAGGTGTGCATTTACGATTACGTCGACGGCCGCGTGCCGATGCTTGCACGGATGTTCGAGAAGAGGCTCCGGGCATACCGGGCCATGGGGTACGAAGTCGACGGGATGCCGCCTGCCACCAATGACGACGAGATTGACGGCGCCAATGAAAGCGAGAAACGCGACACCTCAGCGTTCACACCCTTCCCAGACGACGTTGACTAGGATCCCGCTTCTTCTTCCCAGCGGGTCCGTCGCCTCGGGTGCGCTCGACCTTGATAATCTGCCGGTAGTTTCTGCGTCGGCGCTTTCTGCTTGCTGAATTTTTAGCACACTGCTAAGAAGCCAGCACCAATGAAGACCGACGCATATTTCAAGTTCAGCCGGCGCGAACGCGAGATGATGGACGTCATCTACGCGAAGGGGCGTGCAACGGCTGCCGATGTTCGAACCGCGCTGAAGAGTCCACCAAGCTATTCCGCCGTTCGGGCCACGTTGCGCATCCTCGAGGAGAAGGGGCATGTCCGTCATGAGTACGACGGGCCCAGTTACGTATATCTTCCCGTGCGCTCGAGCAACGATACGAGCCGATCCGCCTTGAGACAGCTGCTCGACACGTTCTTTAGCGGTTCCGCTGAACATGCCGTTGCGGCCTTGCTCGATGTCGCAAACGCGCGACTGTCGGCTCAAGAGCGCGAGCGTCTGCTCAAGATGATCCGTAGGGCAGAGGAGGAAGGGCGATGAACTTCGAATCGTTATTGCATGGTTGGGAGCGCATGGCTGTCGCCGGCGCGGTCATCATGCTTGGAACCCATGTTTGCGCGGTGCTGTGTCGGTCCCACGCAGCAGCCTCCAAGAGGCTGCTCTGGAGTTCTAGCTTTTGCGGGTTGATGCTCGTGTCTGCATTCGCCTTCCTGCCGTTTCGCGTACACGTTCCGATCGCGGTGGAGCAAACGGTCAACGCGAATCTCGAGTCCGCGGATTCCCAGCTGCCCGACTGGGACCAGGGGACGGCGTCGACAGCAAATGGAGTGTCCCACTCAGCTGCAACGCAACCATCATCAAAGCAATCCTTCGTCTTCTCGTTTCCCCATGCAATCGCTGGTCTTTGGTTGGCAGGTGCCTTTCTACTGTTTGTCCGATGGACGGTCGGGGTGTGGCGCGTAAGACGTTTCCTTCAATTGTCTGTTCGTGCACCCAGTTCGATGCGCGTGCACCTCGAAAGACTTGCTCACGAGAGCGGACTTCGTCGAAACGTTCTGCTTACCGAACATCCAACGATCTGTGTTCCTCTCACGGTAGGTACGGTGACGCCGCGAATCGTTCTTCCCGTGTCCGCTCGCGATTGGACGAGCGAGCGCCTCGTAGCGGTACTCACGCATGAACTTGCGCACATCGCTCAATACGACAGCCTGATCCGTTCCGTCGCCGAGCTGTCCGCAGCGTTTCACTGGTTCAACCCCCTGGTGTGGCTTGGTCTTCGCCGCCTCGACATCGAGCGAGAGATCGCCGCGGACGATTTCGTGCTTTCGTCGGGATTTCGGCCGTCCGCCTATGCGCGACACCTTGTCGAGATCGCAGAGGCGAGCGCGGAACCGCCCCCCCAGATCACCACGGCCATCCTGATGGCTCGTCGAAGCAACCTCCCTGAGCGCGTCGGACGGATCCTCGCGAACGGACGGCCCCGTTTGGCCTCGATTCGTTTCAAACTACTTACGATGGTAGTGTTTGGCGGCGTCGTGGGAGTGTTCGGCTGCGTATCGGTAGACACTTCGCCCCGCGCACGTGATGTGTCGACAGCACCGTCGACAACGGAAGTGGATGCTCGCGTGGAGCGCCGCGTTCGAGCCATCTTGGCCGACAAGTCTCAGGGTGGGATCGTAGTGGGCATACTCCGAGACGGGCAAACTCGTGTGCTCGGCTTCGGGCAAGCTCGAAACGGAACCTCGACTTCACCCGATGGCGACACAGTTTTCGACGTCGGGTCCATTACCGAGCTGTTCACGGGAGTTGCGTTCTCACGCCTCGCAACCGAGGGACACATATCTTGGAATGATCGCCTCAAAGACTACCTTCCAGCGGGAGTCGGGGCTCCGCAACGGGACGGTCGCGAAATCACCTTGATCGATTTGGCCACACATATGGCCGGCTTGCCGGCGTTGCCGAGCAACTTCATCGAACAGGATCGCGCGAACTCGATTCACGGCTACACGAAAGATCGTCTCTACGCCTTCTTGGGCACCTATTCTCCCGAGACGGTACCCGGCAGCACATTCAAATATAGCTATCTTGGCGTCGGCTTGCTGGGACACGCGCTCGCGGAGCGACAAGGAACCACCTACCGGGATCTCGTCGCAGACCTTGTACTTTCACCGCTTGGCATGAAGGACACGGATTTTTTTGGTCGCGCCGAGCGACTCGATCCAAGGCTCGCGGATGGTCATGAACCTAGCGGCGCGAGCGTTCGCGCTCGTTCCGACTTCCCAACTCTCGGGTCATGCTGTGCGGGCCGCACCACGGCCAATGACCTCTTGAAGCTTGTGTCCGCGAGTGCGGATCCTGCTTCGAGCCCGTGGCCGCAAGCGCTCGAGGAAATGCAACGGCCTCGGGCAAGCTATCGAGCCGATGAGCGGGTCGGCATTGGCTGGCACATTCAAGACGGAACCCTGCTTTTCAAGCGCGGCGGCGGCAAGGGCTTCTCGAGTTTCGTGGTTTTGAACCGTGCTCGGCGAGAAGGCGTCGTGGTGCTGGCCAACTACGAGGGAATCGATGGCGAGACTTTCGCCGCAGAAGTACTACGCGACATGTCGAGGAGCGCGAACAGTGCGCCGTCCGCGATCGGAGCCGCCACGACGAAGACTCCCGACGGAATGACGCCGGTCGGAACCGATTTTTCTGGCAAAGTTCGACTCGTGGGGTGGAAGGTGGATCGTGCCCAAGCGCATCCAGGCGACCGTGTCGAGCTGCTGCTCCAGTATCAGGCGTTGGCACCAATCGACTACGATTGGAGGATTTTTCTCCATGGCGATGCAGCGGACGGAACACGATGGATCCGCGCGGACCACTATCCCGTGGCGAACACGTCTTCGACGGACGAGTGGCATGTCGGACAGACGATCGTGGATCGGATCGAGGTCACGATCCCCAACGAGACGCCGCCAGGAAACCTGACGTTCTGGACGGGGTGGTACGGCGCGACGGGTCGACTCCACGTTACCCCGGTGGCACAAGGCGACGCTCACGACCGGGTACGTGGCCCCTCAATCCAGGTCGTCCGCTGACGTTCGCGAATGTGCGGAGCACAAAAAAGGTGCACCGCAAGCCTGGGCCCCCATACTTTTGGCGTCTGTGTTGCTCTCCATGGAGAACACGCCGATCGCCTTGTTTTCTCGAGGCGTCTTTGTCTGCTCTTAAGACGCTGGAGTTACCTTGCTCTTAAGACACCCCACAAAGAGCGTTCGTTTTCGGTAGGGTATGGGGAGCCACTCCATCGGTCTCGCGAACTTCGCGACCGGGCGGTGACGGTGGCCTCCCCGCTGCGCGTGCCTTGCGAGATCGTTCATCGACACGATCCCGATGGGTTTTCCGGTCGCGTCCACGACCGGGATGCGTCGGATCTGGTGCTTTTGCATCAGACCCTCCGCGGCGTCCATGCTCTCGTTCTCGCCCACCGTGACGACGCATTGGGACGCGGCGCTCGACACTGGCATGCTCATGAGCGGCTGCCCCTGCGTGTACGCTGCCATGCAGATGTCGCGGTCGGTGATCATCGCGACGGCCTTGCCCTCCGCGTCGACGACCGGAATGCAGCCGCAGTCGTTTTCCCACATGAGTTGGGCGACCGTGTTGAGCGAATCGTTTGGGCTGCAAGTCCGAACTTGGCGGGTCATCATCTCTCCGACGTTCATGGCGTTTCTCCTTGGTGATCCTGCGAGTTGGCGGCCGCGGGTAGAGCAAGGTGCACGCCATTCGGATTTCCCAGGGATACCCGCAAGGCCGCACTCCCCACGGGGCCCACGACCGCGGCTCATCGCGCAATCGATGCGTCGTCGCGCTCGCCGTGCAGCGCCCGACGCGAGCGCCATTGCGGGGTCCGGGGGCCCTGGTGGCCGCAACGCGGCAGTTGTACTGATTAACGAGCGACAATCCGCAGCGACGGCTGCCATGCGCGACGCGCGCCTCGCACGCAGATTCCGATACGACAATTGCAATCCGCATTCTCGGAGCGCGATGCGGCCCGCGGCTTGCACTCGGGCCGACCGCACGACGAGTGCAGTTGTAGACGGAGCGATGGTCCTCGACCATCGACTGCCCTCCTCAACAAGAAAGAGAGACGAGCGTCATGAAAAGCGATGCGCAGTTGCAAAGGGACGTGATGGACGAACTACGATTTGAACCAAGCGTGAGCTCGGCCAACGTCGGGGTCACGGTAAAAGAACAGGTCGTGACGCTCACCGGCACGGTGCAAACCTTCGGGGAGAAATGGGCCGCGGAGTGCGCGGTGAAACGGGTCGCGGGCACGAAGGGAGTGGCAGAAGAGATCAAGGTGAACTGCCGTCGGAGCACAAGCGCGACGACGCCGACATCGCGCGCGCCGCGGTCCACGCGTTGGAGTGGAACGTCAGCATCCCCAAGAACTCGATCAAGGTCAAAGTCGAGTATGCCTATCTCACCCTCACAGGTCAGGTCGACTGGCAATTCCAGAAGGAGGCAGCCTACACGGCCGTCCGCCATCTCCCCGGCGTCGTGGGAGTGAC
>OBEQ012752225.1_pt1 | contig 16276 bp, 16 predicted proteins | sample 1670901 | NCBI WGS metagenome assembly OBEQ01 (sample SAMEA104232315, study PRJEB22302) | groundwater metagenome | biome: forest; feature: aquifer; material: groundwater | place: USA | collected 2011-08-07 | depth 5.4 m
CGGGCGTGTTTCCTTGGGCATCAAACGGGCCGAGCCGAATCCCTGGACTACTTTGACGCAACGCCATCCGGTGGGCACTCGTATTCTGGGCAAAGTGACCAGTGTAACCGACTTTGGCGTGTTCGTGGAAATCGAGGAAGGGATCGAAGGATTGATCCATATCTCCCAACTTTCCAACGAGCGGGTGGAAAAACCCTCCGCTCTCTTTCAGGTCGGGAAGGAGGTTGAGACCGAGATAATTCACATCGACCCCCGCGAGCACAAGGTGGGACTCAGCATTAAGGCGTTGCGCCGCAGCGAAGAGCGTGTGGAAATGGAAGCGTATCTGCGACGCGAGCGGGAAGAAGCTCGTTTCTCCCTGGAAGACGTCATGCCCGAAGAGTTCCGCCTGGACAGGGAGGAGGGGGAAGAGCGGGGAAGCCGGCGGAGAGGATAGGGCAAGAGGAGGTGACGGTGCCACGCGGGCACACAGTCGGCCGGGGAATCGGTATTCTCAGCGCCTTTCTACTGGTTTTTGTCTTGACCGCTTTTCTGCTGTCCTATTTCGGCGGGGGGCAGAGCGGCGCGGGGTTGTGGTCCGAAGCGGTTGGCGTGATCGAGGTACGGGGAGTGATCAATGACGCTGACAAAATCATCGATTCCATTCGCCGCTTTGCCAAGGCCGATCATGTCCGCGCGGTGGTTCTGCGCGTAGAGTCTCCTGGCGGAGGGGTTACCCCGTCGCAGGAGATTTACCGTGAGTTGACCCGTCTGCGGGAAAAAAAGCCGGTTATTGCCTCTCTCGGCGGGGTCGCCGCCTCAGGTGGCTACTACATTGCCAGTGCCTGTAGCACAATCGTGGCGAACCCCGGCACCATTACCGGCTCCATCGGAGTAATTATGGAGACGGTCAACGTGCAAGGGTTGTTGGAGAAACTGGGTGTGAAAGGTGTCGTCATCAAGGCAGGGACATATAAGGACCTGGGCTCGCCGTTGCGCGACATGTCTCCTGAAGAACGGCGGATTCTTGGGACGCTGCTCGACGATGTACACCGGCAGTTCATCGCCGCAGTGGCCACCGGCCGGCACATGGATGAAGCCAAGATACAGCCCTTGGCGGATGGACGGGTGTACTCTGGCGAGCAAGCCCTGCGGTTGGGGTTGGTAGACCAACTCGGGAATTTTCAGGACGCGATCATCCTGGCGGCGGAGAAGGCCGGGATCGCGGGAGAACCGCAAGTCATTCGCGCTCCGCAGCGGAAGCGGGCATGGTGGCAACGGCTGCTGTCATTGTGGCTGGGGGAAGAGTTGTGGGGAGAGGGATCCGGGTTGCGGCTGCTGTATCTCGGACCACAACTATCATGAGAGGGAAGGCACGACGGTGACCAAGCGGGACTTGATTGAAGAAGTAGCACAGCAGTATCCTCGCTTCTCACGGCGGGACGCTGAGGTGATCGTCAACGCGGTCTTCGACAGCATGACCGACGCCTTGGTGAAGGGAGAACGGATCGAGATTCGCGGGTTTGGCAGTTTTATCGTCAAGCAGCGTCCGGCGCGTGAAGGACGCAACCCGCGGACCGGGACCGTGGTATCGGTCGCCTCCAAGAAGGTGCCGCTCTTCAAGGTCGGCAAAGAATTGCGCTTGCGGGTCGATGACCAGCAAGCCGAGGCAGAGGCACTCACTGTGAAAGACGAAGCCGCGGTGGAGGAAAATACGAGCGTGAGGCGAGGATCCAGTGGCTGAGGAGCGTGGCCATAGAGAAAAAGGGATGGCGGTCCTGTGGGCACCCTGGCGGATGCAGTATATCGAGGAGCCTAAACCGGACGGCTGTATCTTCTGCACTCCGACCGACGACCCCGCGTTGCGCCCTGCCTTGATCTTGGGGGTTACTCTCCATGCCCGCGTCATGCTGAATAAGTACCCCTACAACACTGGCCATCTGCTGATCGCACCGCGTCGTCACACCGCCCAGCTTGCCGATCTGCCCGAAGACGAATTCCGCGATCTCATGTCGCTGTTCCGCCGCGCCGTGGCGGTGGCCGAAGCTGCGCTGCGCCCGCAGGGAATCAATGTCGGCATGAACCTCGGGGTCTGCGCCGGCGCCGGCGTCGCAGACCACCTGCATTGGCACGTGGTGCCGCGCTGGACCGGCGATACCAACTTCATGCCGGTGGTGGGCGGGGTACGTGTCATGCCCCAGCACCTGCTCGAGAGCTACGACCGGCTCCGACCCTATTTCGCCTCCTCGCCAGAATCGCAGGAGCGCGATTTCCATCATTCTCATCAGAGGTGAGCATTCCGTGCAACATAGCAAAATCGACGAGGCCTTCCGTCAGAACGTCCGCACCGTAGGAGACTTGAAGAAGGCCGGCTACCGTGTTCTGCCGGTCCGGGAAGAAATGCGCGCGAACTTCCTGCGCATGCTGGCGACCCGCGAACGTATCCTGCCCGGGATCATCGGCTACGACGACACCGTGATCCCGGAGATCGAGAACGCGATTCTGGCCGGACATCACATGGTGTTTCTCGGCGAACGCGGCCAGGCGAAGTCGCGTGTCATTCGCGGTCTCATCTCCCTGCTCGACGAGTACGTGCCGATCATTCGCGACGCCGAGATCCCGGAGAATCCGTTTGCGCCGATCACACCGCCAGGTCGCCGTTTAGCGGCCGAACGCGGGGATGAGCTGGAGATCCGCTGGCTCGCGCGTGATGATCGCTACGGCGAGAAGTTGGCGACCCCAGACGTCGCCGTTGCCGATCTCATCGGTGAGGTCGATCCCATCAAGGTGGCCGAGGGGCGCTATCTGGCTGATGAAGAGACCATTCACTACGGTCTCATTCCTCGCACTAACCGCGGCATCTTCGCCGTCAACGAACTGCCCGACTTGACCGAGAAGGTCCAGGTCGGCCTGTTCAACTTGATGGAGGAAAAAGACGTCCAGATCAAAGGGTTCAAGATTCGCCTGCTGCTCGACATCGTCATCGTCGCCAGCGCCAACCCGGAGGACTACACCAGTCGCGGCCGGATCATCACCCCGCTCAAGGATCGCTTCGACGTGCAAATCCGCACCCATTATCCCCGCTCGCTCGATCACGAAATCGCCATCATGGATCAGGAAGCGGTCAACTTCCCGCGTGGGGAACTGACGCTGCATATTCCCCTGTTCATGAAGGAGATCATCGCTCAGTTGACGATGGAGGCCCGCGGCTCCAACGAGATCAATCAATCTTCTGGCGTCAGCGTGCGGATGACGATCAACAATCTCGAAAGTATATTGAGCAATGCTGAGAAACGCGCCGTGCGGCTGGGTGAGAAGGAAGTCGCCCCGCGCATCAGTGACTTGCATGCCCTGTCCGCCTCGACCGCCGGGAAGATCGAGCTGGAATATATGGGAGAAGACAAGCGGGAGGAGGACATCATTGAGCGCCTCACGAACCGGGCAGTCCTCAAGGTATTCGACCGCTATGTCAAACTCGATGCCCTCAAGTCGGCGATTGCTTACTTTGCCAACGGCTGGGGGGTGAAGGTCTCGGACGAGATGCCTGCCGCCGGCTATCTGGAGGACGTGCGGAATATTCCCGGGCTCAGCGAAGCAGTCAGAGTCTTGGATGCTGGGGACCGGCCGGCTGTAGTCGCCTCGGCGGCTGAATTTATCCTCGAAGGGCTGCACCTGCACCAGAAGCTCAACAAAGAGCGCGAAGGGGGACGGTACACCTACCGATCGTAGCGCATGATCACGACACGATACTCCGAATGGGACGGCCGCCAGCGCGTGCGGCTGTCGGCGGACCAGATGTTCGAAAAGCTCGCCGAACATCTGTCCAACACCGACGATCTGCAACAGGCCATGGACTGGCTGATGCGCCAAGGAGTGGAAGGGGAGGAAGGGAAACTCAAGGGGCTCGATGATCTCGTGCGCGAGTTGCGCGAGGAGATGCGCAAACGCTATCGCGAGTCGAACTTGCGTTCGTCGCTTGACGAGATCCAGCAGAAGCTCGAGGAAATTCTCAACCAGGAGAAACAGACTCTGGCGGAGCGGCGCCCGCGGAAGCCGGAGTTGGCCGAAAAGGAGAACTTCCTCAAACACCTGCCGCAGCGTCTCAGCGACCAGATGGAAAAGCTCTCTCACTATGAGTTCGAGGACGGGGAAGCGCAGCAAGCGTTTGATGAATTGATGCAGGAGTTTAACAACATTCGCGCAATGGAAGACTTCCAGCGCCGCTACAAAGACCTGTTCAACGGACCGCAACCGCTCGATTACCAGCAAACCCTCGAACTCATGAACGAGATGCAGCAACTCCAGCAGATGGAGCAAGACCTGCTCTCCGGACGCATGAACAACATCGATCCCGAAGAATTGCGCCAACTCATGGGCCAGGGAGCCTGGCAAGATTTCGAGAACCTGCAGCAGATGCAGGCAATGCTGGAGGACGCCGGATTTCTCATCTATAAGGAAGGCCGTGTCGCCCTCTCACCCAAAGGCGTGCGCCGCCTCGGCCAGTTGGCGCTGCAGGACATTTACGCCAATTTATTGCGCGATCGCACCGGCACGCATTCCGCCGACCATCGCGGTATTGCCGAGATCAAGCCCGACGAAACCCGACCCTACACTTACGGCGACCCCATGCATCTCGATCTGGTTGGAACACTCAAGAAATCGCTGCTGCGCGGTGGTGGTATCCCCATCAAAATGGGGCCGGAAGACTTCACCATCTTTGACACCGACCATACTACGACCAGTTCAACCGTCTTGCTGCTCGATATGAGTTGGTCAATGAGCTGGGAGGGACGTTTCGCCGCGGCCAAGAAAGTGGCGCTGGCGCTGGAGAGCCTAATTCGTATGCGCTACCCGCGCGATTATTTTTCGGTCGTTGGGTTCTTTACGCGTGCGGTGGAACTCAAGATTAAGGACTTGCCCGAAGCGAGTTGGAACATGGGCGACCCGTTTACCAACCTGCAGGACGGCATACGCCTGGCCAGCGACTTGCTGCACCGCCACCCCAGTCACAATCAGAACATCATCGTCGTCACTGATGGTCAGCCCACCGCCTATTTTTCGCGCGGTCGCCTGTACTGCGAGTGGCCGCTGTCGTTCGGCGGCATCAGCATGCGCGCAGCGCAAGAGACGCTGCGAGAAGTCGAGCGCGCGACCCAGCGCAAGATTACCATCAATACTTTCATGCTCGACGACAGTCCGAGTTTGCGCGCATTTGTCGATAAGATGACGCAGCTCAACCGTGGCCGGGCGTTCTATACCCGTCCCGATCACCTCGGTGAGTATCTGCTGGTTGATTACGTAGCGCGGAAGAAGAAGAAGATATAACGGGGAGCAGAGCCACACGCGTCAGCACGTGACAGGTTGGGCTGTTCCGTCTTCGTGGAGGAACAGTGACCACCACGGGTCAGCTTTGAAGAAGCAATTGAGGCGTTCTTTGATCCGAACGCGGTCGATGACTTTGATCCAGAGCATTCCTTGGAAGAAACCCGCTTCAACCTTATCGGACTGTCAAGTCGCAGGCTGCTGTTCGTCGTCTATACACAACCAGAAGATGGTGTGATCCGCATTGTTTCTGCACGTTGCGCGCAGTCATGGAAAGAGAGAAGAAAGCCGCCGCCTCACTGCTCCCCCCACAAGCCGAGGCACTTCTGGCCGATCAGCATTTTATCGAGGCAGTTGCCAAACGCGTAGCAGCGCGCGGTTCCTCAGCTCGAAGGCGTGGTCGCCCTGCAGCCTAATGCGCGACCTGAAATCCTTGACGAGTACCGGCCAGTTGATTGCGTCACGTGTGAAAATGAGGAAAACAGAGGGACACTACCCAAACAGGGCGGACACCGGACAGGCAAATCCAGGGATGACATCCTCGCCACTGAGTTCTTCGTGGCCGCGCAGGAGCCGGACTTCTCCTGAAGCGCGGTAGACTGTCACGGTGTGCGTACGTGGCTGTATAACCCACACGAGCCGCGTGCCCGCGGCTAAATATTCGGCGACCTTTTCAATCACATCATCAAAGCGATCGCTGGGGGAGACGACCTCAACCGCAAGGTCAGGCGCGCCAGGCCAGTAGCCAGTCGGCACCCCTTCGGCAGGGATTCGTCCGCGCGCGATAAACGCTACGTCAGGCGCACGGACAGTATCAGGATGCTGCGTAAGTCTGAACCCAGCCTCGGCGGTAAACACAACACCCAAGTTGTGAATCTCCACATAAGCGGCAAGACGTTGATTCAACCGACTGGCGATCTGACCGTGCTGCATTCCTGTGGGCGGCATACGTCTTAACTCCCCCCTGATTAGTTCGTACCGCCAGCTATCGTCGGGCAAGGAAAATAATTCCTCGGCTGTCATCTCGCTTTTAGTTTGTTCAGTCGACATCGTAGCAGATAGGAGCGCGCCCTCACTCCTACTCCTTTGTGAGTTCGTTTAGTGCCTTTTGCTCGTCTGCCAGCATTTCGGCGAAGGCTTCGGCTTCCAGCGCACGATAACGGTTCAGAGTCGCGGCGACTTTCTCCGCGCCTTCGGTTTGTTCCAATTCTTTGAGTTTCTCCGCCACCCAGGCGAGGTGCCATTCTTCGTCCGTGCGCATTTCCTTGAGAACTGCTAGTGTTTCAGGGTCCACCTCCGGTCGGGCTGCATGTTCTTCGTACCGCTTGCCGGCACGCTCCTCTACCACATATGTCAGAGCCAGCAGGTCGAGCAAATTGGACGGCAAGCCGGCCTTGCGCCGGAGGTGGCGGTGGTAGCCGTCAGCGATGCGCACCGGATCACCGCCCAGAGCACGGATACGGTCGGTCCAGAGCCAGGCATGATTGGTTTCATCAGCTAAATGACGAGTGAGTTTTTCTTGCAGGTCGAGGTTCTCGGTACGGTTGATAAGCCGCAGAATGAGATCCGCGCCACGCAGCTCGGCATCCCGATAGTAACTGAACAGCAAAATATTGTAGGCTTTCTTGTCCATTCCTTGTCCTCAAAAAAGGGCTCTTGCGGAGCCCCTTTTCTCTACCACGTTTGTGGCGTACTGGCGATGCCGCCTAGTCGCGCCAGTGATGAGTAATGAGGACTGAGCAAGCAAGATTGAATCATTGATCCATTGAATCATTTCGTTATTGAAACAATGAAACAATGACTCAATCAACAATCTGTTCTAGCTTAGTCCTCAGCACTCAGTCCCCGTTACTGATCCGCTTCAGGCACTCAACCAAGCTTGCCAGGCCAGGGATCTCGAAGGTCGGCGGGTTAAGGCCCGCTGGATCGAGGCCTCGGCGGTTGAGCCACACGCTGTGAATACCGACACCTTGGGCGCCGGCAATGTCGTGGGCCACCGAGTCGCCGACGTGCATGGCTTGGTCCGGGCGGCAGCCGGCGGCCTGCAACGCTGCGCGAAATATGGCCTGGTCGGGTTTGCCGTGAGCAAACTCCCCGCCCACAAACACCTGCTGGAAAAAAGGGGAGAGCCCGGTGGCGGCAAGTTTGGCCCGCTGCATCGCCGGTGCGCCGTTGGTCAGCACACTGAGATGGAACCGGGCGGCGAGATGCTGTAACACTGGCACAGCGTCTGGATATGCCTGACATGTACGCAGGCGATGGTGCCAGTATGTCTCCGCCGCCTCTTGTTCCACGGCAGGGTCATGCAAGCCACGAGGTGCCAGGGTCTGGTTCCACACCGCTGCCAGCATCGCCTCGGGGGAAGAGAGATGACGCAAGTGCCGGTCGTAATCACCCCAGGCGATGTCCGAGACCTGGCGGTAAGCCACAGCCAACTCCGGCGCTGCCAACTCCGGCCAGCGGCGACGTATCACAGCACACGCCTGGTCTAACGCCTCACTGATGGAGTCCCCATCATCGGCCAAAGTGCCGTCGAGATCAAAAAAGATGGCTTTCAACATAGGTTCCCGTAGAAAGAAGATTAAAACGGCATGAGTAATGCTGGAGTTCTTCTCTGCCTTTTTTCGCCTTACGTTTTATGCTCCCAGCCCTGCCCTACCAGCTTGCTATCCTCTACTCAATCCCATCAGGCTGAGGGGATTTCCTTGACACCCGCCGGTTTGCCAGTGAAGATGCCTGCTGCGCGCATATCACGTCAGGAAGAGGAGGAAAATCTATGGATCTTGGTCTCACCGGTCGAGTGGCGATTGTGACTGGCGGTAGCTACGGCATCGGACGAGCCGTGGCGCAAAGCCTGCTGCAAGAAGGAGCCAAAGTGGCTATTTGCGCCAGGAATGCTGAGCAGCTAGAGCATACGGCCAAGGAACTGGGGCCTGAGGTCTTAGCCGTGCAGGCGGACATGAGCAAAACGGCGGACATCACTGCTTTGTTCGAGCAGACACTCGGGAAATTCGGCAAGCTCGATATTCTGGTCAACAATGCCGGTGGAACACACTTAAGCCAGCTTCTCGACCTGCCCGACGAGGCATGGCAGGAAAATATCGACGTCAACCTGTTCGGTGTTATCCGCTGCTCGCGTGCGGCGATTCCTCACATGCGCAAGCAGAAGTGGGGGCGAATCATCAATATCTCCTCCATCTTCGGAAAGCAGCCTGGCGCCGGCATGATCGACTACAACGCCACCAAAGCAGCAGTGATCAGCTTGAGCAAAACTCTGGCCGACGAGTTGGCCAAGGACAATGTCTTGGTCAATGTGGTCTGCCCGGGGCCAGTGCGTACCCCCCTGTGGGAGAACGCGGCCAAGATCATCAATCCCAAGGACCCTGAAGGAATGATAACCGGCTTTGCCGTGGCCAATATTCCTATAGGCCGTTTCGGTCGGCCTGAGGAGGTCGCCAGCCTGGTCACCTTCCTCGCCTCGGAACGGGCGAGCTTCATCACCGGTGCGGCCTATGACATCGACGGTGGGATGGTGAAGTACATGGTGTAGGGAAACAAGGTTGAGCGTTTTTCTCCCTCTCCCGCAGTGCGGGAGAGGAGTGGGGTGAGGGTTTTATTCAGCCTCACCCTACGGTCCCTCCCCTCACCCTAGCCCTTTCCCTCTGGGAGAGGAAAAAAAGACAGAGTTGAGCACAACGCGCTGATTTCCGCTCGACTTCGCCCCGCGGATTCGGCACAATGGACTCATCTTTTATCGGGAGGGCCGGGTTCTCGGCCCTCTTTTTTTCATCTCTCTATGGAGGACCATGTTGCAGAACGGCACGCCCCGACGCGACGATATTCGCAACGTCGCCATCATCGCTCACGTTGACCACGGCAAAACCACGCTCATTGATGCTCTGCTCCGCCAGAGCGGTGTCTTCCATGCCAAAGAACAGCTGGTGGACCGCATCATGGACTCGTTCGAGTTGGAACGCGAACGCGGCATCACCATCCTGGCCAAAAACGCGGCGATTACCTATCGCGGAGTGAAAATCAACTTTGTTGACACGCCCGGTCACGCGGATTTCGGCGGCGAGGTCGAACGCTCGCTGGCGATGGTGGACGGCGTCATGCTGCTGGTCGATGCCTCTGAAGGGCCGTTGCCGCAGACCCGCTTCGTGTTGAAAAAAGCCCTGGAAGCCGGGCTGCCACCGATCGTGTGCATCAACAAAATTGATCGCCCGGACGCGCGGATTACCGAGGTCCTCGACGAGATCTATGACCTGTTCATCGACCTCGACGCCACCGAGGAGCAGCTTGAGTTTCCCGTGGTCTACACCAACGCCCGCGCCGGTATTGCCAAGCGCGATCTCGTCGATCAGTCCGAAGATCTGCGTCCATTGTTTGACCTCATCGTCTCGGCCCTGCCGGGGCCTCCGTGCGACCCGACGGCGATCCTACAGTTCCAGGTCAACAACCTCGACTATAACGACTATGTTGGCCGGCTGGCGATTGGCCGGATTGTCAGCGGCGAGCTGCGCACGGCCAGTTTCTACACCCTGTGTCGCGTCGATGGTTCACAGATCCCCTGTAAAGTCATGCAGCTTTACAGTTGGCAAGGACTGAAACGCGTTGAGGTTACAGCGGCTCAGGCTGGCGATATTGTTGCTGTCGCCGGAATCGAGGAGATTCAGATCGGCGAAACGATCTCCGATCGTGAAACGCCCAAGCCGCTGCCGGCGATCCGCGTGGACGAACCGACTATCGCGATGATTTTCGCGGTGAACACCGCTCCGTGGTCCGGCCGCGAGGGCCAGTTCGTCACCTCCCGGAAACTACGCGAACGGCTGTGGGCTGAGTTGCGCAAGAACGTCAGCTTGCGCGTCGAAGAGACCGACTCGCCTGACTCCTTCCGCGTGATGGGCCGGGGTGAGTTACAACTGGCGATCTTGATCGAGACGATGCGACGCGAAGGCTATGAGCTGCAGGTGTCCAAGCCTACCGTCATCACCAAGGAGATCGACGGTAAAACGCAGGAGCCGATGGAATTGCTCCTGGTGGACATTCCCGAAGGCTACATCGGCGTGGTGTCACAGTTACTGGCGGTGCGCCGCGGCGTGATGACGAAGATGGACCACCCCGGTTCAGGCCGGGTGCGCTTGGAGTTTTCCATCCCTTCGCGCGGGCTGATTGGTTTTCGTTCGCACTTTCTCACCGACACGCGCGGCACCGGGATCATCAACACGCTGTTCAACGGCTATGCCCCCTGGCAAGGGCCGATCCAGAGTCGCACCAACGGCGCCTTGGTATCTGACCGTGAGGGAGTTACGGTTCCCTATGCACTCTTTCATTTGCAGGAGCGCGGCCTGCTTTTCATTCCGGCCGGGACGCCGGTGTATGAAGGAATGGTCATCGGCGAGTATTCGCGCGATAGAGACCTGGACGTGAACGCCTGCCGCGAGAAGAAACTCTCTAACATGCGCGCCGTTGGCCATGACGAGGCGGTGCGCCTGACCCCGCACCGTGAGATGGGCCTGGAAGATGCGCTGGAGTGGGTCGGTGAAGAGGAACTGGTCGAGGTCACCCCGCGGTCGGTCCGCCTGCGCAAGAAAATTCTGCAGCAGAACTTGCGGCCGAAACGGAAAGACAACGCTGAAGCAAAAGGGTAAAAGGGCAAGGGGGAGAAATAAGGAGTTTTCTCATGTTTTCCTTTTCACCTTTTCCCCCTTCTTCCTGAAAGGAGGGAGGAACTATGTGCCTCGTTGACGATCTTTCCGCGCTCCTGTCTCCCGAGCGCGTTTCTACAAGGCCTGCCGACCTGGACCTTGCCTCGCACGATGAGTCATCATGTCCGCCCTCGCGGCCCGACGTTGTCGTGTGGCCGCTGACGACCGCTGAGGTCAGCCGCGTCATTCGCCATGCCTACACTCACGACATTCCACTCACTGCGCGAGGAGCCGGCTCTAGTTTGGAGGGCAATCCTATCCCCGTGCGCGGCGGGATTGTCCTTGACCTGTCGCGGATGGATAAAATTCTGACCGTGCATGCCGAGGACCTGCAGGTCACTGTCCAGCCTGGCATCGTCTACAACCACCTCAACGAGCAACTCAAGCCTTACGGACTTTTCTTCCCGCCGTCTCCTGGCGGTAGCTCGGACGTGGCCACGGTCGGTGGCATGGTGGCGAATAACGCCAGCGGCATCTACTCGGTCAAATACGGCGGCACGCGTGACCATGTGAAGGCCGCCACGGTGGTCACCGGCACCGGTGAAGTGCTGCACCTGGGTACCCGCTGCCGCAAGACCTCGTCTGGCTATCACCTGCTCGGCCTCCTGGTTGGCTCTGAAGGTACGCTCGCTATCGCCACGGAATTGACGCTGTCGCTTGTCGGCCTGCCGCAGGGCAGGACGCAGAGGGCGTTCACGTTTCCCTCGGAAAAAGCGGCAGTGACGGCGATTGCCGAGATGATGCGTTACGGTGTGGACCTGGCGGCAGTCGAGTTCCTTGACCGTCGCTCGGTAGCGGCCCTCAACCGCTTTCAAGGGTTTGGTTTGATAGAACATCCCTCGCTCTTTATCGAGGTGCACGGCTCGCCCACTGCGGTCGATGAAGTCTTTGCCACCGCGCGCACTGTGTGTGAGGAGCACGGAGGGACTTTGATCGTTCTGCCCGGCGGGCGCAACCCTTGGGAAGTGCGGCATTTCACTACTCGTGCGATTCAGGCCCTCAATCCGCAAGCAAAGACCATCCGCACGGACATGGGATTCCCGATCTCACGTCTGCCGGAGATCGTGGAGCAGAGCTACACGATTGCCGAACGGCATGGGGTTGTGTTGCATACCTTCGGCCATGCCGGCCTGGGTATCCTGCATGCGTTACTACGCGAAGATCCGGCTGAGGCGACGCGCTGGGCCGCGGCCAATCAGGCTAAGGACGAGATCGTGGCTTTTGTCCTTTCGGTCGGCGGCACCGCCTCGGGCGAGCACGGCATCGGCCTGGGCAGTCGCAAGTACGTGCAACAGGAACACGGCGCGGCGCTGGAGTTGATGAAGGGGATCAAGCAGCTCTTCGATCCCAAGAATATTTTGAACCCAGGGAAGATCTGGTGAGAAACATTCAATAGCAGCGAGCAAATGTGCTGTCTTATCTCATCTGCCACCGCGACCGGCTCGTCCGCAAGGAGGAGTTGATCAAGCAATTGTGGTCCGGCCAGGTGGTGATCGCGGCTGTCCTGACGCGTTGCGTGGCCGAGGCGCGCAAGGCCGTGCATGACGATGGTGTCCGGCAACAGGTGATTAAGACACAGCATGGTCGTGGCTATCGCTTCGTTGCCTCTGTCACTGAACTATGATCCCGAGAGATCCATTTTTGACTCCACCCTGCTTCTGGCAGACCTTGTTGGTGAAGAGATTCCCGCACACAACTGGCGCCTGATTGCGGCCACAGTTGCTCTCGTTCCTGGGCTCATGAAAAATCAACACACACGCTTCGGCGGGACGGGTGGCGGCTACCCACTGGAGCCTTGGGAGTCACGTCAGGTGTACGTGGTCGAGATGGTACCACGGAGTCCTTCCTACCCGTATGGTCGGAAACTCTTCTCCCTCGACCAGCAAACGTTTGCGCCATTCTACGAGGTCATCTTCAATCGGGAGAAGGTGCACTGGCGCACGATGTTCTTCAGTTACGGCAACCCGCAGTTCTCTCCCGAAAACCGTGACGTCCGTGTGCCGATCCTTTTGGGGCAATCGTGGATCGATTACCTGAGTGGCTTCACGACGCTCTCGCTCGTCAAGAAGGCACTGTACAACCAGCCTCTGTCGCTTGAATTATTCACCTTTAGTGGGTTGCTGAAGCGCGGAAAGTAGGCTGCCTCCTTCAACTTCCCGAGAGAGATCTCGATCCCTCCTTGCAAAGCCCTTTCTTCTACCTCAAGATCGCCCAAAGACCGCACGAGAGTTTGGCACAAGAAAGGGAAGGGGAGAAGGGGATGGTGACAAACCGCACGATCGATACCGTCATGTGGATTTTGCGCGAGGTTGCGCCTTCTTGGTCAGCACCGGTAGTGAGCCAGATGGCGTCGCTCTCGCGTGATCCTTACCTGGTGTTGATCGCCTGCTTGCTGAGCCTCCGCACCAAAGACGAGACCACCGGTCCGGCCGCCCGGCGTTTGTTCGCCCTGGCCGACACGCCGGAGAAAATGCTGACGCTGACGCCGGCGCAGATCGAGCGCGCGATTTATCCCGTGGGATTCTATAAAACCAAAGCGCAGACCGTGCTCGATATCTCCCGCGTGTTGGTCGAGAACTACAGCGGCCGTGTGCCGAACGAGATCGACGAGTTGCTCACCTTGAAGGGGGTTGGCCGTAAGACTGCGAATCTGGTGGTCACCCAGGGATTCCAGAAGCTGGGGATCTGCGTGGATACCCATGTCCACCGCATCTCCAACCGCTGGGGCTATGTGAGTACCAAGACCCCTGAGGACACCGAGATGACCCTGCGCGCCAAGCTCCCGCAGCGTTACTGGATTGAGATCAACGACCTGCTGGTCGCCATGGGTCAGACCATTTGCCACCCCACGTCGCCCAAGTGCAGCCTGTGCCCGATCGAGCGGTATTGCGCGAAGGTCGGGGTGGTGCGCAGTCGCTGACGATGGCTGAACCTCTCTCCACGCGCGCCAAACTTACCTGGGTCGCGATTCTCTACTTCGCCGAAGGTTTTCCCTTCGGTTTGCTGTTTGATGCTTTCCCCGTGTACTTCCGCACACACGGAGTGAGCCTTACTGATATTGGTCTCATCAGCTTGGCCGGCTTGCCTTGGACGCTCAAGTTTTTTTGGGCGCCGGCGGTCGATCTGTGGGGAAAACGACGAAGCTGGATAGTTGCTTGCCAGGGACTTTTGGCCGGCGATATCGGCTTGTTTCTCTTACTCGAACCGGCCCAGACCAGCGGCGCGTTGTGGGCGCTGCTCATTACCCTGGCTGTCTTCTCCGCCACTCAGGACATTGCCATCGACGCCTATACCATCGAGCTATTAGATGAAAGCGAGATGGGGCCGGCGAATGGCGTACGAGTGAGCACGTACCGCGTAGCGCTGATTTGCGCAGGAGGGGTGTTCGTTGCGCTTGCGGGTATAATCGGCTGGAGAGCCGCGTTCGCCACGGCCGCGGTACTGCTGGCCGGATCGGCGCTACTGTCCAGCCGGGCACCTGAGACCTCTCGGGAGCAACCGATGCAGGAGAGTTGGACAGAAGTGTTAGAGCGTGGGATCATTGGACCGCTCCAAGGATTCTGGCAACGGCCCGGGGTCGTGTACGTCATGCTTTTTGTCCTCACTTTCAAGCTCGGGGACATGGCGCTGGGACCGATGGTGCGACCCTTCTGGGTTGACCGGCATTTTACTCCCCTGCAAATCGGCGCTATCCCCGGCACGATCGGCGTCGTGAGTACCATCACCGGCGCATTGTTGGGAGGACGACTCACCAAAACGTGGGGACTATTCCGCGCGCTGTGGGTGCTGGGCATCGCCCAGGCCGCGTCAAACCTGGCCTACGCGGCGGCGGCGGCTCTACCTCCGTCGCAACCGCTCATGTACAGCGCATCGGTTATTGAATCTTTCTGTGGTGGGCTCGGCACCGCGCCTTTCCTCGCCTTTCTCATGAGCGCTTGTGAGAAATCCCAGGCGGCCACTCAGTATGCGTTGCTCAGCGCGCTGTTTGGTCTGACCCGTTCGCTTTCTGGCGCGTTCTCCGGGCTAGTGACTCAGAACGTCGGCTATGCCGCGTACTTCACCGCGACTTTCTTTCTGGCTTGGCCGGCGTTCGCCCTGTTGCCGTGGGTCAAAGGATGGATTGGAGATGTGGGAGAACAACAATAGCGCGGACTCTCTCCGCGTTTTTGCTGAACGCTGACGGCTGATAGCTGACCGCTTATCATTTTCCTTGCCCTCCCGCAGCTTTTCAGGTAGCAGTGGCACAACACTGCCCGTAGGGAGGAATGCATGAACCTGATCCACTCGATCTTCGAGCCTGAGGGTGCGGGGCCGCATCCGACTCTGCTCACACTGCACGGCTGGGGAGCCAACGCGCTCGACTTATTGGGTCTGGCGCCGTATCTGTGTGGCGGCCAGTTTCTTGTACTCTGTCCGCAGGGGCCGCTCCAGGTGCCTATCGGTGGATCAGCCGTAGGCTATGGCTGGTTCCCGCTTTCTATGGGGGGGCGGCTCGATGTCGACGCGGTCCTGGCCGCGCGCGAGGAACTGCAGGTGTTTCTGCAAGACGCCCTGCGACGTTACCCCATCGACAGCAAGAAACTCGCGGTGCTGGGCTTCAGCCAGGGTGGAGTGATGGCGTACAGCTTGGGCCTCGGTGAGCCCGACCGTTTTGCCGCTCTCGCCGCGCTCAGTTCGTGGCTGCCCAAGGATTTGCTCTCGGCTCTACCCGATGTGCCGGCGACCGAACAGTTACCAGTGTTGATCCAGCATGGCAACCGTGACGAACTGGTGGATGCCGGTCGCGCTCGCCAATCGGTCGAGACCCTGCGCGACCTGCGCGTACCAGTCACTTATCGTGAGTATGATATGGGGCACGAGCTCAATGCCCGCAGCCTCGGGGACCTTTCCATCTGGCTCCAGGAAAAAGTGTTATCGCCGATCGTCCTGGCGTCTTAACTGCGCAGAAACTCCCCCACTACCCGCAGGAAGTGGTCAAGCTGATCATGGTGCACCCAATGTCCAGCGTTGGGAACGGTCACGATCCGAGCGTTGCGGAACGCCTTGGCGCGGCCATCTTTCTCCGGGTCTGACGCCCACGACTCTCCACCGCGAATCAAGAAGGCGGGGCAAGTGATCCGGCCCCAGATCTCCCAGGCGTCATCGACGTTGAAGCGATACGGCGACTGAGCGCGCACGTAGTTGTCGAACTTCCAGGTGTAAGTACCATCCTCGTTGCGGTTGGCGCCATGTAAGGTGAGGTGATAGGCCTGCTCTTGGCTGAGACG
>OBEQ012335855.1_pt1 | contig 16275 bp, 15 predicted proteins | sample 1670901 | NCBI WGS metagenome assembly OBEQ01 (sample SAMEA104232315, study PRJEB22302) | groundwater metagenome | biome: forest; feature: aquifer; material: groundwater | place: USA | collected 2011-08-07 | depth 5.4 m
AAGGACGCAAAGACGCTGTCATGAGTGTGGCCATGAATTCGCTGGCAACCATCGGTTCCGAGAATACCCCCAATGCCGAAACCGGTAAATCCAAAATGCAAGCTATGCGCGATGTCACTGGGTTGTACTATGGTGGCAAGGCTAAGGAACGTTGGGCGGGGTGGGCCAGCCAGAGCCAACGGGGCTTGATGGTGGATCAGTTGAAGATCGATGCATCGCTGTTGGCCGTGGAAGCGGAGCAATACAGCCAGGCGCAGCGTATGGAGGCTGTTTTGGGCTCACTGCTGGCCCTGGAGGCTCGTCGTGAATATAAGCCAGCCCTCAATGCTTCCCTGCAGTCCATCGACAGTATGCGTAGCACTCCAGCCGTGCGATAGGAGAGCGTTGGTGCTAACACTCCTGCGCATGGCTGTAATGTTTTCCCTGGTCTTGGGAATGACTCAGGCATGGGGGCAGGCGGCCGACTTGTCGGCTATCCATCCATTGGACCGGAATCCTCCCCAGTTCCCCAATGGCGCATTGGTTCCAGAGTCTGCACCGTCACCTCAGAACGGTGTGTGCTGGGGCGACCCTTCCCAGGATGGGCGCGTCATTACGGGTGAGTTTGGCGAGATGAGGGGCCACAAATCGGTGCCCCATGCCGGAGTGGACTTGCGTGCGAAGCTGTGGAGTCCAATTTACGCGGTTTCGGACGGGTGCGTTTCTTTTGGCAACCCGACGCCGAGACAGCTTATTGGCGTAAAGCAACGCATCAATGACAAGTTCCCGAACTCCAGTGTGTGGTACCTGCACATGTCCAGGGTGCTCCCAAAGTTTGCGAACGATGGTCGTGCGAAGTTGTGCATACCCGTAAGGAAGGGCGAGCTACTTGGATTCTCTGGCAATTCTTACGGCACTGGGGGTAGAGAGGTCGATAGTGGAACGGCGCACTTGCATTTGAGCTATTTCGTGTCGGGGCTGATGCTCAATCCAACCCCCTACATCGGGGCGCCATTGGGAATTCCAGCCGAGTTCAATACGGTCAGGACGATTAGTGACATTGCTGCAGATGCGAGTAACGTGAATACTGGTGATGCATCTGGCACGCGGGGGGCTAAGCTCGGCTTCGGAGTCCCGAGAATGTGCAACGTGTATGTTGTCAAGGGCTCTGGGAAGCAAACGATTCCCTATGACGACAATTTCGGCACCGGAAATTACCCTGCTAATGCGGTGGCTCCATCCCAAGCGCAGTTAGAAGACGGTCGGCAGCGTGTGCGTCAGTCCTTGGGTATCCGGCCCGATGGTACAAGCAACAATCTCATACAAAACCCAACACAGTGGACAGGTGGTTTGCCTGAAGAGCCGGATTGGGAGAGTTACTCTCAAATGAGTTTTGAGCAGGTTCTTTCGTCCGAGGTTTCTCGTAGGAATTCTGACTCACGTTGGGCTGAGAATGTAACGTCACAATCAGAGCGTGGCCTGATGGTTGAGCGGTTGTTGATCAAGTCTTTGCGGTTGAAGGTCCAACACGAAACCATGCTTTCTAGGCAACGCCAGGAAGCTATGCTGGCGTCGCTACTTGCCGTGCGCGCTAGGCGACTGGGCCATGAGATGCGCCTAAATAAACCCGGCAATCAACAACCTGTTATTCGTTAGGAGTTTGTATGGAAAAAAGTCAGAGCGGCAAAGGTAATTTCTTCGATCTGAACGATCAGTTTGATGAAACCAATCAGCCTCCGTTGGACGATGATCTGGGGGCTTTTCTGCAACCGGCTACGCCTGCTCCTGTTGTAGTTTCGTCCAATGAAGGAATTGACGAAGTCGATGGCGGGGCCGATGCAATACATGCTGCCGAGGGTCGTTTTGACAATGCAACCCCATTCATGCAAATTGAGAGTGTTGCAGAAAAGAAGGACTTGCTTGAGGTTCGTGGCTTCTTTGTCCATAGTGGCAAGGGCCTCTACGATGGCGCGACGCGCACAGATGAAGAGCCGCGTGAGAGCTACTTTGTGGATGTACAAGATTACGACACTTTGAAGATCAACCGTATTTGGGGTGTTGCGTTGGAAGAGGTTATTGCCAATGCGTCACGAACAATGAACTTGGAGGCGGGCTCTCGGGTGCATCTGGTGCAGCAAGGCAAACAAGAACTCATTACTTCGGAGGTCAATGAAGCCAACGAGATGGTGAATAAGAAGACTTACGCCAACGCATGGGTGTGTAGTCCCGACACCGGGCCTTTGCCGTCTCAGATGGCGCACCTGATGGCAGGGATCAATATCGACAAGGCGCTGGAGCGCATTGCGTTGCGATTTGATATGGGGCTCGGTGACCCACGTTTAATTGCCTGGAAGCAAGGTCAAAACCGCCTATTGAAAGCCATTGGAGACGATCCGAAAGCAGTGAAGTCCTGGCTGTCTGAGCAGACGTTTTTGAGTGCAAACGAGGAGAGGATTCTCGTCGAGACTGCCGTGGGACTGGAGGGGTTTGGCGAGTCCGATCCAGCACGTAAGAAGCATGAGATCGATTCGCGCCTAGCTGCGTTGCGGATGATGAGCCGCGATACGCAGTACGACTACCTGATGTCTACGGCTAAGCCGCACCTGGTGGAGTCAAATCGATCTCGCGAATCCCAAGTGAATGCCGAGGTTGCAGCCGCCATTGAGCGGTATGTCGCTACGGCTGTGCCAAACGTGGAGCCGGAAGCTCCGCAGAGAAAGGCTGTGCGTAGTGCGTTGCTCCAGTGCCTGGATGGGCTCAGTCCTATCCAGCAGTCGGACTACCTTGCGCAACGTTGGCGCCAATTGATAGCCGATTTGGACGTGGGAATCGTGGATGAAAGAAATTCCATCGGAAAGATTGTCGACAAGTTCGCGGTGATAGACGCGACCAAGATGACATCCAGTGAATACCAGCTAAAGCTGGAAGAGAAGCTGGCATTAGCGGCAGACGATAAAGAGCGTGCTCAACTTTTGAAAGATGAAGCGGACGCCCGTAAGCAGGACACGGAAGGTGCGCAGGCCATCCTGGATCCACTGGATAAGCTCTGGTCCCGTATTGCGCAGGAGCGCGATGTTGACATGACCGCCTACTACTTGAGTCTTGCGGTCGGGCGCCTGGCGCAGTCCGTTGGTCAAGCCGGTAGTGCCTTATTCAAATCCATGTCCAATGGGTTGGGGGGCATGGGTGCATGGCGGCGTAAAGGCTGTTTGGATGGACTTGACGGCATGCACCAAGCCCTTGCTGCGGCCAAAGGAACGCCCGTCTATCAAGCGTTTGAAAAGGATCCCAAGGTAGTTGCCGCTTGCGGTGGAAACCCCGTTGGGGAGGTTGTTGCAAACCATCCAGAAATTGCGCGAACCGATGTTGCGATGGAACATCTCAATGCTCAGGAAAGCGCGAGCGTCCCTGCTCAGAGTGCAGGCAGCGCTCCAACCGGTCTGTGGTCAGGGGTGCTCAAGGCTACTCACGAGATGGCCGATCGGGTGAGTTATCTGAAGCCAGAGCATTTATTCAAGCGTGATGGCCAGCACGACTCACAGTGGCTGGATTCGATGCAACAAGGGCTCAGAGACTTCGCCAAGGGCGTTAAAGAAACCCTTATGCCTGAGAAGATCCGCGAACAGATCGAACAGATGATCGCATCCATCATGAATACGATTAAGATGTTGTTTGCAATGCTCAGAGCCAAGAGTGTGGAGCCTGTTTCCAAGTCGGCTTCGGCCCCTTCGATGGAGCCATAGTCCATGGCACGCGGAGACGGGGAACACTCCAGTGCGAATGATGAGACGCTTTTTCTTGTCGCCATCGTTGGAATTCCACTGGCAATTTTTGCGTTCTGGTACTTCGTTGGCCGCTATGTCTATGCGGCAGAGCGGACGTTACTGTATGGAATCCTCTCACTCTGGGGAAGCATTCCTACAGACCTGCCAATATTGGGTGCCTTGACCCGCAAGTTCTTGTATTTTCGATACTCCAACGCAAAAGACATGGAGTTCAAGGCTGACGTAGTACCGGACTCCTTGTGGGTGAACGGACTCATCTTTTTGGCGGTGCTGATCATTGTGATGCGGCAGGTCTTGTACATCTCCAAAAAACACCCTTGTGCCAAGTTCGGCAAACGCACAAGTTTGTACGATTACGTCGAGCAGCAGATGCCGTTGTATCCACATTTGCGAGTGATGTGGAAATTGCGGTTACTGGCGCGACCGCTACGCGATGGCCTTTTCCGTCTTGGCGATTCTGCTAAGGAATTTTCGATTCGAAATGGACTCGTATCACTGGCTTCTCTCACGGCTGACCCCGCCCTCAATGAGCAGAAGGCTAAGCGAGTTTTGGAGTCTCAGTTAGGCGTATTGATGCCGATGCCCACTGACGATCATGCGACGGATGCAAAGACCCTGGTTAAACGTTTGAACGTCCGCCAGAAGGCTATCTTGGCTGCCGTATTGCCACGGCTAGCGGCCTGTGACTCAAAAGTATCTGATGCTGAGTTCAAGGCTGCGATAGCGAAGTCCAATGCGCTGGAGAAGCAGTATTGGGAGGGATTTGATGCCTACAACCCAGAGCCCCCTCCGGATGATGACGGAAGCGCCACGATCAATCTCGATATGCCGCTCGTACCCCCTCCTCCTCCGGTAAACGCGTCCGGGTGTGACGAGGTGATTTTGAAGTATTGCCAGTTCCCGATGGTCAGAGAGGGGATGCGTAAGCATGCGTATGTAACGACGTTTATCTACGATTCGTTGCAAGCATGTAGGAAAGTGGGGAAGTTTCCGCCATCGCGCTTTCGTTGGTTGAAGATGAACGACAGAGCGCTGTGGCTCATGGTTGATAGTGCTGGGCGTGCCACCCCGTATTGGGAGGCGGCTGGGGTGCATGCGCACTATTTGTGGGAGCGCAAGAGCGGCAATGCTAGCGAAAAGCCGCAAGTCAGAGAGGCTGTGGCTGCGCTCTCGCAGGAGAATGATGGGGTTCTGTTTACAAAGGACCAAAAGGACCGCATCTGGCAGCTTCAGGCTGCGAAGCCAGTGATTTTGCAAAGCAAGACCGCCGTGTTGCCTAGGGCCGTTGCTCCAGCGCGCGTTGGCCCACGGAAATAAAATCTCAAACACCTCACTATGCACATAAAATATCAAAATTGTATTGTGATAAAAAAACGTTGAAACTGTGAGGTCCACTGCATGAAGGTCAGATTGTGTGTAGCGTTTTTATTGGGTTTTGCAGCAGTTCAGTGCCATGCCCAAGCGCAGATTAATACCGTACTAGCGCAGCCTCAGGCAAAGCGTGAAGTGGCTGGAGCGTCCCGCGCACCGAAGTTTTTACAGGACTCGGGTGCTGAGGTTATGGAAGTGGTGAAGCTTCCAGGGGGGGTAACAGCCTACCTCGCTTCCAAGGATGGATTGCCGGTTGTGTTTTACGGTGTGGGGGATGGATCTGTGGCTTTTGTTGGGGTTATGTTTGACTCGAAAACTGGCAAGAACTTGTCCGATTCCATGGTTGAAAAGAGTCAGCAGCTCATGCAGAGCCGCAGCGGGAATTCAGCCAAGGCCGCGCCGCAGCCGGTCAACGGTGGATCACCAACATCCATCTTGGGCATATTGATGTCCAAGGCGGTTGCGGGTGTTACCGAGGGATCGCTATCTGAACAAACAGCCTTCGTATTCTTTGACCCACGTTGCCACTACTGCCATGAGTTGTATAAGAACACGCGCAAGTTGGCTCAAGCAGGGGCTTCCATTAAATGGATTCCAGTGAATACACTTGGAGATGTTGGCATGCCGCTTTCGGCTGAGGCATTGCGCGGGGGGATGCCAATGATTGATGCGATCTCCACAGGCCGGTTAAAGAATTCCTCTGGCGTTTCGGAACAGGAAAAGCAGGCGATAGCAAGCAATACACAGTTGCATGCGGAAATCGTCAAAACTTTTCGTATGGAACGAGCCACTCCCACGATTGTTTTCAAGGACGTCAACGCAAAGATGTCTATTCTGCAGGACGATGGATCTAATAAGGCGGCTTTGGCGGCAGCGTTCGGAAAAGGGGAGACACGGTGAAATTTATTAAGCTTTTTTTTGGTGGAAAGTTTGGCTCGCCTGGCCCAGCCATTCAACCCATTTTTAATAAGTCGGGTGTGTTGCTATGCACAATGCAGGCCGATGGCGGCATGGGCATGGTGCAGGTTGATGTACCGTCCACCTGGCAAGCTGCGGAGGAGGGCAGTGGACGTTTTTGGTATGTAGGCCAACCCCTCACCTTGGAATTGTTTGACGGTGCCGTGGTGGTGCGCAAGGGCGGTGAGCTTGTGCGTATTTTTGACGGTAGAGAGAATGACGCACAGGCAAGGGCATTGTTGGTGCTGATGAGGCAGCGTTGGCTTGAAGCCAATAGCGAAACCCTTGGGGGTTTGGCAAACACCGCAGGAGCCTCAAAACCGTTGGTTTTAGGGCAGGGAACTCGTTCCCCATGGATACGGCGTCTAGGCTATGTATTCGGGTTTGCCGGTGTCTTTGCGGCCGGTCTGGGGGCTATGCACTACTACTTGCATCCTGGCGGAGTCGGTTTGGATTTGTCCGGCATGTCTATCGAAGAGGTTGCAAAGATTGACTCTAATCCAGCGATCATTCGGGAAGTGCAAGATCAGATGATGGCGGCTGTTGGCGTTGGTCAAGAGCGCGCTAAGAATATTTCTGGGGCCATTGAAAAAGACCATATTGCTGCTCTGAAGGCTATGGGGCTCAATACGGGGGTGTCTATGAAAAACGCACTGAATTGCTTGGCTCAAAAATGACCTCTACGGCCGTTGAGTCTGATGTGGACATGCTACTACCTGTTTTGACGGATAGGACGCTCATGGCGCTGCTTCGTAATCGCTACGTTCCGGCATCATTTATTTTTAAAAAGGTTTTTCGGAAGCCAACGCCTGAGAATTGCTTGCGTGTCATCCATGCATTGATAGCTTTGCATGATGGGGGCGGCGAAAAGGTAGGCCTGTTTGAGCTTGATGTTCACTTTGTGATGCAGTCGGGTGTTTTGAACGTTGGCGGAGGGAAGCTCGCCGGGCGACGCCAGGAGCGGGTGATTTCTGAAGTCGGGATGTCTGAAATAGTGTCGGCGCTGAGCCCAGTAAGTCGGCAAGCTGGGCGAGACTTTGCTACGGCGCATTACGACAAGCTCAAGGAGCAGTTGGATGTTTACGAGAAAGTATTGCGCGAATGCGAGCGTTCTATATCGCTTGCGGAGGCTCGTGAGCGTGTTGGTGTTAGCGAGCGTGAGTGGCAGCGCGTTAAGGGCTGGATGGGTCGTTTCGGCATCGTGAATGATATTGTCTGTGCTCGCAATATCCTGGTTTCTGGATCTCTCATCAGGGAGATCGAGCAGCGCTACTTAGGGCATCGAGTAGATGAGGTAGTGCCACAACTTTTACGTCAACAGATAAACGCATCGCAGTAGTGGGCGATTGAACTTTCGCGGTCAATAGCCATTCCTTGGCTTCACTGCTGACCAACTTTGTGTGCACCGGTAACATGTATCAACACACATCAACACCAAAAGAAGAGGTAACGAGATGGTGCGTAAAGCCACTCTGATTCTTGGTTTGGCAGCATTCCAAACATGCTTTGCTCAATCTTCAGATGGGCAAAAAGCGGGCATGTTTAGCCCGCCAGTTGAGAGCTGCATTGTTCCTGCGTCAGATTTTCATGGTGTGAACGCGTATGTTCTGCGAGCAATTTTGAAGGTCGAATCTGGTCTAAACCCCACCGCTATTGGCTACAACCGGAATGGAACTGTGGATATAGGCATAGGGCAAATCAACTCGATGCATTTGCCAATGCTTGCTCAAAAAGGGATATCCCCAGGGCATCTAAAGGATCCTTGCATTGGTACTTACGTCGCAGCCTGGCATCTAAAGAAGGGCATGGACGTTCATGGAAACACATGGGAGGGGATCGCGCGGTATCACAGTGCAACTCCCTATTTCAATAGGCGTTATCAAATTTTGCTAATGAATGAGTTGATACGTTCTGGGGTTTTACAGGGGGTAATCCAGGCAGTTCCATCTTTGCGGTGAACTCCGCAGGTTACGATGGGGTGGGTGAACGCGTGCGGCCCCGCCAGCACCGCATTGGTTCTGGGCCACCGTGGCTCAGCAGGTTATCTGCCGGACCACACGTTGGAAGGCTACCGGCTGGCCATCCAACAGGGTGCCGACTTCATCGAGCCCGATCTGGTGGCTACCAAAGGCTACGACGGTCGAAGCCGTTCGGATCGTCCCAGCGTTCCATATAGCCCTTCCTTGCCTCCTCCCGAACAACCCAAGGGCAACAGTTGCTCCCTTACGCAGACCACCGTTGTGGTTCGCGGGTTTGCTATTGAAGCCAGGCATATCAGGAAACCAAATGTCAGCCATGCGGCTTGGGTGCATTGGCTCATTGCCAGGATTCGCCCTGATTAACTGAAAAGCCATTTCTTGTATTGTGGCCACGATGTTTTCCTAGAGAAACCGGAACGCTACCCAAGCCAGGGCAGCACAATAGGCAATCATTGGCAGTATTCCACCAACGAAAGCCGCGCCATGAAATGCGTATTGGCCGCGAACAATGTTCGTGGTGTGAAATTCATGCGCCATTGCCCGCGCCCGATTTATGGTGTCAGTGACAACAACTTGGTGCGCGCCTGAAAGGCTTGCGAGGTCAAAATGTTTTGAGTACCAGGCCATGTCGGTATTGTGGATCTCGCCGACAAACAAGGCTGCATCCTTCTCACCTTTCAGATTGGAGTATTCAGTTGCGAATTCGAGCATGTGGATCGACCTGAGCGGCAAATTGGCGAATGGCTCTGCGTGGCCCATCCAGTCCCACCGGGCATCGGGGAAAACCGGTGCGCTTATTGTTTGCGCGCCGTCACGGCGGTGTAAATTCTCTGCCAGGTAGAGTGCAGGGCGTGGAAATCCGGCTACAGCCCGTCTGACCAGGGGCTCCAGCAGGTGGTATGCGGTGGATCCGCCAATGTCTTGCAGCCGTCCAGTACCCTGACTTCCGAAGTTGTCTTCCTTTGACAGTTTCTCGCGCACGATACCGGCCACCATGGAGACCAACCGCTGCGGTGGGAACATTGCCGACGCTGCGAGTCGTGCCGCGTCTTTGAATGGGATAGCCGCCCAGTCCTGCATGTCAACGTCCAAGCCTTCGTAGAAGTGCTCGAAACCCCGTTCATAGAACCGGATTCCTTTGGCCAACGAAATTGTTTTGTTAACTGCCTCGACGTACCGGCGATTGGTCCCACCGGTCAATCCGTGTAGCGTCCCATACGAGGCCACTGCCACACCCCTGTATTCGAACGTGATTGCATCAATGACCACTGGCAATTGGAGATCCGTGGTGTCGGTGCCGAGCACCGCTTCAAGTGTTAAGTAAGCTGGCACAGTTTTTCCTAGATCAAAAAAGCCATCAGGAGTGGATGACATGCACCGGCATGCCGGTCGCGGCCTTCAGGCGATTGATCATTGCAATGTGCAGCTTCCCAATCCCGCCTTCGAGCTGGCCAAGTACATGAAGCGGTTCTCCCGCGCGCACCTTTGCCGCCATGACATCAAACATATCGATCTCTTCCCTTGGATCAGGCAAGTCCTGGGAGGTTGGCATATTTTCCTTGGAGTTGCCCACTAACGGCGCCAATTCTGCATTCAGGAGAAACTCGTCTTGATCAGGTGCTGCAGCCGCTACTTTGCAGAGGCCCTCAATATCCGCAAGCGTGACAACGGCGCACAGTTCCGGTGTTGAAAGAGAAACCGTGTAGGGTGGTTTTGTCAGACTGATGAGGTCGGAGCCAATTTCTTGACGAATTGATATTGAACCCGACGTATCACCACCAAAAAACTGCTCAGCTCGTGTGAGAGAAGCGCGATTTAGTTTGATCTTCATGGTTTTCTTGATTTAGTTGGTTGCAGCAGCGTTCGAAAAAGCTCGGTCCATGCGAGTGAGCTGGCGCGGCTGCTCTATCATCAGTAATCAGATCTTCTTGAGATTGAGCGACTTTGTCATTTTTTCATTGAAGACCCTTTCAACGAATTCCGCTCTAGCAACTGGGTCCAAAATGCCATTCACGAGTTGTTCCAAGGTCTTTTTGTAGTGGGCGAATCTCATTTCCTTGCCGCCGTCGGCGAATGTTTCCGCAGTGACGTCGCGCCACCCCCAGTCCGGGTCGAAGTTGCTTTGGTAGGTGAACCCCTTGCCTGCCATGCTCTTCACGGTGCGCTGGTGTTCGGCATGCAGTGACTTGACGCCGAACGCTTCGTCATCTGTGAGGGCGGATAAGCCCGAGAACGGGCGGCGCCAGGATGACGGGCGATAATTGGAAATAATTTCCGCAGTCAGATCGGTAACAGTAAAGCCTTCCTTTTCAAGAGCGGCTTTCACGTGTGGCAACCTCGCCTTCATGTATTCCTCATGGCGTTGGTCGTAGTCCGACAAATGGTCAAAATCATCAAGAGCCAAAACAGGGATATGGTGCTTCCTCATAATGGCGTCGATCCGACTGTGCACCTTTTGAGGGAAGTCCCTCATTTTTTCGATGCTGGCGTTGAGTTCGATTTTCCCGCGCCCAATGACAGGCGGCAGATCAACCAGGTCAAGGAACCATGTCAGCAAAGGTGGTGGCGTTTTCGCCAGGAGCGACACCGTGATGGTGCTCCCAGAATGTCCCTCCATCCATTTCGGATACGGTAAATTGAGCTTTTCAAGCTCGCTCTTGTATTGGTTGCGCAGCGACGAAACCGCATTGCCGAGCACTTCATGCTTGGCGGATGATGCCAATATGCTGTCATGGAAGCCTTCATAAAACGCCATGTCGTGGTCGTTACTGCCGATACTTCCGTCGGTGTGCATAAATTCATGCAGCAATGTCGCAGCAAGCAGGGTCAACCCCGGCATACCATTCTCAAAAAGCGTCAAGGACTTCCGATTGAATGCGATGTACGTGCTGGAATCCGTCCACGCAATGGCATGGCTGATGCCGATGTGAACCTTGCGCTTGCCGATGACTTCGCCATGTAGCTTTTCGAGCCGCTTGCCAATGTTGGCAGCGGTGTATTGCAGCGCATTGCGCTGCGCCTTTTCGATTGGCGAAAGGTCGGTGATGGCGATCAATGTGTATTTGTCGTTTACGCCCTTGCTGATTGTCTCGAATGGGACGACATCGACCTCGCGCAGGAGCGCCGCTACATACCCATTGTCGCCACGTCCGAAGTTCTCCTGGGCAACAGCAATCAGTTGCTCGATAGTACGCACGCGCCAGATGTCCAACTCCGAACGAGGAATGACGAACGCATTGCCTTGCGTGCTGACCATGTCAGCGATTCGCGCCTGGGAGTCTTCGGATACCGTCCACGGCCGATGTTTGGTGATCTGCGTGTAGAACGAGGTCACCTTGCCCCTGACATCTTTCAGTAACGGTAGCTTCACGATTTCCATGAAACCAATCTCCTCGCAACGGAACTCATCGATAAGAGCTAACCGCTCCGATTCTCCAACCTTGTTCTTTCCAGTCTGTCTCTTGCGCAGTTCTTCCCGTAATACTTTGTGGACATGGAGCCAAAGCGGGTCGTGCTCGTTGATCTCATTGCGCGCCATATTGAGCTGCAGCGCGCTCTTTGTCACCACATCTGCAGAGATGCCGTATCGGTGCATCTGGAGTTCTTTGACAAGAACGCCAAGTGAGTACAGGTGGATGCCGTAGTTTCCCTTGGGATTGAAAACGATCTTGATCTTGTCGTCTTCATAATCCCACTTGATGCCGTCTTGGGTGTTCACCTGCACCTGGTTGATGAAAACTGGCCATGGCGAATAGCGTACCAACTGGGTCAGGTCTTCGGTAGCCCGGCGTACGTTTTGGGAGTCCAGGGGTTCGTAGAATTCACCGAATACGCGACACCCCTCGTACGGTAGGGCATCCTTATGGAACACAAATCCGGCGTCTTTCGACCTGACGTCGGTGACCATCTGGAAGTTTTTCGAGTACCACGTCGTTTTGGCGAAAGCCATGATTTGGCCGCGACCGATGCGGAAGCGCCCGTAGGGTACATCGCCTTCTTTGTGTGGAGTACCAAAGCGCTTGAAGTTACGCATGATGGACGCTTCATCTTCGAAGCCATCGCCGCTGTCTTTTACTTCGAACCCTTCCCGCCAAATCAGAATATCCACTGTTTCCGAATTGGCGTCAAAGGCATTCATTACCAGCTCACGGAATGCCGTTGAAATGGTGCCATTTTGGCGATAGATGAGATCGCTAACGATGGCCGCGTCGACTTCAAATGCGTGGAATTCCTGGTCTAGCGCGAGTGTTGCTTCCATTTTACTTAGGGACGGAGCGAGGCAGTCCATCACGACATACCGAATACCTGTTGACCGACAAATAAGTTTGACACATCGCTCCCTCTGGTGGTTACCGAATTTCATGGCGGCGCACGATAATAAAGTTCGACACAAGCACCTTCATTTGCTGAACTTGCCGCCAAACGTGAAACAAAAAAGATTGACACAAGCTTTGCGGCGCTTTCTTGCATCGATTGTAGATGCACATGTGCATATTCGCAAGCCCAGCGATTCAGTAATTTGATGCCGTTGGTCTTGCCCTTCTTCCCAGAGTCCCACCCCGACGAAACACTTTTGTCCAGGGTGTCGCGGTATCACCTGCTGTCCGGCAATGCAACCAAGGCATCGACCGACCAGGAACTGTTCGGCAAGCGCGTGATTCTGGACTTCGTGGTACCGGTGCAAGCCCTCAGCGCACTGGTGGCCAGGTTGCCCGGCGATCCTGAGCTGGTGATGCAGTCCTTGGTGCAAGAAAACACCCTACTGCCTGCATTCTCCCCATTCCTGGGAACAGAGGCGGAACCAATACGACAGGAGGTCCAGCTTGGACAACACTACAGCGGCCTTGGCCGCCTGCCGCAACGGGTGGTAGGCATGCATGGGGATACCCGCCTGTGCGTTGAATGCCTGCGCGAGGACGTTTCCAAGCGCGGGACAGGGTATTGGCACCGTGGCCACCAGATTCCCGGCGTACAGGCCTGCTGGCGGCACCGTAAGCCCTTGCTACAGGGGTGTCCAGTGTGTCGTCGCCCGTTTGCACGGCCACTCTACTTGCTGTCCATGCCTTGGGCGATCTGCGCTTGTGGCTGGGAGCCAGCAACCCACGTCGGCACCACCAAGGCCAAAGAGATGGATGTGCGGTACGCTGAGTTCGCTGCACGTCTTCTGGAGGCCAATCTGTCCCCACTGAAGCCTGGGCAGTTGATCCGCGCTTACCGGCAGAAGATTTTCGACCACGGGCTGGTGCGCAAGACTTCCATTTCCTGGACAGCAGTGCTGGACGCTCTAAAGGCGGAGTTTGGTGAAGAATTCTTGGTAGCTACCGATCCGGCGTACCGGGCTGGCCAGCTTCGATCTTGGTTGCGCCTGAGCCTCCTGGAGGGGCAGCTTGAACTCCCTCTTACCCGGCATGTGATCCTCGCCATGTACCTTTTTGGCGATTTTGAAGGTTTCAAGGCCTGCGCGCTCGCCCAGCCCGCCGATCCATTGGAGAAGCTACGCGGGCCAAGGAAGGATACCGTCCAAGAAGAAGCAGATCCAAGACTGCAGGCGATGCGCAACAAAATTCGGCATCTACATGCGCAGTGGCCGACGATGACACTTGACGAACTTTGGAAGAAATCCTACGCAACGGCGGATTGGCTGTACCAGCATGATCGACCCTGGTTGCTGAGAACGGTACAGGTGCAAGCTGACGACGCGCCTATTGCAGATGGCTATGCGGAACAGGATGCAGCCGTTGTGGACACGATCAACAATGGCCTGGAAGGTCTGTACGAGGCGCAAAGTAAGCCGAACCGCGTGACAAAGGAACGGCTGAGGGGTCTGATTTCCAAGGCGATCCCGGTCGCCCTGATGAAGGAGCGGTACCCTCGCGCGTCAGAACTGATAGACATACTGAAGGAGTCGTACTGGAATTTCATTCTGCGCCGGATGATTTTCGGAGTGGCGGAAGCGCGAAGGCTGCAGGCGTCGCCAGCAAATACAGCTATCCGCAAGTTGAGTGGGGTTCACTCCGTGGCGTTTGATGCGATCTTGGTGCATTTCAACTGGGAACCTGAGCAGATGGTATTACCGTCGTTCAATGCCCAGGCCGAGCTGGTCCGGCTCGGAGTCAATCGACAATGGGCCGGGCCGGTAAATCATGGCCAGCATCACAGCGGGCGAAGATACAAAAAGCGAACCGAGCCTGGTTGAGCAGGCTCGGTTGTTCTTCAGGCTCGCACAATCAATTCGTATGCAGCTTCATACAATTCCAACCTGTTCTCTGTGGGCATGGTGCGTCGTGTCTCCGTAAGACCATCGTCCACTGCAGCCATGGCAGTAATCCACTGAGCACGTTTCACCACCAAAGTATCTTCGTGGTCCGGTTGTGACACTCCACCGACCAAGTCAATTGCCCTCCCTGAAACTTCAACCGTGTCCACGCCCGCAGCGCGCCATTCGCTGGTTGCGATGCGAAGCCGTTCCATGAGGCCCTGGGTGGACTCGTCTTGCAAATGTCTTCCACCATTGCAGAACCGCTCCCTGAATGTCACCAACGGCAGCCACGTCGTGAGCAACTTGCGCCCCTGCGAATCATTCGCCAAAGACTGTAGGTCGCTCTCGAATTGCTGACGCCAAGTTGGTTGTTTTGCCCAGGTAAGGAACAGTGCCACATCAGCGCCTTCCAGAATAACTGGGGCAAGTGTATTCACCGGCCTGATTGTCGGACCGTTCAAGTCATGCTGAAATGGCATCAGGTCAAGCGGTAGCGAAAGGTCGATTCTTTCAATGGTTGCCATGGCCTACATCTTTCTGTGTGCACTCCAAACCAGCGAGGATACGGTTCACCAAAGTAGATTTACCACTGGTATTGCGAACCGGATGGGTGACAGTTTCGCCGTCGGCGCGGACCTCGGTGATTACGCGGCGATCCAGGTGGAAAAAGTATTGGCTGTTGCTGCGCTCAGGCGGGGTCTGAATTGGCGCATTGGGGTAGCTGCTGAATGGCATTTGGTATCTCCTAACTTACCTTCTGTTCATCAATTGCTTCAACGCCGCCCGCAGGTCGTATATTTCCAACCCACCTTTCTGCTGACTCCACAAAACGATGTCACCCTCTGCTGCAACACCCAAGTGTTTGCGCAACGAATGTGCTGTGTCTTCCGCAAAACAATTAACAAACCCAAAGCGCATCCCAAACATCATGCCGAATAGTGGTAGCGTGATCGCTGAAACCAGCAATAGCCTACCAGCAATCACTGATGCGGCGGACAGCTCGGAAGGCGTGGCCGTCCGTAACTGGTCAAGAGCCAACGCAAATGCTTCTGGATAAAAGATCCAGGCAAATAGCGCGCACCAGAACATGCCAATTGGAACCGCGACATATATTTGACTGAACAAATTGATTGCCACCCTACCGATGTTGAGCAGTTGTGCCACTGAATTTCTCCAATTCCCGTAAGCCTCGACCCGAAACCTTGCGTAGTCTGCTTCTGTGATCGTGCCGACCTCGATGCCATTTAGCTTCACCTGCAGTACAACGCGATCAGGCGCCTCGACCAGGTGCTGCAGCTTTGTAGTGAGGGCTCGCATGGCCATTGCGAAGCCAAAGCCCACCACAAAAGCCACGACCGATCCACCAATCCAGTCGCCTAGCAAAGCCATAGCGAGGGCCAGAGGAATTGCAATGCAGGCGCTCACCATGAAATCTGTCGCCCGAAGGTCCTTGAGACTTAGCTTATTCATTCGAATCCCCATTTCGCCCAATACCGTGGCGCCCGGTGGCATCGGAGCGATGCCGGTTTTCTCGATTAGATTTGCACTACTGTGAGCTTCATCGTCAGTGGGCCAAAGGAAATCACTTCCGGCTTGCCTTGCCGAAGCTTCACAGTGCGGCTCAATCCATAGCTCCTGACTTCAGGAGACTGCACCTTGTTGTCGCCGAATTCATACTCGTCTATCGAAGCCGCTTTTGAAACTGAAGCGCGGATCTTCAACGCAATGTCACCACTTTGAGACAAGGTCGGAGTCATCGCCATCATCATGCCCGTGTTGTAAGGCACGGACGCAGGGGCATCTTTGCCATCTGCACCCGTCCCCAATTCGACGTAGAGCTGTTCGATGGTTTCACTACTTCTGGCAACCTGACCAGATTTAGTCACGAACGTGAAAACTTGACCATCCGACAGCTCTGCCGTAATGCTGAACTGCTTCTCGCCGA
>OBEQ011320112.1_pt1 | contig 16271 bp, 13 predicted proteins | sample 1670901 | NCBI WGS metagenome assembly OBEQ01 (sample SAMEA104232315, study PRJEB22302) | groundwater metagenome | biome: forest; feature: aquifer; material: groundwater | place: USA | collected 2011-08-07 | depth 5.4 m
AACACCGTAGAAGGGTTCTTTAGCCATTTGAAGAGGGGGATCGTCGGGACGTATGCTTCCGTTTCACCGAAGTACCTCCAGTCCTACGTAGACGAGTTTGCTTATCGCTATAACCTGCGGAACTCGATGGCTTCTTACTTTTACCCCATGATTTCACGGGCTGCGCGGCCAGTGTGATGAGACGGTCAAAATCTCTCTTATTCATATGGGTTTAATGGGAATCCTGGTTTACCTGTACGTTTCAACCCTACCTTTTGACCACCGCGTAGAACTGCAATTTTTGGCTCTTCAATATTTATAAAATCATTGCTTGTATTCCAGAGATAAAAAGTAAAATTTCCTCCATTCGGAGCAAGTTTGCCGGTGTGCATTGGGCTAATATATGTAAAAACAACTTTCCCTTCAGAAGTTACAGAGCTAGATTTTATTGCTTCTCTATGGATTAATTTGAAATCCAAAAATGAATCATAAATAACGGATTTTCCATAGTTTGTTATCGTGTATCGGCGCGCTTCTGCATTTTTCATATGTTCTTCAGGCCAAAATCCTGGAAGTTTATCTGACCCTCGATGGCTCTCACCTAGTCGGCTTCCAAATCTTCCCCTTACGTCAATCGAACTAATAAATCCTTCTTTCCAGGGTATAGGTAATACCTCAAACTCACAATTCAGCGTTAAATCTGGCTTATTTGAGATTGAAATAATCCAGGCACACAGGATGAGACAAAGAATTAGTAAGATTCCAGAAACAACACGCTGAAGGCATTTCGAAATTCTTAGAAGAGTAGGAAGATAATAAATCGGGTAAATTAAGAATAAAAATGAAACTCCAAGTCGCCAAACTAATGGAATTTCTTGGAGAATCATTGGGAAAGCAATTCCAAAAAGTGTAAGACATATTGTGAGCAATAATTCTTGCATCGGTCGTATTCTACCACCTTAACCACCTCTAAAATACTCCCTCGTTAAGTGCCATCAGGGTATATTTACGAAATAATTGGCGATTATGCACATGACAAACCCAAAGGAGAAGAAAAATGAGGCGCGGAATTAATTCAGAGAGTAGTTTTCGGAGTCAGGGATTGGCTCGCCCGAATCAAGTTGAGCTACCCGCCGAGATACGTGGAGGAACACGTCTTGTAATCCCTCCCAAGTCCAATCCAAGGAAGAGCCGCTTCGGAGGGAAATCCGATACATACTTGGTCGGGGAGGTTCGGGGAACTGTTCAAATATATTCTTGATGTATCCGTGAAACTTTCTTAGTTCTGAATCCGAGAGTCCTATTTTTACTTGAACCCTTAACATCTTCCCTTCCATTGTCCCAAGACAAAATTCCCATATCCCATTCCTTCTAAAGACGCCGACGGCTGGATAGTTCACGGTCATTTCTTCTTCATTGGCTCCTTGTACATTAACCGCTTTCCTTCGGTTGCCCGAATCGCCATCTGCGCTCTTTCTAGGTCGGTTTCCCTCCGAGTGTTGTAACGGAACGCAAACTCGTCAGCGTACCGCTGCAAGTGCTTCTGCCCGACACTGTGATACGTTCCGATAACACCACGCTTAAGTAATCCGAAGAACCCCTCAACGGTATTTGTATGGACGTTCCCTCGGACGTACTCGTTAAGGTGGTGGCGAATCGTATCGTGCTTGGCAAACTCCTTACCGATTGGGCGATACATTAAATGCTGATCGGTCATTAGGTGCGCGGAAGGGTCAATCATTTCCCGCATAGCCCTATGAAGATCTTTGCCGACGATGCGCTTAGAAGCGATTGGGCGAATAGTCCCGCCACGCTGAACCAATGCGAAGATAGCGGATTTGTTCTCCATCTTGCGGTGCATCGGTCGCTTGGCTCCGAAATAGGTTTCATCCACTTCCACTACGCCTTTTAGCTTTTCCTTTAATGGTGGCTGGCTCATGGCGTAGCGTACCCGGTGAGCCATGAACCAAGCGGAGCGATAAGAAATCCCCAACATTCGTTGAAGCTGAAGCGCGCTGATTCCTTTCTTGGAACAGCAGATCAGGGAAATAGCGGAGAGCCAAACCCTAAGCTGGATATGGGAATCTTCAAAAACCGTTTTGACCGTAACCGTGAACTGGCGTCGGCACTTGGCGCACTTGTAGACCCCCTTGCGGACAGGGCGGGTAGAGGTAGGCTTAGGCTTGAGCGTGTAAATTTTGGTAGCTCCACAATGCGGACAAACAGGACCATTCGGCCAGCGCATCTTTTCGATTACCTCTCTGGCTGCGTCCTCGGTCATGCTGTGAACTGCGCTAAACACTTGGAGCCTCCCTCTGTTAGTGGTATACTATCGTCTGTCCGGACAAAAGAAACGTGGGGGCGGCCGGAATTGAACCGACAAGGCGTGCAGCCGTCTGATTCCAGATCAGATGTGTTTACCGTTTCACCACGCCCCCACACAGATCGCTGGGAGGGGGGCGGACAGCCCGCTAAGACTAGTCCCGCCCCTCTCCGTTACTGCCTTTCGGCTTTTGTCATGCGCCCGCTTCCGGCACAGTTTCCGACGACCTCATCCTCTTTCTCCTTTATCGGGTCCCGCCTGTTCTCCGACGGGCAAGATAGTTATACCGCAAGCGGGCCGCCCATGTCAAGAGTTTTTTCTCTAACTACTCTGGCAGAGTACTCTAATAATAAACTCTTGACTTCTCTTGTTTTGGTGTGTATCATTGGTTTCACAAGGAGGAATTGAGCATGGCTACTGAAGGGCAGCAGGAACCGAAGAAGAAGCAGCACCGAAGCCCGGCCTATCCCTATATCGACCTCGAAGATGCTGTCGGCAAGGCACGCATCGTCTGGGATAAGGAGCGCAAAAATCCCACTACAGCCGAGATTTTCGGAAGCCATTGGGACTATGCGAAGGGCAGCAGCGCAGTTGCGCTAATTGTCTCTGCCATGAGGCAGTACGGGCTTATTGAGGGTAAAGGAACTCAGGTACGCCTTACCGATCTAGCCGTCAAAATCATGTTTTCCGACGAGGGAAGCGAGGAGAAAAAGCTCGCCCTTCAACAAGCTTTTCTGGGTCCGCAACTCTATAAGAACCTTTGGGATAAGTACAATCTGGACCTTCCATCCAACGAGAGCCTGAAGAACTATATGGTCAGGGATGGTGGCTATAACGACAAAATGGTGTCCATTCTTATAAGCAATTATAAGAAAAGTCTTGATTTTGCCTCTATGAAGGACTATAGTGGTTCTCTGGATGGAAATGTCGAGACTACTCAGAATTCTGAAAAGATTATCGGTGGAACGATGGTAGGCTCTATGAGTCTCCCAGCTAGCGTTACTGTTGCTGCCAAGCAACGGCAGTTCAATATTCCCCTCTCTGGGAATAAGTTTATCCAGCTTGTAGTTCCGCAGATCAACGAGGCCGACTTTGCGATGTTTTTGGGTACGCTGAATCTCTGGAAGGCCAACCTATTAAGCCCAGAAGAAAACAAAGCGGAGTAAGAAAGGGCGAAGGCAAGGTTTCCCTTCACCCGCTTACTCCGCTTGACGCCTTAAAAGCCCTACTAGCCACACCTCCACCCAAATCTTCTAAGAAGCGCAGAAAGTAGGCCCAGCCGTGATTACCTTGCCGCCGGATAGCTTGGGTTTGTGAAATGCATAATCGCCAAATAATTTGCTTGAAATAGATATTCGGGCCTGGTAGGGTGTTCGGCTATGTTGGCCAAGGTAAGCACGGCGGCGGTGGTGGGCCTCACGGCCTTCCCCGTGACCGTAGAGGTGGACGTCTCGGACGGGTTGCCCGGCGTGACGATCGTGGGCCTGCCGGACGCGACGGTGCGGGAGTCCAGGGAGCGGGTCCGCTCCGCGATCAAGAACACGCATCTGGCATGGCCGCAGACCCGGGTCACGGTCAATCTCGCGCCGGCCGATGTCCGGAAGGAGGGCTCGGCGTTCGATCTGCCGATCGCGCTGGGCCTGCTGGCGGCCTCGCTCCAACTGGAGCCGGCGGCGCTGGCCGATGTGGTGGCGCTGGGAGAACTGGCGCTGGACGGGACCCTGCGCCCCATTCCCGGCGTCCTCGCGGTGGCCCTCAGCATGAAGGGCAAAGGGAAACGGCTGATCCTGCCGGCCGCCAGCGCCCGGGAGGCGGCGGTGGTGGGGAATTTGGATGTGTATGCCGTGGAGCATCTGCAGCAGGCGATTGCCTTCCTGAGGGGAAGCGGGCCGATCGAACCGACCCGCGTGGATTGGGCCTCTCTGCGCCCCCCGGCCGACCCGAGCGCGGGAGACCTCTCCGATGTCAAGGGGCAGTTAGTCGCCAAGCGGGCACTCGAGGTCGCTGTGGCGGGCTCGCATCACCTGTTGTTGATCGGTCCGCCCGGGGTGGGGAAATCGATGCTGGCGCAGAGGATCCCCACTCTCATGCCGGAACTTTCCCTAGAAGAGGCGCTGGAGACCACGGTTGTCTACAGCGTGCTGGGGCGCGTCCCACCCGAGGCGCCCCTGCTCTCTTCGCGGCCGTTCCGGGCCCCGCATCACACCATCTCCGATGTCGGCCTGGTGGGCGGCGGCACGGTGCCCCAGCCGGGCGAGATCTCGCTGGCCCACCACGGCGTGCTCTTCCTGGACGAAATGCCGGAATTCGGCCGGGACTCCATCGAAGCCCTGCGCCAGCCGCTGGAAGAGGGAACCGTCACCGTGACCCGCATCCACGGGGCGGTCACGTTCCCGGCCAAGGTGATGCTGGTGGCTTCCATGAACCCCTGTCCCTGTGGATATGCCGGCAGTGCTTCGAAGGCCTGTCTCTGCATCCCCTCCCAGATCCAAAAGTACCGCTCCCGCGTCTCGGGACCCTTGCTGGACCGGATGGACCTCCACTTGGAGGTGCCGCCGGTCGCCCTGCCGGAGCTGACCGGCGAACAACAGGGAGAGACCTCCGCCGCGGTCCGGCAGAGGGTTGTCCGGGCCCGCGAGCGGCAGAGGGAGCGTTTCCGGGGCGACCCGGGCATCTACTGCAACGCGCAGATGCGGCACCGGGAGATCCGGCGCTGCTGCCCGGTGCCTCCCGACGGGCGGGCCCTCTTGAAAAAAGCGGTGCAGAGAATGGGATTTTCCGCCCGCGCTTATGACCGGGTCCTGAAGGTCAGCCGCACCATCGCGGACCTCGCCGGCTCCGAGCAGATCCAGCCGGAGCACCTCGCCGAAGCAATCCAGTACCGCGCGCTGGACCGCTCCGCCTGGATGTAAATATCAGTTCTTAAAAAAGGAGAAGAGGATGAATGCGCAACAGATGTCCAAGCCGGTCAGTTTGTCCATCCAGCGGATCAATCGCTTGAATGGAGAAGGAACCCTGCGGGCCTACTGCGACCTGGAAATCGCCGAGGCGTTCCTGATCACCGGGGTGAAGGTGGTCGAGGGCAAGAACGGGTTGTTCGTCAGCATGCCTCGGGAGCAGGGAAAAGACGGGAACTGGTATGACACCATCCTGCCGCTGTCGAAAGAGGTGCGCCAGCAGGTGTCGGAGATGGTGCTGAGCTCCTACCAAGCCCAACCGTAGTCGAAAAAAGAACGGCGGAGGGGGGAGCCCCTCCGCCGTTCTTGAATCTTCGGTGCCGTCGGTCTCAGCGGCGCGCGGCGTGGCGCGGCATCGGGGGATGCCGGCCGCCGTTCCCGTTGGGCATCCTCTCCATAATCCACTCCCGCGTGTCGCCGATCCTCTCGACGGCCGCGTCCTTGAGGAGCTCCGCCTTCTTGGCCAGCAGTTTTTTGCTTTGCACGAGCTGCCGGTTGGCCGAGCGCTCCATGGAGCGGAACTTGGAAACCAGCTTCCGGCGGGTCGCCCGCCCCGAAGCCGGCGCCAGGAGAAGCGTTGCCGCGGCCGCCGTGCTGGCACCCAGCGCGAACGCCCCAGCGGTCCAACCCCACTGCTTGTTCCGGTTCCCTTTCATGCGATCCTCCTTTTATTCGTCACGTGACTTGGAACTCGATGATACCCAGGCCGGACCCGATGCGGCCGGCCGAAACGTCCGAAGAGGTTTTGCGTGAAGCGCGCGGCCCGGTCCGTCCATGTGAAAAGGCGGCGGGCGTTCTCCAGGAGCAGGTCCACCCGGTGAGAGGCGCGCAGGAGGAAGCTGACGGTGATGAGCAGGGAGACGGAACTCACGACGGTGCAGAAGGCGATGAGCGCCAGCAGAACGGTTTGCAGCAGAGTGTCAGTCATCTCACATTCTTTCGGTAACCCGGCTGTCTCGCTTACGGGGCGAGACCCGCGGTTTTGCGTCCTGCCCTTACGGGCAGTTTGCCTTTTTCGAGAATGTCAAAAACTACGTATTAAATATGGCTGATCGGAGGGTGGAACGTCAAGGGCTGTGGGGTTTATTTTTTCCCCGGATCCCTTCCAACTGCACGCGGGCGTCCTCGAAAACCGGGTTCAGGCGCAGGGCCTCCGCGTACTCCGCCTCCGCCTCTTCCAGGCGCCCCATCTTCTGGAGCGTCATGGCCATCCCCTTGTGGGCCATGGCGTAACTGGGCGACAGCCGGAGCGCCTCCCGGTAGTGGGGGTAGGCCTCCTCCGGTTTGCCCTGCAGGAGCAGGAGATAGGCCAGGTTGTTGTGGGCATCGGAAAGGTCCGGGTGGAGGGCCAGCGCCGCGCGGAACGCGTCGCCCGCCTCGGCGGAACGGCCCGCCGCCTGGAGCGCGGCGCCCAGGTTGACGTAAGCCCGGGCGTTGCCCGGCCGGCCGGAAATCTCCTCCTGCCAGAAAACAACCGGGTCGCTGTAAACTTCATTACGCCGCACGGCGGCCAGCGTCAGCAGGGGAATCAGCGCCAGCGGGACCGCCCAGGACAGCGGCCGGCGTCCCGCCAGGGCCCGGAGCCCCGCGAGAAAAGCCAGGACCACCGCGGCCAGCGGCAGGTACATCCGGTGCTCGAATGCCGGGTCCACGATCGGAAGGAAGCTCGAGGTGGGGGCCAAGATCCCGAAGAACCAGACCCCCAGGAACCCGATTTCCGGGCGCCGCCGCAGCGCCCAGCCGGTCAGGGCCAGCAGGCCGAGCACGGCGGCTGCCGGAAACAGGGCTTCCTTAAAATGGGCGACGACCGGCCACTGGTAATCCAGCACCAGCGGGTGGGGCCAGAAACTCAAGCGCAGGTAATGGAGAATCACGCCCGGCTCGGTCGCCAGATAGGCCAGCGGGGAAATCTTCTGGAGCCCCATCCCGACGAGACCGCGGTATTCCTGCGCTCCACAGGCCAGGACCGGAGGCAAAATCAGCCCCGTAGCGGCCAGCCCCGCGTAGAGCCGGCCCCGCCGCCGGAACAGCTCTTTCCAGGAAGCGGACAGGAAAACCCGGTCATAAACCAGGAAGACCACCGGCGCGGTCACCATCACCGGTTTGCTGAGCATCCCAAGCGCGCAGCAGAGCACCGCCCACCCGTGCCGGCCCCGGATTAGACAGTACAGCGTCAAGAGATAGAACAGCCCCATCAGCGATTCTCCCCGCTGGACGATGTAGGTGACGCTTTCCGTCTGCAGGGGATGGACCGTCCAAAGGAGGGAGGCCAGCAGTGCCAGTTCCGTTGCCTGGCCGCCGGCCCGTTTTTCCAGCCGCTTCGTCAGAAGGGTCCGGCGGACCACCCCGAAGAGGGTGATCGCGGCCAGCAGGTGCACGGCCAGGTTAAAGAGATGGTAGCCCCAGACCTCCAGGCCGCCCAGCGCGTAATTGGCCGCCAGTGTCAGCGCCACGAGCGGCCGGGTGGTACCGGCCAAGACCACGAAAGGATGCAGGAGATCCCGGATCCGGGGGTTCTCGACAATGTGGTAATAGTCGTCGAAGAGGAAGGGGGCGGAGAAGCTGTTGAGATACGCCGCTGTTCCGGCGCCAAGCAGAAGCGCTGCCGGAAGAAGGGGGTGTTGCCGCATGAAATCACACTAGCACAATTCAGGATAGTGTGCGCGTCTCCTTAGCTGGAAGTAGTTAATGATTAATAATTCTTGATTGTGCCGTTGACAAGAAGGCGGCATCACGGATACACTTATAACTGCATAGGCGCTATTCCCTTATGAACATGAAGCCATACCGCCCGCGTGGGTGTTTTTCTTTTTCCCGCTTTCTAAAGAGTTCCCTGACCGGGATGCTGTGCGTTGTCCTGGCCGTGGGGCAGGCCTCCGCCTTGCGCCAGCCGAACCCGCGCGAGGGGGAACCGGCCACGCTGACCGGGTTGGAGGAGCGGCTCGGTCTTCCGGCCGCAGTGCCGTTGAGTGCCGGCCTGGAAGAGGGAGTGAGGCAGTTAAGGAAAGCGCGGTCCACGCTGGGAGATCTTCCCACCTATTCCACCTCAACCGCTTCTATATGGGCTGCGTTGGATTTCCTGCTGGGCTCCTCCGAACCGGCGGCCGGTTTGACCGGCCAGCCCCTCGAGGAATACAGAGAGATCCGCAACTGGCTGGCTCACGAAAATCCCGATCTGGGGACCCCGAGTTCGATTGAAGTCCTGACCCCGAATGAGCCGACGAGCGTGGTCAATTTCAAGATCGTTACACCCAAGGGGCTTTACGTGCTGTCCATTCAAACGCAGGACGTCTCCGCGGGAGGGTCGGTCTGGTCCCATGTGCGCCTGCCGGAAGTGCAGGCCGAAGCCGCGTGCCGTCTGGAGGAGATCGTCACGGGTGAAATCTTCCCCTGGGACCCCCCGTATCACTACCAGGGTTCTTACCTCCGGGGGGAGACCGACCGTTTCGGATACCCGGGCGGGCAGGAGCGCTGGGGCGTCAAACCCGGAGACCGGAAAGGGGATTACCAGTTCTTCCGTGTTATCGTCGGCGACGGCGAGCCGGCGCAGATCGGTTGGGACGATCTGCTGGCCCCGGCTGTTCCGAGCGACGCGGTCCCCTTCCTGGTCCAGCGTCCGACGGAAACTCAGCTCCACCAACTGATCAAAGACCCGAAGCTCGGGCTGGCCGCCGACGTGATCACCGGCCGGCCCTTCACCGGGGGAGGCACTCTCCTGCTCGTCACGTTCCCCAATGGGAACTCCGGGATCGCCCTGCGGGATACGGCCGCCTCCAAGCCGTATGAGCTGAGCGGTCTGCACGCGGTTTCCCGGCTGAGTGGGCAGCAGCGCGGCGTCGAATATGAGGTGAGAGCTTCGGGGCCGGAGGCCTCCTTTAACGGCATCCTCCTGGACAGCGTGCGCGCCATCCGGGAGTGGAACAGCTGGGATGAGGGCCGGACGCGCGCGGGCCGGTATGAAGAATTCGGCGATCTGGTGCGCCGCCTCCCCCGGAAGATGCTGGCCGATCTGCGCCGGGAAGGCGTCCTGCTGGTGGAACTTTCCCGCCGGGTCTCGCCCAGGATTTTCTACCGCCGCACTTCGCGCGACCAGCGGCTTTACGTCCTGCGCCTCACGCTGGGAGGCCATCTGTACCTGGTGGAGATGACCTTTCCACCTTCGTATGAGGTGAAGTGGACGCCGCAGGGAAAGATCGACATCCAGTCCGGCGCTTCCCGGAGGCCGCTCCGCTGGAAGATGGTGGTCACCACCGATTTCCCCGCTTTGACGCCGCTGTCCTTGGAGCACCTTGTCCGGCAGGAGGTGATCGACCAGAGCCGGCAGTCCCAACCCCTGAGGGAGGAACTGGAAGACTTGGAGTTCCTGGCTTTCAAGGAGTTTTTCGCGGCCGGGTCCCACCGCTTCCTCCAATTCTTCGGCCGGGACACCTTGATTTGGCTGCGGTTGTTCGGACCCCTGCTCACCCCCGAGGCGCATGAGGCCGCTCTGCAGGGGGTCCTGGACCGGGTTTCTCCGCAGGGGCAGGTCCCTTCGGTGGAGGAGCTGGACGACCAGGTGGCCTTCGAGCTGGTGGAAGATTTCTGCTGGGCGGCCCGGCGTGTCGGCGAGGAGCAAGGGACCGAGCGGCTCACCCAGGTGGCGCACAAGCTGGCCGACTTTTCGCGCGGCCGGGTCCCCGCTCAGGTTCTCAAGTACGGGGTCCCCGACGTGGACATGATGCTGCAGCAGGCCGTGGCCGACTACCTGGAGCGCCCCGACGTCTCTCCCTCCCGGAAGACGGATTTCCTGGCACGCTCCGGCAAGGAGGGGCCCAACCTTTCGGCGGTCCTCAAGAACGCGGACTTCGTCATGAAGACCGCTTCCTCGTACGTCCTTTCCGGGGAAGAGACCAAGCCCTGGCCGCAAGGGTTGGTCGGCGTCGGGAAGGAAGGGGATTTCGGAAACTGGAGAGATGTTGTGTATGGCATCGGATACGGTATTTACCCGGCTGACGTCAACGCCGTCCTGATCCCGGCGTCGGTGCGTGCCACGCAAAGAGTTCTTCAGGCGGCGGCAACCTATCTGGCCGGAGACGGCGCCCGGATGGAACAGCTCCTCGGCACCGGCGAATACCCCACGTTGAAGATGCTGATGGAACAGGTGGGCCCGGCGATCTTCGAGGATTTCGACGAGGCCTGGAACGGGGTGCGGCGCCGGTTTTCGATCTCCCTTTCTCCGGAGGAGATCCGTTCGCGCCTTTTGCAGTACCTTCGGCACATTTCCCCCAAAGAGCGGGACTGGCTTTTGTCTCAACCGCTCGGGTCCCAGATCCAAGTCGGCCATTTCATCCAGGCCGGGGGGGCCATCCCCGCGGTGCTCGGCTCCTCTATGACCTATTTCCCGGTTTCGCTGGACCGGGCCGGACAGCCGGTGCCGGTGGTCGCCAGCGACGGGATCTTGGACCTGCTGGACTCCGACCTGCCGCAATGGCGCTTGGTCGAAATCCTGACGCCGCTGCTGCTGCCGTATCCGGTGGGGCTTTGGACGCCGGCCGGTTTTCTGGTCGCTTCCCCCTCGCTGAGTGCGCAGGAGCGCCTCTGGAGGGAGATTTCGCGGACCGCGTATGGCGGGGGCGTCATCTACGGCTGGCAGATGGAGTATTTCAAGCAGGGGTTGTACCGCCAGCTCATGCGGCTGGACCTGGCCGGGGATAAAGAATTGGCGAGCTTGCTTTACTCCGCCTTCAAGGCCGCCTGCGAGGCGACTCCGCCTCAGATGGTCGGCCAGGAGCTCTGGTCGTGGGAGGTGGACGACAAGGGGTTCCGCCCCGCGGGTTTCGGCCAGCTTCCGGGACACAACGATGAATCCAACCCGGTCCAGCTCTGGAGCATCTCTTCCGCGGAGCTGATGCGTCCGCGGGTGCAGGAAGCCGCGGACCGGCAGGGGCTGACCCTGCTTCAAGGGGGGGCGATGCTCGATTCGCTGGCCAATCTGCGCCAGCGCTACCCGCCGCCCGCCGCCGGTTTGGAAGAAAAACCCCGCATCGCCTCCGTCTCCCTTTCCCTTCCCCCGGGCGGCGGCGGCGTCAACATCGTTCTCGCCAACCAGGCAGCCCTGTTTCAAGCCGGCGGGTATCCGTTGACCGTCTTGGGCGGACAGGTGATCGCCATGCCTCCGGTCATGAAGGCCCTCCCGCCGGAGGACAACGCTTACACGCGCGCAGGGATCCGCATGCACATCATCGGTGACCTGGACCTCCAGGGATATGTGGAAAAGGATGCTTGGAGCGGGACGCTGGACATCCAGCAATTCAACCGGGGGGTGGAGCGGGTCCAGCAGAAAATCGAGCAGGCGATTGCCGACGCGGACGTCATCCTAATCCACCAATACATGACGATGCCCAGCAACCTCCTGGTGGTCGAAGCGATGGGGCGGCTTGCCCGGAAATACCAGGGGGTCAAGCGCTTTGTCGCCTGGGTGCACAACGTCCTGCCGGGCAAGGTGGGCGCCTGGCCGCTCAGCACGATCACCGACATGGACCCCCGGATGGAATACATCGCGGTCTCTCCTCAATTGAGAGACCAAACGCTGAACCTGTTCGGTATGGGCCGCTGGCCCTGGATGATCGGGGTCATCAAGAACTCGATCAGCATCATCAACTTCTTCGACATTAACCCGAAAGTCCTCAGGGCCTATTTCGACAACCGCCTTTACGACGCCGAATACCTGCTCTTCTACCCGGCCCGCTTGGTGGAGACCAAGGAAGTGGCCGGCGCCATCGCCTCGGTCAAGCACGCGCGCGACCGCGGCCACGACGTCCGGCTGGTCATCTCCACCACCGCCTACGAGGGGAAAGTCCCCCAGGAGGCGCAGGCCTATTACCAGCACTTGCTCGACCTGCGCAGCCAGCTTGGCCTGACCGAACGGGAAGTGATGATCTACCTCCACGACCCGTCCCCGGAAGACCTGAAATCTCAGAAGGAGATCCGGGACTGGCTCTTCCTCTGCGACGCCCTCTTGTTCTCCAGCCAGCAGGAAACGGGCGGCATTCCGATCAAAGAAGCGAAGATGGCCCGGCGCACCATCTTCCACACAGACTTCGACGTGCTCAACGGCGAGACGCAGGGATACCCGCATGTGACCCGCTTCCCGCTGAGGCAGCACTGGGAGTCGGAAGCGGGGTATGGGTCGCTGATCGCGGAGCATGTGGTCAGGTTCCTTCAATCGGCGGAGGGAAGAACCGACATCAGCGAGGGGCGGGCGCAGAAGCATGAGATCCGGCAGAGTTTCGAAGGGCTGCTGGGAATGCTGTCTTCCTGGTTGAACCTTCCTTCCGCCGGGAAACGGGCGATCCAAGGGGGGACCCGGAATTTCCGCTCCACGGTCCGGTCGATGGAACAGGCGATCGGCGATGCCAAGGATGCCGGCTACGGGGCCTTCGAGATCAACTTTGACGGTTTTGAGCCGGCTTCCATCGATGCCGCGGGAATTGCGAAGATCCGGGAAGCGGCCGCCGGCCTCCGGCTGACCGCGCGCCTGACGGACTTCCCGGGTGTTCCGGCGGAGCGGGTTGAGCAGCTTCTGCAGGATGCCGCGGTTTTCGCCCTGGGGACAGGCGCTCAGCAGATCAGCATCCCGGCCGAGGGGTTGGACCCTGCCCGGGCGGAGCAGATCCTCAAGGCGGCCGACTGGGCCAAGCAGGAGGCGGCCCGCCGGGATAGCCCTATCCCTGGCGTCCTCTTCTCCGTCGAAAACGCTTGGCGCCAGCCGTGGGGGGAGTGGAACGTCATCGCGCCGGAGGTGATGAGGAGTTACTTTGCCGGGAAACCGGTGGGGCTTTCTCTCTGGGTGGATGCCTTTCTCCCATGGGATTTGGACGGCACGATCTACTACGTGGATACCGCCCGCCTGAAACTGGGCTCGGTCTATCTGGGCCGGGACTTTTTCGAAGGGGACAGCTCCAGGTTGTTTGAAAGGGCTCGCGCACTGCTGGTGGAAATGCATCGGCGCCATTGGAACGGGGAGGTCATCGCCCAGTCCATCCCTCCGGTGCCCGTTCGGGCCGCCGCCGGCCCCGACCAGCAGAGAGAGATGAGCGCGTTCGCGGCGGGCTTCGTGAACCGCGTGATCGCCGAGGCCTATCTTCCTCAAGAGACCTCCGCTTCCATGCGAAACGGGGGTGAGTTGGTCGGCCCGCCCAGCATGGAGGCCCGTCCGGCCGTGCAGGAGGCGGGTTTGGAGGAGAGGGTTCCAGTTGCCGGCCTTCAACAATGGGTGCCGGGTGTCAACGAGGCGGCGGAAGCCGCTCAGCCGTTGGCTCTGCTCTTCGACGCCTCCCTGGTCGCTGGCGACTCGCCGGAAACCAAACAGGTCCACTTGATCGAACTTGCGGGCAGTTTGAGAGAGGCGTTGAGATGGCCGCAGAATCTCCCGCTGGAGCTTGGGTTGGCAAATGAAAAGATCCAGTGGGAGGAACAGGGGTACCGGGTCATCGAGCTTCAACGCTTGGCCGGCTCGCCGGAAGGGACCCTGTCGCCCACCGCTTTGCCGGTGGTGGTCGTTCAGGCGCTGGCCGCGCTCCAGAACCGTTTCTGGGTCGACGTGTCGGCGTACAAGCCGCTCGACAAGGTCACGCTGCCCGAGATCCTCTCTTCGCTGACCAACCTCTTCGCCTAATCTTCCAAGTACCCAAGCGGTCGCGGTCTGCTACAATACTTTCCATGCCGCGCTCAGTTCCTCTGAACCCCAAGCGTCTGCGGCCTCACCGCCTGGCTGGATCTTCCTTCCCCAAATGACACGCACCCGGTTGGACCAGCTCCTCAAAAAGATGGCCCGGACACGGGTCATGGTGGTCGGCGATCTGATCCTGGATGAGTTTATCTGGGGGGCCGTAGACCGGGTTTCCCCGGAGGCGCCGGTGCCGGTCGTCTGGCTCGAGCGGGAATCGGCGATGCCGGGGGGTGCCGCCAACGTGGCCTGTAGCGTGCGGGCGCTGGGCGGACAGCCCACCCTGCTCGGCGTGGTCGGCCGCGACGGCGGCGGCACGCGTCTGAAGCAGGAGCTCGAGGGGCGGGGCATCTCGACCGAGTGGATCGCCGTCGACCCGCGCCGGCCGACGACCCGCAAGACCCGCGTGATCGCGCACCACCAGCAGGTCGTGCGCATCGACCGGGAACGGACCGAGCCGGTTTCGGGCGCTCCTCTGCGGGATCTGCTAGAGGGGGCGCGCCAGATGATCCCTCAGGTGGACGGCGTGATCGTGGAGGACTACGGAAAGGGGCTCATCCATCCGAAGCTTCTCCGGCCGGTCGTGGCGCTCGCGAAGCGGCGCCGGAAGGTGATCACCGTCGATCCGAAAGAAGAGCATATCGCCTACTACCGCGGCGTGACGGCGCTGACCCCCAATAAGAAAGAAGCGGCCCTGGCGGCCGGGATGCCGATCACCGATGAGAACAGTTTGCGCAAGGCCGCGGAGCGGATCATCGCGAGATTAAAGCCGGAGGTCCTGCTGGTGACGCTGGGGGAAGAAGGGATGGCGCTGTTTTCCGGAAGCGGCGGGAGGCCGCTCAAGATCCCGACGGTGGCGCGGGAGGTGTTCGATGTCTCGGGAGCCGGCGACACGGTGATCGCCGCGTTCACTCTGGCCCGCTCCGCCGGCGCTTCGTTCGCGGAAGCCGCGGTGCTGGCCAACGCCGCGGCCGGTGTCGTGGTTGGCAAGGTCGGCGTGGCGACCTGTTCGCCCGAAGAGCTTCGCCGAAAGATGTTTGAGTCGCGATGAGACAACACGAGCACGTACAAACTGAGGTTGTGTGCCTCACGGCTTTGCGCGGGGATGCGCTCAACCGAGTTGTCTCATCGCTCTCCGAGGGGGAACCCATGGCGTGGTTTCCCCCTCGGTTCTCCCCCATCCAGCGAGGATCACTGAGGACTCTTGCGGGGGAGTTTCCCACTCCCCCGCAATACGACCCCCTCTCCGAAGGATTGCTCAGGCCGTGCCTTTACTCCGCGCGGGGGAGGCCGGGCCGGGCACGTCGCAAGGCCGAGCGGGCATGGTTCCCGCTTCCTTTGGAGGTTTGGTCCAGTCCAGGGGGAGAGCGAGGCCGAGCGCCGAGCGAAGCGATTCCTCGCTGGGGAATCGCGAGCGTTGCACGGCCGGCCTCCCCGGAGCGGGGGACGGCACGGCCAAGCGATGGGAGTACAGAGAGATGGTGCTCGGAGTAATTCCGGCGCGGTACGGGTCGACCCGCTTTCCGGGCAAAGCGCTGGCCCCCCTGCGCGGCCGGACGCTGATCCAGCGGGTTTGGGAGCGGGCGAAGGGAGCCCGGCGCTTGGACCGGCTGGTCGTGGCGACCGACGACGAGCGGATCCGGGACGCGGTTCGGGCATTCGGCGGGGAGACCGTGATGACCGGTTCCGACCTGCGGTCGGGGACCGACCGGGTCTGGCAGGCGGCGAAGGGAACCCCGGCCGAGATCGTGGTGAACATCCAGGGGGATGAGCCGCTGTTGACGCCGCCGATGATCGACGGGCTGGTGGACGGTTTGCGCCAAGAGGCGAAAGCGCAGATGGCCACCCTGCGGTTCAAGATGACAGGGGCCGAGGGCTACGAGGACAAGAACGTGGTGAAGGTGGTGACCGACGAAAACGGGTGGGCGCTTTATTTCTCCCGGTCTCCGATCCCGGCACACCGGTCGAAGGACTCCCGCTCCATCGTTTGGTATAAACACATTGGGATCTATGCCTACCGCCGTTCCCTGCTCGAGGAATTCGTTTCCTGGCCGCCGTCCGCCCTGGAGTCGGCCGAGAATCTGGAACAGCTGCGGGCGCTGGAGCGGGGGGTCCGCATCCGGGTACTGGACTCTCCGCAGAACACGATCGGCGTGGACACGCCGGAGGACTTGAAGCGAGTGGAGGCGATGATTGCCTAAGTACATCTTCATCACGGGGGGAGTGGTGTCCATCTTAGGAAAAGGGGTGGCCTCGGTCGCCATCGGGCGCCTGCTCGAGTCGCGGGGACTGCGGATCACCCTGC
>OBEQ012073061.1_pt1 | contig 16268 bp, 12 predicted proteins | sample 1670901 | NCBI WGS metagenome assembly OBEQ01 (sample SAMEA104232315, study PRJEB22302) | groundwater metagenome | biome: forest; feature: aquifer; material: groundwater | place: USA | collected 2011-08-07 | depth 5.4 m
CCGAGATCCTTGAGGTCGTCGAGGATCGGCTGCACGTCGGTCGACAGGCGCGAGGCGTCGTGCGAGCGGTGGTTGATGACGGCGAAGCGCAGGCGCTCCATCGCGGCCAGGTAGTGGTGCATGCGCGCGACCACGCGCTCGCGCGAGGTGCCGATCTCCTTGATGTAGCGCAGCTGCTCGGCGAGCGCGCCGCGCGCCTGCTCGTACTGCTCCTTGGCCACCGGGTCCTCGGTGGCGGCCAGCTTGCTGTCGATCTGCTGCATGCGTTCGACCAGCGCGTCGGCGGGCTGGCGCGCGCCGTCGGATTCGACCGCCTGCCAGCGCCCGGCGACGTCGTAGAGACGCACCACCGAGTCCTCGATGGCGCGACGGGCCGGGTCGGCGCGATCGAGCGTCGATTCGACCTTCTGCCACAGCGCGTGGGCGCGGTCGGCCAGCTCGGCGACCTCGCCGGTCAGGCGCGGCCGGTGACGCGCGCGCGCCTCGGCGACGCGATCGATGATCACCTCGAGGTGACGGGGCAGGAGCGCCAGCACCAGGGTGAAGGCGAAGGCCGCGCCCGAGCCGGCGGCCACGAGCCACGGCGGCCACGAGGCCAGCTCGGGCGCCGAGGTCAGCTTGACCAGCACGAAGCGCGCGACCAGCGTGGCCGCGAACGCGCCCAGGACGCCCACGGCGAAGCGTCGTCCGGTCAGCCCGCGCGCCAGCAGGATGGCGACGGGTAGCGCGAACAGCAGGCCGCGCCGCTCGAGCACCTGGCCGAGCCCGGCCACCAGGGCGAGCACCAGGCAGGTGAGCAGGGCTCGCACCTGGTTGCGCTCGCTCGGCCGGGCCGCTCCGTACGCGGCGGCGCCGGCGACCGCCGCGAGCCCCCACGCACCAGCAAGCGGCCCGAACCCGGGCCAGGCCAGTCCGGCCACGTTGGCGGCCAGGCCGGCCATCGTGCCGGCGACCGCCATGTGGATGGCGGCTCTGTGAAACTCTTCGTGATCACGGAAGGTTAGCGTGTTCGGCATGCGCGACGCTCCTTGCAGCGGCCTTGCTTTCAACGCGCATCTTACGCACTCGATCTATATTCTCGCCCCCATGGCTCGAACCGCGCTCGACCGACTCCCGCCCCGTGCACTGCTCGACGGCGCCATGGGCACCGAGCTGATGGCGCGCGGGCTGCGCGCCGGCAAGGACTGCGCCGAGTCGTGGAACCTCGACCGGCCCGACGACATCCGGCGCGTGCACCAGGCGTACTTCGCCGCCGGCGCGGATGTGGTGCAGACCAACACCTTCGGGGCCACGCGCATCCGGCTGTCGGCGTTCGGCCGCCAGACCGATGTGCGCGCGCTCAACCTGGCGGGCGCGCTGCTGGCGCGCGAGCTGCGCCCGGCCGGCGTGCTCATCGCCGCCAGCGTGGGCCCGACCGGCGCCATCCCGCCGCCCGAGGGCAAGGCGGATCTGATCGAGATGGAGGACGCCTACGCCGAGCAGGCCATGGCGCTGGCCGAGGGCGGCGTCGACCTCATCCACGTCGAGACCATGTACCACCCCAAGGAGGCGCGCGCGGCGCTGCGCGGCATCCACGAGGGTGCGCCCGGGCTGGCCGTGGTCGCCTCGATGACCTGCCGGCGCACCACGCGCGGCTACGCCACGCCGCTCGGCTTCCCGCCCGAGCCGATGATCGCCGCGTTCCTGGAAGAAGACGCCGACGGCGTGGGCGTCAACTGCACGCTCGCGCCCGCCGACATGCTCGATCTCATCCGCCTGCTGCGCTCGAAGACGTCGAAGCCCATCTTCGCCAAGCCGACGGTGACGCCGACCAACCAGGCGCCCATCCTGCCCGAGGAGCTGGCCACCGGCGCGCTCGCGCTCATCGCCGCCGGCGCCACCGCCGTGGGTGGCTGCTGCGGCGCCGGGCCGGAGGACATCCGCGCGGTGCGCAAGGCCATCGACGACGCCCCGCGCACGCTCGACGAGATCGAGGTCGGCTAGCAGGTCTCGTGGCCGCCGACGACGCAGGCAAGCCGAGCGGCCTCGACTCGACGCTGGCCGAGGCGCATCCCACGCCGCCCTCGCCACGCGCCCAGGCGGCGACGTTCGCGTCGTCGGGGGCGTCCGCTCCGGCCGAGCTGCCCACGATCCGCGTCGAAGCCTACGAGCTGGGCAACGAAGTCGCGCGCGGCGGCATGGGCCGCATCGTGTCGGCGCGCGATCGTCGGCTCGGCCGCACCGTGGCCATCAAGGAGCTGCACGGCGACACCGAGGGCCTGCGCGTGCGCTTCGAGCGCGAGGCGCTCATCACCGCGCGCCTGCAGCACCCGGCCATCGTGCCGGTCTACGAGGCCGGCCGCTGGCCGTCGGGCGAGCCGTTCTACGCCATGAAGCTGGTGGCCGGCCGCTCGCTCAAGGACGTGCTCGCCGACGCACGCACGCCCGCCGAGCGCCTGGCGCTCCTGCCCCACGTGCTCACCGTGGTCGACGCACTCGCCTACGCGCACGGCGAGGGCATCCTGCATCGTGATCTCAAGCCGGCCAACGTGCTGGTGGGCAGCTTCGGCGAGACCGTGGTCATCGACTGGGGCCTGGCCAAGGACCTGCACGCGGGCGACGACGACGAGGTCGAGCGCAGCCTTTCGGGCCGGCCGACGTCGTCGGAGGAGCTGACCCAGGCCGGCTCGGTGCTGGGCACGCCCGCGTACATGCCGCCCGAGCAGGCGGCGGGCCTGTCGGTCGACGAGCGCGCCGACGTCTACGCGCTGGGCGCCATCCTCTACCACGTGCTGGCCGGGCAGCCGCCCTACGCCGAGCACAAGAGCGTGGCCAGGCTGCTCGCGGCCGCCGCCGAGGGGCCACCGCTGCCGCTCGCCCAGCACGCGCCCGGGCTGGCGCCGGATCTCATCGCCATCGTCGACAAGGCGATGGCGCGCGACCGCCAGGGTCGCTACCCGAGCGCGCGCGAGCTGGCCGCCGAGCTGCACCGCTTCCAGACCGGCCAGCTGGTCGCGTCGCACCACTACACGCGCTGGCAGCTGATGGCGCGCTGGCTGCGCCGCCACCGCGCCGTGCTCGTCGTCGTCGCCGGCGCGCTCGCCGTGCTGGCCGCGGCGCTCACGCTCAGCTTCCAGCGCATCGTGAGCGAGCGCGACGCGGCCCGGCGCGCGCGCGTGACCTTGCAGGAACGCAACGATCAGATGACGCTGGCGCAGGCGCGCCCGCTGGCCGAGAGCGACCCGGCCGCCGCGCTCGCCATCCTGGCCACGCTGCCGCACGATTCGAGCGTGTGGCCCTCGGCGCGCGTCATCGCGGCGACGGCCTGGTCGCATGGCGCGCCGCTCAAGTTCCGCGGCCAGGAGGGCGATCTGCACGAGCTGGCCAGCTCGCCCGACGGTCAATGGCTGGCGACCGGGGACGACCGCGGCCGGGTGCGCCTGTGGGACGTGCGCCGCCGCACCTCGCGCCTGCTCGACGGCGCGGCCTCGACCATCATGCGCATGGTCTTCTCGCCCGACAGCAGGCAGCTCGCCGGCACCAGCCAGGACGGCAAGGTGCGTCTTTGGGACGTGGCGACCGGCCGCGAGCACGACGTGGGTACACACTCGGGCTGGTCGATGGACGTGGGCTTCTCACCCGACGGCACGCAGCTGGTGTCCACCGGAGTCGACGGCCGCATCGTGCTCTGGGACGTGGCCAGCGGTCGCGCGCGCGAGCTCGCCGACTACGATCAGTGGGAGACCGCTGCGGCATTCTCGCCCGACGGTCACCTGCTCGCTGAAGGCGGCCTCGATCGTCCCGTGCACCTGTGGGACGTGGCCACGGGCAAGCGGGTGCGCGAGCTGGCGGGTATACCCGGTGGTGTGTTGCAGCTGCGCTACTCCAGCGACGGCCAGCACATCGCGGCCAGTGGACAGGAGTCGGTGGTGCACGTGTGGGACGCCGATAGCGGTGCGCACGTCGAGCTGACCGGTCTGAGCGAGGTCCCGCGCGCGCTGGCGTTCTCGCCCGACAGCAAGACGGTGGCTGCGTCGGCGCCGAACGACGCCATCATGCTCTGGGACCTGGGCAGCGGACAGCGACGCCAGCTGGCCGGGGGCGGCACGGCCGGCTCGACACTGGCCTTTTCGCCCGATGGCGGTTCGCTGGCCGCGGGCATGAAGAACGGCGACGTGCTGCTGTGGAACCTCGCCGAGGGCAACTCGCGCCGTGTCGGCACGCACAGCGACACGGTGCAGCGCGTGATGTTCAGTCGCGACGGTCGCCAGCTGATCTCGGCGGGCGCCAAGGATCGCTCGGTGCGCATCTGGCCACTCGTCGACCCGAGCACACGCGTGCTCGCGCCCGGGCCCCGTCGGCCGCGGACGCTGGCGCTCTCGGCTGACGGCAAGACGGCGTTCGTGGCCGGCCTCGACGACAAGCTGTGGATCTGGGACACCGATTCGGGCACGAGCCGGATCGTCCCCGAGTCGGGCTGGCTGCTCGAGGTCGTGCTCGACCATCGCGAGCAACGCGTCGCCGTCGTGTCGACCGACAAGGCGCTGCGCCTGCACGACGTCGTGACCCGCAAGAGCTGGACCATCGACTGCGCCGCGGCCCGCGGCGTGCGCTTCTCGGCCGACGATCAGGTGCTGGCCGCGCCCGCCATGGACGAACCAGGCGTGTGCCTGGCCGACGCCAGCGGCGCGACCCCGCCGCGCATGCTGCACGCAGGCGCGTTCGTCGACACCATGGACCTGTCGCCCGATGGCAAGATGGTCGCCGGCTCGCAGCCCGATGGTGCCATCGTGCTGTGGACCAGCGACGGTCACGAGCTGCGCCGCCTGGTCGGCCACCACGGCGAGGTCAGTGCGCTGGCATTCTCACCCGCCGGTGACCTGCTGGCCAGCGGTGGCGAGGACGGCACGCTGCGGTTGTGGAGCGTGGCCACGGGCGAGAGCCGCGACCTCACCGGCGGCGACAGCCACACGCCCCAGCTCGCGCTCGCCTGGTCGCCACGCGGCGACGAGCTGATCAGCGCCGGCCACGACCGGATGTTGCGCCGCTGGCAGGTCGCCAGCGGCGTCGAGCGGCCCGACGCGCCCCACTGCGTGGGCGTGCCCCGCGCGCTCGCGTGGTCCGGTGACGGCAGCGCCTTCGCGCTCGCCACCGGCGGCGGCGACGTCCAGTGGTGGGACGCAGCCACCGGCGAGGGCCGCGTGCTGCACGGCTCGAGCGCCGACGTCACCGCCATGGGATTGTCGTGGAACGGTCGGCGCGTGGCCATCACGTCCAGCGACGGCACGGTGAGGATATGGACTGACGCCCTGCCGTCGGGAGCCGATGCGTTGCGCGTGTGGCTGCTGCAGCAGGCCCTGCCCTTCGCGGCCGCCGCGGTCAGTTCAGCTCGGCACTGAGATCCAGGTTGCTCGGGCGTGCCGCGGTGTGGCCTTCCACCTGCTCTTCGCGCTGGAGGAAGACCAAGTGGTACTTCGCGGTCGCGCGCCGCGGCAGGAGCGACGTCGGATCGAGGTTGATCTCGGCGTCGATGGTGACCTTCCAGTACGCCATGGTCAGCGTGAAGCTCGCACCGTCGACGACGAGGTTGACGCGCTGATCGCGCGGCACATCCAGCGCGACCTGCGCGACCACGCGCGCCGGCGCGACCAGCGTGAAGGTACGGGTGCGCGCGAGGGTGAACCCGCCGCGCACGACCGAGTCGATGATGCGCCAGCGCGCGCCCACGCCCACCGGCTCGGGGGGGAAGACCACCAGCCAGGCGTCGAAGACGTCGTCGAGTAGCCTGATGGGCTCGTTGGCGCGGATGCTCGTGTGCCCGGTGAACATGGGGCGCGTGGCTGCGGTCGGCGCCCCGCGCGCGTCGAGCGCCAGCTCACCTTCGACCGGTATCCAGCCGGCAAAGACGTCGCGAAAGATGCGCGCGTTGGTGGCCGCGTCGCCCGCCTGCATCTCGATGCGTCCGATGTGGTAGCGCCACGGCGCATCGGCGGCCTCCGGGGCGGTCATGGCGACGCTCATCGACCAGGGCGGCGGGGCCACCGTCAATGTCGACGCACCGCCGGGCGAGTAGTCCTGCCGGAACGACACGCGCAGGCGGCGCTCGACGTGCGCGGCGACGGCGGGAGCCACGTAGCGCAGCGGCGCACGCGGCGCGGCGCCCGGGTCGAGGAGTGTCACATCGGCGCGCGAGGACGGCGCCGCCGCGCGAGCGAACGGCCCGGCGTCGAGCCAGGCGCCCGCGGGCACCGTGCGCGGCGGCATGGGCAGCTCGCTCTCGGCCGTCGCCGAGGCCGGCGTGGGTGCGCCGCTCTTGGAGCAGGACGCAGCGAGGACGATGGCAACGATTCCGATGGCGAGGCGCGCGCGACGAATGCCGCGATACTACCTCTTCACGCACCATCCGGCACAGGCCAGGCCCGGGTTGCCCATGGCGTCCTGGTTGGACGTGCCACACACGTCGGCGGCGTTGCAGCGTAGGGCCGACGTCATCGGATCGCCGCAGTCAGCATCCGTCTTGCACGCGGCCTCGCAGCGGCTCGGGCAAGCTACGCCGCCGTCGGCGCCGCCGGCGTCGGACGAGCAGCCGCCGTACTGCGCCGGGCAGATCTGCAGCGCGCCGCACTCGCTCGTGGCCTGGCACGCGGGGACGAGCGGCGGTGTGCTCAGCGGCCGCGCGCAGGTGCCTTGCAGGTCGCAGCCGGGCTGCATGGGGTCGCAGTGCGAGCCGGGCGGCGGCACGCTGGTGTCGCAGACGAGGCCGCCCGCGCAGCCGGCGGCGGCGGTGCAGGTGTCGTTCCTGACGCAGGCACGCGCCGGCACATCGGGTTCGCGCGGGGGCGGCTGGTCGGCGCAGTGCTCGGTGGCCGCGCATTCCTGATCCATGCTGCACGCGAGGTAGGGCGTGCACCTGGCCCACTCGGCAGGCACGTCGCAGCCCGAGTCGAACTCGATGCACTTGCCGGTGGCAGGATCGCGCGCGTAGGGAGCCGACATGATCTCCGGCAAGCAGCCGGGCCGGTTGTCGCCGAAGATCGACTTGCTCTCGACGCAGCCGGCCAGCGCCACGCCCAGCGCGAGCAGCAGCGCTGCACACGTCCTCATGGCGTCGCCCCGCCGCCGCCGCGCAGCGCGCGCGCCTGCTTGACCCACACCGCGCCATCGGGCCGGAGCTTCCACTCCACGTCGATGGCGCAGCTGGGGTCGACCATGGTCGTACCCGGAATCTGACACCAGATGGGGTTGAAGTGGTTACGCAGACGCGTGAGCTGCGTGGCCAGGTCCTGGTACTGCGCGACCGTGAGCACGGGCGCATCCGGCCGCAGCGACGAGCGCGACAGCACCTCGTACTCGGGCTCCTGGTACCAGGTGTACCAGAGGATCTGCTCGGGCACCGCGGCGCCGCTCGGGTTGGTCACCGAGACGTCGTCGATCTGCGCGTTGATGAAGAAGGCCGGGCGGATGTCGCTGTAGGCATTCTGCGTGAGCGCCACGCCGTTGGCGATCTCGTCGGGGAAGGAGGTGTGCATGAGCACGCCCATGCGCAGACGGCGCTGGTCGACGCGGTAGAACTCGCGCTCGATGAACGCGGCGTAGTTGAACGCGCTCGACCACACCACCTTGAGCGCGCGCTCGAATGCCTCGGCTCCGTCGGCGGGCACCACGCCGACGCTGGTGTACAGACCGGCGCCCGAGAAGCCCTCGAGATCCTCGACGTTGGTCGACGAGCGCAGGCGGATCTCGGTCGGGCCGAACTGGGCCAGGATGGGCGCGTAGACGGTGTCGCGCAGCGTCGCGTCGAGCGGCGCCTCGTAGATGGCCATGCGCAGGTGGAAGAGGCGCTTCTGCAGCCCCTGGTCGTCGAGCGTGCCAGCGGCGCGCGCGGCCAGGATGGCCTCGACCTCGGTCCACAGGCCGGCGCTGGTCATGTGGGCGTCGAACGCCGAGAGCGGCACGGCGAAGCCAGGCGTGGGCATGCGCACGGCCGGGAAGGTGCGCGCCATCTCGGCGAAGTTGGCCGCCTTGCCGCCGATCGCGGCCAGGTCGCCCACGCCGCGTGTCGACAGCGCGACCAGGCCGGTGACGCTCGCGTCGTAGAGCGGCGAGATGGCGTGCTGGGGCCGCAGCGCCTCCCAGTACGCCTGCGCGTCGGGCAGCGCGGCCGGCTCGAGCACGAAGTCGCGCGAGGTGACGGTGAGCTTGACCAGCTTGCCCTCGAACGAGCGCAGCCTCGCGTCGGCGAAGGCGTTGCGCAGCGCCATGTTGGGCGTGCCGCGGTTCTTGGCCAGGATGTTGACGTGCGAGAGCGGCGTCTGGAACTCGCCCGTGACGATGCCGGAGACGACGGGCACGTCGGCGGGCACGCGGTCCATGACGACGATCTCGGTGGGCAAGGGCGGCTGCGCGGCCATGGTCGACGCGCGCAGGAAGCGCAGCGTGCCGTAGCCGACCGCGGCGTTGAGTGGCTGGTAGGTCTGACCCTTGAACAGCGCCTCGCTGGTGATGGTGGGCAGGTCGGCCAGCTCGGGGATCATCAGCTCCTGGTCGTTGGAGACCGGACGCCACAAGAGCGTCGCACCGTCGTACAGGCGCGGCACGATGCGGGTGAACGCCTCGCGCACCAGCGGCGCCTGCGCGCGATCGCCGGCGGCGAGCGAGAACACGAGCAGGCCCTGGTCGTGGTACTGGACGATCTTGCCCAGGATGTAGCGCCGGTTCTGGCTGTAGTAGTTCTCCTGGCTGAAGGCGGCACGCGCGTCGGTGTAGCCGGGATCGTCGGCGCCGTGGTGGCCGACGACCTGCCAGATGTAGTCGAAGTGCAGCCACCACTTCTCGGTGTCGAGGAAGTACACCGTGTCGGCGCTCCGATCGACGATGACCGAGATGCTGTTGGTGCGCGCGAAGGTGACGAAGGGATCCTCGGTGTAGCCGAGGGTCTCGTAGTCGGCGGGGCAGCCGATGCGCTCGACCGCGTCGGGGCGCGCGCCGTCGACGATGGTGCAGCGTGGCGCGGTCGTGGGCGGCGCGTCGTCGCCGCTGCAGCCGAGCGCGAGCGTGGCGACCAGGCCGGCCGCGAGCAGCACGGGCGCGCGGCTCATGGGTTGGCTCCGCCCGGCGTGGCCGCGGCGTAGAAGAACTGGCCCTGGCCGTCGGGACGGCGGGCCAGGCTGCGGCCATCCTTGGCGCCCAGGAAGAGCAGCGAGTCGATGACGATGCCATCGGGATCGAGCAGGTAGACACCGTCCTCGCGGCTCAGCTTGAAGGGCGCGTGGTGGCCTTCGCCTGCGGCGCCGCCGTCAGCATTCACGACCAGGTAGGCGCCCGGCGCCAGCGTCGTGCCGGCGGGGAAGCGGTAGAAGTGGTCGGGGCGGTCGGGCGCGTCGCTCAGGTAGTAGCCCGACAGGTCGACCGGGGCGTTCGCGGCGCTGCCGGTTCCGGCGCGCAGCTCGATCCAGTCGGGCGCGCCGGCGGGCGAGTCGCTGGCCACCTCGTTGATGGCGACGATGCCGCGCGCCTCGTCGCCCTGCGCGAGCGGAGCGGCGTCAGGCGGCAGCGGACCGGCGTCGGCGGCCTCGGCAGGCGGGACCTGGTTGCCGCAGGCGGCCGCCAGGGACGCCAGGCAGTAGATGAAGAACAGACGTCGCACCGAGCAGAAAGTAGCAAGCCGCATGCCCCAGGTAAGCGGCTGAAATGACTGGCTCCACGCGCGGGCGGCCTCATTTTTCTGAGGCCGAGCGAGGCACACGCCGTCGAGAAGTCGTACCATCTGGACCCTTCGAAATGAGCTACCACGCTGAATTCCGCTGCGTCGCCGGGTGCCACGGCAGCCACTCCCTCGATGATGTCATCTACCGCTGCCCCAAGTGCAACGGCCTGCTCGAGGTCGTCCATGACCTGGAGAAGCTGCGCCGGCGCTCGGGCGCCGCGTGGGTGAAGCTGTTCGACGAGCGCTACCTGCGCCCCGCCTGGCCGTACGGTTCGGGCGTGTGGGGCAAGAAGGAGTGGGTCGCGCCCCACATCCGCGACGAGAACGTGGTCTCGATGTACGAGGGCGGCTCGAACCTGCTCTGGGCCGATCGCTACGGCAAGCAGCTCGGCCTGCCCGACCTGTGGGTCAAGCAGTGCGGCAACTCGCATACCGGGTCATTCAAGGACCTGGGCATGACCGTGCTGGTCTCGACGGTGAAGCAGATGATCGCCGACGGCAAGCCCATCCGCGCGGTGGCCTGCGCGTCGACCGGCGACACGTCGGCGGCGCTGGCGGCGTACGCGGCGGCCGCGGGCATCCAGGCGATGGTCATCCTGCCGCGCGGCAAGATCTCGGGCGCGCAGCTGGTGCAGCCCATCGCCAACGGCGCGGCCGTGCTCGCGCTCGACACCGACTTCGACGGCTGCATGACCATCGTGCAGCGGCTGGCCGAGGAAGAAGGCGTCTACCTGGCCAACAGCATGAACTCGCTGCGTATCGAGGGCCAGAAGACCGTCTCCATCGAGATCGTGCAGCAGTTCGACTGGGAAGTTCCTGACTGGGTCATCATCCCGGGCGGCAACCTGGGCAACGTGAGCGCGCTGCACGCCGGCTTCACCATGATGCGCGAGCTGGGCGTGACCACGCGCCTGCCGCGCATCTGCGTCGCGCAGGCCGAGGCCGCGAGCCCGCTCTACAAGGCCTACAAGGCGGGCTGGGACAAGTTCCAGCCCGAGGTGGCCAAGACCACCGCCGCCTCCGCCATCCAGATCGGCAACCCGGTCAGCATCCACAAGGCGATCCGCGCCCTCAGCGCCTGCAACGGCGTGGTCGAATCGGCGACCGAAGCCGAGCTCTCCGACGCGGCCGCGCGCGCCGACCTCACCGGCATGTTCAACTGCCCGCACACCGGCGTCGCCCTCGCCGCCCTCGAGAAGCTCTTCGCCCGGGGCGACATCGCCAAGAACGAGCGCGTCGTCGTGGTGTCGACCGCCTCGGGCCTGAAATTCACCGACTTCAAGACCGCCTACCACGAGCGCCGCCTCCCCGGTGTCCCCTCGCCCCGGTTCGCCAACTCCCCCCACGACCTCCCCAACGACTACGCCGCCGTCCGCTCCCGCGTCCGCCAACTCCTCGACCCCCCGGGGACAGGATCTACCCCCGCAAGCAGCTGATATTACTGCCGTTCTGGCGGCAAACGCGCATTTCGCTTTCCTGCCTGACCGCCCTGCAATTCTCGCGCAACCGTTGCGCGCGTTCGCCGAAGACCTGGCATGGCCAGAACTGCGCGCGTCGTCGTTCCCGATTATCCCCACCACGTCATCCTGCGCGGCAACAACCGCCGGCGACTGTTCTCCTACCGGAGCGACTTCGTGAAGTTCCTCTATCTGGTGGGCGACGCCCTGCCTCGGTACTCGACGCAGATGCACGCGCTGGCCGTGATGACGAACCACGTCCACATGGTACTCACGGCCCGCGACGCCCCCGCGATGGCGTCGACGGTAAAGGCCATCGCGCAGCGCTATGCGCAGTATCGCAACCGACGTCGCGACGGCAGCGGCAAGCTGTACGAAGAGCGCTACCGGTGCTTCCCGGTGCTGAGCACGGAGCAGCTGGGAGTCGTGACCTGCTACGTCGACGCGAACCCGCTTCGCGCAGGGATGGTCGTGGATGCGTTCACCTACGAGTGGTCCACGAGCGCGCTGCACGCGGGCACGGGAAGGGGTGAAATCCCCGCCCGCCTGTGGACGCCGAGCCCGTGGTACGAGGCGCTCGCCCCTGACCCTGAGCGACGGGCGCAGCGCTACGTCGAATGCATGAACGACTACACGGCGCGCGGCGTGAGACCTGACCATGTCTCGATGGCGGAGGCCGCCGAGCGTCTCTCCGCGACCGCCTACCAGCGGCGCCTCGAGCGTCCCGATGGCACGCGGGCCCAGTAGTCTTCCTGCGCCCACGACAAAATGCGCGTTTGCCGCCAGGAGGCCAAGCGATTCAGGTAGTTGGAGGGGTAGATCCTGTCCCCCGGCGGCGGAGGCGCATGTTGAGGAGCTCGACGAGGACGGAGAAGCCCATGGCGAAGTAGATGTAGGCGCGGTCGATGTGCTGACCGAAGGCTTCGGCGACGAGGAGGACGCCGATGAGGAGCAGGAACGACAGGGCGAGGATCTTCATGCTGGGGTGCTTGTTGATGAAGTTTCCGACCGGGCCGGCGAAGATCATCATGCCGAAGACGGCCACGACCATGGCGCTGACCATGACGGCGAGGTGATCGGCGACGCCGACGGCGGTCACGATGCTGTCGAGCGAGAACACCATGTCGATGATCATGATCTGCAGGATCGCGAGCGGGATCGACGCGGTGGCGCGGCGCTTCTTCTCCTCGGCCTCGGATTCGGTCTCCATGCGCGAGTAGATCTCGTGGGTCGCCTTGAACATGAGGAAGAGGCCGCCGCCCAGCAGGATGAGGTCGCGCCCGGACAGGCCGCGGTTGACCAGGGGCAAGGTCAGCACCGGCTTCTCCATCTGCATCACCCACGAGATCGTGAACAGCAGGGCGATGCGCAGGAACAGCGCCAGGGACAGCCCGATGGTGCGCACGCGCGGCTGCTTCTCCTCGGGCAGCTTGCCGGTGATGATGGTGAGAAACACGATGTTGTCGATGCCGAGCACCAGCTCGAGCACCGTCAGGGTCGCCAGGCTGGCCCACGCCGCGTAGGTCTTGAACGCGGCGAAGTCGCCGAAGAAGTCGGTGAAGATGTCCATCGGAGGCGCGAGAGTAGTCCAGGAGCGAAGGCGGGGCGAAGTCTAGAACGACCACGCGGCGGCGACGGATGCACCGCCGCGCAGGGGCACGAACGACACCTGCGGCGCGGCTGACGCTTCCTTCGCGCCGAGCAGGTACATGACCACGCCGCCGGCGATGGCGGCGCCGCCCACCGCGTAGAGGACGATGGCGTTGCGCTGCGCCGCCTCGCCGTCTGACTGCAGGGCCTCCAGGTCGGCGTTCCAGTCGCACGGGTTCTCGACCGGGCACTTCGACGCCACCTGGTCGGCCTTGTCGGTCGCCTGCAGCGAGAAGTAGACGCCCGTGCCGAGGGCGGCCACGCCCACGCCGCCCAGCACCAGGCCGATGAGCTTCTTGGTGCCGCCGCCGCGCGCGCCCTCGCTGGCCGGGGACGCCGCCGGTGGCAGCGTGTCGGGACGCGGCCGCGACTCGTCGACGGGCTTGCCGGCCTCGCCGCCGCCGCTCTGGTCCTTCTGGATGGCTTCCTTGCCCACCGGCTTGCGGCTGGGATCCTTGACGCACGTCTCCATCTCGGCGATGCGCGACTCGACCTTGGCGCGGAACTGCGAGCCGGGATCCACGCGCAGGAAGTTCTTGTACACCTGCAGCGCCTGCTCGCAGTCGCCCTTGAGCCGGTACGCCTGCGCGATGTTGTAGAGCAGCGTGGGACGGTGCGACAGCGCGTAGGCCTGCTTGAACAGGTCGATGGCCTGGTCGTACTCGGCCAGGTCATAGTGCGTGTTGCCCTGCTCGTACAGGTCCTTGGCCTTGCGCTCCTTCTCGTCGTCGACGGGCGCAGCGGGTGCAACCGCGCCGGGTTCCTGCGCCTGGGCACGCGTCGCGCCGAGCGCAGCCAGCGCGAGCCACAGAGCCAGACCCAGGCCCAGCGTCCACGACAGAAGGCCGAACCGTCGGCCGAGCGTCATCGCATCCCCCCCCATGAGCGAACGTTACCAGATGGTGTCGTCGTCGCCGGGAGGCTTTTTGCTCGGGTCCTTCGCGGGCGGCTTGTCGCCGGCGGGAGGTTCCTTCGCCGCCCCGCCAGGATCCTTCTTGCCCGCGCCGCTGCCAGCCGGGCGCGGCGTGGGCCCGGAGACGCTGCGTCCGCGCTCGAGGCGCACCTGGGCGTCGGCGAGCTTGTCCTCGGCGATGTGGACCTTGCGACTGACGGACCTGCGACCGGGCGCGCTGACGACCAGCTCGTAGTCGCCCGGCGGCAGCGACAGCGCCGCGCGTCCGCCCGTCGCCTTCACGCTCTGGCCGCCGATCTCGATGATCGCGTCGGGAACGTTGACCGCCACCGACAGCTTGCCCGGCCTGGCTGCGGGCACGGGCGGCGCCTCCGCGGTCGGCAGCGTGACCACGGGCGCTGCTACGGGCGGCGCGGCCGCGACCGGCGCAGGCGCGGGCGCACTCGCGGGCGCCTCCACCGCGGCCTTCTTTTCCCCTCCGCCGCGCTGCGCCAGCAGCGCCGCCGCAGCCGCCACCGCGACCACCGCGGCGACGGCCACCACGATCCACTTTTCCTTGCCGCCGCGCGGTCCGACGTTCGCGGTCAGCTCGGGCGCGAGCGCAGGCGGCTTGTTGCGCCCGCGGCCCAGGATCGGCTCGGTCGGCATGGGCGGTGACATGGGCGCCGTGCGCGGGGCCGGTGCCCCGGGCGGCGCCGATCGATCCACGAGCGGCGGCTCGGCGCGCACGGTGGCACGCGTGGTCAGCGGCGCGCGCTTGACCTCCGCCAGCGTCTCGCGCACGCGCGCCAGGCTGGGCCGCTTGCCGGAATCCTTCTCCAGCATGCCCAGCAAGAGCGTGTCGAGCGCGGCGGGCAGGCCCGGGCTCACCGTGCAGGGCGCGGGCGGCGCGTCGTGCAGGTGCGACGAGATCATGTCCATCGCGTTGTCGGCGTCGAAGGGCGGCCGGCCGGTGAACATCTCGAAGGCCATGGCGCCGAGCGCGTAGATGTCGGTGCGCTCGTCGACGCCGCGGCCGCGCGCCTGCTCGGGCGAGATGTACGCGGGCGTGCCCAGCATGCTGCCCGTGCGCGTGCGCTCGAGCCGCACATCCTCGGTCCCGCCCAGCTTGGCGATGCCGAAGTCGAGCAGCTTGCCCACCGGCTTCTCACCCTTGACCGCGCACAGGAACACGTTGTCGGGCTTGAGATCGCGGTGGATGATGCGCTTCTCGTGCGCGCCCTCGAGCGCGCGGCAGATGGGATCGAGGACCTCGCACACTTCCTCGACGGAGAGCTTCTCGCGCTTGATGCGCGCCGACAGGCTCTCGCCCTTGAGCCACTCCATGACCAGGTAGCGGCGTCCGTCGGGCAGCGTGCCGAAGGCGAACACGTCGACGATGTTGGCGTGGCCGATCTGGTTGACCGCGCGCGCCTCCTGCACGAAGCGCTCGACCGCCTCGGCGTTGGCGCACAGCTCCAGCTTGATGACCTTGATGGCGGCGCGCTTGCCGATGACCGGATGGATGGCGGCGAAGACCTGGCCCATGCCGCCCTCGCCCAGCTTGCCCTCGATGCGGTACTCGCCCACCATGGTGCCGTTGACCAGGTCGATCATCTGCCCGGCCATCATGGGCATCGGCATCGATGCGGCCATGGCCGAGCCGCTCGCCGGCGTGGCCATGGCGGGAATCGACGGCCCGACCGACGGCACCGACGGAGCGCGGCCGCCCACCAGGGACGCCTGGCTGGGCAGCTGCGCGCTCATCACCAGCTCGCCCGTGGATCCCGTCGACGCGATGGTGTGCGCGAGCCCGACGTCGTGGGAAAAATCGACGTGCGTCTGATCGTGCCCGGTGGGCGCGTCGGGGCCGGTCCGGCCGGTGCCGGGAGTCGTGCCGCCGGGTGCGGGCGGGGCCACCGGAAGTGTTGGCTTGTCGGGACCGGCGCCCCCCGCCCGACCGCTCCCGCCCCCCTTCGAAGCTACTGACATGAGTCGAGGATTCTACCGCATGCGGGTCGACCGGACACCCGCAGACGCCCTCTGGCAGTGAGGTTCGCGTGGCACGATCGGGTGGTCAGCTGTAAGAATTCATCGTACCCCGAGGCCGCGGAAAGGTTTCCTCGCGGCCCGCGAGGGAGGAAAATGCGCGAACCCGTGCGCCCGACCCTCATCTCCGCATGCGTCCTGCGTGCGCCGCTCTTGCCGGCGGCCGCGCTCGACACCGACGTACGTCGTCTCGCGGCCACCCCCGCGGTGGCCGGGGCGCCGGCGCGCCCCGGCGCCGACCTCGCCGCCGCCGGCGACGACGCCTCCGCCTGGGCGGCGCGCCGTCGCTACCTGCGCCGCGCCGCCTTCCGACCCACGCCGCAAGGACCGTGGGCAGGCGTGTGCATGGGCAGCCTGGGCGCGCGCACGCAGATCGTCACCGCGGCCACGCGCGTGCACGTGCGCCCGTCGTGGGCCGAGCTGGCCGCCTATGGCCGTACGCTGCTCGACGAGCCCGAGCTGCTCGCGGGCGTGCGCCTGCGCCGGACGCCGTCGCTCTTGTGGCGGATGTAGTCGATGCCGAGGCCGGTGAAAC
>OBEQ012100220.1_pt1 | contig 16268 bp, 14 predicted proteins | sample 1670901 | NCBI WGS metagenome assembly OBEQ01 (sample SAMEA104232315, study PRJEB22302) | groundwater metagenome | biome: forest; feature: aquifer; material: groundwater | place: USA | collected 2011-08-07 | depth 5.4 m
GGTGGGAGGCGCAGTCCCGCGGCCGCCCGCGGCGCGCGCGCCCCGCGCCCTCCGGCGCGCGGGGGGGGGCTTCTCCCCGTGGTGATCGATGCGACGGAGTTGACCGGCCGACCTGTGATCAGCGGTTCCGTCAGACAGTGCGCCTTCATGATTGAAAAAGGACTCGTCAGTCTCCAACAGATCCATGATGTCACGATCCGAGTGAGCGACGCGACCCGTGCGATCTGCGACGGTGACGGGAAGGATTTGATGAACGAACCAATCCCAGCCGGCACGGCCCGTAACTGTCCCGCCGGGACCCTGGCCAAAGATTGCGACTTCAAAGGGGTGACGGTTCCTCCGCCCGCGACATCCGCCGACAACGATCTCGACCACGATACCGTCAGTAATCAGGATGATCTTTGTCCCAACACACCGCTTCCTGCGGCGCCTGCTGCGCCAGGGTCTAATGTGAACCCGGTCGGCTGTCCCGATACCGATGGGGACGGTGTCTTTGATAATGACGATCATTGTGCCCAGCTGGCCGGTCCGTCCACCAATCATGGCTGTCCCGACACCGGCCCCGATCAGGACGGCGACGGCATCAAGGATACGGCCGATTTCTGTGACCATGATTCGACAGGGGGCGTCTGCGATTCCAACAATCTCGCGGCCTGTTTCCCGACCGCTGCGGACAATGTTTGTAGCAGCGTTCCGGTCGGCTCCAGCGTCTCTTGCGGCGAGACCCAGGATATGGACGGTGACGGTCGTGGAGACCGGTGCGACACCGATATCGACGGCGATACGCTTCCCAACGGTGTCGACCCGGATCCTTTTGACGCGGATGCGGACAACGACGGCGTGAACGACAATCTCGATCCCTGCCCCCTCCTCAACGGGGTGCAGAAGAACAGCCAGGGACAGTGTCTCCTTTCGGCGGGGAGCGGTATCGATATCGATACCGACAACGACGGCTGTACCGATGCGATCGAGGCGAATGTCTTAGGCACGAACCCCACGAAGGCCGACACCGATGGGGACGGCTTCAAGGACTGCATCGACGATTGTTTTCCCAAAGATCCGGCGCGGCATGACTGCGGTTCTACGACGATCATCAGTAATCATGATTCCGACGGCGATGGACTCTGCGACACGGCTCAGACGGCGACCGATCCGGCCACCGGCAAGACCTGCACCCCGAATGCGGCCGGCAAGGGAGACAATTGCCCTGCGGTACCGAATCCCGATCAGGCCGATAAAGATAACAACGGTATCGGGGATGCCTGCGAACAGGGCACGAGCAAGAGCGTCGGTGACCAGGACGGCGACGGACTTCCCGATAGTCTTGAGGGCTCCGTCTTCGGTACCGATCCGACGAAGAGCGACACCGACGGTGACGGTGTGAATGACGGTGATGAAATCAATGGTGGAACCAGTCCGCTCAATCCCGACACCGATGGGGATGGGAAATGTGACGGGAATGCGACCATCGACAATGTCTGCAGCGGGCCGGACAATTGCCCTCTGGTGGTGAACCGCGACCAGAGTGCAGAGGCCTGCAAGGACGATAAGGACGGAGATAAAGTCTCAGATAAGGATGATAACTGTCCTCTCGTCTCCAACCATGACCAAAAGGATAGCGATAAAGATGGCCGAGGGGATGCCTGTGATCAGGACTTTGATATCAATGCCGCCCTTACCGCCGCGGAGGGTTGCGGTTGTCGGATCGACGGTCCCCTCACGCCCCGTCACAGTCTGATTCCCTTCCTGATGATGGGACTCCCGATGATCGTCTTTCGGGTCTTTCGGAAAAAAGAAAAGTCGATCTGATTGAGAAGAACTTCTTGCCTGCCCCTTCCATAGTTCATAAGGATCCCTTCCTATGCCGGGCTGGTACGTGCTCAAAACAAAGCCGATGAAGGAAAAGGAGGTCCGAAAGCGTCTTTCTTTGGCGGGGTTTGAGGTCTTCTTACCGACGATTCAAGGGATTCATGTCCCGAAACCGCTTTTCCCGAGTTATCTCTTCGTTTGTACCGATTTTCAGGATTCTCACAAGCATCGGTTGGTCCGTTTTACCCGTGGAGTTCAAAAAATCTTGGGGGACGGAGAGGGGCCCCAAGCGATCTCTGCATCACTGGTTCAGACGATTCGTGAAATGACGCGGGATGGAGAGTTGGTGGAGAGGGATTTGTTGTTGAAGGAGGGAGATGTGGTGCGGGTCAAAAAGGGTTTTTTGAAGGACTTGATCGGGATGATTGAAAAAAAACTGCCGGATACAAAAAGGGTTCAGATACTGCTTAAGTGGGTTTCAGGGACGATGCGGACAAAGATCAGATATACCGACTTGGAGCGGGAGGGATAGAATTATCATTTCTTCAAGACCTCGCGTGCGATGGCGGGAGCGGCGGTCAAGCCGGGGGATTCTATCCCTAAGAGGTGGATCCAGTTTTCTCTTTTTTCTATCATAAATTCGGTCAGAGGTTTCCCATGGTGAAAGAGTTTGGGACGGTTGCCGGAATAGGCTTCGGAGATTTTAAAATCCTTCAGGTGGGGTAGGTAAAATTTTACCGCATTTTCGAACGGCTCGGAGGCGGAATGATGTCGGTAATTCGTTTTCTCTTCGATGAAAAAGGCATTCGGTCCGAGGAGGGTTTGATGGTCGAGCGTCGGGGTGAGATGAATTCCTAAACCGTGAGCCGCTTGGTAGGGGAGATGATAAACGGGGCGGGAGATCGGTGGGTGATTCAACAGGTAGTAATCCCCACGGCAGGGACGAATCTCGTAACCCGGCATCCCCGCCATTTTCGCAATTTCATCGGCCCAAAGACCGGCGGCATTGATACAGAGATCAAACTCGATCGGTCCCCGCGTCGTTTCCAGTCGGTTTGAACTCGCGCCGGTCACCCGGCAGTTCAAAATAATTTGGCCCCCCTTTTCTTCAAGATAGCGCGCCAGCGCCTTCACGTAGCCGGCGGCATCGACAATGCCTGTGGAGGGGACGAAAATCGCCTCGCTGGGCCGAAGGGCCGGCTCCCTTTTCATCAGTTCATTTTTTGAGATCCGTTCAGGTTTCGGTATGGGAAGAGAGGAGATTTTATCGAAAAAAGAGTCGACCTGGTCTTCTTGTCCTGCTTCGGGAACCACCCACTTGCCGCAGGGTCGATAGTCGACCTTGAGTTTTTGAACCCATTCATAGGTCAGTCGGTTCCCCTCGATGCAGAGGCGTTCTTTGAAAGAGCCCGGAGTGTAAAAGATCCCGGAATGGATCCCCCCGCTGTTCCGTCCGCTCGTGTGTTCGCCGAGGAACGACTCCTGTTCCAGGACGAAGACCTCATCTCCTCTCTCGCGCAGTGAGGAGGCGACATGCAACCCGACGATTCCGGCGCCGATGATGACTGCGATCATTGAGTGTTCAAGAGGGCCTTCTTGATAAAGAAGCTTCCGGAGATCCCTTTCAGGAGGTAATTCACGAGCTGGAAGGAAAGCGTCATCATCACGATCAATTCAGCGGCGGAAATGGTTCCTGCCGTCAGCAGGGGACCTGAAATTTTGTCCTGAAACAGCTCGACGGCGACGATTTGGGTCACTCCCAAGGCCCCCGGCGTTATGGGGAGACTGCCGATGAGGATGGTGAGCGGAAGATAGGTCAGGACCGCCAGGAAAGGGATATGGACTCCAAAGGCGATTGCCAGAAAGTAAAACGTCGAGTTGATGGCCAGGTGCATCGGGAACCTGAGGAACAGGGCATAGAAGTAGTCCAAGAGGGTTGCGCTGCGATAGGCGGCAAAGAGGTGGTGGTCTCTCAGCCAGTTAAAAACCCTTCCGAGGGAGGGAAGGCGGGCGACGAGGAGCAGCAGCAGGAGTCCGGCCGTGGCGAGCAACCAGAGCGTCCAAAGTACTTTTTTCAGATTGAGATCACCGATCACGAATCCGGAAAAGAAAGAACCGACGAAGGCGAGGGTGACCGCCCAATAGAGATCGATCATGATGATAAAAGAGATCAGGCTGGTGCTTTTCAGAAACGGCACGTTTTTTTCACGTTTGAAAAAATAGGCCATGGCCCCTTGGGCCGCCCCATAATTGAAAATCATAATGGGATAGGAGGCGAGTCGGAGCGTGAGAAGCTCGCGTGTTTTTGTCGGGAATCCGAGACGGGCGAAGAGTTTGGCCAGCCCCCAACAGTCGGCAATCCACATGAAAATAAAATAGAAGAGTGAATAGGCAATAAAGAAGGGGAGATTCACATAGGATAAAGCCTCCAGGAGATGGGAAACCGGATACCGGGTGAAGAGATAATAGAAAATCGCGGCGGCCAAAAGCCACGGAAGGAAGTACTTCAGCACAAAAATCCCATCACAATCTTGATGACCGTGTCGGAAACGTTTTCTTTGAGATACTCTTCGGGGGGAGTCCAGTTCTTGGAGCAGGAGGTGACGACTTTGACGCATTCCAAGATCTTTTCAGGTTGAGTTCCGCTCAACAGGTTGCTTCCGCAGTCCACGGTTTCCTGCCGTTCGGTGGTATCGCGGATCGTGACGTTGGGTCTTCTGAAGATAGAACATTCTTCCTGGACGGTTCCACTGTCACTCAGGACGCAAAAAGCCTGCTTTTCCAGCGCCACGAAGTCGAAGAAACCGACCGGGTCCATAAATAGGATGGAGTCTTGATCCCGGAGGAGACCAAAGTTTTGCATTCGATCGCGTGTGCGGGGATGGAGACTGCAAAGGATCGGCATTTTATATTCTTGATGAAGTCGGCGAAAGGATTGGATCAAGGACTCCAATCGGTCTTCATCGTCGACATTTTCAGCCCGATGCATCGTCGTCAGAAAATATTTTTCCGATTGGAGCCCCAATTTTTTGAGTGCCGGGCTCTCCGCGATTTCTTTTTCATGGGCTCGAATCACTTCAAAAATCGGATTTCCGATGACATGAATTCGACGGAGCGGCAACCCCTCCCGGAGCAGATTCTGTTGGCTCCGGGTGGTGTAAGGCATCAAGACATCGCTGGAATGGTCGATGATCCGCCGGTTGACTTCTTCGGGGACGCGATCATCAAAGCATCGGTTTCCCGCCTCCATGTGAAAGACCGGTATTTGCATTCTTTTGGCGATGATCGCCGAAAGACCGCTGTTGGTGTCGCCTAGGATGAGCAAGGCGTCGGGTTTTTCCTGGGTGAGGATTTCTTGTGTCCCTGCCAGGATCTGTCCGACCTGCGTTCCAAAGCTGCCTTTGGCCCCCAAGGAGTAATTCGGTTTTCGCACCTTCAACTCCTCGAAAAAGAGCCGGCTGAGGTTGACGTCGTAGTTCTGGTTGGTATCCACCAGAATGTGATCCGAGAGTTGATCCAACTTTTGGATGATGAGGCTGAGGCGGATGATTTCAGGACGGGTGCCGAGTAGGGTGACGATTTTCAAGTGACCCTCCTAGTGTCATCTTCGTAAGCTTGGCTGTCTTTGACTAGTTCACTGACCATCTGATCAAACGTGGGGAAGGTGAGGGAGGTTGCCCGGGCAAAACGGGATCCATCCAAACTACGGTCACAGAAGAAGTCATCAAAGGGCTGAACTTCACTGTTGAGGCGGAACGCCTTGACCAACATTTTGAGGAGATCGCATTTATTGATAGGATCTCTTGAGACATGATAGACCCCCGAGAGATCGGGAAAATCCTGAATAAGGGTGAGAATGATTCGACTGAGTGCCGGTGTCGTAAAGCCGCTGTAAATGGCTTTGGTATACCCTCGGACCGGTTTCCCGTTCTGAGACAACAGCCACTCCACCAGGCCCAAGCGATTTTCCAATTCCCGTCCGATAATGGAGGTTCGGATCGTGAGGCAATTTTGACCGCTTACCTCCCCGAGGTATTTGGTTTTTCCGTAAAGATCCTCGGCATCGGAAGGGTCTTCTTCCCGGTAATTTCCCTTCTTTCCAGAGAAGATACAGTCGGTACTCATGTGAATGAGACGGACTCCGCTCGTCGAACAAATCTCTTTCAGCTGATGTGGAAAGAGGGAGTTCATGCGGATACTGATCAAGGGGTCTTTGGAGGTCTTGCGTTGTTTGACGATCCCCAAACAGTTGATCACCACGGAAGGTTTCACCTGTTGGATCGCATTGACCACCGTTTCCAAATTGAAGGCCTCCACACCGGAGATCACGCGTGCCGGATCAAACAATGCGGCATAGGGATAAACGGATAAAGGTTGTCTTAAAGTGACGAAGGTCTCCACGAAATTTTGAGAGAGCTGCCAGAGCTTGTGCCCCAACATTCCGTTTCCACCCAAGATCAAGATTCGTTTTTTTGCCATAAAGAACTCTTAAGCCGGGAGGGTTCGAAACCAGTCTACATAATTTCGTAAACCTTCCCCGAGGTCGATCTGTGGGGCAAAGCCAAAAACCTTCTTGGCACGGTTGATATCGGCCAAGCTATGACGCACGTCACCCGGACGCGGGGCGGTATGAAGGGCCGTTATTTTTTCCGGCATGATTTCCTTCAGAATCGCCACCAGCTTATTGATGGTCACGGCTTGGCCGGAGCCCAGATTGAATAGGCCTTGAACGTCATTTTGTTCGGCGACTTTCAGATTGGCCGAGGCCAGATCGGAAACATGGATAAAATCTCGTGTCTGCTCGCCGTCTCCATAAATGGAAATCGGTTCTCCCTTGAGAATACGGGCGACGAATAGGGGAATGACATTTCCATAGGCATCGTATCTTTGGTTAACCCCAAAGGCGTTAAAATAACGGAGACAGACGGCGCGAAAAGAGCGGATCTTGCTCAGACAAAGGATATGTTTTTCTGCGGCCCACTTTCCGACTCCATAGGGCGAGTCCGGGTGACAGGGGTGTTCCTCGTCGATCGGTTGATAGCGAGGTTCACCGAAGATGCCGGCGGAAGACGAAAAAACGATCGTTTTTACATGACAGGATTTCATCGCCTCAAGAACATTGAGAGTACCCATAATGTTGACCTCAGCGTCGAGGTGGGGGAACTCAATCGACTTCACGTTGCTGATACTCGCGGCAAGATGAAAGACGGTGTCACAACCCGCCATGGCCTCCTTGAGCAGATTCAGATTTCCGATATCTCCGCGCAGAAAGGTTATCCGAGGAAAGGGTTTCAGATTTTCCTCACAGCCGGTCGAAAGATTGTCCAGGACAATCACCTCATGCCCCCTCCGGCTCAGGAGGCGCACCACGTGGGAGCCGATAAATCCCGCTCCTCCTGTCACCAAGGCTTTCATGTCAAAAAATCCTCCAATTGGGTCATGATCTTGGAGCGGCTGAAATGTTTTTCAAAAAAAAGACGACCGTTTTGTCCCATTTCTTCCCGTTTTTCTTTTGAAGAAGCCCGCAGAAACAGGACGGCTTCCTTTAGAGCTTCGGCATTGCCGGGCTCCACCACGACTCCCGCCCCCGATTGCCTTACGATGTCGGCGCCGGCCCCTTCGAGTCCCGCGATGATAGGCCTTCCGCAGGCCAAATAGGATTGCAGCTTCCCGGGAATGGTCAGATGATAAATAGGCGCGTTTTTTAGCTGAACGAGCAGTACATCCGCAAGGGCAAAGTAACGAGGCATCATTTCCAGCGGTTTTCTTCCTTTGAGATCGATGTTTGTCAAACCCCGTCGTCGGATTTCCTGTCGAAGCGGTTCCAGACCGACTCCGTCTCCCAAAATAACAAAATTAATTTCGGGGAAGACCTTCAGACGCTCTGCCGCTCCGAGAATGAGCTCAGGATCCTGTGCCGGCCCCAAATTTCCCGCGAACATCACGTTGAACCGGTCTTTCATTTTTTCTTTTTCCAACAGAACCGGATCGGGATCTTTCTTCTGATAGAGATCTTCAGGCCATTGGGGGAGAGATTGGATGCGGGACGGGAGGACACCCATTTGCCTCAGAGGTTTTTCGAAGGCGGGGGATGAGACCAGAAGGGTATCCAGGCGCCGATAGAGAAAACCGGCCAATTTCCCGACGAGTGAGAGAAGCCATTTCTGTTTGACGACGCCGCTTTCTTGGAGGGCATTGGGCCAGATATCCTGGACCCAAATAAAGATCGGAGCGTTGCTCAGGGCTTTGAAAAGGAGCGCCGGGATGGCGATTGAAAATGTGCCCGGCTGAAAAACGAAAATACGGTCGAACTTCCATCCGCAGAGAAATGGGCCAAAAAATACTGTGGAAAAGACAAAAGAACCGTAATTGAAAAGACGCTTGGCGATTGATAACGAATGATCCGGATAGAGCCAAACACGCATCACCTGAGCCCCTTCAAATGATTCTCTTAAAAAAAAATGCCATTTTTTATAGGGGGGGAAGATATGCCCTTGTGGGTAGTTGGGGAAACCCGTTAAGACGGTAACGGAGTGACCATTTTCAACAAGTCCCTTGACGAGATCGTTGATCCGAAAATTTTCAGGCCAGAAATATTGGGTAATCACCAGAATTTTCATGGGGAAAATCCGAAGAAAGTCAGTGGGCGGAACGCAAAGGGATGACATGCCTCTCAGCAGACAAGGGGTGTTCAATTTCTTTGTGTTCTTTGTGATGAAATTCAGGAACAATATCCTTCAAAGCGTTTAAAGTGCCCATTCTATCATGAGACTCGGCCCCCTTTAAAAGAGTTTCAACTTTTTTCAAAAACTGGTCCCAATCCACGTAGGTTGCACGACCGATGGTAATGTTCTCATATTGGGTTTCCTTTTCTGTTTCATCCAGCAAAAGTTCTTCATAGAGCTTTTCGCCAGGCCTTAAGCCGGTAAACTCAATTTTAATGTCTTTATGAGGTTCTTGCCCAGAGAGAAAGATTAAGTCCTCGGCCATTTCATTGATCAAAACCGGTTTACCCATATTCAGGATAAAAATCTCTCCTCCGTTGCCGATACTTGCCGCTTGTAGGACGAGCTGCACCGCTTCGGTGATCAGCATAAAGTACCGGGTTACCTCGGGATGAGTCACTGTCACGGGGCCCCCTTTATTGATCTGGTCAATGAACTTCGGAATGACGCTTCCGGAACTTCCAAGAACGTTTCCGAAACGAACGGCGACGAATTCCACTCGGCTGCGCGTATTAAAGTTCTGGATATAAAGTTCGGCAATCCGTTTGGTGACTCCCATGACACTGGTTGGGCGGACCGCCTTGTCGGTCGAAATCAAAATGAACTTCTCCACGCCGTATTTTTCGGCGAGTTGAGCCACGTTTATCGTGCCGCGCACGTTGTTGACAACCCCCTCAAAGGGATTTTCCTCTACGATCGGAACATGTTTATAGGCAGCAGCGTGAAAAAGGATCGAAGGCTTTTCTTCTTGGATGATTCTTTCCAGGTTGACGCTTGAAAGGACATTCAGAAGACAAAAGCGGATCGATACCGGACTCCCCGCCAATTCTTCCTGAAGGGAGTAAAGATTGAATTCAGAATAATCGGTCAAAACCAGACGCTTGACTCCATACTGTATGCATTGACGGGACAGTTCAGCACCAATCGAACCGCCTGCGCCGGTGATGAGGATTATCTTTCCCTTGATGAAGCGCCGAATCTGTGGTTCATCGAGATCCTTCGGTTCCCGTCTGAGAAGATCAGAAATATCAATATTTTTGATATTGATATCTTTCTTTAACATGTCGTTGAAGGTGGGAACGATGCGGCAAAAAACCCCGTTTTTCCGGCACTCACCCGTGATTCTTCTGACCCCCTCACCTCCCAACAGGGAAATGGCGATGATCAGCTCAGAGATTCGATGATTTTTCAGGATTTTACTCAACGACGGCTCGGTAGGACCATAGATCGGAAGATTGTGAAGTCGCTTGCCGATCTTCGACGGTTTGTCGTCGACAAAACCGATAAGATTATATTCACCAGGATCGCGGAGAAGTTTTCTCGCCACTTCTTCACCCAGTTCCCCAGCGCCGTAAATCATAATTCTTTTCGTCCCCTTAATCCTCCAGAATTCGATGAAAAACCTGGGAGCAAAGCGGATGAGCCCTATCAGAAAAGTGGTCATCAGGTAATCTGTGACAAAAAAACCGAGGGAAATCGTCTGAATATTCGGGAAATTCATGATGAGAACACATAGACCCGAAGCCAGGGTCGAAGCCTTGAGGATGATCGCAGCCAACGGGAATCCGGCAAAGCGAAGAATGGCGCGGTAAAGTCCAAGCCGGATGAAAAGGGCGAATTTGATCAGCAGAAAAAGAGCATACAGTTTCCAAAGCAGGATGGCGTCCAGATGAAACCATCGGAAAGAGAGAAAAAAAGAGCAAGAGAGAAAAATGAAATCTGCAACGAAAAGGGAAGCGCGCGCTTTCATGATTTATATCCTTTTTCCAATCGCCTCACCCTATACGCAATGATCAAGTAGATTGCAACCCATCCTATCAGTATGGCGGGTCGCCACAAGGAAAGAGGCGAGACCTCCGCATAAACAAGAGCGCTCAGACCGCTTGCGATCATGAGTCGATACTCCGCGCGTACCGTCCGGAGATGTCCCCAGCCCGCCAATGCAACCCGCTGATAGTAATGCTCACGATGTGCCAACCAGAATTTCTTTTTGGAAACGATTCGACGAAGTAGAGTTGTGGTAGCATCAACAATAAAAGGAGAAAAAATAAGCAGCGGAACGGACGCATCACAAACTCCCTGATTAACCGCTTCCAGGCTCAAAACAGCGGCAAGAAATCCCAAAGGGATACTGCCGACATCCCCCATGAAGATACGTGCGGGAGGAAGGTTATGGACAAGAAAGCCTGAAGCCGCGGCTGCGACGACCGCCGATTGGAATGCCAGAGAAGAATGCCCCGTTATCCAAGCCAGCAGTCCGAGCCAGCCGAACCCCAGAGCCGTCATCCCGCCGCAGAAACCATCCATGCCATCCATAAAATTATAAAGATTGGTCATCCAAATGATAAAAAGCAGAGTTATGGGGAGAGTCGCCCAACCGATCTGGATTTTTAATCCGGTTCCTACGGTGATCATCAATGCGGCGCAAATATGAGCGGTGAGTCGAACTCCCAATGGAAGCCCCAAACGATCATCTAAAAAAGAAACCATTCCCAGGAAGAGAAAAGAAAACGCCATCCAACCGATCGGACGATCGATTTTTCCGGCAAGAATGCCGAAACCGATCCCCAACACGATCCCGGCCAGAATGGCGATTCCTCCGATGCGCGGTGTGGGACAAGTGTGCAACGACCGGTCGTTTGGATAATCCAAAAATCTTCGGGTGAAATCAGACCTTATGAGGAGATCTGTCAGCGAGAAGGAAACAAAAAAAACGCCCCCCATGAGCAAAAAAAGAATCATGTGACCCCTTTTCGATATTGCCCGACCATATCCCCGAGTGCTTGCGGAAAAGTCAGGAGAGGGCGACTCCCTAAGTCCTTCATGATCTTTTCCGAACTGTACCAAGCTGAACCGGTCAATTTTTGCAATGCCTCCGAATCAAAAAGAAATCTCCGGCCACGAATCCAGCCGATACCATCGCCGATCCTTCCAAAAATTTTGAGAACCGGCAAAGGAACATGCCAACGCGGAATATTCTTTCCTAAAGCCTCGCGAATCATTCCATAAATCTCGGTGGTCGAATAAGCAACGCCATCGGAGACGATATAACATTTTCCATTGGCCTGCGGTGACCGGGCAACGAGAAGAGCTGCCTCAACCACATTGGAAACATGAACCATGCTACGTCGGTTTCCTATTTTTAAAGGGGGGAAAAATCCGCGATCGATTGCCTGAATCATTCGGGTCAGATTCCCTTTGTTCCCGACGCCGTAAACCAGCGGGAGCCGAAGACAAACGACGTGCAATCCAAAACGCCGGCCATAATCAAACACCGCCTCTTCTGCCTCCAGCTTGGAGCGTCCGTAAGCCGTCGACGGAGCGGATGGCGACGTCTCGTCAAGACAGCCGTCCGTCCCTTCACCCATTGCCTTGATGCTGCTGAAAAAAACAAACCGCCGAACGCCGTTGGAAACCGCCGCATCCAAAAGATGGCGCGTTCCGAGAACATTGATGGTTCGGTAAGTCTCGTCGTTCTCCTCCCATTCATCGGTCTCATGGACTTTTCCGGCCAGATGAAAGACGGTATCACAACTGGAAACAGCTTTTTTGATGGTGGTTTTATCAGACAGATCCCCTTGGACTGTTTCAACCCCCTCCCGCCTACTCGGTGGGTGACGATGGGCCAAAAGGAGGAGGGGATAGCCTTCCGCAAGAAGTCTTTCGACCAAATGGCTTCCGATGAATCCACTTGCTCCGGTGATGAGAATACGCTCCATTTATGATAGACCTTCGAAACGATTAACGATGTTCATCAAAGCTGAATGATAATGCGATGTCCTATATTTCTTTTGTGCGACGGTAAAATTGGTCGTGGCGATGGGCATGAGGGCCTCGGTGTTTTGCAAACAGTGCTCCAATGTATTTTTCAACGATTCAGGGGATTTTGCTTCCACTTGAAAACCGTTGATTTTATCTTGGAACACATCCCGTATTCCGCCTTGATCCGTCGCGATGACAGCACACCCGGATGCGTAGGCTTCTAAAATTGAAATCGGCTGTCCTTCCGACAAGCTGGTCGGGAGGCAGAAGAGGTGGGCACGGGAAAGAAGCTCTTTCTTTTTAGTCCCTTGGACAATCCCATGATAATGGATTTGCGAAAGACCTTCAATTCGGCTGAGAAACTCGATCTTTTGGCGGTTTGATTCAAAGGCACCGGCAAAATCAATGAACACTCTTTTCTTCAGGTCTTCATCTAAACGCAAATAAGCATCGACAATTTCACCGAACCCTTTTCCCTCAATAAAATTACTGAGAAATAGAATTCTGAGAAGTTGTGATGCTCTAAATTTAACGAATATCTCTTCTTGGGTGGTCAAGAGATCATCAGATGAAAAGTTAGACACGATATGGATTTTTTTTGGTGAAATCAATCCTGAAAAAATGCCGACGTGTGTCGGACCCAGCACGATGACACCACCCAAACGTCCGATAAAAAAACGGTTTATTTTAAAAAGTAATTTATGTTTATCAAACAGCAACTTTTTAAGGCTTCCACCATGGAGATGGATGACCATTCGATATAATTTTCTCAAACAGACGAAATAGATGAAAAGATCTTTGAGATTTCCCGTCACTGATTCTGAAATAGTTAAATAGATGAATTGGGCTCTCTTTTGTCTGCGCCAGACTTTCCAAATGATGCCCAGCACGGCCTTTACTCGAGAAAAAGAATCTACACCCGACCTTAAATTGTCCCTGCTCAGGTTAATGACGTCCACTTCGTGGCTTTTCGTCAATTCGTCGAGGAATCTTTGACAGGCTAAAGAATGCCCCGTCACCGGATCGGGCAGGGGGCCGATAAAAAGAACTCTCATCGGACGAGGGCGCCCTTTTCGATTTGATTGGGGTAATTGATAAGCACCGCCCGATAGATACCTTTAAAAACAAAAAGGCTTCCCGCGGCAGCACCGATAATCTTGTATTCATGAACCAAGTGACCGATATCCTGCAGCGAACCCGCGCCCCCCAAACAAGTGAGCGGCACATTGACTTCATTTTTGATTCTTCTGATGAGGTCGAGATCGTATCCCTTCATTTGACCATCTTTGTCGATTGAATTAATCACAATTTCGCCTGCGCCCAGCGTTTCGACACGCTTCGCCATTTCAATGGGGCATTGTCCCGTGGCTTTTCGACCGTTGTGCGTGTAAACCTGGTAGCTGTCGTCCGCGTTCTTCTTGACGTCCAAGACAACAACGATGCTTTGGCTGCCGACACTTTCGCCGGCCTCGGCAATAATTTCCGGTCTTTCTATGATAACGGAGCTCAAGGCGACTTTCTCAACTCCGAGACCGATAATCTTCCCAATTTGACGGCAATCCTTAACCCCGCCGCCATAACAGAGAGGCATTCGGCATTCAGCCGCCAAGTGTTCAATCAAACCGTAATCCGGCTCCCTCCTCTCAACCGTGGCATCGATATCGACGACCATCAATTCATCCACTTCTTTTTCGTTAAATATTCTTACAGCATTGATGGGATCACCGACATACTTGGGGTGGGAGAAATTTATTGTCTTAACAAGCCCCTTGTTATGAATGAGCAGGCAAGGAATGATTCTGGGTCGCAACATTTTATGGATGTTCAGATCTCCGAGAAATTCTTGAGTAAGCGGGTTCCATATTGATGGCTTTTTTCAGGATGAAATTGAACCCCGTATATATTCTCATGACGGACCGCACAGGCAAATTCTCCGCCATAAGTGGCGACGGCAAGAACATCTTTCGTTGTGTCACAATGCACATAATAGGAATGAAGAAAATAAAAACGGGATTCTTGATCCAATCCCTTGAAAAGGCCGTCCGTTGTGAGAGGTCTGACATCGTTCCAACCCATATGAGGAATACATATCGGCTCTTGAGTGAATGAAGGCCCGAATTTTTTGGTGTCCGCTTCTATCCATTTCAAGCCGTTCAGTTTACCCTCTTCGCTCATTCGACAAAGAATTTGCATGCCGACGCAAATGCCGATCACAGGTCGTTTTTTGCTCAGAACCATTTCATCGAGACTTTCTCTCATCCCGGAGTCCTGAAGTCTCCTCATGGCTTGGTCAAAAGATCCCACGCCGGGCAGAATGATCCTAGACACATCAGCCAGATCCTCTGCTCTGGACACGATGGTGAAAGGGATGTTGAGCGATTTGTAGATATTTGCAAAGGCCTTAAGATTGCCCAAACCGTAATCAATAATCCCGATCATCGAATAATCGCTCGTTGTACTCCTAAAAGGCGAAGCACCATGGTCCCCATATTAATCAATGGCATCCGATTCTTGTAGTCTTTGTATGTTTTGTTTTTTCCGGCCATCATTTGGTCCAATTCGTCGACGGTGATTGCCAGCTTTTTTGCGACGTATTCAAAATCTTTTGCCGCTTCGTGATCGTCATAAGGCGGCTTGGAAATCCGCTCCAGCGCTTCTTCGCGGGTGAGTTGTTCGGTCAATATGAGACTCGAAAAGTGGGCCCGTCTTTTATCGTATCCAAATTTCTTCAGAAGCCAATAACCTTCATAAAATCTCGTAAACCGGGATTCATAATGTTTGTGAGGATATTTTTGCCAGCCAAACCGGTCCGCCAGATCTTGCATTGCCCTTTCTTTAATATAAGGCACATGATTCAATGGTTTTACCACTCGGATCCATTTGAGATACCGGTAATATATTTTATATTTAAAAATATCTGCGGTCGGAAATGTCTTTAAAGGAATTTTTCCAAAACGACGATGGATGTCTTTTAATTGGCGTAAATCAGAGGCGTGGTAATGCCATTCCAAAGGTTCTCGAACACATTCTGTCGAGTAATTGGCACCCGTTAAAATATATTTGAATCGATGCTTTGCTGCAAAATTATAAAGTGAGGCGAAGAAAACATGGTCCTGAGGCGTATCGAGGTGAGGCACTTGCGCTTTAAAAAACGCCAATTGTAAATCTTGCATTTCACTCCAATCAACAACCTCAGTGTGAAGGTCCAGACCGAGGCCATCGACTAATTTTTCAATATTGTTGACCGCTTCTTGCGAGTTCCAGCCGGCATCCACATGGAAAATCAACGGCCTCAACCCGAATTTTTCTTTCGCCAGATAAGTGACATACGAACTGTCCACCCCTCCGCTCATTCCAATGAGACAGTCGTGGCTACGGCCTTTCCCGTCCTTTTTAATCTTGTCAATGACCTTGGCTAGAATCCGTTGGCCCTGTTCATCAGGATGCCAGTTTGGCAGGATGTTTTCATAATAATTACGGCAATAATCACACCAACCACGACCGTCAAATGTGATGGCCGAATCGCTGGTGTCCATAATACAGTGGGAACAGATTTGATATGGTTTAGCCATGGGTAGCAAATGCAAATAAAAAGTTCAAAAATCTCTTTCGGAATGACAAGGGAGTATAAAATAAAAAAATACCTGCAAGGGACTTTAGTCGGTTATACCAGCCTTGTGAATCAACAAGACCCCGTCGATAAAACTTAAGTCCTTCTCGGTTGTTGGCTTCCAAAAAGGCGGTCCCAATGGCAACAAAGCAGTTTCCCTCCGCCTTCTTCTTAATGCTTTCATTCAAGTAGCCGAGTTTGGAATGTTTTTCAATGATCTTTAATGTATTGAGCCGGATCCGTCCCTCATCCCGATTCTCTTTACGAACCATTCGATACTTTAATAGCGGTTCTGCAACGATTCGGATCTTGCCTTTTTTGGCGAGTCTCAACCAAAGCTCCCAATCCTCGATGAAACGAAA
>OBEQ010485840.1_pt1 | contig 16267 bp, 14 predicted proteins | sample 1670901 | NCBI WGS metagenome assembly OBEQ01 (sample SAMEA104232315, study PRJEB22302) | groundwater metagenome | biome: forest; feature: aquifer; material: groundwater | place: USA | collected 2011-08-07 | depth 5.4 m
GACGTCGGCTCGTTTCCACATGGAACGCAGAACGACGAATTCGAACTGATGGTGCAGTACGGCATGACGCGACTCGACGCTCTGCGCAGCGCGACCACTGTCGCGGCGGAAGCGCTGCGGATGGGCGGGATCATCGGCACTCTCCGAGCCGGTTCGAACGCTGACGTGATCGCCGTTCAGGGAGATCCCACGACCGACATCGCCGATATCAAGAAGGTGGTCTTCGTCATGGCCAACGGGCGGATCGTGAAGAACCGCGTCACGAACCAACGCTTCCCGTGGGAATGGGACCGCTGATCGAATGGACCAGCCTCGAGTTCACCGTCTCCGCCTCGCCGCGGCGTGCGCCGCCTCCCTCGCGGTCTCCTCTCCGACGTTGGGCTGCGCGGAGCAACGGTCGCCGAAGTCGATTATCCGCGTCGCGGATATGGGGCACTTGGTCGTGGGTGGCGCGCCGATATCAGTTCGAGGCGCAGCGACGCGGCTGAGGGTCCGCGCGACCGGTTTACTACCCGAACTGGTCGACCCGAACGGCGACTTCACGCCCGGCGCAACGTACGTTCGGTTCATCAGGCTCGAGGCACCACGTCACAAACTGCCGATCCTTCTATTTCCGGGTGGCGGCTTGAGCGGCGCTGTGTACGAGACCACTCCGGATGGACGACCGGGATGGGAGCCGTTCTTCCTGCGAGCCGGCTACTCCGTCTTCACGGCCGACCTGCAGCAGACCGGCAGATCGCCGTGGTCGAGATATCCGGAGATCAGTCCAGAGGAACCAGCGGTCCGTGATCGAGCATTCTTGTGGGAGACCTTCCGTATCGGACGGCCCGGTTCCTATGGCGACGGCATGCGACCGTTCGCTGGCACGCAGTTCCCCGTCGCGGCATTCGACGCATTCGCGAAGCTTGCGGCGCCGAGGTTCCGATCGCCGCGCGACGTCGAGGTCGCGACGTTCGACGCCATCATTCAACGGGTGTGCCCGTGTATTCTGCTCTCTCACAGCGCATCGAGTGGGCCGGCGCTAGCCGCCGCAGAACGTCGACCCGACATGGTGAAAGCAGTCATCGCCGTCGAGCCTTCCAGCGTCCCTGAGCAGCCACGCCGGTCTTCGCCCGCGCTTCTCGTGTGGGGAGACTTCCTGAGCCGGGATCAAACTGAATCGAGTTGGGCGGAGGAGGTCATCGCGTCACGCCGGTTCGTCCAGGCGCGTTCGGCCGAAGCCACGTTCATTGACTTGCCAGCGCTCGACGTCCACGGCAACTCCCACCTGCTTATGAGCGACCTGAATTCTGACAAGGTCGCAGCGCTCATTGACGACTGGATCCGCAGATGTGGTTTCTAGGGAACTGGATTTGTATCTCAGCTTGCCTCGCCGCCGTCGCGGTGACTACTTCAGAGATGCCGTCGTCTTTCGCTCAGACAGTCAACTCTAATCAGCTGCCAAGCCGGCCCTTCGAGTTGCAGCTGGTGGTCCGGATCCCTCTGCGCGACGGCGTAAAATTAGCTGCGACGATCTACCGGCCGGCCGGCGGACGCGAGCGCCTGCCGGTAGTCATGACGCTGACGCCCTACAGCGCCGACCGGTGGGAAGACCACGGCCGATACTTTGCCCAACACGGCTATGTCTTCGTCGCCGTCGACTCGAGGGGACGGGGCGATTCCGGCGGCGAATTCGACCCATGGGTCAACGAAGGCCCCGACGGCGCCGACGCCGTGAGCTGGCTGGCCGCGCAGCCATTCTCCGACGGCCGGGTCGTGACGTGGGGTGGCTCGTATGGCGGCAAGAACCAGTGGGCAATGGCGGCTCAGAGTCCCCGGGGTCTTGCCGCGATAGCGCCGGCGTCTGCCGGCTACGTCGGCTACGACATGGGCATGGCTCGCAATATCCCATTTCCATATATGCAGCGATGGCTAAGCTACATCACCGGCAAATCGCTGAAGGCTGGTCTCTTCAACGACGACGCGTACTGGCTTGGCGCCAACGGGGACCTCAGCCGCGGCGAAATCCCCTACCGCGACTTCGACGCGTTCTCAGGAAACGCCAGCCCTATCTGGCGTAAGTGGGTGTCGCATCCGGAGCCAGACGCGTACTGGGCGCTTGGCAATCCGCCCGCTGACAAGCTCGCCGCTATCGACGTCCCAGTGCTCTCGCTGACCGGCGCCTACGATGACGCCCAACTCGGGACGCTGCGATACTGGACCGAGCACCGCCGTGGGACCCGGCGCGGTGACGATCGCGACTATCTGATCATCGGACCCTGGGACCACGGTGGCTCGCGAAATCCCCAGGTGCGCTTGGGCGGCCTGACCTTTGACGCGTCCAGCGCGCTCGATGTGAAGGCGTTGCACGTGCAGTGGTATGACTGGCTGCTCAAGGGCGGGCCCATGCCTGGGTTTCTCAAGGATCATTTCGTCTACTACGTAGCCGGCGCCGAGGAGTGGCGGTCCGCCTCCAGCCTCGAGGCAGCCAGCCTGGCCACTCTCACTCTGTACTTAGCTTCTGTCGATGGGGACGCCGACTCGGTGGCACGGGCCGGCAGCCTCAACGAGCGCGCGCCGGCCCCGGATGCCGATGTGTTTGTCTACGATCCCAGCGCCCCAGCACAGAACGAAGGCTTCGAAGGCGGCGCATACGTCGGCCCGGATTACCTCACCACGGATCGGATGATTCGTAGAATCCGCGGGGATGGGCTCATCTACGACACCCAGCCGTTTGCCACTCCGGTCGACGTCATTGGACGGCCCAAGGTCACCCTTTCGATGAAGATGAATGTCCCCGACACCGACGTTCGCGTTCAGTTCTACGCGGTCGAGCAGGGTGGGCGGACGATTTATCTCACCCAGGACTATCTTCGGGCCCGCTACCGCAAGAGCGAGACTCACGCGGAGCTCGTGCCGATCGAGGTCTGGCAGAACTATAGCTTTGACCGCTTTTATTTCAACGCGCGCACTCTGCCGGCGGGAAGCATTATCCGCATGGTCGTGGTTCCGCTGGGGGCCAGCCTTCACAACCAGCGTAATCGCAACTCCGGGGGCGCGGTCGCGGACGAGACCGCGAAGGACAACCGGGTGGCCACGATCGAGATCCAGTTGGGCCCGGGTTTGAGCCGCGTGGAACTGCCAATTCGCCCTGTCGCAGAGTTCCCTGCCGGCCGCCACCCGTACCCGTAATTTACTGCCGAGCGCGTGACATTGGTATCCGCGTCGCGCTCGGTGCCGGCCGCTCGAACATCGTACGGCTCGTGATGGGCCACGGCATCCGCTTTATCCTCATCGGCCTTGTCGTGGGAATCGCCATGGCGGTCGGCGTGACGCGCCTGCTGTCCACCATGCGCTGAGGGCACGTTCCCTAATCCTGATTGGCGATCCGAACAATATTGGTCTCGCCAATGGTCACGGTCTGCCGTGTGGTGTGCCTGCCGCCTCCCTGACATTGAACAGAGAATTCGTGCTGTCCCGTAACGACGCTGTGGAGATCGTCAGGACGCCCGGCGGCTCGGCCGTCGATAGCGACCTCGCAATCCAGAGGAGCTCCCGCCCACGCACGAACGGCGACGCTGGCAAGAGGTGGGGCGGTGAACGTCCTGGATTCGCCAGCCTCTCCTCGAACCGTTATCGTCTGATCGAGAAAATACAGCGTGTTTCGTATTCGAAGTTGAGTGGTCCCCGGCGGCAGAGCGAGCGCGTGTGAGAAAGCGGCTCGGCGACTGCCCCCTGGATACGCGACCTCGAACTCATACGTCCCGGATACATTCGCTGTGAAAGGAACCGCGAGAACCGCCGGTGGGGCACTCGCAGGCGCGGCGCGCGGAGACGACGTACGTGAGGTCGACGTGCTGGGAAGCGAAGCACTCGGAGTCTCTGGGATTGATGGCGACGGGCGCGGTGATGCGGGGAGTTCGCGCTTGATTGGCTGGTCCGGCCCCGGGGCCGCCGCTTGCTCTAGCTTCGACGTCACGGAGTCGAATAGACCTTTGATCGGTGGACCGGCAAGTACCAATATCAGAAACAGTCCGGCCACCGAGACGCTAATTGAAATCGTCAGCTTCAGTGGTCGCCGCCACCACGGAATCCCGCGTGCGGCGGCAGATTCACTATTCGGTGTTGCAAGCGGAGACGGGATCGCTGCAACCGGCGAACGCCGCTGAGCCCGAATGGCGGCGAGTTGTTCGTGAACAATCGTGATCGATTGCCACCGAGCTGGCGGCGATTTTTGCAGGCATCCCTCCACCAGGCGCTGGAGTTGCGCTGGCACTCCCGGACGAAGTGTCTCAATCGGCGGCGGCTCGTCTCGTAGAATCTGAGCGACGACCGCTGGGCCGGCCGCGTCGAACGCACGGCGTCCGGTCACGCCTTCGAACAGCAGCGCGCCAAACGCCCATACGTCGGTGCGTGCATCGACCGCGTGCCCCTGAAGCTGTTCGGGCGCCATATACGCGACCGTTCCGAGCACCGTTCCGCCAGTTGTCAGTTGTTCCCGCGTCGTGACGCCGTCGCTCGTCAGCCCACCGCCCTCTGGCTTGGCCAGTCCGAAATCGAAGAGGACGGCACCTCGACTGGTGATCATGACGTTGCCGGCCTTCAGGTCGCGATGCACGATGCCCCGCGCGTGCGCAGCCGTGAGCGCGTCGGCGACGTCGAGGCTCCAGTTCAATACGTCGTTGAGCGGAATCGTCCCTTGTTTCAACCGCGCAGCCAGCGTCTGACCATCGAGATACTGCATGACGAGGTAATCCAATCCCTCGCTGGACCCGACGTCATGGAGCGCACAGATATGCGGATGATCGAGTTGCGCGACCGCGCGCGCTTCGCGCTCGAACCGTGTTGGAAAGCCGGGTACCGATGCGATAGAAGGCTTCAGGATCTTGATCGCGACGGTGCGATCGAGACGAGTATCGCGTCCCTTGTAGACAGTGCCGAAGCTGCCGACGCCGATGATCTCTTGAAGCTGATACGGCCCTAAACGGGCGCCATATTCCAACATCATCAGCCCTCTTCTGTCGTCGCTGGCGGAGTATACCCCTAAGCGTAGGCTGCACGGCCCGTCGTGTGTCGAAAGGTTCTCCGACGACCTGAGCCATCAGCAAACAAGGTCAAGAATCTTGAATCGGCTGTTGCTCCACTTCGGATCGGCTCCTCTTCACTTCCAGAGACTGATGCCACCCCATCTGGGTGTCGCTTCAATGAATCAGTTATTGACCAGTCGAATTCTATCACAGGGCAGAAGTCCCTCGACGCCGCGCATTTGCGAGGAATCTCGAACCGTAGGATACTGAAGTATCTGAATATTACGATATGAGTCGATCAGCGCTCCAGGCCTTCAAGGCCGACTTCTTCCGCGCGCTCGCGCACCCCATCCGGATCAGGATTCTGGAAACACTTGGCACGGGCGATCGCAGCGTACAGGAGTTGCAGCAGGCGCTCGACTTGGACCAGCCGATCGTGTCGCAGCAGTTGGCCGTCCTCAGAGCCAAGAACATCGTGACCCCCCGGAAGGTCGGCACGACCGTGCGGTACGCGCTGAGCGACCCGCTCATCACCAAGCTGCTCTCGGTGGCTCGGGCGATCTTCAACAACCATCTGGTCGATACCCGGTCGATGCTGAAAGAACTCCAGCGCGAAGGGCGCAGGGTCGTTCGGCAGTGACGCCGTTGGATGTGGCGGCCGGCCTGCCCGCGGCGATCGTGCTCCGCATCGGGGTGATCGCGGTGACGCTGCTGGCCTCGCGACGGACCCACGTGGCGCGCCATGTGGCGTTTCTCGGCTCGGCGATGGCGTCCGTCGTGACGTTCCTGATGGCCGCGCAGGTGGTACGCGCGGGTTCGCCCGTGCACGGCATGTTGCTCGTCCATCAGGCATCCGGGTTCGCTCTGACGTACACCGTGGACGGGCTGTCGGCGTGGTTCCTCGTGGTCCTTGCGGTTCTGGCCGTTCCGATCGCGCTCTTCAGCATCGGATACATCGGGCACGCACATCTCGGCCGGCGATCGGTCTTCATCGGCGTCGCGTTCAACGTGCTGCTGGCCGCACTGGAGATCGTGTTCGCCGCCGACACCGTGATCACGTTCCTGTTTGCGTGGGAGCTGGTCACGCTCGTGACGGCCGCACTCGTGGCGACCGATCACGAGATAGGCGCCAACCGCCGCGCCGCCTACCTGTACCTCGTGATGTCGCACGTCGGCACCGGCTGTCTCGTCGCCGGATTCCTGACGTTGGCCGCCGCGTCCGGCTCCGTGTCGTTCTCGACGATCCTGTCGGGTCACGTGGTGGCGGGCCCTCTGCGTGATGGGCTGTTCGCACTGTTCTTCCTCGGCTTCGGCGTGAAGGCGGGCGTGATTCCTCTCCACGTGTGGCTCCCCGAGGCGCACCCGTCGGCACCGACGAACATTTCCGCGCTGATGTCCGGCGTGCTCATCAAGGCCGGGATCTACGGCATGGTGCGCGTCTGCGCATTCGGTCTGGGCGTGCCGAGGCTCTCGTGGGGAGTGTTCGTCGTCGCGGTGGGCGGGCTCTCGGCGGTGCTCGGCGTGCTGTATGCGCTCGTGCAGCACGACCTCAAGCGCCTCCTCGCGTACCACAGCATCGAGAACATCGGCATCATCCTCCTCGGCCTCGGGGCAGGGATGATGGCCTTGACGTACGGTCACAGTGACGTCGCGTCGGTGGGGATCGCGGCGAGCCTGTTTCACGTGCTGAATCACGCGGTGTTCAAGGGCTTGCTGTTCCTCGGCGCGGGAAGCGTGGTCACGGCAACGGGCACGCGGCAGATCGAACAATTCGGCGGGCTGCTGCGACGGATGCCGTGGACCGGACTGTTCTTCCTGATCGGTGCGATGGCGATTTCCGGCCTGCCCCCCTTCAACGGCTTCGCGAGCGAGTGGCTGACGTTTCAGGCGTTTCTGTTCGGCTTTCGCGGTTCCGCCGAACCGCCGGTCCTCTTCCTGTTTCCTGTGGCCGGCGCGCTTTTGGCGCTCACGGCGGCGCTGGCCGCGGCCTGTTTCGTGAAGGCGTTCGGCATCTGTTTTCTGGCGTTGCCGCGGAGCACGGCGGCTGCCGAGGCGCACGAATCGCCGGCGGTGATGCTCGTGCCACAGGCATTTCTGGCCGCGCTGTGCGTCGGCTTTGGCCTGTTCCCGGGCCGCGTCCTCCGCGTACTCGCAGGCGTGATGGCGCCGTTGCCCGGTCTGCAGCCGCAGGCGGACATGGGCCGGGGCGCGTTCGAGATGGCCTCCAGGTCCTCCGGGGCCGGCGTGATGAATTCGTTCGATCACGTGGTTCCCGTCGTGCTCGTCGCGGCCCTGCTCGGCGGGTTGGCCGTGGCGGCGTGGGTCACGCGTCGGGCTGGGGCGGCCCGCCGGGTGCCGACGTGGGGATGTGGAGGCGAACTGACCGCGCGCACCGAGTACACGGCGACGGCGTTTTCAAAACCCCTGATGATGATCTTCGACGCCGTGTATCGGCCGACCCGGCAGGTGGAAGCGCTGGCGACGGTGTCGCCGTATTTTCCGGAGGAGGTGCGATACCACTCGGAGATCGAAAACACCTTCGAACGCTATGTGTATGGTCCGTTGGTGCGCGGAATCTTCCGGATGGCGGACGGGATGAACGTGCTGCAGGCCGGCAGCCTCCATGCCTACCTCGCCTACGTGATTGCCCTGGTCGTGAGCCTGGTCCTGTTCGTCTGGTGGAGAAGTTGAGTTGATCCTGGCCCTGCTGCAGTCGGCGGGCCTGCTTGCCGCGGCCCCGCTGCTAAGAACCGTCATCAAGAAGATGAAGGCGAGGCTTCAGAATCGTCAGGGCCCGCCGCTGCTCCAGGGATACTCCGATCTGTCGAAGCTGCTCGGCAAGGAGTCGGTGCGATCCGAGACGGCCTCGTGGGTCTACGTGGCCGGTCCCCGCGTCTACTTCGCCGCCATCGTCGCGGCCACGACCCTGGTTCCGGTGCTGATGGCCGCGGCACCACTCGAAGCGGCCGGTGGCATCCTGCTGCTGGTCGGCACGCTCGCGCTCGGCCGCTTCGCGCTTGCGACGGCCGCGCTGGACACGGGCAGTCCGTTCGGAGGCATGGGCGCGAGCCGCGACATGACGATCGCTGCGCTCGCGGAGCCCGCCCTCATGTTGGGGCTCTTCACGTCCGCGCTCGCCGCCGGCTCCATGAATCTGGGCGTGCTGGTCAGGGGTCTGCTGCAGCAAGGCCCTTCGCTCCATCCGAGCGACTTTCTCGCGCTGGCCGGACTCTTCATCATTCTCATCGCCGAGACCGGCCGTATTCCGGTGGACAATCCGGCGACGCACCTCGAGTTGACGATGATCCACGAGGCGATGGTCCTCGAGTACGCGGGACCGGACCTCGCACTCGTCGAGTGGGCGTCGGCGCTCAAGGAACTGTTGTACATGACGCTGCTCGTGGATTTGTTCATGCCCGCCGGGATCGCGATACACGCGGCACCAGGTGCGATCCTCGTGGCTTTGCTCGCCTGGGCCGGCAAGGTCTTCGTGCTCGCGATCGCCGTCACGTTGGCCGAGAGCACGAACGCCAAGCTCCGCTTGTTCCGCGTCCCGGAACTCGTGTCGATTTCGCTGGGTCTCGCGTTTCTGGCCCTGGCGATCAGATTCCTGTGAGGCCCCGCGCATGACGGCAAGCGTGTTGATTCTCTGTGCGGCCGGGATGCTGGTGACCGCGTACCTCATGGTGGGGCAGAAAGCGCTGTTCACGACGATCCGGTTGTACGGCCTGCAGTCCGTGCTCCTGGGGATCGTGGCGGCGACGAATGCGCTCTCGGAGGGGCGAAACGATCTGTTCGTCACGGCCGCGCTCACCGTGACGCTCAAGGGGCTGTTGATCCCGTGGTTCCTGATGAAAGTGATCGACCGGATCGGGATCCACCGGGAAATCGAGCCGTTCCTGAACGTCCCGGCCTCCTTGCTGGTGTGCCTGGGCCTGACCGTCGTCGGATACCGCGTCAGCACCGGCTTCCCGGAAGGCACCCGTGGCGCGAGCCATCACCTCGTCGGCGTCGCCCTGTCGATGCTGTTGATTGGGCTTTTTCTGATGGTGACGCGGAAGAAAGCCATCACGCAGATCCTCGCGCTGCTGACCGTGGAGAACGCGGTACTGCTCGTGGCGGTTGGCGTCACCTCCGGCATGCCGTTCATCGTCGAGCTGGGGATTTCGTTCGACGTGATTCTCGCGGTTCTGGTGCTCGGCGTCCTCGTGCAGCGCATCGTGGGCCGGTTCGAGTCGATGGACGTCAGTCGTCTCTCCAAGCTGAAAGGGTAACGTGCACCTTCTCGTCTGGACCCTCGTCGTTCCCCTGGTCACGGCCGCCATCGGCAGCGTGGCAGGCCCACGCAAGTTTCGGGAAGCCGTCATGATCGGCGGCCTGGCGGTGACGCTCGCGTTGTGTCTGGCCGTGGCGCGGGAGTTTCTCGGCGGCGCCATCCCCGCGGCGTTTGGCGACGCGCTACGGGTGGACGGGCTGTCGGCATTGGTGCTCGTGCTCTGCGGGTTCGTCGGCTTGCTCTCGGGCGTGTACGGCGTCGGGTATCTGCGACGGAACGAAGCACGCGCGTTGATTACGGCGCGGATGCGTCGCGAGTTCTTCGGCCTGATGCCGGCTTACGTCTTCGCGATCCTCCTCGTCTCGATGTCGAACAATCTTGGCATCCTCTGGATCGCGGTCGAATTGACGACGCTGGCGTCGGTGTTTCTGGTGACGTTCCACGACCGGGACACGTCGCTCGAGGCCGCGTGGAAGTTCCTCATGCTGGGCAGTCTCGGCCTCGCGTTCGCGCTCCTGGGAACGGTCCTGCTCTTCGCGTCGGGGCAGGGTCATCTTGGAGAGGGCATGGCCGCGCTTCACTGGACGCGCTTGATGCAGGCCGCCCCGACGCTGCACCCATTCCCCCTGCGGCTCGGTGTGGTGTTTGCGCTCATTGGGTACGGCACCAAAGCGGGCCTCGCGCCGATGCACACATGGAAACCTGACGCCTATGGCGAAGCGCCGTCTCCGGCCGGCGTCCTGATGGCCGTCGGCATGCTGAATGCCGCACTCTACTGCGTGTTGCGGATCCACTTGATCTCGAGCGCGTCGCTGGGACCGGCGTTCTCGAGCGGCCTGCTGTTGACGCTGGGGCTGCTCTCGGTGCTGGTGGCCACGCCTTTCATCCTGATCCAGTGGAACCTCAAGCGCCTGCTGGCGTACTCGAGCATCGAGCACGTCGGCATCATGGCGATCGGGTTCGGGCTCGGTGTGAAGGCTGGCGTCTTCGGCGCGCTCCTCCACATGACGTATCACACGGTGGCCAAGCCGGTGTCGTTCTTTTCCGCCGGCACGCTCGCGCAGCTCCACAGCTCGTCCAACTTCGACCGGATCGGCAGCGGGACGTTCAGCCGCGCGCCAATCGCGAGCGGGCTGTTCGTCCTCTCGGCCGTGATGATCACCGGCTCGCCACCGTTTGGCCTCTTCTTCAGCGAGATGGTCATCCTCAGGGCCGGTTTCCTCGGCGCCCACACGACGGTGACGGCGATCTTCCTGGCGGCCCTGATCGCGCTCTTCTGCGGCTTCGCGTATCAGGTGGGACGTCTCGTGCTCGGATCGCCTCGCGATCCCGCCGACCGGCGCGTGCCGCTGCCAGAGCGCTTCGATCTCGGTACGGGGACAGCCCTCGCCGCCGCGGTCCTGGCGGTCGTATCCGCTTTCTATCTACCGGCTGCGCTCATGGCGCTCATCCGCGCCGCGACGGATGTGGTCTGGGGTGGCGCATGAGATCTGTTGTGGCGGACGTGTCGGCAGCGCTCGGCGTGGCGGAGGGCGCGGTCCGCGAACCGCGCGCCGGAGAATTGGCGCTCGATGCCAGCCCCGCCGCGCTGCCCGCGCTCGCTGACGGCGTGATGGAGGTCCTGAACGGACGGCTCCTGTCCCTGTTTGCGAGCGACGAGCGCACGGTGGACGGTCGCTTCCTCCTCCATCACGTGTGGTCGCTGCCGGCTTTGCGATCCTTCCTCCACATCTCGACGCCGGTGGATCCTGTCACCTCCTCCTTTCCGTCGATCGCCGCAAAGTATCCCGCGGCGAACTGGTTCGAACGTGAAGTCACGGACTTCTTCGGCCTCGCGCCCGACGGCCATCCGAATCCGGCCCGTGTCGCGCTGCACGATGATTGGCCGGAGGGCACGTGGGCGCTGCGCACGGACTTCCCATCCGATACGGTGGTGCCCCGTACACCAGGCGAGTTCCACCCGTTCCGGCCCGTGACCGGCGAGGGCGTCTTCCAGGTTCCGGTGGGGCCCGTTCACGCCGGCATTATCGAGCCCGGACATTTTCGGTTTGGCGTGGCCGGCGAACCGGTGCTGTACCTCCAGATTCGGCTGTTCTACGTGCACAAGGGCATCGAGAAGCGTTTCGAGCGGCTGCCGTGGCGTCACGGTGTGTTCCTCGCCGAATCGATCTCGGGCGATACGGCGGTGGGTCACGCGCTGGCCTACGCGCACGCCATCGAGCGTCTCGCCGATGTCACGGTACCGCCGCGCGCTCGCGCGCTTCGGGTTGTGCTGTTGGAGCTCGAGCGCATTTACAACCATACGGCGGATATCGGCGCGCTGGCGACCGACGTCGCGTTCACGATCCCCGCGAGCCGGGCACAGGCGTTGCGCGAGGGTCTCGTCCGGTTGCAGGATCAGCTGTTCGGGACGCGGCTGCTGAGAGGCACGATCGCTCTGGGCGGCGTCGCGCGCGATCTCCTGCCGCAAGGGTGCAACCTGCTTCGCGCGCACCTTCACGTATTCGAAGGTGCGTTCGACGACCTGGTCACGCTGCTCATCGACGCGGGGACGTTCACGGACCGCGTCGACGGCACGGGGATCCTCTCGAATCAGGCGGCTCGCGATCTCGGGATCGTCGGGATGGCCGCGCGCGCGTCGGGCGTGGATGCGGACTTCCGGCGGGACCACCCTCACGACGCGTACGAGGGCCTGCGGTTCGAGGTCCCCGTCGAAGAGGGAGGCGACGTCCGAGCGCGGCTTATGATTCGCGCACGGGAAGTGGAACAGTCGTTGGTGATCCTGCACCAGGTCCTCGACGCGCTGCCCGATTCACCGCTCGTGGCTCGATTGCCCGAGCAGCTGCCCGCACGGGCATCGGCTCTCGGATGGGTGGAAGCGTGGCGTGGACCCTGCACGCATTGGGTCGCGACCGACGAGCGGGGCGAGATCGCCCGCGTCAAGGTGACCGACCCGAGTTTTCTCAACTGGCCAGGTCTCGTTCACGCGGTGCCCGGCAACATCATCCCGGACTTCCCGGTGATCAACAAGAGCTTCAATCTCTCGTACTCCGGCAATGATCGTTAGAATTAAGAATAGTGAATTTGGAACTTGGAATTGCCGTCACGAATTCGTAATTCCGAATTCCTAATTCCAAATTTCTCCATGTTTCGCATCATCCTGAAAAGCCTGCAGACCGGGGTCCTCACCGAGACGAACCCGTTCGGCGGGCAGGCGTCGTTTGGATTTCCCGTCATCGATTTCAGCCGCTGCACGGCGTGTGACGAATGCGCGCGGTCGTGCCCGACCGGCGCGATCCACACAGCGACGCCCGCCGCTGGGCGGAAAACGCTGTCCTTGTCGTACGCGGCGTGCATCCAGTGCCGAGCGTGTGTTACCGCGTGCCCCGAACAGGCAGTCAGCGCCTCCCACGAGATCGAGATCGCCGCCTACAGTCGCCAACAGCTCGAACGGACCGCATCGTTCGACGTGGATCCGATCACAAACCGCGGTCACTTCCGCGAGGTGCACGTTGAAGCGGGGCTCAGCCTCTCCGATTCAGCAGCGCGCCTGCGGGAGCGTATCCGCGGCCGGCTCGGGCGCTCGCTCCACGTGCGCCAGGTGGACGCGGGGAGCTGCAACGGGTGCGAACTGGAGATCGCCGCCACGACGAATCCTCTGTATGACTTGGAACGTTTCGGGATCCACCTGGTCGCGAGTCCCCGGCACGCTGACGTGCTGCTCGTCACCGGGCCCGTGACGCGCAACATGGAGATCGCGCTTCGCAGGACCTACGACGCGGCACCGGAGCCGCGCGTCGTCGTCGCCGTGGGTGCCTGCGGCTGCAGTGGCGGGATCTTCGGCGAGGGGACCTACGCGGCAGTTGGCGGCGTCGATCGCGTGTTGCCGGTGGACGTCTACATTCCCGGTTGTCCGCCGCGCCCTCAGGCGATTCTCAACGGGCTGCTGGTGGCGATGGGCGTTCACGAGGCGCGCGTCGGGCCCGAACGAGGAGAATGACGCCGGAGGAGCCAATCTCATTGCGGATTGCGGATTGCGGATTGCGGATTGCGGATTGCGGATTGCGGATTGCGGATTGCGGATTGCGGATTACGCCGGGCTGTCGTTGTGCACATCCGTCCCCGTGCTGGCGACATGCGCACTCTCTTCAGGCTGCGTGCGATCATGGGTCGGGGAGCCGGCCTACTCGCCGGGAAGTTGCGCGTCGGCTCGCTCTGCGGCTGTGTGATGGGAGAGCCTCCGGGCGCTGAGCTTCACGCTGCGCCATCGCTGCTTCGGGGTGAAGCTGGCATATTGCAAAGCGGTGCGCGCCACGCGCCCCGATTGCGACCGGAGCAGCAGTGTCACGATCGACCCGAGCACGAACGCTCGTCGCCGGCTGAGGAGCGCTGAGACACAGGGGCGCGCTTCGGCCGGTAGTCCGAGAGTGTCGTCCGCCGCGCGCAGAGCGGCAAACGCGATGCCTTCTGATTTCGACGTCCGGACGAGCTTCGCAAAATACTCCCAATCGAGATCAGGGTAATGCGCCACGGTTTCGGCTATGTCAAACAGCGTCTTGAGGCGGAAGAAACGCTTGCGGCAGCTGTTCAGGCACAGCGTCCAGAGCTGGTTCTCCGGGCACATCACATACGCCGCCGCCGGCGCCCAGTCGAGCCGCACCGCGCGTGCGGCGTGCCACAGGTCATCGAATGGCAGGCTCACGATGCCACTCAACGACAGGTCATGATGCCCGGTGCGGTCGCCGTTTTCTATGCCGTAGGTGCCGTCCAACACACGACGGAACTGCGCATTGTCTGGCGATTCGCCACGTACGTCCTTCGCCCTGAGAATGATGTCCACATCGCGGGCGCTGGTCACCCACGAATGCTCGTACACGCCGGCGGCTTCGAGGCCCATGCTCTTCACCAGCAGCACGTCGTATCCGCGTGCGCGGAGCTGAATCAGCTGTTCGCCGAATTCGCGACGACGCTCGACCTTGAGCGCGACATTCTCGAACAGTGCGTGCTGCAGCCGCGCGGTCACCCCGGCAGGGACGTTGGTTTTTTCGGGAGCGCAGGCGGCGAGGTTGACACCCACGATCGGCGCGACACCTTCGCTCGCGGCGACCTGGCACACCGACGCCCAGTCGACAGGGGCGCGTTGGCACAGGTCTTCGACACGCGCTTGATGCGCAGCGGCAAAACGCTGTCTGGTCAGAGCAAAGAGGAGATCGCGTGTGGACGTCATGAGGCGATTGCCCCACGGACGACCGCGACGGCGTCGTCCAGATCGCGGCCGGTGTCGAGGCGATAGCAGGTGCATTGCGAGATGAGACCGGCCAGCGCGTTCAGATGCTGCTGGGATCCGGCGACGTCGGTGAGCAACACGTTCGGTGCAACCTCGAGCAGGGCTTCTTCGGGCGACAGCGACCGGAGCACGCTCCTCGGTGTGCCGCACACCGAGGGGAAGATCAGCGTCCGCGGCCGCACGTCCCACGAGATCGGCGCGGCATAGACTGCTTCAGCGCGGATCTGCCGTTTGCGCCAGCCCGGCGGGAGCTCGGCGCCGGCGATGTCCCGCAGTTCGGGAAACAGGTCGACCGCGTCGGCGCAGAGGTCAATCTGATCGGGAAACGCGCGGACGCGCCACCCCGGGGCATCCGCCTCCAGAAAGACCGTGTCGTCGGACAGAAACGAGAACCCGCTGCGCGCCAGCGCCACCGCGAGCGTCGATTTGCCGGCGCCGCTGGTGCCCGCCAGCAGGACGCCCTGTCCGTCCAGCGCGAGACCGGCCGCGTGGAGCGAGTAGAGGCCTCGCCGCTTCAGCAGTTCCATCAGGATGAGACTCATGACGGGATGCGACAGCAGGTAGAGATCGGACGGCTGCGGCGACTCGACGAAGACGCGGGCCAGTCCGGTGGCAGGCTCGCACACCGCGCGCACGCGATCGCCCACCCTGATCGTCAGTCGATCGCGCGTGTCGTCGTACGACACTTCCCCGCCGGGAAAGTCGTACACGCGGCGGCATGCTGGCGTCGGCGCATGCTCGGCAGACCCGGCGTCCGACGGTTGGAACGTCAGCTCGAAATCGTGAGTGGACGAGGGCTCGATCGCAAACAACTCGAGCCGTGCGTGAATAGCGGCCATCAGCTCTGGCCACGCGCTCACGGCCGCCAGACACGAATGCAACGAGTAGGACCTGGTCATGGAGTAATCGCCCACATTTCGGTGAACAGGTTCCGCGGGTCTCGCCGCTCGGCGAGTGGTTCGCCGCGGTAGACGATCCAGCAGTGGGCGGCCATGGCGCCGTCCATGAGCCCGATGCCGAATCGCAATGAGACATCGGCGCCTGCGCGCCGCAGAAACCTGTAGAGAGTGACACCGCGAGTGACACAGCCGGATCGCACGAGCGGCCGCGACCGCGCCAGCCAACGGTCAATCGACGCAACGAGCGCGAACACGTCCTGCGGCGAAGGCTCCGGCGCCGGGCGGCCCGATGGTTCGATCCATCGGGCAACCCGCTCGATCGGAAGCCTCATGAGCAGCGGCACCGCCGCGGCGAACGCGACGACCCGCAGGGCGAAGAGACGCTCAGACGAGCAACGATTCGCCGACGAGCTCCGATACGAGCTCGACGACGTCCTCTTCGACCGCCTGCCCTGCGGCGTCGTACTCGTCACTGACCACCTCCGCGATCTGTCGCACGCTCCGTGTGCCGTCGCACAACTGCCAGATCCGACCGGCCACCGGGTCGAGTGCGTAGTACTGCCCGGTGTTGACGTCGAGGAGCACCCACTTGCCCGCCGCCTGCTGGGCGACCACTCGAGTGGCCTGCCGTGGCACCATCCCCTGATTGAGCGTGCGCATTGCCTTGACCGTTAGAGGCTGAACCGAGTGAGACGACGCAGTGAACCGTACCGGGATCTCCGGAGAGCGAATTATGTGAGTCAGGCCACTGCGGCCTTCTCATAGTAGCGCGCTTCGTACTCGGCCGGTGGCACATAGC
>OBEQ012562391.1_pt1 | contig 16261 bp, 14 predicted proteins | sample 1670901 | NCBI WGS metagenome assembly OBEQ01 (sample SAMEA104232315, study PRJEB22302) | groundwater metagenome | biome: forest; feature: aquifer; material: groundwater | place: USA | collected 2011-08-07 | depth 5.4 m
AATAAACTCACCCCCGAAGCCGGAGAGAGAGGTAAAAGCATAAATTATTGGATGGAGTAAATTCATCTTAAAATTACTAAACAAATAGAACTGATGGGCTTTAGCGACTTCCGAGTAGAGCCAGATACAAGCTTTCGGAAGATTTCGATTGTGATTAATGACACCCTGGTTAGAGATGATCATCTCCCGACGCTGGTTTTAAATTTGGATCGAATTGCGCGACTAATGGCAAAACAAGCTAATCATGAGCCGATAGTAATTGATGTTAACAATTACCGACGAGAGAGGGAGGAGTTAATTGTAAAGCTCGCTAGGGCGGCGGCAAGAAAAGCCGCCCTGGAGAGCACTGAGGTTTCCCTACCAGCGATGAACGCTTATGAAAGACGCTTGGTGCATACCGAGCTTGCAATGCGGCCGGATGTAACAACTGAGAGTATCGGAACAATCCAGCGCTACGTTATAGTTAAGCCGATTTAAGGAGCTGCTCAATTCGCTCCGTTGCCTCTTTTGTCCTTCTGCTGGCGTGACGGTTATTAACCCAAATAGTTAAAAGAAGAGCGAGCGTTCTAATTGGAAGAATTCCTAAGAACACAGCATCAAGAAACCAGCCGGCAATTGTAATAATTACGCGTCGGAATACGAGGTAGCTCTCGCCGCCCCTTAAGATTGACCATAAAAGAATTATACCGGAGGTGAAAAAACCAAAGATAAGACCGATTACCGCCAAGATAACAGTTAAATCCGCCACTATCTCTAGTAGGTCAGCTGTGGCGGCCAGCATAAGCAACAGTAGTCCTTCAACCAGAGAGATTTTATCTCTTTCTGCCTGCCGCCTCTTCCATTCTTGCTCTTCTAACTCTTTTAGCCCCGGAATCCTTACCTCTATTTCATTGACTGCCTCGAGCTCCTCGTCAGTCTCTCCAGCAACCTCCTCTCTTTCATCCGCCATAACCCCTTAATTCTCCTCCTTCTCCGTCAGAGCTAAAAGCTCTTCCGGATTGGTGGTAATAAGTTGGTGTTCAAAATAAGAAGCGACAACTTGAATAGCCACGTGCTGCTGGAGACCAGTGATAAATAATCCCTGGCCAATGTCGGCTTCAAGGAGGTAGTTCTTTTCAACGGCGGTTAAGCCGAAGTTTTTAGTAACTAAATCAATCGCCGCCGGAGATTGCTTCAAAAGAAGCTGGAGCGAAGAGTTGGTGATAATGGGCCGGCCGTAAGGGGAGGCCAAGAAATCTTCGGCATCTTGAGTGATGGCCGTAATGCCTAAGTAATATTTTCGAGCACGCTTCGCTAGGCGGAAAAGAAATGCCCCGCTGTCTTCATTCTTTAACATCCACCAGGCCTCATCAATCACCATAATTCTTTTTTTAAATTTAGCCCGGACTAAGCTCCAGATGAAATTCAAAATAATGTACATCGCAACAGGCCTTAACTCTTCTTCTAGATCGCGAACCGAGAAAACAACCAGGCGATTATTGACGTCAACACTGGTGGGCTTGTTGGTAAAGCCGGCATAAGTTCCCTTGGTAAAGCGGTAGAGGCGGTTCGCAATATTCTCACCTCCCTTGGTACTTCGGAGAACTGCTTCTAAGTCCTCAAGGAGAGGAGGAGTTTTACCCTCAAAGCCGGATTCGGGGGTGATGTCTCGGGAAGCATAGGTTTGAGTAATGGCTTGATCTAATATCCCTTCTTCTTCGGGTTTGATTTTGCCCAACATCAGCTTGACCAAACCGGTAAGGTTGGCAATTTGGGATTTTAAAGCTTCGGCCGGGGATTCATCTGCAGGGACTACCGGAATATCGAAGGGGTTAATGGTGCTTTCTGAATCAAGCGAAATTTTAAAATAGCTCCCGCCAACAGCTTTAGCTAAAGTTTCGTATTCGTTTTCCGGATCAACCACAATTACTTCGGAGCCGAACATCATGGACCGAATAATCTCCAGCTTAGCGGCATAAGATTTACCCGAGCCGGCTTTTCCGAAAATGACGGTGTTGGCATTCTCCAGCGAGAAGCGATCAAAAATAACCAAAGTGTTATTGTGGCGGTTAACACCGTACATTATTCCTTCGTCGGATGTGAGATCGAGCGAGATAAAGGGAAAAAGAGAGGAAAGGGGGCTGGAATTGAGAGGGGTGTGAATTTGAAGCTCATCAATATCGACCGGCATGGTGGAGCTGAATCCTTTAATCTGCTCATAGTTAGCCGGTTTTAAATTAATCAACCTAGCATCCAAAGTGTTAGTGATGTCAGTTTCCAATTTCTTCAATTCTTTTTCGGAATCAGCGTAGATGGTAATGTAGACACCGACTTTAAAGAGTTTCTCTTCAGCGGTTTGAAGTGAGTCGCGGAGATTTTCAACGTCTCGCAGGGCCGTTTCTAAAAGGGGGTTTCTTACCAACCCTTTTTCTTGGGCGGACATGATTTGAGATTCAATTTGAGCCGACTTTTTCCTCAAGCTTCTCATCGCAATTCCGGTATCAACGGGATGGATGAAGATCGAAACATCAACTAAGTCCGGAAGATTAATGACTGGAGAAAACCAGCCGGTTGAAAGATATCTGGGGTAACTGAAGACAAACATTGTTTTTACAAATTTTTCACCAATTTTTAAATAACTAGGGCTAGCCTCAACGGAAGCTGGGGCAACAATATCCTCAAATGTGGCTACGCCATCAGCTCCTTGGCGGCCGATAACCTCACCGCGCTTTTCAATGGTGGCCGGGTTGTAGTAATTGAAGTAAAGCTCCACCAACTCATCGTCGTTTAGAGCCACGGCGCGGAGGCCAATCTGGCGGAGATTATCAACCACTTGATTTACTCTTAGTTCTAGTTGTTCCAGATGAACGGGATTAACTTGGCCGTCGCTCGTGACTACTGGTTCAGATGAATCCACCGGGTTTTTCCGCCGGCCGAATATTTTGCCGAGAAGGGGCTTAGCTTGGCTTACCCCCGGGACGCTTACCGGATCATAGGGGACGACTACAAAAAAACTTTTGGCCATAATGGCATTCTCTCCGACAAAGGATTTTACAAATTCAGAATATTCGTCCAGCTGAACTTTCAGGAGCTCGTTCGGTTCTTCGTCGCGTTTTTTCTCCAAGTTGCTTAGATAGTCCTCAATATTTAATTTGCGGGAATGGAGATTAATCTGGACCGAAAAATCCAAGGCATTTAAAAAACCCTGATAGGTGCTGGTAATTATTTGTTGTTCCTCTTCTGACTTGAGGTCGAAATTAATGCCCTCAACAAAAACAACTTTCCTTAAGGAGCCGTTTTTTAAAACCACCACCCCGTTTTTTACGTCCTTAATGGCAACAACCTGCTGAGTTTTTGCTGTTTGAGTTGGCATTTCCTCTATCTTACCTGTAATCTATCCTCCTAGCCACTTCTTTCTCTCCGGTTAAGCGTCTTATTATCTCATATCGTTCTTTGAATTGTTTTTGGGGGCCGGCTAAATTTACTAATGGCTTCTCTCTTCTTGGCAGGGCGGTTTTAGATGTTTGGAGCCATTGTCTCAGTCCCTTTAGTCCTTCTATTCTTGGGATTCCGATTTTGGCTGTCTCTAGCGGTAAGCCATGCCGCTCTTTTACCAATTTCGCCGGCACGGTGGATGGCTGTGTTCCTTCCCGGGAAGTTCTTGGCTGAAAAACATAAATCTTGGGACGCCAGATATTATCAAAAAGGGCGCGGAGAAAGATGATCATCGGCCGACCGTTTACTGAAACAAAAGCCAGAGGAAGGGCAATGGCAGCTACCACCAGCGTGAGCATAAACCAAATGAGGGGAGTAAGGACGAGAAAGAGGATCACGGAGACACCGCCCGCCGCAGCAACATAAGCAAATTGCCTCCACGTTAAGGGACCAACGATTTTGTCTTCTGTTTCAATAAATTGCGGAACTTGAAATTGAGCCAAAGTTATTTTGGTAAATCTTTTAAGTCGACGATGTTTTCAGGATGGATATCTTTTGGAGGTTCGGTTTTTTGTTCAGCGGCTTCTAATGGCTGGTCTCTGGTCTCTGGTCTCTGGTCTCCAAACGGATCAACTAATGTCTGCGGCCCGGAATAATGGACTACTCTTATTGGTGACTCCTCAGTTCTACCTATCTGTGGTTCTCTTTCTGTCACTCGCCCTGAGCTTGCGGCTCGACTTTGCTCACCACCAATCTCCAACCTCGCCGCCATTGGTCTCCCCACTGCTTCCTGTTTCCCATTTCCCATTTCCTCATAAAAACTCGGTCTCACGAGTGTTTCATCCGCGGGCCTCACTGATTCGGTTTCTTTTTGCTCTTCGTGGAGAATAAACGGCCTGTCTCGATTAACTTCTAATCCTTGTTTACTGCTTCTTGTTTCCTGCCCGCCCGGGGCAAATGCCGGTCTCATAATTTCCGGCTGTGGTGCGAATGATGGAGCTATTGCTGTTGAGCTGGGAGCAGGAACACCCGTTATATGGTAGTTGAAAGTAGCATTAATTTCGGGAATGAGAGGGTTTAAAATTTTAACTTGGAGTTCGTGGGCTATCTCCTCTGCTAAACGTTTATCGATAGTGGTTTCACTAACGATTTCTCTCTGAAGATCTTGAGGGTGAATGAAACCCATCATGATATAGCCGACGATCTTCACAACTTTAAACGTTCGTTCTTCGCCGAGGTGGTGCGCTTCGCCGATTGCCCAGAACATATGAGTGATTTCGTCGGAGTTAAGGGCATCTCGAAGAGCTTGAGATATGGCGTCGTATCTTTCTAGCCTTTTTTCTAATGGTATTTCTTTCATTAATTTTAATTTTTACATTTAAACAGCGAGCACAGAGTGAGAAGCCCCTCTGGAGCTTTCAAAAAGCTGTTGAAGGTCTGCAACGAGCTTTTCTGGCACTGCCCGTTCAGCTTTCTTAAGCTCGATCTCAAGCGCTCTCGCTGCCTGCTCGTCACTAAGACCTAGATCTGTCTGCCTCCGCTCGACCTCTTCTGTGATTTTTATTTTCGCCCCTGCCTGAACTGCATCCCAATGCTCCTTGAGGAGAGCAATTTTAGCAGGGGCTGGCATCCCCAGAAATTCTACCTTACCGACACCACTAGCTGTAGTAAGAGGTGGAATGAACCAATCTTGAAGTGTCCCTAACCCTTCTACGCCTGCTTCGCTTAAGTTTTTTGATCCGTCACCGCGGGTTGATCCTTTTAATCGTCGCAGTGCATCTGCCCTGTCCATAGCAATATAGCGTCTTTCAGAAGCCCCATAGATGTCCGCCATAGTAGCGCCCGTTTCGTCGTCACCAAACATCTGATAGCCAACTTTAAATTTCCCAGGCCTTTTTTCATCCGGTACATTGGAGGAAAAAGTCCTTCTTTGAAGTTTACCCATGCCGGTTGCGGTGACAACATTTAGGTCTTTACGGAGGATCTCTTCTACCTCGAGGCTTAATATATATTTGATGCGTTCCACCTCTTCTTTATCCCCATCTTTGATGGCTTTTTCTAAGCGAGGCCTATATGGCTCCATTGCCCGGAGTGCGTCGGGAGAGATGCCTGAATCAACGAGATCTAATTCTGCCTTTTTTAAGCCATAGAGGTCTCGATCGAAATCGCTACTTCTGTCAATATCTTTCCCATCTTTATCCTTCTTTTTCGTCGCCCATTTTATAATATCTTCCCTGGCTCCAGGAACGAGCTCCCAGTCATATCCTTCTTTGATCATGTTTTTCAACATATAGGCTCTATCCTCCTCCTTTAAGCCGGCATACATATCAGATTTTTGGTACGGTGCTAAGTTCTCGGTTTTCTTAAGAAATTCCGCTTCGCGAGCCTTGGTTATCGCGGCGTCTCCTTTTACCGCTTGTCTCCCGACGGCTCTAGCAGGGGCGGCAAGATGTCTCCCGAAAAATCCTTTGTTTGCTCCCAAATTCTCAAGCTTTTGAAGTCGCTCTCGGGGTAGCGCCTTTCTGATGGTTCCGCGCCCGGCCTTCAGGCCGTATTTTTTTACTCTTGCTTGGACCCAAACTTTACCTGCCGCTGCTGCTCCCAGAGCCATAGCGCCACCCGAAATGCCTATTTTGTTAGAGACAAGAAGCCCACCCAAAAGGAGCCCTACAATTAATATCATCCCCCCAAGATACTCACCAAAAGTTGCGTTAGTAGGCGGAATAAAACCCTTATTGGCTAATTGAGTCGCGAGATAGAAGAAAAACATAGCAAAGGGGGCAAAAAGGAGCCAGCGGGTAAAGCTCTCCCACCACATACTCCAAGGATTACCCCCCCCAGGGATTTTTATATTTGGGAAAATCCAGGCGATCCAGGCTAAAGGTAGAAGAATGATAAGGATAGCAAGAGCTATATATCTTATAAAAAGCATTGAGGCGAAGGCCATTAAAGCAAGAAATCCAAGGAAGCTGAAAATGGCCGTAAAGAGGACGCTTGCAATACTCTTAGCCGCCACCCCAACAATATTTTTTGAGGCAATATCGCTTGAAGATGCAGATGTTCTAGCTACTTCGCCAATTTGTTGGTCAGCTACCCCGCCGATACCCACGGCATCTTTAAAAACAGCAAAAGAATTTGTGGGATCAAAACTGCTAGCTGCCCGAAAAGCTTCTGTTATTTGGTTAACCGGGCTGATTAACCAATTAGTAACTATAAAAAAACCAAAATTTATAAGAAGAGCTGCGATAATAACCCTGGGAAGAGCCTTTTTATAGTTGAAGCCCTCCCATCTAAGCATTGTGCCAAAAGCAATCACAACGAGGGCCACGATAAAGCCCATATTAGCAACACCGAGAACAATTTTATGCCCAGTGTTAATTATCGACTCTTTCCCCATGGCAAGGCCGTTATTTAAGTCCAGAGCAACACCAATTAACTGATTTGCCAGCCATAAGAACAGCCCCGCTATAAAAAGTATAAGGCCGTTGATAAGACCAGCGAGACCTTTTATTATGTCTATAGCTACTTGATCAAGCGTACCGCAGAAGAGTCCTCCTATAAGGCCATGACAAGGGTCCCAAAATTTTCCCTCCCACGGCCAGGCTGCGTTAGCAGGAGCGGCAAAAGCAGTAGTTATAATAAGCAGCAAAAGAAAAACAAGAAGAGCTTTAGGGAAAGTTCTCGAAAAATTCATTATTATACTTGCTTAATTATACCTTTTTATCGCGGAAAATGAGGGTGAGTTTGTTAATATCAGGCATTGATAAGTTAGCCGGTCTTAAGCCCGGTGAGATATTCAGTTTTTGAAGTCGCTTCTCGATCTCTTTTTGAGGCAATGTAAGTCCTTCACGAAGATTATTTAAGATGGTTTTCCTCGGCTGCTTAAAGAGAATTTTAATAAATTGATAATATCTTTCGGCCTCTTTTTGGCTTGGCTGTTTTGAATTTGGGCTAATTTTAATGATGGCCGAATCCACTTTCGGCGGCGGCCGGAAAGATTTTTTAGAAATATAGCCGAGGATTTTTGGCTCTCCCCAAAATTGGACACTGGCCGCGAGCAGATTCATGTTGCCTTGTCCGCCAGAGCCTTGGCGGCGGCGGAGCGGCTCGGCCGCAATTCGCTCCGCTACCTCTTTTTGGATGGTGAGAACAACCAGTTTCGGCTTTTTCTCCAGCTCACTAATTTTTCTTAAAAGGTGCCCGGTGATGTAGTAGGGAATATTTCCCACTAGTTTCCAATTTTCATTTTTCAATTTCCAAATGAAATCCGGAAGCACCTTGAGGGCATCGCCTTCAACAATTCCACGTTTTGGTAATCGTGACTTGGTACTTGACTGAGAACTGAGAATTGTAAATTGAAAATTCTCCTTAAGAAAATTTGCCAATTGTGGGTCACGCTCGATAGCAATTATTTTTTTCGGCTTAGCGTTTAGGATATGCTGCGTAAGCTCCCCATGCCCCGGTCCGACCTCAACAATCGTGTCGTGGGGAGTAATCTCCAAGGCCGCGACGATTTTCCGCAGAGCTTTTTGGTCTCTCAAAAAATGCTGTCCTAACCTCCTTGGCATTAATCGAGGTAGATTTCCTTCTCCATGAATTCGCCGGAGAAACCATCAGCAGAGCTAAACTCAATAAGTTCTGGGGGGATTTCGTAAAGGAAACGGGAGGCAAGACCGTAAAAACCAAGAGTAAGGTTATGTCTCGCGCGGGTCATGGCAACGTACATTAGGCGGCGCTCTTCTTCAAGTTCAGCTTCGGAATATAGGGACCGCTCATGAGGAAGAAGCCCCTCGTTTACACCAGCGACATAAACCGAATCAAATTCCAGTCCTTTAGCCAGATGAATTGTCATCAGTTTTACGCTCCTTTGATCTGGCTGGGATTTGATCCGCCGGCTGGCGGAGTCCGAAGGATCTAAAAGAGAAATCCGCTCCATGAATTCACCCAGAGATTCGAAAGTTGAAGCAAAATTAACCAATTCGCTCACATTTTCAATTCGATCATCGGCATTCTCAAACTTAGTTCCTAAAAGTTCAAAATAATTAGTAGTTTTAAGGAAAAAACCGATCAGCTCCAGAAGCGAGAGTTTCTCGGCGAGGGTCGGAAGATTCTCGATGAGCTCTCTAGCCGGCGCTTTCCTAAAATTTTTCTCTAAACGTTCTCGACTTAATTCATCTCGGGGATTTAGGGCATATCTTAATCCAGCCACTAGATCCTTAATCTCTTTCCGCTCATAGAATTTAAGCCCACCAAAAACTTCATAGGGAATCGCGTTAAAGCTCAGGGCCTGTTCAAGGGCGCGCGACTGGGCATTAGTTCGATAAAGAATAGCAAACTCTTTCAACGGATTCTTTAGAATATCGTGGGCGATGGCCCCAGCTTCTTCCTCGGCGCCGTCAGCTCCAATAACCTTGATTGGGTCGCCTGAGTCATTTTCGGTCCAGAGATCCTTGGGTCGCTGGAATTTATTATTACCGATAACGGCGGCCGCGCCTTTCACGATATTGCTTGTCGAGCGGTAATTTTCTCCAAGCTCAACAATTTTTGCTTCCGGCCAGTCGCGCTCGAAGTGCAAAAAATTAGTGAAGTCCGACCAGCGAAAGCCGTAAATTGCCTGTTCATCGTCGCCCACAACGTTCAAGTTGCGATGCCCTTCGCCTAGGAGCTTCACCAAAGCATATTGGGCTAAGTTAATATCCTGGTATTCATCAATTAAAATATAGTCGAAGCGATTCTGATATTTTTTGAGGACATCGGGCTTCAGACGGAAGAGCTGGACCACTTTTTCGATTAAATCATCAAAATCAAAAGCGTTCTGGCGACGGAGCTCACCCTCGTACTTGTTAAAAACTTGCCCTAACCAGTTATCTGGTTCATCTAGGCCAAGCAGATTGTTCTTAATTTTAGAAATTTCGTAGCGGGCTTTGGGAGGCGAGTAGCGTTGGGGTAAATTGAGAGAGATGAGCGCCCTCTTTATAATTTTCAACGAATCGTCAGCATCGAAGATGACAAAATTTTGGGCGCGGCCGATGGGCTTTGCCTCCTTCCTTAGGATTTTTGCACCGAACGAATGAAAAGTGCCAATGGAAGGAGCGCGTGATTGAATACGGGATGCCATCTCCTTGGCAGCCTTATTGGTGAAGGTGATTGCCAGGATTCTCTCGACCGGGACACCAGTATTAACCAAATGGACTAATCTTTGAGTTAAGGTACGGGTCTTGCCTGAGCCGGCTCCGGCAACAATGAGCATCGGCCCCTCGCCGTACTCTACGGCTTCTAATTGGCTTCTACTAAGGGGAATTTCCACTCCCAATTTATCCACTTTGCCCTTTTTAGGGGTTCGAGCTAGCATAGTAAGGCTATTAGTACCATACTACACAAATTACTGGCAGTTCTCACAATGGTGCCACCTCTACCGGTGGTTCTTGTTTTGTCAGTAGTCGGGGCGAATTTGCTTTATGTTAATCAGATTTTACCGGCAGAGTTGCCGAAAAATGCATTGGCAGAAGAGGTAAGCGCTTCGGAGCAGGGTAACACGGCCCTAATCAATGATGCTAATTTAGCCGGATTAACGGCGGCGGATTCTCCGGAAGAGGCAGTTGGGTATGTTCTAGTTGACCGGAGTTCATTCTTAAACCCTTCAACTCTCTCAACGAACATTACTTCTTCGAGAAACGGTCTTTTAATGTACAAAGTTGCCGATGGAGATACGGTTTCAACCATTGCCGCACAGTTTGGAATCTCGGTTGGCACCATTATTTGGGCAAATGATCTTAGTGCCTCGGGCAGAATTAAGCCGGGAGAGGAGATCGTTATTCTGCCTGTCTCGGGTGTGCTTCATAAAGTGAGGCGAGGAGAAACTATCGCATCTATTGCTTCTGCCTATGGAGTGGAGGCAAAAAATATAGCCACTTTTAATGGGGAGACCCTTAAGGCGGGCGAGACGGTAGTCGTGCCGAATGCTCGGCCGATTAGCCCGGCTAAAACGAAAGCGAGCCATTCTCCTTCTGGATCAAATTCGTCTGAAACCACCTCCGGCGGCTACTTTATCTCGCCGGTCACGAATGGCTTGAACTGGGGCAAATTGCATGACGGCAACGCGGTGGATATTGCCGCTGCTTGCGGAACGCCGATTGTGGCCTCGGCAACTGGAGTAGTAACTGAAACTGGATCGCCGGGAAACTGGAACAGCGGCTACGGAGGATTTGTAAGAATCTCACACGCAAACGGGACCGCTACTTTTTACGCCCACACCTCGGTGAACTTAGCTGACGTTGGGGATGAAGTCGGGCAAGGAAGCGCGATTGCCAAGATTGGACGGACCGGACAAGTACACGGAATGACGGGGTGTCACGTCCACTTTGGGGTTTCGGGCACAAGGAACCCGTTTGCGCGGTAGCTACTCCTCTCTTATCCGTAATTGAAACGCCTCGGCGACGTGAGGAGCTTCGACTGATTCACTTGCTTCCAGGTCGGCGATGGTGCGGCTGGTTTTCAAAATTCGATAATAACCGCGGACTGACAAGAGTGAGCGGTTAAAAATTTGTTTTAGGAGCTCGTTGGCGTCTTCGGTGAGGGTAATTAGCTCCTCGCACTCCTTAGAACTCAACTCTGAATTAGTAAGTTTTTTGAGGCCGGCTTTTTGGAAGCGATTGGTCTGAGTTTCCCTTGCACGGCGAACCGCATCTTTTAACTTAGTTGAACTACTTGGCGCTTTTTCCAAACTCTCAAATTTTAATCGAGGGACATTAATTTGAATATCAATCCGATCTAAAAGGGGCCCTGATATTTTCTTCTGATAGCGGAAAACCTCATTGGCGGTGCAGCGGCACTCTTTCTCTTCGTCACCCCAAAAACCGCAAGGGCAGGGATTCATAGCTGCTACCAGAGTAAAGCGAGCCGGGAAAATAAGATTGCTCTTAGCGCGAGCAATAATAATTTCGCCGGACTCAAGCGGCTGACGGAGGGCCTCTAGGAGATCCCGACGGAACTCGGGAAGTTCATCCAAAAAAAGTACTCCTCGGTGGGCTAGACTGATTTCGCCTGGCCGAGGATTCGATCCTCCGCCGATGACGGCCACCGGCGAGGCAGTTTGATGAGGGGAACGAAATGGGCGGCTACGAGCATAACTGCCTTTCAAGAGTCCGACCACGCTCCAGATTCGAGAAACTTCAATTGCCTCCTCCAGAGTAAGGGGAGGAAGGAGAGAAGTGAGTGACTTAGCGAGCATCGTTTTACCGGAACCGGGAGTCCCACTCATCAAGACATTGTGACCGCCGGCAGCCGCAATTGTGAGCGCCCTCTTGGCAAATTCATGTCCTTTCACTTCAGTAATATCGGTATGGGCATTGTCCTCGGGCTGAAACTCGGTTTTGGGGTGGGGCATAACGGTAGCAATTTCTCCCAGGTGATTAATAAGCTCAGATAAGGTTCCCACAGGAATAATGACGAGCCCCTCGACTAAGCTTGCTTCATTGGCATTTTCTTTAGGCAGGAAGAGTTGTTGCATTCCTATCTCTCTCGCGAGAAGAGCAGTATTAAGAGAACCGGGAACTGGCCGGATTTCACCGTTCAGGGCCAACTCACCGATAAAGATTTTGTGAGTTGTGGGAAAAGGCTTAATTTGCTCGGCCGCCAATAAGTAGCCCACGGCAATGGCCAGGTCAAACCCCGCACCCGTCTTTTTTACGTCAGCCGGGGCAAGGTTAACAGTAATTTTGCGGTTCTCTTTAGTCGGCGGATTAAAGCCAGTGTTTTTAATAGCCGAGCTCACCCTTTCCTTAGCTTCATTCAGCGCCTTATCGGCTAAACCGACAATATTAAAACTATGAAGGCCGACATTTAAGTCGACCTCCACTTCAATTAATTTAGCATCAATGCCCTCGAGTTCGGCAGAATAGACCTTCGAGACGGTCTTAGCCATGAAGTTTCTGCTTGCACTCTTTGCAATAACGTGACTCCGGGTCGATCTCTAGTAGTTTCTCCTCAATTTCTTTGCCACAATTCTCGCAGATACCATAGGTTTTGTTTTGCATCTTGCTTAGAGCCGATTTGACTCTCCTTAAGCGTCGGCGAATAACCTCAGCCAGAGCAACCCTTGAGGCCATTTCTTCAACCTCATCTGCTTGCTCCTCTTCGCTTTCTCCCGCGGTCTCCAGGCGACGAGGATCAACTGTTTCCAGCTCTTTTTCCAAACGAGTTTTATCCCCCAACAACTTGTCCTTGAATCGTTGAAACTGCCTTTTTATCATTACCTTACTTAAATTATCCTAGAAACAATTTATAGCGTCAACTTAATGATTATAGTTCGGCTGGAGGGTATAATGAATCTACCATGATCTGCGGCGTAAGGGGTGTGCTAAAGCGAAAAGATGGAAAATCTGTTGTAGTTGGAGTTGGTGGCATCGATTTTAAAGTGGCAGTACCTCTCACGACGAGCGAGCAGCTACCGATGGTGGGCCGTGAGGTAGAACTTTTCACCTATTTTCACCTGAGAGAAGGAGGAGTTGAGCTCTACGGATTTTTAAGCGAGCCGGAGCGTCAATTTTTTGAGGCGCTTATCACTGTTACCGGCGTCGGGCCAAAATCGGCCTTAAGCATCTTGGGTGTGGCCCCGGCAGAAGAGTTAATGACGACCATTGCTAAGGGAGAAGTAGACCTGCTTCAGAGATCTTCCGGAATTGGCAGGAAGACAGCGGAACGAATCGTGCTTGAGCTGAAGGACAAGCTGGGAGATCGAGGCAGTGGGGAGGTCGGGGGCCTAATGGAGGCCGACAGCGATATACTGGAGGCACTTTTGAGTTTGGGTTATCGCAGAGAGAGAGCAAAAGAGGCAGTGAAGAAAATCGACCCCGCCCTAAATTCCGCTTCGGAGCGGTTGCGAGATGCGCTAAAGAAAATTAGAAACTAGCCGCCCAAAGATTGGGCGAGCCTCGCCCCTTTGGGGCGGGAAACTAAAAATTGATGGACAGAGTGCTAATAAGAATTAAAAGATTTATTCCGAAAGCTATCTTTAATTTTCTCCAGCCATTTTATCACTGGGGGCTGGCTTTTGTTGGAGCGCTTCGGTACAGGTTTCCAAGCCGATCACTTAAAGTGATTGGAGTAACGGGGACATCAGGAAAAACGACGACGGTTGAGCTTCTTTACGAGATTTTTTCTGGAGCTGGGTTTAAGTCGGCCGCAATTTCCAGTTTACAGTTTAGAATGCCGGAGAAAACCGAGCTTAATATGCTGAAGATGACCACGCCAGGCCGATTTAAGGTCCAGAAGTTACTCAGAGAGGCGAAGCAGGCGGGTGCGAAATACGCATTTCTGGAAATTACTTCCGAGGGGATTAAACAGTATCGACATAAATTTATAAATTTTTACGCGGCGATCTTTACCAATTTATCCCACGAACACCTAGAGGCGCACGGCGGATTTGAAAACTACCGGCGGACGAAGGGCGAGCTATTTGCCGTAGCGCCAATCCACATTTTAAACAGCGACGATCCTAATTTTGAGTTTTTTAACCAAATCCCGGCTAAAAAGAAAATTGTTTACAGGACAGCGGATTATCCGAAGGATCTAGAAACTCAGCTACTGGGTGAATTCAACAAAAATAATATTTTAGCGGCTATTACCTTTGCCAGGGAAGAGGGCGTTTCTCCGGAAATTATAAAAGAGGCGGTAAGAGAATTTTCTGGCTTGCCGGGGAGGATGGAGTTTGTTGATCCGCCAGCCGCCAGTGGCGGAGGCGGGCGGTCCTTTAGAGTATTAGTTGATTATGCTTTTTTGCCCCAGGCATTGGAAAAAGTCTACGAAACATTGAATAAGCTAGGTTATAAAAAATTGATTGCGGTAACAGGGGCGTGCGGCGGAGGACGGGACAAGTGGAAACGACCAATTTTGGGAGATGTAGCGGCGAAGTTTTGTGTGAAAGTATATGTCACGAATGAAGATCCATATGACGAGGATCCAATGGCTATCATCGATGAGGTAGCCGGCAGGCATAAGGAATTTATAAAAATCTTGGATCGGCGAGAGGCAATTCGAGAAGCACTTGCGGCGGCGAAGCGCGGCGAAGGGGAAGTGGTTGTTATAACCGGCAAGGGAGCCGAACCCTGGATCATGGGTCCGCAGGGAAGTAAAATTGCCTGGGACGATAGGGAGATGGTTCGAGAGGAGTTCGCGAAGTTGGAGTGATAACGCCCACCCAGGTTTTTTCTTTTTAGAAGCTCCTCTCGTTGGTTGAAGGTTGTTAGAAAGTTCTTGTTTAAGCCAATTTTGAGCGATTGATAAAGTGTTAATTATCTAGTATAACCATCGGGTACCTTAAGAAAACTAGCTACTTACGATTTGATTACAGCCTCCAGTTTATTTGTGGAAGGTAAGTTGGAAGCCGTAATCAAACGATTCATCTGCGACAACCGGATGAGGAAGGAGTTAAAAATGGGTACGACAACCGGCCAGAAGGAGGGTATTGCTGACGTCTTCACTCTCGCCCTTCAGGGCAAGGCGAAGGCATCCGAGCTCGTCCGCCAAGGGAAGTACTACTGGGTGAACGACTGGATCACGGACAAGCGGTTCCCGATTCAAGAGCACGCGCTCGTGAGCCGGACGATCGAACTCGTGAAGTTCGACCACGATCCGACCTCCGAGGAGGTGCTCACTGAATTAGCGCGTCGTGGACTCGAGAGGCCTACCTACGAGGACGCCCTCTACTTCGGGATCGAGTATCCCGAGGAACAAAGGAAGCATCCCGTGGTTTTCCTTCACGAGCTGGTGCTCGATCCGGCCGGTAACCGCCTCGTCCTTGTTTTGGTCGAGGACGCCGGGAAGCGGGGCCTGCTTCTCGAGTGGTTCGATGACCCCTGGGATCGGCTCGACGCCTTCGTGGGTCGCCGCAAGTAGCTGGGTCCTTGGACCCTGAAGCCCGTCGGTGGCGACACCGACGGGCTTCTCTCATTTTTAAAAGTTATAATAACTTCTATGAAACTAACTTTTCACGGAGGGGCTAAAGCGGTGACGGGGGCGAATTATCTTTTGGAGAGCGACCCTTCGACGGATTCGACAGGCTCACCGCAAGCAGACTCAGGGCAAGTGAGCAAAATTTTAATTGATTGTGGATTGCGACAAGGGGGTCGGTATTGTGAGGTGGATAATTTCAAACCTTTTCCCTATGAGCCGGCTTCGATTGAAGCGGTCTTCATCACTCACGCTCATATTGATCACATTGGGCGGTTGCCGCTTCTCTATAAAAAGGGATTTCGCGGTAAAGTTTTCTCTACACCGCCGACAAAAGATTTTGCCCATGAGCTTCTTTTGGACTCGGAGAAGATTTTATCTTTTGAAGCCAGGGATTGCGGGGAAGAGCCGATGTATGGGGTGGAGGAAGTCGAGGGGTTGATGTCGCTTTGGGAGACGGCGGCTTACCACCAGATATTAAAAGTTAATGGCTTTGAGATCGAACTTTACGATGCTGGTCATGTTTTAGGATCAAGTTCTATTTTAGTAACGGAGGTTAAAAGCGGAAAGAGAATTGTTTTCTCGGGTGATTTAGGAAATCCCAACGCGCCGCTTATCCAGCCGGCTCAAAAAATCAGTCGAGCAGATTATGCTCTCGTTGAGTCAACCTACGGAGGGAGAGTCCACGAGGATACTCAGACGAGAAAGGATATTTTAGAAAATGTCATTAGAGAGACGGTGAAAGGCGGGGGAGTGTTGATGATCCCGGCGTTTGCCTTGGAGCGAACGCAAGAACTTCTTTTTGAGTTGAATGACTTAGTTGAGAATGGCCGCATCCCTCGGGTGCCGGTTTTCATTGACAGCCCGTTAGCCATTAAGCTTACTGCGGTTTACAAAA
>OBEQ012158742.1_pt1 | contig 16260 bp, 15 predicted proteins | sample 1670901 | NCBI WGS metagenome assembly OBEQ01 (sample SAMEA104232315, study PRJEB22302) | groundwater metagenome | biome: forest; feature: aquifer; material: groundwater | place: USA | collected 2011-08-07 | depth 5.4 m
ATCCCTCTGCTCCTCTTCGCCGCTAGGCGGCGGGGAAACTTTTTCTTCACGTTCCGGAGAACTCATCATCTCATGTTTTTCCTGACAGTCGACGCACCGTAGCGCAAAGGGCATTACATGCAGTCTTCCCAAAGGGATATCCCCCTCACATTCATCGCAGATGCCATATGTGCCTTCCTCGATCTTCCGGAGGGCTTCGTCTATGTCTCTTAACTGCGACTGGTGTCGGGTCAATTTCGCGGCCTGCATTGCGTCCCTGAACGCGACATCCGCAAGATCACCATCGTCGGAAACGCCATTATACTTATCTTCTTCGCGCAGAATATGATCGACCTCCGCTTTTGCCTCAAGGAGAATGTCCTGCCGCATCCCGATCAGTTTTTTTCGTACGCCTGCGAATTTATCAGCCCGCTCTTTATGCTTTACGCCCTTATTCATTTCCATCCTTTCTATGAGTACCAGAAAAATATGGACAAACCAGACAACAACAATGACGCGTGTGGTTCATAGTATAACAGTTTTCACGCTTGCCGATACAAATAATGCCGGCGAGGAGGCGAAGCATTGCCCGATCTTTTCAGCATTTCTTGTCCTGCTTTTTTTATACCGAAAAAAAAACATCTCCAAGAGAATGAAGAACCCTGCGGCTAGACCCAGGGTATCTTACCGCAAGGAATTCTTCTTAATCATATTCGCTCGCTAACCCCGCAGCAAGCTACGGGGAATGCGCTCGCTAAGCACCCTGTCGGCGGCATATCATCTCGATAGCGGACTCTCCTTTGAAAAAGTTCGTCCAGTTGTTGCCCTGTATCATGTCCCCCGCAGCCAGCAGGAGCGACGGCATCTCCGCGCGGAGCCTCCGGACTTCACCGGCAAGATACGCAATACCGCCCTGAAGCTTATCAGAACCGAGCGGCTTGTAAGGCTCTGCAAAGCCGTGAAAATCATTCACATAAAGTATCCTGAGGAGATGCTGTTCACCCCCTGCCGGTGAAACAACAAATAAGAAAAGCACCAGCGAAATCAAAACCGGCATAAAACGTTTCATCAATACCCCCGCACTAAAAAGGAAGGGCGTGCTGATTGTTTCGGCACGCCCTTCCTTTTTTCTTCTTCTTTGGAGACCGACCGGTCTCAGCAACCCCTGGGGCTTCAGCCGCCTCCCGAAAACAGACTGCTCATCTGCGAAAAACTCAGGGTACCGGACAATTCCAGCTCTTTCTCCCCGCATTTTGGGCAGGCCTCTTTTTGAAGTTCGAGCTCATTATCGAGCAGGGTCGCAAACTCGCTCCCGCATTTCTGGCATTTACACCTGTTATATGACATCACGTAATCCTCCTTAATAAATCAACTGTTGCCTAGTTGCACTATTTCTTAATTATATCATACAATTGTCGCAAAATCATACTATTTCTTTCACGTCACCTTCAATCTTCGCCTCCAATTCATCGGCCTTCGACGGGCAAAGCCTGTCCTTAAAAAACTCGTAGTACAGCAGCGGCACAGCAACAAGCGTCAGAGCGGTCGCCGCAACGGCACCGAACATCATCGCGATTGCCAGGCCCTGAAAGATCGGATCGAAGAGCATCACAAAGGAGCCGACAACAACCGCAGCCGCCGTAAGAGCGATCGGCCTGAACCGGACGGCTCCGGCCGTGATCAGCGCATCTCTCAATCCTCCCCGCACCCGCCATTCCGACTCTACGAAGTCTACCAACAGGATAGAATTTCTCACTATGATCCCGGCAAGGGCGATGAAGCCTATCATCGAAGTGGCGGTAAAGAACGCGCCGAATATCAAATGCCCCGGCAAAATCCCCACGAGGGTGAGCGGAATCGGCGCCATAATGATGAGCGGCGTAATAAAGTTCCTGAACCATGCGACAACGAGTATGTAAATGAGAATAAGCACCGCGCCAAAAGCGATCCCCAAATCCCTGAAGACCTCGTAGGTGATGTGCCATTCCCCGTCCCATTTCATCGAGTACGTGTCCTCAAGCCAGGGCTGTGCAGTATAGTGCTGCTTAAACTGATACTCCTCCGGGAGCTTCAATTTGCCGATCCTGTCCTTCATCTGCAGGATCGAGTAAACAGGGCTTTCGGCGGCGCCGGCGACATCCGCGGTCACATAGACGACCCGCTTAAGGTCCTTGTGATAAATCGTCTTCTCCTCGATCCCTTTCTTAACGCTCACGAGTTCGGAGAGGGGGACAAGGCTTCCGGAAGACGTAGGCACGCCGACCTCCTTCAACGATTGGATGCCGGACCTCCCGCTTACGGGCAGTCTCAGGAAAATGTCGACCGGCTCCTTCTCCTTGTCGAAATGGACGAGTCCCGCCGACATGCCGCCCAGGGCAGTCCGCAGCGTCTGCGAGATCGCCTCCGTTGTTACCCCGTTATGCGCAGCCTTTTCCTTGTCGACCTCGAATGTGATCTTATTCTGATCATCCTCGACATACCAGTCGGCATCGACCACCCCATCGGTTGTCTTAAAGATGTTTTTTATCTCCGAGGCGATCTCGATCTGCCTCTTCATATCAGGTCCGTATACCTCGGCAACGAGCGTGCTCAGAACCGGAGGCCCCGGCGGAATTTCAGCGACCTTCAATCTCGCCCCATATCTCTCTGCGATCCTCGTCAAGCCCGGCCTGATCCTCTTTGCGATATCATGGCTCTGAGCCGTTCTTTCGCCTTTGCCGACAAAATTAACCTGTATGTCGACGACGCTGTTTCCGGACCTCAGAAAATAATGGCGCACAAGCCCGTTAAAGTTGTATGGAGCGGCGGCGCCGATATAGAGCTGGTAGTCGGTCACCTCCGGAACTGTCTTGAGAAAGTCACCCATCTCCCTCGCAAGGCCCGAACTCTCCTCGAGCGTGCCGCTCTCGGGCATATCCACGATCAATTGGACCTCGCTCTTGTTGTCAAAGGGGAGCATCTTCAGCTTCACTCCTTTCATCGGGATGAGGAGAAGTGCGGCCGCCAGCAGCACGAGCACCAGCCCAAGCGCCAATACCCTTTTCCGCCTGCTGTCGATCAGAGGCCCCAGCATTTTTTCGTAGGTGCGCTGAAGCCATGCCCCCTCTTCATTATGTTCCTCCTTTTTCACGGTCTTCAGGACCTTATAACTCATCCAGGGACTCACGATAAACGCGATGAGGAGTGAAAAAATCATCGCAGCTGATGCGCCTACGGGGATGGGCCTCATGTAAGGGCCCATCAGTCCGGACACTAATGCCATGGGAAGAAGGGCGGCGATCACCGTGAATGTTGCGAGGATCGTCGGGTTGCCGACCTCGTCGACCGCCAGGGCTGCGGTCAGGGGATCTATTTTATGCAGTTTGAAATGGCGGTGGATATTTTCTACAACTACGATCGCATCGTCGACAAGTATGCCGATCGAAAATATCAGTGCGAAAAGGGTCACGCGGTTAAGCGTATAGCCGTACATATAATTGATGAAGAGGGTAAGGGCAAGCGTAACCGGCACCGCCACAGCCACGACAAGAGATTCCCTCCATCCAAGCGCCAGCGCGATCAGGATGACAACCGAGATCGATGCTATGAGCAGGTGTTCGAGGAGTTCGTCCGACTTTTCCTTGGCTGTCTCACCGTAATTCCTCGTCGTCGTGATCTCAATGTCCGAGGGGACGAGTTTTCCTCTCAGCGCCCCGATCTTTCGTATCGCCTCATCAGCCACAATACTCGCATTGGCCCCCTTCTTTTTTGCAAGTGTGACCGTGACCGCCTCGTACTGTCCGGCCTTAGAATACGAGGAATTTATTCCCTTCTTCCCCGAGGCGGGCCCGAGTCCCATGAATACGTAGTCTGCAGGCTCCTCCGGGCCGTCTCTTATTTCAGCCACATCCTTCATATAGACCGGCCTTCCGTTGAACACGCCGGCCACAAGAGACTCTATCTCTTCAGCGCTTTTAAGGAACCCGCCGGTATCCACAAGATATTCCCTGTTCCCTTCGGCAAAAGAGCCCGAGGGCAGGATTACATTCGACTTCTGAAGCGCGCCGATTATCTGAAAGGAGGAGAGGTTATAGGCCTTCAGTCTTGCGGGGTCAAGGACGATCCTTATCTGCCTCCTTTCTCCCCCTATGACGTGGGTCTGAGACACGTCCTTGTCTTTCTTTATCTCGTTGCAAAGTTCGAAAGCCACTCGCCGCAATTCGTATCCGTCGTAACGGCCGCCCCAGAGCGTAAAGGTCGCGATCGGCACGTCGTCTATGGACCTCGGTTTAACTACCGGCTGGGAAACCCCGGGGGGGATGATGTCATAGTGGGACATCAGCTTATTGTAGAGCTTTACAATACTGTCCTCGGTCTTTTCCCCTACATAGTACCGCACAATCGTGAGGTTCATCCCGGGCTTGACGATCGAATATACGTATTCGACCCCCTTTATCTCCCATAGGAGTCTTTCCATCGGCCGAGTAACCCGCTCTTCCACCTCTTTCGCGGATGCACCCGGATATGCGACCATGACATCTATCATCGGGACGACTATCTGGGGCTCCTCCTCCCTTGGCGTGACAATAACTGCAAAAACCCCGAGCAGAAGCGACGCGATCACGATCATCGGGGTGAGTTTGGATTTTATGAACGCCTTTGAGATTTTTCCGGATATTCCTATGCCGTTCATGATTTCATCCTACAAAAAAAGTCTGCTTCTCATTTTTCACCGGCCTTCAAAGCGATTCCCCCATCGACCGCCTTTTCTACGCCTTCCACGACCACCCGCTCCATTGGCCTCAGGCCGCTGAGGATTTCTACCCTGTCTCCGTATCTCCTGCCCGCCTTCACAAGCCGGTATTTGATGACCGAATTTTCGTCCACAACATACACGCCGGTAAGCTGGCCTTTATCGACGACCGCCCTTGCAGGAACAAGGAGCACCTCCTTCTTGCCTATCGGGAGAGACACCTTTACGTAAGAACCGTTCCTCAGCCCCTCTCCCTTTATCGCAATCTTTACAAGGAAACTCCTGCTCACCGGATCGACGGAGGAGACCGCCTCCATTACAGTGCCCTTGATGTCTCCGGGGACCGCATCGGCAATGACCGACGCATCCATACCGGGCCTTATCCTGCCGGCAAGTTTCTCATCTACGTTTATCTCTACCCGATAGGCAGAGTTGTCCTCCACAGTCAGAAGCGGCATGCCCGGGACCGCCATACTGCCTAACTCAATCTTTTTTTCGGTCACCATCCCCGTCACCGGCGAAGTCACCCGTGAGAAGCCATGAAAGACCTTCACCTCGTTCATCCCTGCCTCGGCCCTGCTGACGGCAGCCTTTGCCCTCTCATAATCGATATCGGCCACCTTCTTCTGCGTCTCGATCTGGTCGAACTCCTGTCCCGAGAGGGCCTTGTCGGTATAAAGTTTTTTATAACGCTGATATGTGATGTCTACCATTTTCCTGTTCTCATGCGCCGCCTCGAGCGCCTTCTCTGCTTCACGGTAGCCCTCTCGGGCGCCTTGCACTTTCTGCAGGATGTCGCTGTCATCTACCGTCAGAAGGACCTGGCCGGCTGAGACCCTGTCGCCTTCTTTGACCTTTATCGACGTGACCGTACCCATTACGCGGCTTGCGACGGCGCTTGTTGTCTTTGCCTTCACCGTGCCCGACGTCTCGTAATATTCGTCGACCTGCGACGGACGAACCGCCTCAATTACTATTCCGGATATTTGGGTCCTCTCCACTTTTCCGGTCCCGGGTTCGATCTTTTCTTTACAACTGTAAGACAAGACCGATGTCATAAGCAGTATTATCAGGGCGATCTTTTTCATATATTTCCTCCGATCAAATCATGCGCACTGGAAAAAGATTTCATTTCAACAGTCCGAGGTCCTGCAATAACGTGCCGCTTTGGAAACCGAGGTTCGCAATAGCGGTCAGGTAGGCGCCCTCTCTTTCCGCAGCGCCGGCCCTTGCCGCGTCGAGGCTCATCTGTACGTCAAGGAGATCGACCAACGTCGAGAGAGAGTTTTCGTATCTTGCCAGCACGAGTCTTCTGCCCTCCTCCGCCGACTTCACCGAGGCCACCGCCAATTCCAGCCCCTTCTTTGCCTCGTCAACGCCGAGATATGAGTCGTAGACCAGAAAGGAGATCTGCTTTTTCAGGCCGTCAATATGTTCAGCGGTCTCTGCAATCGCGTGTTGTGCCTTATGTCTCTCATGTTCGCGTTTTGTGCCGTCGAATATCTGCCACCTGAGAAATGCGGTCAACTGCCAGCTGTCTCCCTCGTCCCCAAAGGGGCTGCGGTGGCTGTTAACCTGATAAGAGCCTCCGACCCCCATGGTGGGGAGATATCCGGCATTCGCCAACTTCAGGGAGTTCTCCGCATTCTTGTAACGCGCTTCGAGCGACTTAAGGTCTTTCCTGGACAAGGCTGATCTGTCATAGTACTCCCGATCCTTCACATCAAAAGACGGCCGCTCAGGCGTAACATCTATGGATTCTGACAGGCCGAGGGTCAGTCCGAGTGCCCGCTTCGCCACTTCCAGATTCTTCCTGGCCGAGACGAGTTTTTCTTCCGCCGATAACACCGCGACCTCGGCCCTCAATTTATCGGAATAGAGTCCAAGTCCGGCATTAAACCTCGATTCCGCGATCCTGAGATGGGCCTTCGCGTCATCGACGGCCTTCTCCGACGCCCCTACGAATTCTTTGGCTGTCTGGACCCCGAGATAGTACTTCAATACCCTGAAGGCGACATCCTCCTTCTTCCGCACGAACTCCTCCCCCTTCGCCGCCGCCTCTTTCATCGCCATATCCACCGCTATATACGCCCCTGGCGCAAACAGCGGCTGCTCGAAGAAAAGGCCGGTCTGGAAATCATTGACGGCCGGCGGATGATCGAGCGATGGAATTGCGAAGTCCGACTGTTCGAAGCGGGCCTGGTTAAGCTTGGCCATGAATGCGTAAGTGGGGTTGTTAGTCCTCATAAACCGCTCCTCGAAGAAGAGCTTTGGGAGCAGGAAACTCCTTGCGATGCCCACATCTTCCTTTTGACCAAGGACCGCCCTTTCAAAGGCCCGCAGCTCGGGATTCCCAGTCTCGGCAGATATCAGTGCCTCCCTGAGCGAGAGCACCCTCTCCTGCGCCGCGGCCGCGGAGGCGCATAACAGAATAAGTAAAAGTGCGGCTGCCCGTATCATCATAAGACGTTCATGCATCTACATACCTCCGAACTATAATAATTCCCGTCTTTTTTTCTTTTTCATAAACTCGGAAAAAGTCTTCATATCGCATCTGCCGGTCTTTTTCTGAAACTCCCGGCAATCCCTCAGAGTCCGGAGATCGCCTGTTAAAATACTATCAGACTTCAGTGCTGTCCTCAATACTTCGATGATCTTTCTGTAAATGGGGGAGATTTCCTTTTTCAGAGAATAAAAGACGAGTTTCCCTTCTTTTCGCTCATCGAGAAGACCCGCGCCGTTCAGGAGCGTGAGGTTGCGGGAAACCAGCGGCTGCGAGATGCCTAGCACCCCCATTATCTGGCATACGCACAACTCCCTCTTTGTGAGGATCATGAGTATCCTCAGACGGGCAGGATCAGAGAGGAGCTTCATCGCCTTTACGACATTTTTCATATCAACATATAAACATATGTTTATATGTTTTGTCAACCCCTCTCGATCACGTATGTACGGCCTGCGGGACAGTAGCTGCCCTTCCCGTCACGACAAGTGCAATGCGCGCACCGATGCCGCTAAGAGCCGTCTTCATGCAAGTCATGGCGAACCGGCGAATAAGGGCTATATTGCAAAAGCCCGGGGATATGTGGAAAATGTATAAGTAATACAATGAAAAAACTTTTTTTAATCACCATTATATTACTCACTGCGGCAATACGACTTTCTGCTGAAAAAACAGCGGACGTGTCTTTGAGGTATAGCAGACAGGACACAACAGTGCGCATCGTATTCGAGGGGGGTGAAGACCTCATAAAGGACTCGAACGTCTCGGCTTCCTTGGCTGCAATAAAAGTAGATTTTCCCTTCGCGTTCGAGGTCAGAAAACCGAAGGATTTTTTATATGAGACTGCAAAAAAGGACCGTTCCTTTTACATCTTTTTGAAAGACGTCACCGATGTAAAATCATACCGGCTTGCCGGTCCGCCGAGACTCGTCTTCGATCTCTCACTGGCCGCAAGGGCACAGAAAGAGGCGGCGCCGAGACCCGACCAGAAGACCGTTCAATCAACAGGACCCCTGGTGAGCCCCGGACCTCCGGCCCTGCAGACGTCCCAGGCCGGGCAGAAACAGCAGCCCGCACCGTCGCCTGCCCAACCGGCTGAAAAGACACATAAAAGAAAAGTGATCGTCCTTGACCCGGGTCACGGCGGCTACGATTATGGCATCATATCTCAGGACGCCAGGGAGAAGGATGTCAACCTCTCCTTATCAAAAGACCTGAGCGCAGCAATGGCAAAGAAGGGGTTGACGGTCTTTCTTGACCGCAAGGTCGACCAGTCGGTTTCACTCGGCGAGAGAATAAGTTTTTCGAACGCCAAGAACCCCGATATTTTCATCAGCATCCACGCTGCCTCATGGAACGGATTTGCGATCTATGTCTCTTCGGCCGAAGACGTAAATATCGACGCGGCGGTCAGGCTCTACAGCCTGTCATCACGACAGATCAAGTATCTCGCCGGCAGCAAGGAGGCTGCAAGGGTGATAGCTGACAGTCTGAAAAAAGAATTCAGCGTCGAAGTAGTTATGAGAGAACTGCCCCTGCCCGTCCTCGATTCTCTCAATGCGCCGGCAATTATGATAGAATATCCTTTCCTGAAATCGTTCTCATCAGACCAAAAAATGCGCGAAAGGTTCGTCGGTTCAATTATGAAAGGCATCGCCGCTTATGAACAATAAAAAAATCTGGGCCATACTGGTCGTCTTATTCTTTCTGGCAGGGGCATCAGGCGGCTACTTTCTTTTCCGTAAGTTCGCTGCAAAGGAAATTCCCCCGCCCCAGGCGTCTCTTCAGGGAAACGTTCCCTCGGGTACTGAGGATGTCGTCGCGCTCAGACTTTATTACCCCGTCGACAACCGGATAGACCCCGTCGAAAAAAAAGTGCCGAGGAGGACAAAGCAGATGGCAATGGCAGGCGCCGTCATCGAGGAATACTTCAAGGGTCCCGGCAACGTCAAATCTTCCCAGATCCCCCAGAACGTAAAACTGCTCGGTCTATACAAAGACTCTTCGCAGATGCTGTATGTGGACCTCTCTGATGAACTGCGCAGAAATTTTCAGGGCGACGCATTGACCGAATATCTTCTTCTTAAGGGCCTATACGAAAGCCTTATCTCGAACCTCCAGGATGTCCAGGATATCAAGATACTCATTGAGGGGAAAGAGGCCGAAACGCTGGGAGGTCATCTCTATCTTAAGTATCCCTTAAAGAACTCCGTGGTTTATGAATACAAAGGCGACTCAAAGGTCTCCGATGATTGAGAATACTCAACCGATAGGAGTGTTCGATTCAGGTATCGGGGGATTGACGGTGCTGAAGGAGATACTCAGTGAACTACCCCTTGAGAGCACGGTCTATCTCGGCGACACGGCCAGGGTGCCCTACGGCATAAGGTCCCCGGAAACCGTTACGCGGTATTCCTTCGAAAATACCAGGTTCCTCTCTTCCAGGGGGATAAAAATGCTTGTGGTGGCATGCAACACGGTCTCGGCGGTCAGTCTTGACGCGATCAAAAGGTCCCTCGGAATCCCCGTCATCGGCGTCATAGAGCCGGGCGCAAAAGCCGCGGTGAACGCAACAAAAAACAAAAAGGTGGGTGTGATAGGCACATCTGCAACGATTAGAAGCAGTTCCTATACAAAGGCTATACAAGTGATCGACCCCTCGGTCGAAGTCTTCGCGCTCCCCTGCCCGCTTTTTGTGCCTCTTGTAGAGGAGGGCTGGACTGACGGCCCCATTGTCGATATGACGGCAGAACGATACCTCAGTGCGGTAAGGGAAAAGGGGGTCGACACGCTCGTCCTCGGCTGCACCCATTATCCGCTTCTAAAAAACGTCTTATCTATGGTTATGGGTAACGGAGTAAGACTCATAGACTCTGCGATAGAAACCGCGGGCGAGATAAAGAAAACCCTCGGCGGCATGTCCCTGCTCAATACGTCTGCAGGCAGCGTCTCCCAGGAATTTTACGTGACGGATTCGCCCGATAAATTCATCGAGATCGGTGAACGATTTCTAGACAGAAAGATCGACTTTATAAAAAAAATCGAATTAGGACCGGAGGTGTAACTCATGCGGCCTGACGGCAGACAATACAACGAATTACGCGAAGTGAAAATAACACGCAATTTTATCAGCACCGCAGAGGGATCGGCACTTATAGAACTCGGGGGGACACGCGTCATTTGTACGGCGACCGTCGAAGACAAGGTGCCTCTTTTTCTCAAAGACCAGAACAGGGGATGGGTAACGGCAGAATATTCCATGCTTCCAAGGGCGACACAGACAAGGACTATGCGGGAATCGACCTCAGGGAGAATCAGCGGCCGGACCCATGAGATCCAAAGACTGATCGGAAGGTCTTTGAGGTCCGTTGTCGACCTCGGGAGCATCGGCCAGAAGACATTCTGGATTGATTGCGACGTAATCCAGGCGGATGGAGGCACAAGGACCGCGGCGATTACAGGCGCCTTTATCTGCCTCGCCGACGCCTGCGGGTTGGCTGTGAGGAAAGGGCTTCTTCAGAAGAACCCTATAAAGGACTATCTTGCAGCGGTCAGCGTCGGCATAGTCAATGGAGAAAATATGCTCGACCTCTGCTATCAGGAAGACTCTGCCGCCGACGTAGACATGAACATCGTAATGACCGGGAAAGGACAGCTTGTCGAGATCCAGGGCACGGCGGAGGCCCACCCTTTTTCGACGGAGACCCTCGGCAATCTCATCGCGTTATCCAAGGAAGGCATCGCCAGAATGATCTCACTCCAAAAGGGTCTGATCGCGGACGGCCCTTATCCCCTGTCCATTTGAACAACGCGTACCCTTCATACATGCGGCCCCGGGCACGTATTATGAAGAGGCTTGAAACGGCCAGCGAGCGCATTCCCCGCAGCTTGCTGCGGGGTTAGCGAGCGAATATGATTAAGAAGAATTCCTTGCGGTAAGATACCCTGCGGTCTTGCCGCAGGGTTCTTCATTTATGATTACGCATGTGACTCAAAGTTATTTTTTTTATATGTTATATGTTAATATAAAAGCTGGTTATGGAGGAAAAACTTGAACACGTATAGAAGCCTCTTCATATGGCTGCTCATAGGATTGATGGTGATACTGCTTTTCAATCTTCTGAACGCCCCGAAAAAATCCCAGGAAGAGATAATCTTCTCCGATTTCATGACGAAACTTGAGGGAGCGCAGGTCGACGAGGTCACTATAAAAGAAAACGCCATAACCGGCCGCTTTAAGGACGGTGCCAAGTTCAAGACTTATTATACGGAATACCCTGACCTCATTAAGGTCCTCCGTTCTCACAACGTGAAGATAACCGTCAAACCGCCTGACCAGAACCCGTGGTACGTCAACCTCTTTTTCACCTGGGGGCCGATAATATTTATCGCGGTCATCTGGATCTTTTTTATGCGGCAGATGCAAAGCGGCGGCAACAAGGCGTTGTCATTCGGCAAGTCTAAAGCGAGACTGATCTCCGAAAAGGCTGTAAAGGTCACATTTGCCGACGTCGCAGGCGTCGAAGAGGCGAAGGGCGAGGTTCAGGAGATTATAGACTTTCTCAAGGATCCGCAGAAGTTCCAGAAATTGGGCGGCAAGATACCCAAAGGTGTGCTCCTCGTTGGGTCACCCGGTACAGGCAAGACACTGCTTGCAAAGGCGATCGCAGGGGAAGCGGGCGTGCCTTTCTTCAGTATAAGCGGTTCGGACTTCGTTGAGATGTTTGTCGGAGTCGGCGCGTCCAGGGTAAGGGACCTTTTTGAACAGGCGAAGAAAAACGCGCCTTGCATTATTTTTATAGACGAGATAGACGCAGTAGGAAGGCATAGGGGGGCAGGACTCGGCGGCGGACACGATGAGCGTGAACAGACACTCAACCAGCTGCTGGTCGAAATGGACGGCTTCGAAGGAACTGAGGGGGTTATCATTATCGCCGCCACCAACAGGCCTGATGTCCTCGACCCCGCACTCCTGAGACCCGGAAGGTTCGACCGACAGGTCGTCGTTTCACTGCCCGACGTGAAGGGCAGGCTTGAGATATTGAAGGTACATACCCGTAATATACCGCTTGACGAGAAGGTCGATCTCGATAAGATAGCGAGAGGAACCCCCGGGTTTTCCGGCGCTGACCTTGCCAATCTCGTAAATGAGGCGGCCCTGCTCGCAGCGAGGCAGTCGAAGACAAAGGTAGAGAACCTGGACTTCGAGTCTGCGAAGGACAAGGTGCTCATGGGTGTCGAAAGAAAGAGTATGATCATCAGCGACGCCGAGAAAAAGAACACCGCCTACCATGAGGCGGGCCACGCCCTTGTCGCCAAACTCACGCCCGGCACCGACCCGATCCATAAAGTAAGCATAATTCCGAGAGGTAGGGCGCTCGGAGTTACCCAACAACTGCCGATAGACGACAGATATACCTATTCGAAAGATTACTTGGTCAAGACGCTCCGAGTGCTCATGGGCGGAAGGGTCGCCGAAGAGCTTGCGCTGAACCATATGACCACCGGGGCCGGGAACGATATCGAGCGGGCCACTGAACTTGCACGGAAAATGGTAACTGTCTGGGGAATGAGCGACAAACTGGGACCGCTTTCATACGGGAAGAAGGATGAGCAGATATTCCTTGGGAGGGAAATCGCCCAGCATAAGGACTACAGCGAAAAAACCGCGGTCGATATCGACGATGAGGTAAAAAAGATAGTCTTCGAGGCATATGAGGCCGCAAAAAATCTCCTGAAAGACAAGTATGCGCTGCTGGACAATTTTGCTAAGCATCTCCTCGAAAAGGAGACTATGGACGGTCCTGAAATAGACCAGATGATCCAGGAATTCGAGACTCAGACAGTATAACTCCGGGGATCCGGCCGTGACCCTGTCCTGGAACAATTTCTCTCTGAACATCTCAAGCAAAACCTACATCATGGGAATCCTGAACGTCACCCCGGATTCCTTTTCTGACGGCGGTCTTCATTTTGACAAGACACAGGCTGTTGAGGCTTGCCTGCGCATGATCGATGACGGCGCCGACATCATCGATATCGGCGGCGAATCCACGCGGCCGGGATCAGACCCGGTACCTTTTGATGAAGAACTCCGCAGGACCCTCCCGGTCATCGAGTCGCTCTCGTCAAGAGTAAAGGTCCCTATTTCTATAGACACCTATAAAGCAGATATAGCGAGAAGGGCCCTCGATGCAGGTGCATCCATCGTCAATGACATAAGCGGCATGATGTACGACCCGGAGATGCCCGCGGTCATAGCACGGCACAGCGTCCCTGTGGTGATCATGCACATAAAGGGAAGCCCCAAGAACATGCAGAAGAACCCTTTTTACGATGCGCTGATTCCGGAGATCCTGGAATACTTCAGATCACGTATCGTTTTTGCGGTGAAAGCGGGGATACCAGAGGACAGGATTATACTCGACCCTGGTATAGGATTCGGGAAAACCTTCGACCACAACCTGGAGATACTGCACAATCTCCACAAATTCACCACCCTCGGCAGACCGGTCCTCATCGGACCATCGAGGAAGGCCTTCATAGGCAAAATCCTTGACGATGCCCCCGCCACTGATCGCATCGAAGGCACCGCAGCAGCAGTCGCGATCTCGATCATGCAAGGCGCAAACATCGTCCGCGTTCACGATGTCAAAGAGATGGCGAAGGTCGCAAAGGTCGCAGATGCGATAAAGAGAGAAAGGGTAACCTCGCCTTACTAATAACTTTTTATCGTGACTTTACCCAGATCTTGGCTCGTAATCCCTTTACTCAGGTGGACAGACTAAAGTCGGTGTCACCCCAGGCAAGTATCTTATCGAAATTCATTTGAAATTATTTTTCTGATAAAGCAACTTCTGCCCTTTCCCCGGTCGCTTCGTTGACGACAAGAAGTTTACCCTCGTCTTCCTTCCTAAGCTGCTCGTTCGCGTTGAGCAGTTCTATGCCATAAATCGTGCCGTCGGCCGCTATATCTATATTGACTTCATCACTGACCTTTATTGTTTCCACTTCGGCCTTTTTTTCATGCAGTCTCAAGTAGGCTATGTTGTATCTCGGGTCATAAGTAAGTTTCATTTTTTATTCCTCCCGTTCGCTAAAAGTAACGTGTTATTACTGTGATAGCTACCCAATCATCACCCTCATTTATGGCGTAGACCTCAACCTGCCTGGTCTTATAATTTCTGCCTCGCCATATGCCGTCAAAATGAAAATTCCGCCTGAAGCCGGTACGTCCGAACTTTGCGGGAAATGTCTCGCCGTTTTCCACCGTCGCAACAATCTCCGCTTCTGACGCTCCGCGCTCCAGGAGTCTTTCCTTCGCATGCGGATGAAGTCTCACCATGCTTTATCGACAGCCTCTTGGACCTTTCTCATGCCTTTCTTCGTCATCGTTTGCAGTCTCATCTATATTCTGCCATTACCCTCAATTTAAGGCAATGCCCTATTGTTGGCGTCGTAAGCGAATGTCGTCGTCCTGCCGAGAGCGTCCCTGGAAGTGAGTCTTCTTCCTGCTCCGTCGTAGATGTAGGTCGTCACGTTTCCGAGGGCGGCGGTGACAGTGATCAGATTGCCCGCTGTGTCATAAGCGTTCGTAGTTGTATTGCTCCGCGCATCGGTAATCGATAGGGGCTGTCCATTGGCGTTATAAGTCGCTGTCGTGAAATTGCCCAATGGATCTGTGGTTTTGGTGAGGTTGCCGTTTGCGTTATATTCAAAGGTCGTCCTATTTCCGAGCGCATCATTCCTTGTGAGCGGGTTGTTGCTTGAATCATAGGTGATCGTGGTGACATTGCCGAGGGCGTCCGTCTTCGTCAGGACGTTGCCTTTTGCGTCATATGCATATGCGGTGATGTTGCCTTTCTTGTCCTTCACCTGCGTCCTGTTGCCTGCCGTGTCATAGGTGTAATAGGCTGAGTTGCCCAGGGCATCTGTCTCCTGCATCAGCCTCATCAGTTCGTCATGATAGTGGATGGTAGTGAAGCCCATCTGGTCGACGATAGTCGTTATTCTGCTTGGTTTGTCATAGGTATATGTCGTCTGGCCCATCTTGGCATCCTTCTGCGAGGTAACAACGCGCTTTGTAGCGTCATAGGTATTGGTGACGATGGTATGGCCCCTCGGGTCAACGACGGTAAGAATCTGGTGATTGGTATCGTAGGTATAAGTGGTTATGTTCCCGTTCATGTCTCTTGCCGTGACAAGGTTGCCGTTTGTGTCATAGGTAAACTGCACCGTCCTGCTTATGGGGTCGGTGATGGTCGTGATCCGATTGTTGCCGTTATAGGTCAGCGAGATGTTTCTTCCGGCGGTGTCGGTGATCTGGGTGAGGTTGCTGCCCGCATATAAGAGGCCTATGGTGTTGCTGTTCTTATCGATTATGGATGACAGCTTGCCCGATGTGTTGAAGTTGTACCGAGTCTGGTCCTTCTTCCTGAGTGTGAAAGTGCCGTCGCCATTTTTCGTCAAAGTATCAAAAATTCCATACTGCGGCGTGTATCCACCTAAGCCGTCAGGTGTCCACGTCTGCGTCTTGCCGTCGCCCCATCGGATTGTAACGGTTAGGTCGGCATTCACAGTGAGCATTGAATTATACGTGTGATTCCATCCAAAGCCCAAAGGCCCATCAACAGCGTCCTGAGAATTGTAGTTCCTTTCGAAGGCAAAAGATAAGCCTCTGCCGGGTATTTCTACGTCTTTCTTGCTATAAACATAATTGCCCGTGGCAGTGTTCACCGGGTCTTTGCCGTAGCCTGAATAGGTTTGCAGACCATAGACGGTCGGAGGAAGGGCCGAATAACCCAATGACCCAGACTGTCCGCCGCGAACGCACCGGACAGAATTGATTGTCACCTTATTGTCAAAGGTGACGCTGCCGCAATCGTTGAAGCGCTCCCACCACGCCGAGCTCGGATCGTAGGCGCCGCTAGTGTAGTGTCTCATAAACGACTGGTGTTATTCTTTTTCTTCTTGCGAGAGCGTGGCAGGGTACACCCCGGCTGAATCTTTTCCAAAGTCTGTTTGCAGCGGGAAAGTTTTTCAATGA
>OBEQ012235178.1_pt1 | contig 16260 bp, 14 predicted proteins | sample 1670901 | NCBI WGS metagenome assembly OBEQ01 (sample SAMEA104232315, study PRJEB22302) | groundwater metagenome | biome: forest; feature: aquifer; material: groundwater | place: USA | collected 2011-08-07 | depth 5.4 m
GTTGCTTCTCCCCCAAATTAATTTCGGGAATATCTTTAGGCACCCCACCTTTTGAAAAAGTGCTGTCGAAGTCGTTTCGCGCCTTGTCCGCTGGCCCGTTTCCGTGGTACATGCGCACAATCTCGTGAGCGAGTGCGACTTTTGCATCCTTTGGATGACCAGAGAGTAGGTGCTCGACCTCTTTGAGGGGAACATCGGTGCAAGTTTCAAAATACGTTCTCACCACAGCGTCACTTGCTGACATTACTTTGCCGAACATTTCTCCCGGTGCGTCGGAAAGGTACACCCCGTTTCCGTATGACTTACTCATTTTTCTGCCGTCGGTGCCTTCTATAAGTTTAGTGGTGAGTACAAACTTGTCACGCTTTTTAAATGCGGTCTGCAACTGTCGCCCGGCCAGCATATTGAATTCTTGGTCTGACCCTCCGAGTTCGGCATCCACATCAAGAACCACAGAATCGTACCCGACCATGAGCGGGTATAAAAATTCGTGAAGAGAAATAGGTTTACCTTCTTGTACACGCTTCTCAAACATGTCCCTCTGCATCAACTGCTGGACCGTGAACTTGCTTGCAAGTTCAACTATTTTTCCAAATCGAACCACGTCGAGCCATTCGTGGTTGTAACGAACTTCAACTTTTGATAGGTCAAGGACCTTGGCTGCCTGATTTTTGTAGTCCTTGAAATTTTGTTCAACTTCCGCGCGCGTAAGTGGGCTACGCGCGACATCACGTCCCGTGGGGTCACCAATCATTGCAGTGAAACTCCCCACCACAAAAATAACCTGGTGTCCCAGCTCTGCGAATTGACGTAACTTCCTTAAGGGCACTGTGTGACCTATGTGGAGTTCGGATCCGGTAGGGTCGATACCGAAGTATACCCGTAGCCTCTCACCTGATCGGAGCTTCTTTTGAGCGAGTTCCTTGGGGATAACGTCTTCGACGCCACGAGTCAGAAGTTCGTCAATCTTCGCCTCGTCGGTTGAAACCGCTTGTGTAGAGCCAAACCACATATCAAGTACTCTAACATGATACGATTTCTGAATGCGCCGACGCCTTACCCCACGAATGCGCCGAGACTTGTGGCTCCTTGGGGGCTCACTTGTTCTCCTCGTCCTCGGCACCGGGGCGCTGTGGGCAGCGTCTATTAAAATCCCGGTCGTGTCGCCCCTCCAAGAGCGAAAAGTCCTTCAATCAACGAAAATCTACGACCGGACCGGCACGGTACTGCTTGACGACTTGGGCGACAACGTTGACAGGACAGTCGTACCCATTGCAGATATCTCCCCTACCGTCCAAAAAGCGACGGTCGCCATAGAGGATTCGGACTTCTACCAGCACCACGGCATCAAAATTTCTTCAATCATACGCTCCACTCTGGTAAATATTATCAACTTGGGGTATGAGCAGGGCGGCTCAACCATCACCCAGCAGGTGGTTAAAAACTCCATACTTACGACAGACAAAACCATTACCAGAAAAATCAAAGAATGGATTCTGGCAGTGAAGCTCGAGCAAGTTTTGAGCAAGGACAAGATACTTGAGCTGTATCTCAATGAATCTCCGTACGGTGGCGCGATTTATGGCATTGAGGAGGCATCTATGACCTTCCTCGGGAAGCACGCGAGCGAAGTGGACCTTGCGGAGGCAGCCTACCTTGCCGCGCTCCCACAGTCACCGACGTACTACTCGCCCTTCGGCAATCACCTTGATGCGCTTGAGTCGAGGAAAAACACCGTACTGTCGCGGATGAAAGAACTCGGATTCATTACGCCCACAGAGTATGACCGGGCATACAGCGAAAAGGTACTGTTCTTGCCGCCCGCGGCGGCCGGGATACGTGCACCGCATTTTGTATTCTTCGTGCGCGAGCAATTGGAAAAAGAGTTCGGGCAGGATGCGCTCGAACAGAACGGATGGCGCATTATCACCTCGCTTGATGCTGACCTCGAGGCAAAGGCAGAGGAAATTGTAAAGAAAGATGCACTCCAAAATGAAAAAGACTTTAATGCATCGAACGCCGGCCTCGTTGCCATAAGCCCGCAGACCGGTGACATCCTCGCGATGGTGGGGTCACGTGACTACTTTGATAAAACTATTGACGGCAATGTCAATATTGCAATCGCCAAACGCCAACCCGGCTCATCATTTAAGCCGTTCGTGTATGCGGCCGCGTTTGAAGAGGGCTACGCGCCTGAAACAGTACTTTTTGACCTCCCCGCGCAGTTCTCTACCTCGTGCCCGGCAGACTCAACGAGTGACGAACCGCCGTGCTACTACCCCGGTAACTTTGACGAGCGGTTCCGCGGCCCGATGACACTGCGGGACGCACTCGCGCAATCAGTAAACATCGTCGCAATCAAAGTCTTGTATCTTGTAGGGCTCACGGATGCCATTAAAGTGGCGAGGGCCATGGGCATCACAACGCTCGAGGGGCCGGACAGGTACGGACTCACGCTTGTTCTTGGCGGCGGCGAGGGGACACTCCTTGACCTTACCTCCGCCTACAGTGTCTTTGGTAATGAGGGGGTCAGGAACCCCTACCGAGCGGTGCTTAGAATTGAAGACAGGAATGGAAGCCTGGTCCGTGACTATCCGCTCTCACCCGAGCAAGTCATACCGCAAAATATCGCACTCAACATTTCTGATGTCCTTTCCGACAATGTCGCGCGAACTCCGGAGTTCAGTGCAAATTCCGCACTGTATCTGCCTGGTCACCACGTCGCCGCAAAAACCGGCACCACAAACGACTACCGCGATGCCTGGATACTCGGGTACACACCGACATTTGCCGCGGGTGCCTGGGCCGGCAACAACAACAACACCCCGATGGTCAAAAAGATTGCCGGCTTTATCGTGGCACCCATGTGGAATGAGTTTATGCGCTATGCGCTCACCAAGTACCCCGACCAACCGTTCCCCGAGCCACAGCCACTAGTGTCTGAAACATCGAAACCGATACTGCGTGGTGTGTGGCAGGGTTCGGACTCGACTCGCGTGGATGCGTTTACTGGTGCCCCCGTCCCCGATTCTTTTACGGGCCCGACAAAACTCCGTATCACAACGGCGGTCCACGACATCCTGTATTGGCTTGATAAAAATAATCCTACGGGTCCGCGTCCTGAGAACCCAGCAAATGACCCGCAGTTTACAAGATGGGAGTACGCGGTCCGGGCCTGGGCCGCACGAAACGGCTATGCAGATGGCTCAACAATCGTTGTTGACCCGCCGCACTAACGGATATCGCGAACTGAATCCACCGCTTTTGGCATGCGCTCAAAAAGCAAATCCAAAACAGCGCGTCGCTCGAGTCGGATTTTGTTTTTCGCAACTGACGACACACTAATGAACGCGATGCCATTGTGTATCCGCACATCAGCTTTGGTGATCGGTACTCGCGTCACCGACTGCACGGCATGCATGACGGCCCGACGCAATGCATCGTCTGGTGGTGTGAGTTTATTAAACTTTGTGAGGAAGTCACTTGCCTTCTTCATTCTAGCGGTTCATGGGCATCACGAGGTAGAGGAAGCCGCGTTTGGGTGAGTCTTCAATGAGCATGGGCTTGCCGGGGCCGGCGATAGAGAAAGAGACCGAGTCACCGCCGATCGCCGCGAGCGCGTCGGTGATGTAGCGCGCGTTGAAATTGATTTCGGTATCGTCACCCTCAAGCGCGGCGGGTATGTCTTCGTCCGTTGCGCCCACTGATGTGTTTGATGATTGAATCGAGAACTTTTTTGCACTGGACTTTAATGAGATGTGCACCTGGTTGAAAGTGTCGGCAAATATCGAAACTTTACGAAATGCGCGATGTACGTCTTCTCGAAGTGCGGTTGCGGTCGCAACAAACTGTTTAGGGATGAGCGCACCGTAGTCGGGGAACGCGCCGTCAATGGTGCGCGAGGTCAAAAAACCATTGTCGGTCACGAGTGTGCACTGCGTCTCGGCAACACGCACGTCCACTTCCGAAACTCCTTCGAGGGCACGAATGATGTCCGGGACGTTCCTCGCGGGGATAAGTGTTGGGCCAAATTGAGATTTGACCTTTGCCGGAACGCGCGACTCGGCAAGGCGAAACGAGTCAGTCGCGGCGGCCACCAACTCGCCCCGCTCGAGCATCAAAGAAATACTCGAGAGTTCCGGCTTCATGCTGGTCGTTGCCGCGGCAAATGAGACCCCACGAAGGGCCGCCGACACATCGTGAGCAGAAAGCCGCGCCGACACCCCCTCACCGTCTTTGACATATGGGAGTGTGGGGAACTCCGAAACATCCACCGTTGCGATGGAGCTCTTACTCCTTTCACCACGGATAACCAAATTGGTGTCTATCAATTCAAGGGTGAGTTTTTGGTCTGAAAATGCAGCTATTGTTTGGGAAAGTACTATTGCGGGTACTGCCGCGACTCCATCTTTTGCAATCTTTGCCTTCAAAACGACTTCAGTACTTACATCAAGATTGGTCGCTCGCATTACTGCCCTGTCATTTGACACCACAAACACCGCACACCCTAAAACCGGCAACGAAAGGTTTTTGTTACTCACTTTTGCCGCTACCGAAGTGGCTCGTTCTAGGTGTTCTCTGAGTATTTCAATTTTCATATATTAAATACTTATTATCTTTATGGTCTGTGTATTGTGTGGATTACAGTTACATGACAGTTAGTATGAGTATTTTCGAAACTGTTTTGGTTGAAAGTGTTCATAATGGTGTGCATTGGTGTGTATAGGTTCATTTCAACATGCCGCGAATTTCTTCGATTTGAGTTTTGAACCCATCATCCGCATCCATATCCCCTCTTATTTTCTCGCAGGCGTGGATAACTGTGGTGTGGTCACGGCCACCAAACACACTCCCGATTGCCGGATACGACATATGAAAGTCTTCGCGCAAAATGTACATGATAATTTGGCGCGGCTTCACCACCTCACGCCGCCTCGTTTTGGCGTACATATTGGACTCCTCAATCGAGTAGAACTCCGATATCTTCTGTATCACATGCTTCACGGATACGCTCTTCTTGGGTCGGGCGGTCGTCTTGATGAGATCCCGCACCTGATCATCTGAAAGAACGCCACGGAGCTGCTGCTGGCAGAGGATGGTGTTCAACATCCCCTCAATTTCGCGTATGTTGCCGGGGACCGCAAGAGAAAGTTGCTCTATGACCTCGTCCGAGAGGGAGAGTTTTAGTGACTCTGCCTTGGCTTTAATAATGGCCATACGACTCTCGTGGTCGGGTTCTTGGATGGCGACCGTCATGCCGGCAATGAAGCGCGACTTCAGGCGGTCGGTAATATCTTGAATAAGGTTCGGATGCCGGTCGGATGAGCAGATGATTTGCCTGTTGGCATCGTGGAGTGTGTTAAAGAGGTGAAAAAACTCTTCCTGCAGAGTCCCTTTCTTGGAAAAGAATTGCATATCATCGACAATGAGCACGTCGTAGGAGCGATACTTCTCTTTGAATTGCGGGATGGTGCGATTGTTGATGGCGGTCATGAATTCAAACCCGAACCGCTCCGCGGTAAGGTAAAAGACTTTTTTTACGGAAGCATTTTTCTTAATCTGTGCGCCCGTTGCCTGGATGAGGTGCGTCTTCCCCCGCCCGGTCTCGCCGTAGACGAAAAGGGGGTTGTAGGCAATCCCCGGATTTTGAGCAACTGCCAAAGAGGCCGTATACGCAAGCTCGTTAAATGGCCCCACCACAAAAGAGTCGAAAGTATAACGTGGGTTAAGGTTATCAGACCTATTTACCAGGTAGTCTGTCAAGGGTAACTCTTCAGAACGTGGCTCAACAAGAACCTTTTCTGGCATTTTCCTTGGGTTTTCCCTCGATACAGCAAACTCAACTGCCCGAATAGTGTCAACGAATCCACGAACCGTCTTAAGGATTAATTTGCCAAATTTCTCGTTGAGCCAGTCTTTGGTGAGTTGGTTGGGAACACCGACAGTGAGGACGCCGTCGTCAATTTTGACAATGTGCGTTTCTGCAAACCACATCTTGAAACTCGCAGGAGATATGGAGAGTTCTATATTCGTGAGTACGTTCTCCCACAACTGCTTAGTGTCAAGTTCCATAGAAAGACGTGTGACCATTATTACCTATGTGGGGAATTCGGCAAGATTGCGGAAAACGTGTGCATGTGGTACTAATCTGTGTACAATGTGTGCATAACATACTAATATGCCAAAACGAACATACCAACCAAAAAAGCGAAAACGCGCAAAAACTCATGGCTTTAGGTCACGAACAAAGAGCGCGAGCGGACGCAGGGTGCTTATGCGCCGCAGGCGCAAAGGGCGCGCCCGCCTTGCCGTCTAGCCCTTACTGATGTTGCCTCGCAAAAATCGGCTCAACCACGCGGTATTTACTGCGCGACCCAGTAGGAGGGCGCGTTTTAAGTACGGAACGATAGCTTTTTTTGACGGGTCTGGAGCGGCCGCCGTCGTGGTGTCGAAGCGTGTTGCAAAAAGGGCACCCGACAGGAACCGCATCAAACGGCGGATGTACCACGCGATTAGGAGTGTTGGTGCCTACTCAAAGAAGCAATTTGTTGTGTACCCAAGCGTCGAGGCGGGCCGCGCGGAATTTCGTGACATTGTTTCGTCTCTGGAACAAGCACTCGTAACGCGCTAGAATGGCGCGATGATTGCGTGGTTTTTTCATACAGCGATTTACTACCCGATATACAACGCGCTTGCGGCGGCGCTCTCCTTGGTACCAAACGGCGACATTGGCCTCGCCATTATACTGATCACCATTCTCATCAAGCTCATCCTCTTCCCGCTTGCGGTTAAGGCGTCGCATACCCAGCATGCGATGCGCGGGCTAGAGCCGAGCCTCAAAGAGGTTAAGGAGAAACACAAGGACGACACGCAAGAATTGGCAAAGGCCACGCTCGCGCTCTATAAAGAAAATGGTGTTAATCCATTTGCGAGCGTACTCCTCTTACTCATCCAACTCCCCATCATCCTCGGGCTGTACTGGGTCATTCTTGCTGAAGGCAAGGGCGGAGCGTTTGACCCGGCACTTCTGTACTCATTCATTCCGGTTCCCGCGGCAACGTCGTTTACCTTTCTCGGACTTATTCCTGTTGCACAAGGCTCTATTATCCTTGCGCTTATTGTCGCGGTGACGCAGTACATCCAGGCAAAACTTCTGATGCCTGTTGCTCCCGTACCGACCGGCAAGGGGTTCCAGGACGATTTGGCGTCGTCGATGCACCTCCAGATGCGTTACGTCTTTCCCATCGTGCTGGGGGTTATTTCCTACGTTGCATCGGCTGCCATTGCCCTGTACTTTATTACTTCCAATATCTTTGGCATTATGCAGGAACTAGTGGCGCTTAGGCGCCACCGAAGCGACAATGGACACTAACCTCGTTATACTGACCATAAAGACCTGTCTTGAGAAGCTCGGCATCCACTTTGACGACGTTGCCGTGTCGGAGTCTGCGGGGAACACCGTGTTTACCGTCCGAACGAGCGAGTCCGGGGTACTCATCGGCACGCGTGGAGAAGCACTTTCCGCCCTCAACCACGTGGTAAAAAAAATGCTCGAGAAACAACTCCCGCACGACGCGCATTTTATTGTTGATGTGAACGGGTACCACGTACGGCACATAAAGTCTCTCGAAGACCAGGCCCGCCTTGTTGCAGAGCGCGCACGGACGTTCCGCTACGACATAGAACTCTCACCAATGAGCGCGTACGAGCGCATGATCGTCCACTCAACGCTCAAGGGTATTCCTGATGTGGAAACTATTTCCCATGGTGAGGGCAAGTTACGTCACATTGTCGTTCGGTACAAAGACCCTGCCGCACCAAAAAGTGCGGATGCGTCTACTGGACTGGGCTAAGTGTTGCGGACCAGAGTGTCTGGTCGTTTCGATTAATGAACAGTGCGTAGGCCCCGTTCTCTGATGTAATAACATTTGATATATCGAACGGTCCCTGACCACCCGCATCAAGCGCCATTGCCTCGGTCAAGACGCCGGTTGCCGTATTTACGAACCACAGGTCGTCTGATGTATGCACACGACCCAAGAGCCAGTCGTCGGGGTAGCGGGCCTGCGGGAGTGTGGTTGGGAATGCACACAGCAGGATACTATCCTGCCTAGGAATCCAGGCGCATTTCTCTGCAAGCGTGGCCCGCGGGAGGAGATTAAGTGACTTATCTTTAGTGTTGAATACTGACAGCGATACTGCATTTTGCGTACCACCAGAAATAAGAAAGACTGCTGCAGACGGGCTTGGAAGCGCAACAAGCCCCGGGACGCCGCCAAGTATGCGCGTCATACCACTGCTCGAGATATCGTACAGTGAGCCCGGTGCGGCCCATGACGGAGCCGATGCCACAAAGTACTTGTTCCCCGCCGCGAGCGGTACCCAAGTCGTGAGCGGTGATACGAGGAGGGTTTTCGGCTTCGTCCCGTCGGATCGTACTGTTTCCACGGTAGCGCCGCTCGCGGACTCCAGGACTCCAAGCACCGTCTCTCCGGCGCCGAGTGCGATTCGGCGATATTTGTTGATGAATGTTCCCTCAAGCTGTTGGTCAGGAGTTGATGATGCGAAGAAGGCCACAAAATTTTCCGGCTCGTCATTATCATCGGCAAAACGAAGGAGTGTCGTCGAGGCATTAATCCACGTTGCATCGTGGACACCCGGCACCGTCGTATTGGTAAGGCGGGTCAGGGTTAGTGAATCAACGGGAGTTTCATAGATGTGGCCGGTATTCCGCTCCACGTATCGAATTGCAAGTGTCCCGCCAAGACCCGTTGCAAACTCTGCGCCGGCGACCTCCTGGTCACTTACCTTGCGAAGTGTCGGTGCCGGTCCGGATGCCCCCGGAACCTCGCCCGGATTTTGTGTCGAGCCCCCACTGCTACTGCCGGAACCAAACGGAAATAGAGAACCGAACAATCCCTGTTGCCCCCCACTGCTACTTCCCCCGGTAGAGCCGGCAATACCCATATACGCCCATAGGCCAAGGATAATAAGCAGAAGGATTATGATAAACCCCACTGCGTAGCCGACCCCACGGGGTAGGTTTAATTGCATGTACCAGAGATGAAATTGATGCAGAGGTCAATCGCCTTTGAGCCACCGATGATGTAGAGAATCATAGTCACCATAAGAAGAATCGCAAGGCCATATAGGGCGTGGACAATGCGCAGGCGACCATTTTTCTTGGTCTCCATGGCTTCGGCAAAGATGTACTCAAATCCACCAATCGCGATGTAAATCGCCGCGAGCGCCGCGCCCGCTGAAAGTGCCAACTGAAAAATCGCGTTGAGGTAGAACCCGAGGTTATTACTGGTCGCTATCTCACCGTGTAGGCCGTTTGGGAGTGGCGCGATAGGTACAAAATCTCCCACTGCGGCAAAGACGGTGCTTGCGTACAGTAGGGTCAAAATTGTAAAAAGTAAGTATCGCATATCAAAATGTTAGCAGAAACGAGCCCGCCGCTCTGGTGAGGAACTTTGTTGGATTTTCATACGATACACCTATCGAGTGTGAGCCCGAGCCCGAGCCTGTTTTTTTGAACACGGCGAGGCGGGGGTTGCCGGTGTCGACGGTGACCGGTGCACCATCAAGAGACCACGTGAATGTAAGGTTATTGGCGTCTGCATAGAGTGGGTACGCGAGGAATGACACCTCATCAAGTGCAAACGGATACGACGAAACCACAGCTCGCCCGTCCTCGACGCCTCCCAGCGGTGTGACTTCATACACTACTGCCTGCGGAGCTACCGGTTGGATATACACCGTACTTTCGGCCGTGAGACTTCCGTCGCGCGCAGTCGCAGTAACCCCCAAACTAAATGCATCATCATAAAACGGCGGGGTGACGACAGCAGTGTTTTTCCCGAAACCTGAATTCTGTTGCAGGACGGAACCGTTCACTTTCCAGGTGAACAAAATATTTGTCGTGGACACGATGCCCCGTGCTGTCGTGAGTGCGGTAACCGCAGTCGCGCGCAGTTGCCCCTGGCTGGTCATTAGTGGCTTACCGACATAAAACGGGGGCGTCGCACCGAGCCCCTCCCACTCAATCGTTACTTCCGATGGGCGCAAAGTAATGCTCCCGGTGCCAACCACCACCGCACCGTTAGTAACGGCTACGTCAATCTGTGTAGAGTGCCCCGCAGGGGGGGCATCAAGGCTGTACGTCTTTGCATCAACGCCCTCTGCAACGCGGGTCCCGTCCTGCTCCCAGGTGTACACGTTGCCGGGTTGTGAGTCCAGCAGTGTTGCGGTCAGTGTTACCCGGTCTCCCGGACGGGGATTCTCCGGGGCGGCAGTAACCACAACACCGTTAAAACTAGCAGCGGATACCGCGAGCGGGAGTAAGAATAGTGCGAATAGTATTAGTTTCTTCATGCGGGCTTAACTTGCTTGAGTTTTTCTTCCTCTTTCTTATTATACTCCTCATCCTCCGCCTGGACTTTTTTGATAAACAGGTACACTTGTGCCGTTACCGCAAATAGCATGACAAAGTCCACCAAAACATCGATGTATGGAAGCGGGGACAAAACTAAGTCGATAAGCAAAAGTCCTACAAGCCATTTTACCCTCGTTAGCATTCTGTCGACAGTCGCGCTCACTGAAAAGAACCAAAGACTAAGCACAATGAACAGGATGACTGAAAGGACAAAATCTGCGGCGGAGCCGGCAATACTGATAACGGAGAATACGATTGTCGTTGCTCCAATCGCGCCAACCATTCCAAATAAAAGACTCAAGAGCTCACAAAACGCCGTAAAGGAGACCATCCCCCATCCGATTATTGGATTGATGCGCTCGCGCCTCGCCATGTTAGGTGTTGGTGAGCTTGGCTTTAGCGATGGCGAGAAGTTGTGACGGGTCAGAGGTGATGATTTGGTCCTCGGTGTATGAGGCTATAATTTTAATTGCAACATGCTTGAGTCCGGCAAAGAATATCCCCTCTCCCACATCGGACTCCAGGAGGAGGTATTTTTCCTCGTCGGTGAGGTTAAATGTTTTCTGCACCGCATCAATTGCTGTTGGTGATTGCTTGAGCAGTATCTGGATTGAGGAGTTGGTGAGCATGGGCAGCCCGTACGGGGACTTGAGGAAGTCTTCAACATCTTGGGTAATGGTTGCGAGGCCGAGGTAGTATTTGCGGCCGCGCTTTGCCATCGAATAGAGGAATGACGCGGTATCTTCATACTTCATCATCCACCACGCCTCATCAACGACGAGGAGTCGCTTTTTTAGTTCTTTCCTGACCGCATTCCAGATGTAGTGCGTGACGATATACATGGCGACGGGCTTCAACTCATCCTCCATGTCACGGACCGAGAAGGCAACAAACTTTTTATTAATGTCGACGTTTGATGGGCGGTTGATAAATCCGGCCCACGTGCCTTTGGTGTACTTGGAGAGGCGTTGAACCAAGGACTCTGAACCCTCCATACCCGCAAGCACCAACTCGAAGTCCGACAGAAGTGGCGGCTCCATGTTGGAAAAGTCGTTCGCACCGGTGATGTCTTTGAGCGCATACGTCTCGGTAATGGCGCGGTCAATAATTGCATCCTCCTCTGGCGTGAGGCCGCCAAGCATAATGCGGAAAAGTCCGACGAGATTCACGATGTTGGAGCGTAGCACATCCGTTGGTGACTCATCCTCGCGAGGAATCGGCAAGTCAAAGGGATTAATATGATGTTCTGACGAGAGCGAGATAGAGAAGAATCGCCCACCCACGGCGTTCGCCAGATACTCGTACTCGTTTTCAGGGTCGATGACCAACACCTCGGTGTCGAACATGAGCGAGCGAAGGATTTCGAGCTTCGTGGCGTAGGATTTACCCGAACCGGACTTTGCAAACGTGACGGAGTTGTAGTTTTCGAGGCTAAAACGGTCAAAGAGGACGAGTGACGAGTTGTGCCTGTTGATGCCATACAGAATGCCCTTATCCGACGTAAGGTCGAAGGACATAAACGGGAACAGCGATGAGAGCGGTGAAGAATTTAACTTTGACGACACCTCGAGGATATCTTTTCCCGTTGGTATCACGCTCTTGAAGCCCTGCTCCTGCTGGAATAGTGCCGGCTTCACGTACACCAGTTTTGCATCGAGGATGGAGCGTATTTCCGACTCTGTTTTATCCAACTCCTCCTGGTCGGTCCCATAGACGGAGAGGTAGAGGCCAACCTCAAACACTCGTTCCTGCGCCTGTTGAAGCTTGTCGCGTAACTCTTCGATGTCCCTGTAGGCTGTGTCGAGGACGGGGTCGCGGACGAGCCCCTTCTCCTCGCGGGTCATGATTTGTGACTGGATTTCGGCGACTTTCTTTTGAAACTTCCGCAATACTGTCGCGGTGTCGATGGGGTGCACAAAAATAGAGACGTCGAACATCTTGTCGAGATTGATGATGGGCGCAAACCATGAGTCGTTTAAGAAGCGAGGGTACGAAATAACATAAAAGGTCCTGACCAACTTGTCACCCAAGTTCATCTCGCGCGGAGTGATTTTGAGCGCTGACGGCGCTATGATGTCGGCAAAGTCGAGTTTTGCCGCTTCGTAAATATCTTTGGGCAAGAAGGGTGCGAGTTCCACCTCTTTCTTCTTTCCGCCGGTCAAAAAATCTAAGAGTGCCATAGTGTTTACGTATTTTGCTGGGCACCGACGGCGATAGGCTTCTCAAGTTCACCGGGGTTAAATTCTTTATAGAGAAGTTCGATAATTTCCTCGGTGCCGAGCGCCGCCGTGCGTATACCACAGCGAATCATCCCCTGCTGGACGACAGACATGCGCTGTTCAAGTTGGGTGCGGTGTTCCTCAAACCCGACGTCCTTGGTGCGTGCAGAGAGGGATGCCTTGCCAAACACCTTCTCTTGAATGGTTTTGTTTAAGTCTACGATTGGCGGAATATACGGAACAATAATAAAAAAGTGTTTACTCATAATGTTGGCCCGCTCGGTAAACGTTTTGACGAAGTCTATGTACTCGCGGACCTGGATGCGCATCAAGTCTTCGGTTTGCGCCTTATACCGCTCCTCCAGCAGAACCACGTAGGGTCGGATATCGAGTTTTCGTGACTGCACAAAGAACTGGACCGAGAAGTCGAGGGAGTTAAGAAAACTTTGGAACTGGCCGAGGATGGCAGTCTGCTCATCGGCACCCTTCAAGGCAAAGTTCAATGATGACGCAAGCAGCGCACCGCAAATAGTGCCGTCCTTGAGCACCATAACACCGCCGCGCACCTCCTTAATGGGTACGAAGTCTTGCGCGGCTTTGCTTTTTTGTTGTGGATTCCCGGGGCCTGCCATTGTAGTGTAACTATAGCGCACCAATACTTCACTTCTGTTGGTCTTTATCGGTGTACATTGACTCTTTTATGTCCAATGACCACGCAAGGTCTTTGATTTTTGAACTGGTTGCGTTTGCAACAAACCGTGACGGGTCTTCCGCCTGCGTGAGTGCTTGCTTTGCCGCCTCTTCAGGAGTTTTGTGCGCTTTACTCCAGATGTAGAGTTTGTCGCGGATGTAGTACTGAAATGCGTGTTCGAGAATGGTAATGAGCGGCCGCTCGTTGATTTTATAAAACGCGAGTCCCGCACCCAACCCTGCAATCGGTGCGCCAAGCGGTATTGCGGCCCACCACGGGAGGAGGAGCCACATTGCACCCAAGAAGCCGACTCCGCCCGCAAGGTAGATGAACTGGCTAATGGTCAAGGGACCAAATATCCTATCCTCGACCTCAATAAATTGAGGCACTTGAAAGCGCATAGGGTAAGTATAACGTGGCCTTGTGGAGTGATTTTACTAACCTTACGCTGGTGGTTCACGGTACGGGTCCGTGCCGTGGTAGCGAGGGGGTGCGACAGGTGTAGGGTTTGGTGCTGGCACTTCTTGAACACTTGGCGGCGGTGCTACTGCTGTAGACATTTTTTGTTGGAGTATCGATGCAGGTGCTTGCGTTTGCGGTGTGGTCCTAGCCGGGGCTATCACAGGTGGCGGAGTAGTTTTGAGTTTTGCTTCGGCGTCAGCCAGTTTCGCTTCGGCCTCAATCATCGTGTCTACACGGTGGTTCAATTCGGCTTCCTCCCTCGCTTTAGTCGCTACTTCGTCCGCGTGCTTTTTTACGAGTGCACGGAGCGGCACAAACACCGTATCGTTCACATCCTTCACCACCTTGTCACGTGTTGCGTCGTCGAGGCTCGCAAGACCCTCCTTAAGGAGTGCAGGAAGTTCGGTAAACTGTTTTAACTCAAGTATGACTGCGTCAAGCGCTATAGCGAGGTTGCCCGCATGGTCAACGTGGAGATTGTATTTGGTACGAATAGCGTCGAATGCCTTCGCCAACTCGTCGGAGTCTATCCATGTCTGGATATGTTCCGGGGCCCTCTGGTACGCCTTCTGAATCTCTTCTTGAGTAATCATACGTTTATAATTCTATATCGCTAATAGTGCCTTCGTCAGCAGGTTTAGGCCCACCCCCGGTGTCGGTTGGTGGTGTGCCCGGTGGGGTTGCCCCACCCCCTTGGTTTCGGGGAGGGAGCCTCCCACTCAAGCCAATTCCGCGCTGGGGCTGTCCGTTTGGTTGCCCCCCACCGCGCGGTTGTTGGTCACCGGTGGATGGACTACCACCTCGAGGAGGCTCCGGAGTAGTACCCCCAGGCGGTCCGGGTGGAGCCCCGATGAATCGCGAGCTCGCCGCACCTACCTCAGCGGAGTTAGGGACAACGATAGTTGGCGACGCAACAGAGGCGTGCGCAACCCCGCTCGGGTTACTTGACGAGGTGATATCGGTTCTCTTGCCGCCAAGTTTCTCGTGCCTCTGCAGGAACTCCTCGCGCTGAACATCAGTCCCTTTGAAGTTTTGGTACCAGAGTCGACGCTGATGGATGGACATCTTAGACAATACCCGCTCATCGATGACCACCTCAAAGCTACGACCCTTGATGTCGTCGTCCGAGCTCCTCTTGAGTACTGCCTCTCTCGCATCGTTGTCGCTTCCGAGGAGAATTTTATTATTGATTTCATTGCGTGTATCGCGTGCCGCATCTGCCTCGGTCTTTTTGAAGATGGTGCGGTCGGCAGTAACCTCATCAAAGTTTTTGCCGCTTAGCGCCGCGAGCATCTTTTGGTCCACCTTCTTGTCCTCATTCTCGACAAAGAAGAGTTTGCGCTCTTCTGCGGTCATGTCCTCCATCAGCTCGGTGAGCCGCAATGAGCTGGTGTCCTTGTTGAGCGCTTCGCCCCATCGTGCCTGTCGGAGCGCCGTCCTTTGGGTGTTGGTCCAATCTTCACGTTCAAACACTGCTTTTGCTTGCGCAGGGGACATAAACGGGAGCATGAGTTCAGTTTCGGACCCAGAAAGCTTGGCGATGTCTTCGAGTTTAATGGCTTGCACAGAGCGTTCCATGCGCTTTACTTCCGCAGGGGTTGGCTCAGGGTTATTCTTGGGGTCCTCGCGGTGTTTTTTGGCTTTTACAAACAGATCATGTACCGCTGGTGACGTCCAATACTCGTACACACCCTCGGCCCACGCGACGATTCCCTTCCCAATATCTATAGGAGTTTGCCGGGGATGTCGAAGAAACTGGGCTGCCATCGCGCCGGTACCAGGCAAGGATTTTGTGTACTCATCGCTCTCTTTCGCGAGTTCTGCTCGAGTTTTTGTTGCTCCAAACGGCTTTGCGTTCGGGTCGCCGCGAAGCGCTTGCCCAAAACTACTTAATGCATGCTGTAAGGCCAATCCACCCGGGACCGGGAGTCGGTACTTGGCAATCTGGCCAACTGTCAAGTCGTACGCGGTACTCGGTAGCCTAAGCGCCCGTGCGGCTGTCCCTTGGTATAGGTTGCCGTAGATACCTCCAAGGCTCTTATCAAGCCCCGCATAAATTTGTCCAAAATATTCCTCACCGGACTTGCTCATGGTGCGAGCAATGGTAAGTGCCGCGTACATAAAGCCAATACTAATCATAAATGTAATAACCAGCGGTATGGTATTGATTGCGTCTTGGTGTGAGCCGAGGACGAGGTTCGCGTATTTGATGCCATTTGTTGCATCTCCCACTAGGAGATGCTTCAAGTCTCGGATTATCGTCAAAGAGATTGCGACAAGAAGAAAGTACATCGGAGCAAACATGGCCTGACCAAACAGCGCCGTCCACCACCGCTTGGCGTATTGGTCAAGGAAGGGGATGTTCGAGCCTGCAACACCGATGGGGGACGTGACCAGCAGGATAATAAGTACGACAAACCTGCCTAGAAGCAATATTGCCGCAGAGAAAA
>OBEQ010096060.1_pt1 | contig 16259 bp, 13 predicted proteins | sample 1670901 | NCBI WGS metagenome assembly OBEQ01 (sample SAMEA104232315, study PRJEB22302) | groundwater metagenome | biome: forest; feature: aquifer; material: groundwater | place: USA | collected 2011-08-07 | depth 5.4 m
GTCTTGCAGCAGCACCCGCCCCGGCATGAACGGCACCTCTTTGGACGGCGGCTTGGTGGGGTTCCACGCCGAGACGTTGGCAACGTCGTCCTCGGTCACCAGATAGCCGTCTACCTTGCGCAGCACGTTCTCCAGCAGGATACGGATGGTGATGGGGAGCTTTTCCAGCCTCACCATCCCCGCCTGTTCCAGCGCGGGCAGCCGGTAGTAGGTGACCGGTCCCCCCGCGGTTTGGAGCGTGGCGCGCGCGGCATTGTGCATGTCTCGACTGGTCATATTCGGTCCTCGGACTCCTCGATCGACGGCTGGGTACGGGAGAAGCCGCGCGCAGGCGCGGGCGGGCCACCGCCCTTGGGGAAGGGGTTCCTCAGCGGCGATTCCTAGCTTACTGTTGGCCCCTGAGGGTGTCAAACAGCGCCAGAGGAGGCAGGCTAACGGGTGGAGGTGCGGGCGTGCAGAGGGCGGCCGCCCTTTGCCAGGGGGTGCGGGGGATGTTCCCCCGCTACTTACCCGCCGTTCATCACCAGCTTTCGGATGGTGTCGGACGCCGGAGCGTGTTCGACCCGTTGGTCGGGCACGTTGGGGGTGTCGGACCACACCCGCATCACCACGGCCTGTTGATCCGAGGATTTCTTGAACCAGTACTTGGTGCCGCGTGGGATGAGGAGCGTCCCGCCGGGTCCCAGCGTGGCGATCTCGGCATCGCCTTCGCCGTAAAAGGAGGCCTCGCCCTCCAGCACGATCCAGAAGGCGTCGGAACTGGTGTGCGAGTGGAGGTTATTCTCGCCGCCCTCGTCCAGGTAGTGCACCATCGCTCCGATGAGATCGGTGCGAGCCAGCACGTCGATCTCCTTGGCCATTTTCAGGCCGCGAGAGTGGACGTTGAACACCTTTGGGGCATGGTGGCGTTCCTGCTTAATCCGCACCTGGGTGGTGGTCAATTCGTTCGCCATAGCATCCTCCTTCTATCGTTCCTACTGTGGGCGAAGCCGGCGCTCGCCTGCCCGCTGCGCCAGTAGGCGATCCCGCGCGAGACGATCACGGACGTGATCTCCGCTCGGATCGCGTGGACCGTGACCGATGCAAGGCGTCCATGCACCATGGGGTACCGCATCTTATCCCTGCACGTGAAGCGACACGTCGAACGCGGGGGCCGAGTGGGTGAGGCGGCCGATGGAGATGCGGTCCACACCGGTCTTCGCGATGGCGCGGACGTTGGCGAGGGTGACGCCGCCGGAGGCCTCAAGTAAGGGCAATGCGGAATGCGGAATGCGGAATGCGGAATAACGTAAAAAAGCGGCTTTCTTGATGTCCTTCAAGGACCAGTTGTCCAAGAGGATCGCGTCAGGCTTGGCTTGAAGCGCAGCCGAGAGTTCACGCAGGTTGGTGACCTCAACTTCAACGAACTTCTTCGGTCGTAATCGTTTCGCCTTTGCGACCGCTTCTTGAATTGGCATTCCGAATTCCGAATTCCGAATTCCGAATTCTCCGTGCCTCATCGCTCGAAGGTGGTTCGTCTTGATGAGCACCGCCTCGGCCAAATCGGCGCGATGACTGACTCCTCCGCCCACCTGCACGGCGTACTTTTCCAATGCTCGAAGCCCAGGGAGTGTCTTGCGAGTATCCAAAATGTCGACGTCAGTCAATGGCTGCACCCGGTCGACGAAGGCCCGTGTCAGCGTCGCAACGCCTGACAGATGGCCAAGGAGATTGAGCGCTGTCCGCTCCGCGGCGAAGATGGAGCGCGCCCGGCCCTCGACGGTCAGAATGGTCGCACCCCGCACGAGCCGCGCACCATCCCTGCGCTTCGGCGCGCAGCGCAGCGCGGGGTCGAGTGTCGTGAACACCAGCGCGGCGAGCTTGACGCCGGCCAGGACGCCGGGTGCCTTGGCGACGACGCGGGCCTTGATGCGGGTGTTCGCGGGGAGGACGGCGCGCGAGGTGATGTCCCGGCCGGCCGCGTCCTCGCGGAGCGCGGCTCGGATGAGGGGCAAGGTTGACGCGCGTGTCAGGTGAGGCATCGTTGGCTGGCGTTCACGAAATCACCAAACCCCAAATTCCAATTTCCAAATAATGACCAATACCCAATCACCAATGACCAAACCGCTGGCGCCGACTGTTTGGTGATTGGAATTTGGTAATTGGTGATTCCGCTCACATTGATTGGAGCAATGCCAGGTGGTCGGAAAACTTCTTGAGCGTTTCCTGCACCTGGGCACGGCGCGTCCTGGTCTGCTCGACGACATCCGCCGGCGCCTTGGTCGTGAACTGGGGGTCCTTGAGGCGGCCTTCGATACCGGCGAGCTGCTTGGTCAGCTCTTCGACCCGCTGCTGGAGCCGCGCACACTCCTTGCCCGCGTCGATGAGGCCGGCGAGCGGGATGACGACCTCCACCCCGTCCACGATGGTGGCTGCCGCATTTTTGGGCCGGTGGGGTGCCGTTGTTATGGTGACTTGATTGAGCTGTGCCAGTGATTGAATGAGCAGTTTCTGTCCATGAAGAAACCTTCTGGCGGTATCAGAATCTACGATGAGGTGAGCGTCTGGGCGGCTCTGGATCGGTATATTGAGTTCTGCTCGAAGCGTCCTGACTGCCGCAGCAACTCCAATGACTTGCCCGAACGCGCGCTCAGTACGCTCATCCATGATCTTCGCTCCCGCTTGGGGCCAAGGAGCAATCATGATCGATTTTGTCATTGAGGGATCAGATTTTCTAAGATGTTGCCAGAGTTCTTCAGTGATGAAAGGCATGATGGGGTGCAGGAGCCGTAGGCTGTTGTTCAAGACCTCCAACAGGACTTTCAATGTCTGGTTCCTATCCCCTTGGGCAAGGAGGACTTTGGCCACCTCTATGTACCAGTTACAGAAGTCGTGCCAGACAAAATCGTATGTCCGATTGGCGGCCTCGTTGAATTGAAACCGTTCCAACGCCTCGGTGACATCCTTAACGGTGCGTTGCAGCCTCGAGAGGATCCAGATGCTGGCTGCCGGCGCTTGGCTGGACAGCTCCTGGCTTACCCTAGATTGAGTCGCTGTATCCGGTTCGACGTTTGAAAGAACAAACCGTGTCGCGTTCCACAGCTTGTTGGCAAAGTTCCGGCCTGCCGCGAACCGCTCCTCGGAGAGGAACACGTCCTGCCCGATGGCGGTGGCGGTCACGAGCGTGTAGCGCAGGGCGTCGGTGCCGTACTGCTTGATGATGTCGAGCGGGTCGATGATGTTGCCCAGCGACTTCGACATCTTCTTGCCGGTGATGTCGCGTACCGTGCCGTGGATGTAGACGTCGGTGAACGGCGGCCGCTTCATGCAGAAGTAGCCCGCCATGATCATGCGGGCGACCCAGAAGAAGATGATCTCCTGGGCGGTCACCAGCGTGTTGGTCGGGTAGAAGCAGGCCAGGTCCTTCGTCTTCTTCGGCCAGCCGAGCGTGGAGAACGGCCACAGCCAGGAGGAGAACCAGGTGTCCAGCACGTCCTCGTCCTGCCGCAGGTCGGTGGAACGGCAGGACGGGCAGAGCGCGGGCTTGGTCGCCGAGACGATGACCCCGGTATGCTGCGTGTCCGGGTAGCGGGTCTTGGCCATGCCGCTGCGGACCGCGGTCTGAAGAGCGCAGTGGTCGCAGTACCAGACCGGGATCCGGTGTCCCCACCAGATCTGCCGGCTGATGCACCAGTCCTGGATGTTCTCCATCCAGTTCAGGTACACCTTGGTCCAGCGGGAGGGGTGGAAGGTGATGGTGCCGTCCTTGACCGCCTTGATGGCGGGCCGGGCCAGCGGCCCCATCTTCACGAACCACTGCGGGGACAGGCGCGGCTCCACGACTGTGTTGCACCGGTAGCAGTGGCCGACGTTGTGGAGGTGCTCGTCGATCGCACCGAGGAACCCACCCTGCTCCAGGTCCACGATGAGCTTGCTGCGGCAGTCGTACCGGTCCAGCCCCTTGTACGCTTCAGGCACGTTCGTCATGTGGGCGTCGTCCGTCATGACGTCGATGGATTCCAGCTTGTGCTTGCGGCCGAGCTGGAAGTCCGCCGGGTCGTGGGCCGGGGTCACCTTGACCACCCCGGTGCCGAAGTCGCGGTCCACCGCCTCGTCCGCGATGATGGGCAGGCGGCGGTTGACGATAGGCAGGATGGCGTGCGAGCCGATGAGCGCGTTGTACCGCTTGTCCTTCGGGGGGACAGCGATCGCGGTATCACCCAGCATGGTCTCGGGCCGGGTCGTCGCACCCTCGATAAATACGGCTCGAGGCTCGAGGCTCGAGGCTCGAGGGGACTTGCCTCCAGCCTCCAGCCTAAAGCCTTCAGCTAGTGGATAGCGGATGTGATACAGCTTCCCCTGTGTCTCTTGGCGAGGCGCTTCCTCGTCGGCGAGTGCCGTCTGGCAGCGTGGGCACCAGTTGATCATGTAGCTGCCGCGGTAGATCAATCCCTTCTGGTAGAGCTCCAGGAACACGGTGGTGACCGCCTCGGAGAGCCCCTCGTCCATCGTGAACCGGGTCCGCCGCCAGTCGCAGGAGCTACCCAGGCGCCTCAGCTGGTAGAGGATGGTGTTGCCGTACTGCTCCTTCCACTGCCAGACGCGCTGGGTGAAGGCGTCACGCCCCAAGTCCTGCCGACGCTTCCCTTCCTTGGCCAGCGCTTTCTCGACGACGTTCTGCGTGGCGATGCCGGCGTGGTCGGTGCCGGGGACCCACAAGGCGTTGTCGCCCCGCATCCGGTGCCACCGGATGAGGATGTCCTGGATGGTGTTGTTGAGCGCGTGGCCCATGTGGAGGATGCCGGTCACGTTGGGCGGCGGGATGACGATGGTGTAGGGTGTGCGCTTCGAGTCGGGGTCAGCGTGGAAGAGCCCCTGCTCGTTCCACCACGCGTAGCGGGACTCTTCGACGTCCTGGGGGTTGTATTGGGGAGGAAGTTCAGCCATGCTAACGGTCAGGAGGCAGTAAGCAGCAGACAGGAGGCAGGAAGCCGCTCATCGCGCCTACCGTTTCTTTGTGGTTGCTGCCTTCTGCTTTCTGCCGACTGCCTTCTGGGCAAGGTCTTTCATCAGCTTGTACTCAAGCGAGTCCGCCAGCGCCTGCCAGCTCGCCTCGATGATGTTCTCCGAGACGCCGATGGTGCCCCACGAGTCGTGCGTGTCCTGCGACTGGATGAGCACGCGCACTTTGGCCGCGGTGCCGGCTTTCTCATCGAGGACCCGCACCTTGAAGTCGGTCAAGTGCATCTGGGCGATCGTCGGGTAGAATCGGCGCAGCGCCTTGCGGATGGCGTTGTCGAGCGCGTTGACCGGGCCGTCGCCTTCGGCGGCCGTCTGCTCCGGCACACCGCCCACGTGGAGCGTGATGGTCGCCTCGGAGCTGAGCCGGTGGCGGGACTTCTCCATGACGATCCGGAAGCCCTCCAGGGTGAAGAAGGGCGTGAACTGCTTCAGCTCCCGCTTGAGCAGGAGCTCGAGCGAGCCTTCGGCCGCCTCGAAGTGGTAGCCCTGGTGCTCGAGCCGTTGGAGGAGCTTGAGCAGCCGCTTGGCCTGGGGCGTGTCCTTGGCCAGGTCGAGCGCGAGTCCGCGCGCCTTGAAGACGAGCGAGGAGCGGCCGGAAAGCTCCGAGACGAGGATCTTGCGCTCATTGCCCACCAAGGCCGGGTCGAGGTGCTCGTAGGTCCGCGGGTTCTTCATTACCGCGTTGACGTGGACGCCGCCCTTGTGCGCGAAGGCCGCCTCGCCGACGAACGGCTGGTTGGCCCGCTGGGCCATGTTGCTCACCTCGGCCACGAAGCGGGAGGTTTCGGTCAGCTCCTTCAGCCGGCCCTCGGGCAGGCAGTCGACGTCCATCTTCAGCGTGAGGACGGCGATGAGCGAGACGAGGTTGGCGTTGCCGCATCGCTCGCCGTAGCCGTTGATGGTGCCCTGGACCTGGGTGCAGCCCGCCTCCAGCGCGGCGATGGAGTTGGCGAGGGCGAGGTCGCTGTCGTTGTGAGCATGGATGCCCATCGGCACGCGGACACCGGCTTTCGCCGATTCGATGATCCGGGCGATCTCACCTGGCAGGCTGCCGCCGTTGGTGTCACAGAAGACGACGGCGTCCGCGCCGCCGCTCAGCGCCGCCTCGAGCGTCTTCAGCGCGTAGGCGCGGTTGTCTTTGTAGCCGTCGAAAAAGTGCTCGGCGTCGTAGACGACGGTGCGGCCATGGCGCTTGAGGAACGCGACGGAGTCTTCGATGAGCCTCAGGTTCTCCTCGAGGCTGACGCGCAGGACGTCGCGGGCGTGGAGGTCCCAGCTCTTGCCGAAGATGGTGACGATGGGGGTCTCGGCCGCGAGCAACGCCTTCAGGTTGGGGTCGCCGGCGGCGCTGGACGCGCGCCGGGTGCTGCCGAAGGCGGCGAGCTTGGCCGTCTTCAGGCGGAGCCGCTTCACGTTCCGGAAATACTGGGCGTCCTTCGGATTGGAGCCCGGCCAGCCGCCCTCGATGACGGGCACGCCGAGGGCGTCCAGCTTCTCGGTGATGCGCAGCTTGTCCTGCACCGAGTAGGAGATGCCCTCGGTCTGGGCGCCGTCCCGGAGTGTGGTGTCGTACAGTTCAAGGTGTCGTGGCAGCATCGGTGTGTTGAGTGACGAGTGGCGGGTGAGGAGTGCTCGTCACTGGTTAACGGCTGGCGGTCGCGAGCAGCTTCCGGCTCGGCACCGCAGAGCGGCTGAGCCCGAAGGCCCGGTGGACTGCCCGCACGGCCCGCTCCGCGTGAAGCTTGCGGATGACGCAGGAGATCTTGATCTCCGAGGTGGAGATCATTTCGATGTTGATGCGCTCGCGGGCCATCGCCTCGAACATCTTCGCGGCGATCCCGGAGTGGCTGCGCATCCCGATGCCGACGATGGAGAGCTTCGCCACCCCCTCGTCCGTCGTGACCTCCCCAGCTCCGATGCGGTGGGAGACGCTGCGCGTGACGCGCAGCGTCGCGGGCAGGTCGCTCTTGACGACGGTGAAGGAGAGATCGGTGGACCCCTCGCGGCTGACGTTCTGGACGATCATATCCACGTTGACGCCTTTCGCGGCCAGCTCGCGGAAGATCTCCGCCGCCATGCCCGGCCTGTCCGGCACGTCGCGGATCGTGACCTTCGCCTCGTCTTTCTGCAGCGTCACGCCGCTGACGACGATGTCTTCCATGGCCCTGACGGTCTTCTGGATCATGGTGCCCTCCCGTAGTGAGAAGCTGGACCGGACGTGGATGGGGATGTCGAACCGTTTCGCGACGAAGATGGACCGCGCCTGCATCACCTGGGCGCCGAGGGAGGCCATCTCGAGCATCTCGTCATAGCTGATGGCGGCGAGCTTCCTCGCCTCCGGCACGATGCGCGGATCGGCGGTGTAGATGCCCTCGACGTCGGTGAAGATCTCGCACACGTCCGCCTGCAGCGCCTTGGCGAGGGCCACCGCGGTCAGGTCCGAGCCGCCCCGCCCCAGCGTCGTGATGTCCTGGTTGGGATTGATCCCCTGGAAGCCGGCGACGATGACGATGCGCCGCTTGGCGAGCTCTCCGGCGAGGCGCTGGGCGTTGATGTCCACGATCCGCGCCTTCGTGTGCGTGCCGTCGGTCAGGATGCCGACTTGGGCACCGGTGAAGGACACCGCGTCCTCGCCCAGCTCGTGGATGGCCATGGCCAGGAGTGCGACCGAGACCTGCTCGCCGGTGGCCATGAGCATGTCCAGCTCCCGCTCGGCGGGATGCTGGCTCACCTGTGCGGCGAGGCTCAGCAGATCGTCCGTCGTATCGCCGAGCGCCGAGACGACCACGACGATATCGGCACCCGAGCGCTTTGTGTCAACGACCCGCTGGGCCACCCGCTTGATGCGCTCCGGGTTGGCGACCGAACTGCCCCCGTATTTTTGGACGATCAGTTTGTGTCGATGCATCCAGAGATCAATGTGGGATAAAGCAGATGGGTCGTTTATCTGCGTTATCTGCTTTTCGTCTTCGCATCTGATTTATCACTCTTTGGTGAGCCAGGCGAACACGCCCTCGCCGTTCGCGAACTGCAGCGGGCTCGCGTCGATCTGCTCGGCGGTGAGCGAGGATGCGACCTGCTGGGGCAGGCCGGTGCCGATGGCGACGAAAGGCACCAGGCCGCTTGCCCGGTCATCCACGGCTGCGAACAGCCGCCAGCGGCCGAGCAAGGGCAGCGTGTCGGTCAGCGGCTTGAGCAGGAGCTGGTCGATCCGCTCCATCGCGCAGAGCCGCTGGACTGGGTCCGAGCTTTCAATCGAGAGGTGCGCGTAGACGAAGTCGTGCCCCTCGAGGGCGTGAGCGACGGTCTTCATCAACTGCCGCAGGTTGGCCTCCTCCATGGATGAGGGGCCCGCCTTCCAGCCGAGGCTGCAGGCGCGCGCGAAACCCTCCAGGAGGAAGCTGCTGGAGACCACGGTACCCGAGAGGCCGGTGCGCTCCGAGAAACTGCGCTGCGCGCCGGCCGTCGCCGGTCCCCACAACCAGACCATGTTCGCGGGGTTTTCGCCCAGGTCCACGCGGACCCGGTTGATCGGATGGCTGTCCAGGATGGTCGCGGCCTGGTCGGTGAGTGCGGCCAGCGCCTTGCCGGTCTCCCCCTTCGGTAGCCGCCGCTTCCACGGCTGTCCGAGCAGCATCTCCGGCGGCTCGAGTGTTGTCTCGCCGGCGGAGCCGAGGGCGGCGTCCCGGGTGATCAGCACGTGGTGCCGGCCCTGCCCGGTTTCCCACCGGCGCGTGTCCGAGCCGAGTGCCTCGTCCAGCGCCTGGATCAGGATGTCGCTTTCTTTGGGGCTGATGCGGCCGGCGGTGTCATCGACGATCCGCCCGTCGTGCTGCGTGACCAACTCGCAGCACCATGCGGTCTCCCCTTCCTCGAGCTGAAGGTTCGCGCCGGCGGCGTAACAGCGGCCGGGCAGACCCTCGAGGTCAAGCGGTCCGAGCCCGAACAGCGCGCGGTGGCACCGCATCCGCTCGATGGCCGGCGGATCGTTGCGGAAGCGGATCGCGCCTACGGCACCCGCCTGGGCGAGCTGCTGGAGGTGCGGCGTCTTGGCACCCGCCAGGAGCGTGGCGGTCTGCTCGCTGTACGGCGCCTGGTCCTCGCAGCGCAGGATGACGTATTTCATGTTTGAGGTGCTCATTATATACGCTCAGACCCAAGAATGCTGTCGCTCTACCACCTGTGTTGCCTGCTCATGCCTTCTATGCCCTCTTGCCTTCTTCAGCCTTCTCCAGCCCTCTCAAGCCTTCTGAAGTTCACCCCGTACCACGCGGAAGCCCCGCCTGTCAAGGCGAGGAGGAACAGGGCGTTTTTCCAGAAGGGTAAGACCCCGAAGCCACGGCTGTGAAGCCGTGGTACGGGGTTCACTTCAGCCCGATCGCTTTGCTGATCACCGAGAGCGACGGCGGCAGCGGCTTGCCCAGGCGAATGCTCTTGATCGCCCGCTCCGGGTCTTTGAGGCCGTGGCCGGTAAGGATGCAGACGACGGTGAGTGGCCGTGAGCCGTGTCGTTTCAGCGTGCCGAAATAGCCGCTCTTCGCGAGCTTGAGGAGTCCAGCGACCGACGCCGCTGACGCCGGCTCAACGAACACCCCCTCCCGTGCTGCCAACAGCCGGTATGCCTCCAGAATCTCCCGGTCGCTCACGGCGCGGATGAACCCGCGCGATTCCTCCGCGGCGGCCATGGCGCCCTGCCAGCTCGCCGGGTTGCCGATGCGGATGGCGGTCGCGATGGTGCGCGGCTTCGCCACGACCTTCCCCCGCACAAGGGGGGCGGCGCCCTCTGCCTGAAACCCAAGCATCAGCGGCAGGCGTGCGCTACGGCCCAGCCGGTGGTACTCCCGGTAGCCCTTCCACTGCGCCGTGATGTTGCCGGCGTTGCCGACCGGTGTCACGTTGACGTCGGGTGCTTCGCCGAGTGCTTCGCAGATTTCGAAGGCGATCGTCTTCTGCCCTTCGATGCGGTGCGGGTTGATGGAGTTGACCAGCGTGATCGGGAACGTCTGCGCGAGCGACTTGACCAGCGCCAGACAAGCGTCGAAGTTCGCCTCCACCGCCGCGACGCGGGCGCCGTGGATAAGCGCCTGCGAGAGCTTGCCCAGGGCGATGGCGCCGCTCGGGATGAGCACGAGGGAGCGCATGCCGGCCCGTGCGGCGTAGGCACTGGCGGAAGCGGAGGTGTTGCCGGTTGAGGCGCACAGCACCGCCACCGATTGTGCCTCCTTCGCCTTGGAGATGGCGACGGTCATGCCCCGGTCCTTGAACGAGCCGGTCGGGTTGGTTCCCTCGCACTTCAGATACACCTCGATCCGCCGGCCCGCCTGAGCGCTCAGCATCGGGCTGAAGAGGAGCGGAGTGTTTCCCTCCAGCAGCGTCACGACGGGTGTTACCGTCGATACCGGCAGGTGGCTGCGGTAGGTCTCAATCACGCCGGGCCACGCTTGGCGCGGAACAATACGAGAAGGACGGCGCATCATCACGGACGAGTTCGGAGTTCGGATTTTTTTTCGCGGTCAATGGCGTTCGACCAACCTCGAACGTTCAACCCCCGACGTCGCACTCTCATTTGCTTCGGGGCGCTTCCGTGCGGATCGTCACGGTGGGCTGTTTCACAAAGCCCAGGCGGTCGATCTGCTGGAGCGCCCGGCGCACGTTGGACTCCTTCGCCTCGTGGGTCATCATGACGACCGGCACGACGCGCGCGGCGCGCCGCTCCTTCTGGTGGACGCTGGCGATGGAGATATGGTGTTGGCCCAGCACGCCCGCGATCTTGGCGAGCACGCCCGGCTTATCGGTGACGAGGAAGCGCATGTAGTAGCGCGTTTCGACGTTGCCGACCCGGCGCAGCCGCAACACACTCCGCCCCCGCCGCCCGCCGAGCGGGATGCGCGGACGGCTTCCGCTAGCGATGGTGCGCGCCACATCGGCAATGTCGGAGACGACGGAGCTGGCCGCCGGGTTCTGTCCCGCCCCGCGGCCGTAGAAGAGCGTGGAGCCGACCATGTCGCCATGGACGTAGATGGCGTTGTAGACGCCGTTCACGTTTGCGAGGAGGTGGCTCTTGGCGAGCAGGGTCGGGTGGACCCGCACCTCCAGCTCATGGTCCACCTGCTTGGCGATGGCGAGCGGTTTAATGCAGTAGCCTAGCTCGTCCGCGTACTGGATGTCCGCCTGCGAGATCTTGCTGATCCCCTCGATGTGAACGTCCGGCAGCCGTACCTGCACGCCGAAGCCCAGCAGAGTGAGAATCGCGAGCTTGTGCGAAGCGTCGTGGCCCTCGATGTCGAGCGAGGGGTTGCGCTCGGCGTAGCCGTGCTGTTTCGCTTCGAGCAGCGCCTCGTGGAAGCTGAGCTGCTTCTCCTGCATCCGGGTCAGGATGTAGTTCGAGGTGCCGTTCACGATGCCGAGGATGGTGTCGATTTCGTTGGCGACGAGCCCCTCGCGGAGCGCCTTGATGATGGGAATGCCGCCGCCGACCGACGCCTCGAAGTAGAGGTCCCGCTTGGCCCGGGTGGCGGCGGCGAACAGCTCCCCACCGGCGTGCGCGAGCAGCGCCTTGTTGGCGGTCACCACGTGCTTGCCGCGGCGCAGCGCCTCGAGGATGAACGATCGCGCGGGCTCCAGGCCGCCGATGAGCTCGACGACGATGTGGATGTCGGGGTCGCGGAGGATGGCGTGGGGGTCGCGGGTTCTGAGGCGTGCGGGCAGCTTCACCCCCTGCGGGTGCCGGAAGTCCCGGTCGCATGCCCGCCGGAGCACCACGCGCGCGCCGACGCGCTGCTCCAGCAGACGGGATTTCTCGAGCAGCGCACGGGCCACACCGGCGCCGACCGTCCCGATGCCGATCAGTCCCACGTTAATCTTCGTGCGCATCCCTATCTCCGGTGCGATGATCCCCTCGCCGAGCCCTCAGATCTCGGGAATGATGGGTACCCCGCCACCCAGCCAAATGACTCGGGGCGGAGAGATTTGAACTCTCGACCTCTCGTCGCCCTCGTTCTCGCTAGCGACGATCCCGAGGCCGACAGGCCGAGGGACTGAACCCCATTCCGCTTCTTCAACTTTGGATGCACGGCCCCGCAGCCGCCCAACTGGTCGGGGCGGAGAGATTTGAACTCTCGACCTCCTGAACCCCATTCAGGCGCGCTACCAAGCTACGCTACGCCCCGGTAGAGGCAGCTGCGGGGTCGAACCCTCCTCACTCGCCTCAGGCCCTACATAAATTTCCTTCTCGTAAACGCCGACACATCTTGAGGTGCCAACTGGAACCACTCGCCGTTTTTCCGCTGATCTTGGAACCGCCGATGCCAGTACGCTTCAATGCCTGGCGGATCATCTGTCTTGATATGATGGATGAGCGTCGTCCTCTCTGGCAGTTGAATCGCGAGCTCGCGTTCCCTCCTGCCGATCGCGTTCGTACGGCCGATTTTGTAGTTTCGACCCGATTTCAACAAATAGACGGACCCCACCTGTTCAGAGCTGTGCAGCGGTGTGGGATCGGATGCCTCTGTAGACTGTGCCGCAAGAGGCCTACAAATTTCGGTTACATCTTCATAACCATCACGTGCAAGACAGTACGTGACCAATTTTGCCGCCAATTGATGTCTACGCCCAAATCGCCCAGAGAGAACTGAGTGGGGAGGGAAACTCGAATCGCTTCTGCGCTTCATGCGACATTCGGCCTCGAGAGGGTAGCGGCCAAGTTCCCTGATCAAGGCAACCAACTTTTCAAGGAGCTGGTCCTCTGGCAGGCCTACCTGAAAGGCGTTTGGTGAGAAACCAGCCTCACGAATAGCATCTCCCCACCGAGGCCAGTGCTTTCCGTACCAATCTGACCGTCTGATGCCGGTCTCAGAGCGGAAGCGACCTGTGCCTAGAGGGACACCACCGTTCTCCTTAGCCGTCCGTTTAATCTCATTGATGATGTGCGTTTTGTTCATCCTAACACTGACCCCTGAGCTTCTACGCCGTCCATAACATCACAATAGGTAGTTTAACAGCATGTTAGGCGCGCTACTGCCTCGCGCTACGCGCTCAGCCCTTCCCTCGGCGACCCCGCCTACGGCGGGGTGCCCGGCCTCGGTCGCAAGCTACACGACGCTCCGGATTCTCTTCCTCCAGACCGGAAAGCAACGATGGGATGTCGCTCATGGCGTCGTAGTCTTCTCCAACTGGACAATTAGTGGGGGAAGATCGTCCCTCACAGTATCCCAGACCCGATCGAGGTCAACATCAAAATACGCGTGAATTAATCGATTCCGCATTCCAATGATGACTGGCCAAGGAATTTCAGGATGCGCATCTTGAAATTTCTTGCTCACCTTTCCAGCCGCCTCACCAATGATCTCAACCAAGTGGACGATGGATAGCACGAGCTTCCGGTCCTTATCCAAGTCACCACGTTGCTTACCCTGGACAAAAGAGACCGCTTCTTTCGCGGCATCGAGCATATCGCGCACCAGGATGGTGTCATCACGCCGCGGCATACTGAACCTCGGCCTCCCTCAATACTTCCTGCCGGAAATAGCGGCTCAGTTCTGCTGGTGTCCGAAGATCGGCCTTTCGACCAAGCATGTCTGATAGCTCTATCTCCATCGCGGCGAGTCGAAGAAAGCCAGCGGTGGCACTGGGTTCAAACTCTACCAGCACATCCACATCGCTGTCTGGGCGGAAATCATCCCGAAGGACTGAGCCGAAGAGAGATAGCTTGCGGATATGATGCCGCCCGCAGAAATCCACGATCCTCTCATGATCAATCAGAATCTTTACGCCCATTTCGATCCCTCTCTACCTCGCGCTGCGCGCTCGGCACTCCCGTCGGCGACCCCGCCGTAGGCGGGGTGCCCGCCTCGGTCGGTCGCAATTCTACGAATTGCGGCACTTCCGTCGACCACCCAGCAGCTTCGCTGCTGGGTACCCGGCCTCCGTCGTAAGTGGTTCGACTCATTTTACTCGCTCACCATCCTGAGCGAAGCCCGCTTTGCGGGGCGAGTCGAAGGACTACACGATACCCCGGTTATGGTCAGCTGCGGGAAGAATCGATTGTGCTTGGGAACGGCTTCTCGTGGGAGAAATTATAGCCTAGCAGGGTCGAGCGGGGCTGTCAATGAGGGGAGTGTCGGCGCTCGGACTTCCCCGCTCTGCGCATGAGCGTCTCGAGTGCCTGGTGAGGGGAGCGGTGGCGGAAGAGGATGGCGTGGACCTGCTCGATGATGGGCAGCTCGACGCGGTGCCGGCGGCCGAGTTCGACAGCGGCCTTGGCGGTTTCGATTCCCTCGATGACCATTGGCGTCGAACCGAGGACCGCTTTGAGCGAGCGGCCGCGGCCAAGCTGTTCGCCCAGCCAGTGGTTCCGTCCAGACAGGCAGGTAGTGACGAGATCGCCCAGGCCGCTGAGACCCCAGAACGTCTCTTCCTTCGCCCCCAGCGCTGTGCCCAGCCGCGCCATCTCTACGATCCCGCGCGTGATGAGGGCGGCCTTGGCGTTGCTGCCGAGATCCAGGCCGTCGCCGATGCCGGCGGCGATGGCGATAGGGTTCTTCAAGGCGCCCCCCAGCTCGACACCGGCGACGTCCGTCGAGGTGTAGATGCGCAGCCGCTCGCTCATTAGCGCGCGCTGGACCTCGGCCGCCACGGCGGGGTTCCGCGAGGCGACCACCGAACTGGCCGGCCGAGCGCGGGCGATGTCGGCGGCGATGTTGGGGCCGGACAGGACGGCGATCCGGCCGGGACCGAGCTCTCCAGCGATGACCTCAGACATCCGCTTCAGCGTCACACGCTCGAGCCCCTTCGCCGCGCTGACGAATATGGGGTGCGGTGAGCGCAGCGGCGCCAGCCGCCGTACAACGCTTCGGAGGTGCTGAGAGGGGATGGCGAGAATGACCATGCGGGCGTCAGCCAGCGCGTCAGCCAGGTGTGACACCATGGCCAGCGTCCGAGGGATCGGCACGCCGGGCAGGAACTTGACGTTTTCACGCCGGCGCTCAATCACCCTGAGATAGGCCGGAAAGGCGCCCCACCACCGGACCCGGTGCCCCAGCCGGTGGAGGTGAATGGCCAGCGTCGTGCCCCAACCGCCGTCGCCGAGTACAGCCATCGTTGTGCGGTGCGTGGTCATCGTAGCGCCACTGTAACATGGGGTCAGGAGGGCGTCAATGAGGGGTCGTGGTCAGTCGCGAGCCAGCGAGTTCTTGAGCGTTCAGGCGGGCTTACGCAGCCTCGGGCAGGTCTTCGGCCGACTTGACGTCCATCGCGAGGATGTGGCGGTAGCCGACGCACAGGATGTCGCGGCCCCAGACCACGTAGAAGTGGCCGAGTACTTTGTACACGACCCGCTCGACGCCGGTCTCAGGGTCGAGGTCCTTGGTGACGAAGACCTGGCGGGGCGGCAGGGGGTCCAGCGTGCGCTGGGCCCACGCCATCGAATCCGAGGTGGACGGGAGGGGCGTCTGCGACTCCACGCGGTAGGTGCAGCGGCGAAGGACCCGGGTGGCGAAGTCGCCCTGCTGGACCAGCTCGGTCACGACGCAGTCGCGCTTGAGCCAGTCCGTCGAGGTGAGGTTTCGGACGACGATTTCCCGCATGGGGCGTCAGCAGGCTTCCGGCGGCACGACCGCTCCCGCTTCGCGCGCGCCGAGCGGCTCATCCTGGAAGAAGAGCTCACACTGGAACTCCGGGTTCAGGCGGTGGAGCTCGAAGGCCAGCATGACCAGGCGCAGCTTCACCTCCTGTCCGTGATACTTCTTCCAGGCCGAGTAGAGGTCGAGAAACGCGTCGAGCGTGCGCTCGAACGCGAGTCGCTTCTCGTGCGCCTCCATCTCTTTTATGAACCGCTTAAACCGCGCTTCGGAAACCTCGAGCGCGCTCGGAGTCTGCTTCCAGCGTGAAAAGGGTCGCTGAAACATGATGGTGCCCTCACAAACAATACGCCGAACTACCATTGACTTTGGCAGTCCGGCTGGCCAATTCCGGGCTGAGGGACCCGTACGCTCCCAGATTGCTACTTAATCAATACTTTTGATTTCAATGTAAAATTAGCATAATTTTAAGCAGGACGTCAAGAGCTGATACCATTTTTCTAGAGATTTCCCTGCTGGACGCAGGGGCTGCAGGTTTCAGGTTGCAGGAGGTCGCTCTTAGAGTGCGTCTCACAACCATGGAGTGGTCAAGTGGCCCAGTGGCCCCGGAAGTGGCCTAGTGACCCAGTGGCTGAGTGGTAACGTGAGGGAACGGACATGACGCGGGGGAAGCTCTACCCA
>OBEQ011143939.1_pt1 | contig 16252 bp, 20 predicted proteins | sample 1670901 | NCBI WGS metagenome assembly OBEQ01 (sample SAMEA104232315, study PRJEB22302) | groundwater metagenome | biome: forest; feature: aquifer; material: groundwater | place: USA | collected 2011-08-07 | depth 5.4 m
AGGTATGGATCGCGTACCAGCGGCGTCCGTCAGGTGTGTTATTTGTTTCTTCCATAACGCTATGAATTAGGCGCCAATAAATCGCTCGATCGCGGCGCGGAGTGCGCCCGAGAAAACATAATCAAGGACACCAAGAAGAGCGCCAGTCGCGATCGAGATGCCGAGAACAAGTACGGTGTATTGAAAAGCTTGCGCGCGCGTCGGCCACGAGACGTGCCGCAATTCACCTTTCGTTTCGCGCAGATAGTCGATGAAGCCCATAAAGTAGTGATGAGGAATGATTAATGAGGTTGAAAAATGCTCCTAACAAAAAACGCCTGCCGGCGGTTCCTTAATTCTTACTTTACTCCTTTTAAAATAATCGTCAAGGGAATAGAAAAGAGCGCCCCGAAAGGCGCCCTTGATGACTGCCGCTTATTCAGCGACAAGCCCGTCGTTCGCGAGGCGTTCGTGAACGAAGCGTGTGTAAGAGCGAATGCGGCGCGCCTTGCGCCACCCCATACGCCCGAAGTTAAAGACAAACCCTGTCTTGACTCCACTACGCGTTAGATAGAGACCGGCATCTTGAAGCCGGAGGACCCTGCCGGTGACCGTAATGAACAGGACCGGAAACAGTCGGGGACGTTGCTCGTCTTTGCCTGTCCGTGTGTTCAGGGCCCAGACCACTTTCTGCTCCAGCACGAGCTTGGCTTGACCGAGCTCGATGAGGTACATGCCGGGCTCACGATCGAGCATTGCACTCAGATCGGAGCTGGCACGCTCAACTTCTTCCATCGCGCGCTGGGGGGGCGTGACGGTCGGGAGTCGCGGACGCTCCACCATATGGAGATGCGGCGAGGTCGCCTGAAAACCATTGGCGGGCAAGTCGTTGAGGTCCCCGTCATCGACGACACCGGACTCCGACGATCGGGCAGGAACGAGGCGGAGCAATGCCGCCGCACCACGCTTGAAGACATTTTCCACAGAGGTTGGAAAAGTTGGAAACATTTGGTTCTCCTTGTTGCGGACGTACTCTCCCGAGTACGTCCGCGTCTGTGGTTACGCCGCCGCCGCGAGTTGCATGGCCGGTGCTTTTTCGCCAGCGGTCGTCGCGGACGGATCCACGACAGACGTGGGGGCACCCGTTGCAGGCGCCCCGGACGCTTCAGCGTCCGCAACCGGTTTGGTGTTCGCTACCGCCGTAGCCAGAGCCTCTCCCACCGAACCCAAACGCTCCGAAGGAGCGGCGGGGGTCGCGGGGGTAGAGTCCGCCTTGCGCACCTTCTTGTGCGGCGGCTTCGGCGACGACCACAACGCACGAGCGAGGGCCAGCGCGAAACGCTCGCCGTCGTTCTTCGGCTCGGACACCGGCTCTTTTGCCATGCTCTCCCGAGCGGCGCGGAGCTGTGCGATCGTCGTGTAGGTCTTGGCCGGAGCGCACAGATCTTCCGGAGGGTTACCCCTCCACCCCATCGACGTGAGGACCATGGTGTCGCCCTTCGGCTTGACTCGGACACCAAGGCTTCCGCCCTGTTTCCCGCAGTCAAAGATGGCGATCATCTCGCCGCCGTTGCTGTGGACGACCTTGGCGATCTCCTCGTCCGGATTGCCGAAAAAGGCCGGGAGGTCTTTCACGTGGCGCGACTTGCCCGCCGCAGGTGCATTTCGCTCCGCGGGTTGCGCGGAGGGACGCTTCTGGGGCACAGACACTGCCTTCTTCTCCGCGTCTTCGTGGTAGCGCCGGCGGTCTTCCTGGAGGAAGGCGATGACGTCCGCAAGGAGCGCGAGTGCGGCAACAGGCAGGGCCTGTTTGGCGGGTTCACCCCTGAACAGGGGTTCCACCACATCCAGGAAGAACTCGACGTCTTTCCCGCTGTGGCGCGAATACTGTCCCGCACCGTCGAGAAACCGGCAACGCACCCGATGCGGCACGTTGGCACGGAAGACCTGAAAACACATCTGGTCCTCGCCGTCGCCGTCGAGGATGATGGTGGTCATGTCCCCGACCAGAAGGCCGAGCATGGTGTACACCAGGTTGGCGTCCAGAAACGCCCGAGGGGCGAGTTGCGCCGTCACTGCACCATTCCACGCGTCTTGAGACTCTTGAAGGGCATTGCGATCCGTCATGATCAATCTCCTTGGGTTGACGGTTTTGACACGGGCATCGAAGTGCCCACCTTTACTTACTTCCGTTTACAACGAACTGGCGCGGCGTACTACTTCCGTGCCGCTCAAGTTCAATTACATTATATGCATGTTTTAAGCATTTTGTCAATAGCCCCAAAAGGGCTGAGTGGGGCTTCACTGCAGGATATTTTTGCCGTCGCTATGGAGCACAATGGTCCCTTCTTCATCGGTCCTTAAGAGGGGTATGCCTGCTTTTTTCAGCCTTTCCAGTGTTTCTTTGTGCGGATGACCGTAGCTGTTCCCCCTTCCCATCGAACCAACCGCGAGCGACGGATGAACAGCGGCAAGAAAAGCTTCTCCTGACGACGTGCGTGATCCATGATGTCCCAGCTTGAACACATCCGCATGAAGTTCATTCCCTTCTGTCATGGCGAGATAATTTTCGACATTAATCGGAAGATCGCCCGAAAGAAGAAAGGCCGTTTCTCCATACCTCACGCGAAGCACGATCGACGACGAGTTCGTTTCCATATGCGACATATCACGATCGGGATAGAGAACTTCGAGAATGGCTCCGTCGCCCAGGTCGATCGTCATTCCGCGACGCGCAAGAAGATGAGTCGCCCCCTCGGCCGTAATAGCACGCTCGACTTCGGCGTGCGTGCCATTATTACTCACCGATCCCGGCTCGATCGCCGTCGACACACGATAGCGCCGCAAGATCTCCGGAAAACCGCCGATGTGGTCCTGGTCGGGGTGCGACAGGATGATGACGTCCAGTGACCGATCCCAAAAGGGCATGACCGTCGACAGCGAGCGAAGAGCCTCTCCGCTCGGCGGACCGGCATCATAGAGAACTTGGTTGCCGTTCGGTCCTTCGATATAGACCGCATCACCCTGTCCGACGTCGAGAAATGCGACGGTCAGCTGTCCCGAGGCCGTGCGTAAAGTCGCAAAGCCGAGCGCAAGTGTAAGTAAAAAAAGGACCGCAACAAAAACGAGTCGACGGTGCGTGTTGAGCCATTTCTTCATTGCGCTCTATCCTACCCTCCCCAGCCGCTAAAGCAAAAGTCTTTTTATTCACCATGGTGAATAAAAAGGACTTTTGGAAACTATAATTTAGACCAGAGGAGCTTAAAGATCTTCTCCTGAAAAGTGGCAAAACGGCGATGCTCGACGACGATCGCCGTGTCGGTGTCGAAGTCCATGAATGCAACTTTGTCGCCATAAATGATCTCGGTGATGTTGTAGTCGAAAAGATCGAACTTTTGCGGCACGGTTTTCACCTCGCGTTCAAGACGGGGACGCTTGCGTGCTTTGTTCGGCTCATTCGTTATGACCATTCTTTGTATGCCCTTTTGGTCGCGCAATAGTCGATATGTTTTTGATATCAAATTACGATTATTGCGCTCAGTACCGACACGCGCTGACGAATAACGGTAGTAGACCGAATTTTTTGACAGAGTTGTAACTACGTCGTCGTAGACGGCGCGGAGCGACTTCTCCCCTTCAAGGTAGCGGACCGTTGGCCGTGTGCACTCGGCATGCTTCGCTTCTTTTTCCGACAGTGCGGCGACCTGCGCGTCAAACTGGCGCGACAGCTCGGCGAACGAGCGCTCGAGTGCACGGGGAGACTCTGCAACGTATTGCCTATACTTACCCTTCGGCGCGGTGCCAACGAGTTCTTGGGAAGAGAGCCCCGCAAGGGCTTGATAGATCGTGGGACGAAAGAGTCCCGTGCGTCGCGCGATGTCGGCCACTCCGCCCGGACCTTCCTCCAGGAGTGCGAGATAGACGACGGACTCATGCTCGGAAAGGCCGAGTCGGGTCAGAAAGTCGTGATGCGACAGACTCATAGAAAAATGTGAAAAACTTGTAATAATTTATGACAACACCATCATAGCAAAATACCCATGCATAGCAAGGTAAAATTCTCCTTCAATTTTTACTAAGACGACCACCCACTTATTTCCCCCACATTCTACTTTCGAGCGATAAAGTAGTTACAGATGATCATTAAAGGAAAAAACATGACGAAAAAATGCTACATTTCCGTTGACGGTGAGATGACGGGAAGTGTTCCCGAGTATTATCACCTCTTTGAACTGGGCGCGTGCCTAATCGAGGATCCGGAAGTCGGTTTTGAAACACTGCTCGCGGTTCCGACGGGCGCCGCTTACGAGCCGGAAGCACTCGCGGCGATCAAGATGACACCGGAAGGGCTTCCGCGCAGTCCCGGTGCACCCGATCCCGAAAACGCAATGAAAAGCTTTGCCAGCTGGGTAAAGGAAGTTGCGGGTGAGCGGACGCCGATTTTTGTTGCGAACAACGCACCGTTTGATTGGATGTTCGTCGCGCACGGATTCGAAAAGGCGAGGATCAAAAATCCCTTCGGACACAACGCACTCGACATGAAAGCCTACTTCATGGGGAAGACGGACTGCTCGTGGAGAGAGGCAACACTGGGACGGATGGCCGCTCATGTGGGACTGCCGACATGTGCCCTTCCCCACCGCGCACTCCTCGATGCCAAGATCCAGGCCGAGATCTTCGCCAAGTTAATTGTTTAAAGGAAAAACCATGGAAAAACTCATCATTCTTGTCGACCAAGACGGCGTCCTGTTCGACTACGACAAGCGTCTCATGGAGATCGTGGCGCAAGAAGAACCAGACTTTGTGGCGCTTCCCCGAGAAGCACACACGGAGTTCAACACAGAAATGAACTACCCGGAGCGTTACCGTGCGCTCATGGAAGAGATCGTCCATCGACCGGGATTCTTCCGTTCCTTGCCGCCCATCGACGGGGCACTGGATGCCATGCGCACTCTTCTTGCGGCGGGACACGATGTGCGTATCTGCACCGCACCAAAGAAGCGCTTTGAGAACTGTGTTGCAGAGAAGCTCGCGTCAATCAAAGAGCACCTCGGCCAAGAATTCGTCGAGCGCACCATCATCACGCGCGACAAGACACTTGTGCATGGCGACTACCTCATCGACGACAAACCTGAAGTGATCGGTGTACGCAGGCCCTCCTGGGAACACCTCGTCTTCGATCGACCGTACAACAAAAACGTGTTACAACGACGTCTGACCTGGGCAAATTACAAGAAGGTACTCGGCCTATGAACAAGATCATTTACTTCGTGCGCCATGCGCAAAGTGTCGGCAATGCATCCGAAGTACACCAAGGCGCCGCGGGGGGACTCAGCCCAAAAGGCGTTCTGCAGGCCGAGCTCCTCGCTCAGCGCCTACGGAACATCGGCGGCATCGATACGATCATTGCGTCCACGCATATGCGGACCCAAGAGACCGCCGCTCCGATCGCCCGAGAGCTCGGACTTCCCATTCTGTCGTCGCCGTTTCTCATTGAGCGCTGTCACCCGAGCAGTCTTGTTGACGTCCACATCCTGGACCCCGAGGCTCTTCGTGTCCGCGCGCTCGTGCAAGAGAAATTCACCGGCAAGGAGCGGCACAGTGATGAAGAGGGGTTCCCCGAATTACACGCACGCGCAATGGCGGCGCTCGACGAGATACTTGCCTTGCCCGGAAACGGCACTGTCGTCGTAACGCACGGGGCATTCCTCTCGTTCATGGCGGCAACCATGATCTACGGAAAGCGGCTCACACCCGAAGCTGTCGACGCATTCCAAACGCGCTTCGACAATGCGTCGCTGTCTTACTTTGAATATCGCCACCGTCGCACGTGGACGGAGCCCTCCGTTCTCGGCTGGATCATGGTGAAGCTGAACGACACGGCGCATCTCGCTTCTGTCGTATAACAAAAAAAACGCGCCCCGTGAGATAAAAAATAACCTCAAGCATATACATGTTTGAGGTTTTTTCTATGACCGACCGCGGGATAAAATTTTCACAAGCTATCTCACGGGGGCGCTTTCTTTTTATCTTTATTTCCATTCGAGGCGCGGTCTTTCCTCCTCTGGAAATTCCGGCCGAGCAACATCAGATTTTGCCCCCGGAGCGGTGTTTACCATAATTGTTCTTGAATTTTTTTGCGTATATTCGATGAATTCCACGCTTTCGAATTTCGTCGTCTTCTTCATCGCTTCGGCGCGCAACTCGAGAAATTCATAGTACTCATTAACGAAAGCGTCAATGAGTCCATGACGTTTTGCGATCCGTGCCGTGAAATACGCGCCTGACGTCCGGCTACCGCGCACCTGCGACTCGTTCTTCAGTGTCTCCAGGTCGAGATTGCGCGCTTTTGCGACCGCCTCAAGAAAGAGCTCGAAACTGTCGTCGATATTCGCTTTTGCCCAAACGTCGTCGTCCGGATGCGGCTTTGTCCATTGACTGAACGCGTCCTTGCTTGGTCCACTTTTGGTATTATGGTCCTCGATCCCTTTCCGTTGCCCCTGCCGATGTTTATTCTCCCTTCGTGTGATCACTCCGATGCTCCCCACGAACGCGGAGGACGCAGTAACGATCTGTGACGCGGCGCACGCAATATAATACCCGCCGGACAGTGCCGCCTCGGGTACATAAGCAGTGATCTCTTTGCCTGTGGTTTTCCGGAAGCGCATGAGTTCGTTATAGATCTGTGCGCTAGCCGCCGCGCCCCCTCCGGGAGTATCGAGATAGAGGATGATTTCCGTGACGTTCTTTTCCTTCGCCGCCCATTCAAGAGCCTCGTGAACATAGCGCACGGTATTCCCGGGGACTTGATCCCCGTGGATATGACCGCCGATCACATCATCGATAGTGAGGACGATGACACGCGCTGTCCCGGAACCTTCCGCAGAAACAGGAAGCGTCAGAAACGCTTTTTTCTTCACCTCAACGTCCGATGCGGGAGAAAAGTACAACGCGGTACCGATCAAGCCGGCGATGAGAACGAGAAAGACGGCAGTGCGCCGAATTCTACTTCCTTTTTGACGAAGAAGTTCATCTTCAACGCGCATCAGGCGACGATGTGTCGCCAACTGGAGAGCCGAGAGATCCTCCGGTGTCGCGGCGGAAGAACGGAAGATCTCATCATCCGCCTTCTTCTCTTTTTTCCATGTGAAATATTTGCCGATATGGAATCGATCGAACCAGCTCATGTCAGAGCTCCTTTTCAATTACATCTATCTTTAACTTATCATGCACCCCGGATGCGTCTACTTGCGTACTCTCTTGCGCGTGGCGAAAAAAAGTTTAATTTGACAGTTGGCGGTCGCTGGTTACGATGGAACGAGAGCTTTGAAATAAAAGGAAAAGCAATGGACTACCGCCTGCTTTCTGGTTTCCTTCTTGCGACCATGATCGTCCTTTACGGCTGTGACTCACGGACACCGTCAGGAATGAACGCGATCGCGAGCGCCGACGCTCAGCGCCACAAGGTGATCATCAGCACACGAGCGGCAAGCTATAGCGTCTTTCCGGACACCGACGATCCGGAAAAACTGAAAGACGACACATTCCTCGACGCGATGCATGCAGAGAGCCCAAACGGCTCTGCGATCGCAGTGCGCGCCGATGGGCTCGTGACGACAAATATGCACGTTATCAAGGGGACGAACTTCTGCACGGGACCAAGTCTGGAAGAGCGAGGAATACATTCCGCTAGTGAGGAAGACGTGCTTCGAGAGACGGGGCGCGCGAAAGAAGAAGCCGCGCGGCGTGCGGGCATAAAAGAGACGCACTGCATTTTTGTGAACCAAGCATTCACGAAAGCATTTCGCGCGAAGCTCGTTAAAATAGACGAGGTGCACGATGTTGTACTCTTGTGTCTCTTGAAGCCGGAAAGACAGACTCCGTTCATTGAACTTTCCTCCGCAGGCAGTATCACCGAGGGAATGGAAGTGTTTACCATTGGCTCACCATTTGGCAACACGAATATGCTGACGCACGGATACCTCAGCAATCTAAATTTCACCCCGCGAGATAAAGAGACCGGGAAGAAGGGCGTCCGCAAAATCCAATTCACCGCATACATGCTTCCCGGCAACTCCGGCGGGCCGCTCGTCTCGGTGGCGACCGGCAAGCTCGTGGGGCAAGTCGTTGCAACATACATAGTGAATGATCTTTTCACCGGGATGTCCTACGCGAACCCCGTCGAGGATCTGCGCAAAAATATTTCAGACACCCCTCCGTGCAACGACTAACGATCGCGATCGGTCATAAAAAAAGACCACCCCCGAAACCATCGGGGGTGTTTAATTGTTGCCAAACTATTTCTGTGGCTTCTACGGCGGAGTGATCGGTCCTTCATAGAGGGGGCCGTAATTCTTCTCTGGGGTCGGAGTAACGGGGTCGGCATGAAATGAGAAACCATCCTCTCCCCCACCTTCGTCATCCCCACCTGAAGAACCAGGGAGTTGCAGAGCCTTTTTCTTCGCGTGACCGCCACCGCTACTCTCTGAAGCGAAACACGTCTTTCCTCCGTAGACGATCGCACCCTTCTTCTTGTTAAGCGCTTCAAAGCGCTGCCCCTCTTGGAGAGATTTTGCGAGGCGCATGTTCCACTCGACGAAGACATACTCCGCTTCACGCGCGTTCTTTTTCTTCACCAAAAGACGAATACCGACTTTTTCATCGATGTCCCCGTGAAGAATTTTTGCGCAATGGTAGTGCTCGCGAAACTCGTCGATGACGATACCCCTGGGTTTACCCGGAAGCTCGGCAAACGCGAGGCTACCCACCACCACGACAGCGACCGAGAGCACGAGATTCAGTGTACGCAAACGCCACTCTCTGCGCGAATAGATCGAAAGCCCGCCGAGTGCTAGTGCGAGCACCACGAGAGTCACTGAGTAGCCACTGAGGAGTCTTAGTGTTGTTTCCATGTGCTCAGCTCCTTCTGTAGGTCGTTGACACTGCTCTCGACAAGCGCCCCTTTTTCATCAAGTGTGAAGCGAGAGATCGTGAGCTCTTCTTCTTCGTGGCGCAATACAGCCTTAATGACCCCGACCTCATTCGTCTTGCCAGGCAAGAGAAGGGGTTCCATGGAGCCATCGGCAGCGCGCTTCGTGATCACCACATCGACAGGAACTTCCGGCATTTGATCAAAATTTTTATAGAGCTTGATATTGATCACATATTCGCCCGGCGGAGTACCACGCGCGAATGCATTTTCGTAATTGAGATCGGTGCTGTCGAGGCGCGTCCCAAGATCATCGCGTAGCAAGCTCCATGTCTTCGCTGTCTTATTGGAATACCCAACGGGTTTGTCGTCATCGGGAGACTGGAGCCACAGATCGACATCAACGTTGACGCGGTCGACACATGGTATCGGGAGCACTGGGCTTGATTGATCGTACAGACGGCATCCGGGCCAACGGATCACCACTTCGATGTCGCCAGCGGTCACCACCGCGGTGTTCTTGGACTCTTCTTTCTTTTGGATTATCTGGAGAAAAGGCAACTCCATCAGTGCCAAAAAGATGAACGCCAGTGCGCATTTTTGCCACGCAGAAAGATTGAGGAGAGAGAAAGACTGTCGACGAAGGTCATACGCTCTGTTGTTCCGCATGGTACACCGCCGCTTTCTTTATCCACAAAACCAGTTTTCGTGTCCCATCATCGAGAATCTCGAATGGGTAGTCGAGCCAGTACGCGGCAATACCCGCAATAAGCGCGGGATAGACTGCAATGCGCAGTCCGGCCGGTATTTTATTGAAAACCGTTATGGCCTGACTTGGGTCAGTGAGTGGAACCTCGAACACCTTGAGGGCAACGCCGATACCAAAAAGCATCCCGATAGAGCCAAGTGCCCCAAGACGAGCGAGGCTGTAGCCTGCGCTGTTCAAGTTGCCCGCAAGATCGCCCGCAAAGATGTCACCCATCTCGCGGCGACCATCGGCACTCAAGCCCCGCACTTCGCTCAAGTGGTGCGACACGCGAAAGTCTTTCTTTTCGATCGTACTGCATGCATTCTTGTTACCCATCCTCATTTGGAGCACATAGTCTTGGGCGACATTGAGTTCGCGGGACGTCTCCAGAATCTTCCAGGCACAGTTGATCATCGCAATCAAAAAATACACCACGATCCCACGCGAGACGTAGATCGCGTCCATAGCGATCACGTCCCTGATCCAGCCTGTTTTCCAGGCAACGACAACAAGCGCGACCCCGAACGCATTTGCAAGCATCCAGCGCATAAAGAGAGAATACTTAGTATCCCCACGATCTTTACGAGTCATATTAGTCTCCTTGAAGCTAAAATTGACAAAAATCTATCACCAATTTCTATCATAGTCCGCGCGGACCCCCTGACAAGGCATTTTTCGCCAGGGCACACTTCCTCGACATTGTGAAGATTCTCCTGTTACACTGTGGCGATGTTCGACACGGAAACGATCCTTACGGGAGGTGGGTATGCGGCTGTTTTTGGACTCATGGTCGCGAACGGCCTTTTTTCTTTTCCGTCGAGTCAGGTTCTCTATATCATCGTCGGGTACCTGATATCCGTCGGGTATCTGTCCCTTCTTCCCGCATCCCTGGCGGGTGCGGCGGGAAATACGATCGGGTGCATCCTTCTTTATGAAGCGGTGCGCCGTCATGGCCTTTCCTCTATCACGCGCTGGGGCGTCTATCGTGCCGAGGAATTGAAGAAAGTCGAGATCGCATTCAAAAAGCGCGGTCCGTGGTTCCTCTTCATCGGAAAACTTCTACCCGCAATAAAGGTCTTCGTGCCAATCCCCGCCGCTCTCGGCAAAATGCACCGCGGATCTTTCGCGGGTATCATGTTCATTGCGTCATGGATCTGGTCCTTCGTCTTTATTGCGATCGGCTATTACTTCGGCAAGGGAGCTGGGATGTGGAAGTCCTACGGCATCGTTCTTATGGTCGTTGCGGTGACAGTTGTTTATCTTTTTTATCGCTATCTGAATTCGCCGGAAATATTGCGCCAGCTGGAGCAGGGAGACGAAAGAAAATGATCCCGATCACAATATAAGAGAGGGCGAGGGCCCAGCCGGGGAAAAGACCGATCGTCACTTGCGCAAAAGGAAGAAGCGCAAGGTATTTGGCAACCAGAAGGATCCAGCCGAGAAAAATACCGGCGGGGAAAGCGGTGATGAGTGCGGGAAGATCTCCGAAGATGCCGAGGATGGCGGTCGCCATCCCAAGGAACATCGCGAACGACACAACGGGAAGGGCGAGAAGATTCGCGGGAAGAGCGACCAGCGACAAGTTTCCCGTCATGTGCAAAAGAAGGGGCAAAACGAAGATCTGCGTCGCGATCGTTGCAACGACAAGTTCTCGAATACGCGGATAATTTTTTAGGAAGATGAGCTTGTGCTCGATAAGAGGTCCCGCAAAAACAAGTCCGAGCGACGCGAGAAAAGAAAGTTGAAACGACGGGTCATCGAGAAGAATGCGCGGATTGCCCGCGACCATGATCCCGGCGGCAACGATGAGCATGCGGCCGAACGCCGACGTGCGACCGGTCGTGCGCGCAAGAAGTGCCAAGAGCGCCATGACGGCGGCGCGCACAACAGTCGCCCCGCCGCCCGTCATTAACGCAAAAAGAACAATGCCGAGCGCTCCGAAGGCGACGCGGCCATAGAATCCGAATCGCACAATGCCCAGAAGAGCCGCCATCCCGTCGGCAACAAGGGTCATATTGTGTCCTGAAAGAACCACGATATGAGTGAGACCAACGACGCGAAATCGCTCACTCCAGGCAGGCCCCAGAGAACGCTTTTCACCGAAAATGAGTCCGGCGGCTAGTGCTCCCGCCGGTTCGGGGATCGCACGTCCGATAACACCGAGCGACGCATGCTTCACGTGAAAAAGTCCGGCAAGGATCGGGTTGCCCTCATTCGCGCCGATCTTTTCGACATTCGGACGAAACATCATGTAGCCGACACCGTCTTTCGCGAGATAGGCGGGGTAATTGAATTCGCGCAGTCCGTCCTCGCTCGTGAACGGCTCGGGGAGCGACAAGGCTCCTGAGAAACGCACACGATCACCGTAGGCGAACTCCGGATAGGGCGGCGCGAGAAGAAGAACCTGCGCATGTGCGGCATGTTCTTTTCCTCCGCCGGATGTAATGGTGATGTCGCCGATCGTGAGATTCGTGTGCGCATCACGCGCGTCCGGATCGCGCACCACGACTCCCTCAAAATTAGCGCGCTGACCGATCAGAACATCGAACGCGTGCTCGTGAACGGGAGCGGTAAAAGCGGGGCGGAGAACGCCGAGCGCGAGGAGAAGAAAGAGAACCGTCAAAACCCCGGGACGAGATGCGGAAAAAAGCTTTGGCAAAGCGAGCAATGCTCCACCAAGAATAACGAGTACGCCCGCAAGAGCGAGCGGAAATGGGGCGACCGATCCCGCGGCAACCCCGACAAGAAAGAGGACGACCGCGTGCGGAAGATAGCGCGCGACAACGGACAAAAAATTCTCATTCATATGCACCATCCTACTCAAAGACCGGAAAAAAGCGAAAGTCTCTTTTACAAACACCTGTTTGTAAAAGAGACTTTTGACGCAAAGACACCGTTCGACTATTTCTTTTTTGCCCACTCGGCCATAAGTCGCTTCTCTTCCGCGGCCGAAAAAACTTTTTTGAATTTTGCTTTCTTCCCTTTCACGCGGGATTCGCAGTCCGCCCAGCTGGCATGGGTCTGCACAACGCCACCCACCTCGCTCACATAGGAATATGCCTTGCCGCTCGTATGCTTCTTGTCCCGCACGTGCGCCTCGTGCAGTTCAGGATCAATAGCGATATTCAAAATGTCGACCGCATAGTCGGCGAGCGGCCCCACGAAGAGGTCCGGCGGATTCCCCGCCGCGAATCCGGTCGCGATCTCGTCCGCGCGTTCATTTCCCGCGACACCGGAATGTCCCGGCACCCGTTTCCAATACACGCGCCCCCACTTTCCTCTTTCGGAAATACCCGCAAGTAAAATTTCCCAGAGATCCGCATTAAGTACCGGATCACCGGTCGATGTTTTCCACCCCTTCGCGATCCAACCGCGATACCAGGACGTCGCACCATTCACGACGTACGACGAATCGGTATAGACGGTCACATCACCTTCTTCACCCCTGAGATCATCGAGCGCCTCCATCACCGCAACGAGTTCCATACGATTGTTCGTCGTCTTGGCCTCTTTTCCACCCAGTTCGACGACCGCTCCGTGGGCGCGCACGACAACGCTCCCCCATCCGCCGGGGCCGGGATTACCAAGGGAAGAGCCGTCAGTAAAAACAAGGTGGGAGGAAAGGGGAGTCATGATTTGCTCTTTATGGTACCACGCTGACTATGAAGACAAAGAAACGATCCGCAAGCGCAGATCAGGGCGACCACGGAACCATGATTCCTCCATAATGCCGTCGACAGTAACCTTTCTTCCGTCCGACAGGTCGACATGCGGGTAACTTGCGGGCGTCGCAAAAAATTGGATCGCCTCGATGCGCCGACTGCCCTCGATAAGTTCGAGCTTCAGGTGATCTTTAGCTTTTCCGAAAGCGGAGGCGCGCGCCACCGTGACATGCGGGAACCGAAAGACGGGCCGCGGATTTGCAACACCGAAGGGTGCGAGAGTGGCAATCATTCTATACGTTTGCGGATTAACATCGGCCAATCCGAGTATCGCTTCGTGCGCATCATCCTTCTTTTCGTCTATTGTTTTCGCGACAAGCGCATAGGCGTCATTGAGCGCATTCTCGAGTGCGTGTATCTTGTCATGCGCGACCGAAAATCCGCCGGACGCTTCATGGCCTCCTTTGTCGACGAAAGTACCCTCCGCGGCGGCAACCATGAGATCAACCAGGTTCACGCGGCCATTCGAACGACACGACCCTTTGATCTCATTGCTTCCCTCTCTTCCCCACACGAACGTGGGTCGACCATATTCTTCGGCGATCTTATTCGCCGCGAGTCCGACGATCCCCACACGCCACTTCGGACTCCCGACGACGATCACATCGCGGATCTCTCTATCGGCGAGATGCGCCTTTGCTTCTTTCATCATCTGCGCGACCTGAGTTTTACGCTCGTCATTGAGCGCCGATAAGTGCGTGGCGAGTTCTCCTCCCTCCGCCGCATCACGCGAGGAGAGCATGCGAAAAGCGGTGAACGGGATATCCATACGCGACGCCGCGTTGATGCGGGGGGCGATCGTGAAACCGACATCTTCTTCGGTGAGACGTCTTTGATCGGCGCCGGCCTTCTTCAGGAGCGCCTGCAGTCCAGGGCGAGGTGACTTACGTAACACCGTCAGGCCAAAGTGTGCGATGGCACGATTCTCATTACGAAGCGGAACCATGTCCGCAATGGTCGAGAGTCCCGCCATATCCAGTAGCCACTTCTCCCACCCGACCAGCACATCGGAAAATCACGGAACATTCTCTTTTTTTCCCGCAATGAGAAGTCCTTGCACTAGCTTCCATGCCACGCCGGCGCCGCAGAGCATCTTGTCAGTATATGTATCGCCTTCCCGTTTCGAATTTACAACAGCGTAAGCGGGAGGGAGGATCGCTTGCGGTAAGTGGTGATCCGTAATGATGACTTCGAGACCAAGGGTGTTTGCAAATGCGACCTCCTCGACATCGGTGATACCGCAGTCGACCGTGACGATGAGCGACACGCCATCCTTTGCGAACCTTGCGATCGCGTCCTTATTCAATCCGTATCCCTCCAGGTGTCGATGTGGGATATAGTTCGTCGCGGGGTCATAGTTGATCTTGCGAAAAAAGTCGTGGAGGACGACCGACCCGGGAATGCCGTCACAATCATAATCGCCGTAAATAATGATCTTCTCGCCCTTCTTTATCGCCGCAAGTATTCGCCCGACGGCCTTCTCCATGTCGATGATCCCGAACGGGTCGCCGATATCACGCGCGTAGTCGGGCCGCAGAAAACGCTCTGCTTCGTCGTCGGTCGTGATCCCCCGATTTGAAAGAAGGGTGGCCAAAAGTGGCGGATAGGCGGCAAGGGGCTCCATGGTGGCTTAAATCCTACCATGTTCATGAACGCTCTTATATAATAGAAGCGTATTAGAACATAACCTCATCACATATGGGTATATTTCAATCAGACATGCCGAAAGGCATCACAAAGGACGAATTCGCGCTTGTGCGCGGCGAACTCTTGAGCGCACCGTTCGGAAGCGAAGCGAAACTGACGGCGCAACAGGTCGACGCGATCATGGACATGCTTGCGGTCGCCGCCGATCATCCCGACACATACGCGGAACACGAACACAACATTGCCGAAGTCGACTCGGGAGAAGCGCAAATGATCGAGAGCCGCATTGTCGGAAAAGCCGGTCTAACCTTCAGTCCCGCGCAACGCGCGCATGTGCATACCGTACTGACAAAGTATGTCAGCCAGAACATCGTGCATCACACGCTCGGGCTTTTTTAGGAGATCACTGATCCGTTCAATCATGACACCCGACTGTCTTTTCTGCAGAATCATTGCGAAAGAAATTCCCACCGACATCCTCTATGAGGATGACGCGACTTTGGCATTTCTGGACATTCGCCCCATTAACCCGGGACACATGCTCGTTGTTCCAAAAGAACATCATGCGAATATCTACGACATTCCCGCGGACGTCTTTGCCCGGGTCATGGAAACGGCGCGCATGCTTACACCGAAAGTAAAAGCCGCGGTCGGCGCGGAGGGGGTCAACATCGGCATAAACAACGACCGTGTGGCGGGACAAGTGATCTTTCACCTCCACGTGCACATCATGCCGCGCTTCGCGAATGACGGACACCGCCATTGGCATGGGGAAGGATATAAAGAAGGCGAAGCTCTGGCGGTGGCCGACAAGATCCGCGCCACTCTTAACTAAAATCATCCCGCCGTGGCGGGATGATTGCTTTTCACTTCTTCGGACGAAATTCCTCGAGGACTTCACGCCATGCTTGGTGGAGATGACGGAAGTTTCCGCTATGTCCGACGGCGATGCGGAGCAAACCCTCCGGGAACGGAACGAACCGAAGTCGGTTTTCCCCCCAATGGGACTCATATTTTATTTTACTTCCCATCGCGAAGATGTAGTTGTGCGGACCACCGAGTGACACCTTGAGTTCGCCGAATCCGTACACCAGGAGGCGCCTCGCGAATTCGTGGGACTCATCGACGGTCGCAAAGACCGGGGACAGAACAGCATTGAAGTTATCGATCGGCGGATACCGCACATCGAATCCGAGGGCGCGCGCACTCTTCGCCAAGGCACTCGCC
>OBEQ011520676.1_pt1 | contig 16252 bp, 19 predicted proteins | sample 1670901 | NCBI WGS metagenome assembly OBEQ01 (sample SAMEA104232315, study PRJEB22302) | groundwater metagenome | biome: forest; feature: aquifer; material: groundwater | place: USA | collected 2011-08-07 | depth 5.4 m
TGAGCTCAATATGCTCATTCAAGGGCGTTACAAGATAACACCGTTTTATGCATTGGACTATCGGGATCCGAGCGGACAGTTAGTGCGGTATCATGTCTACATCTTGAGCTCACTCGTCGGCATCGGAGAAGACAAGAGCAAGGTTATTGCCAAGAGTAACGCGGCCGCGAGTGCTCTCGTGTGGCTTGCCGAGAACGACATCAGTGTCGATGATCTTTCGGTTAAGAAATAACCAATAGAAAGGAGGCGAGAGTCCGCCGGCACACCAGTCGGCGGATTTCTCATTTCTAAAATTTGGAAACTAAGTTTCCAAAAAACTCAGAACCCTGGCTTTATCGGCCAGGGTTCTTCGTTACTGCACGAGATTTCTAGATAAGGCGGGTAGTCAATCCGCCGTAGCGCACACCACCTCCGATAATCTCCTCGCACGATTGCATCAGATACCAGTCAGCGAGGATGAAGGTCACATGGATTCTGGGTGACTTCTTACCCTTTGGGGTAATGGTGGCCTCGAATTTAAGGCCGCTCTCGATGCCGAAGCGTACCGTCTTCCACGAGCTCGACATCTGGCCGTGCCACGGTTCGTGCTGATCGAAGAGGCTGTGGCCAATTTTCATAGTTGCCTTCTTGCGTCGACCCTTTAGGGTTCGCGGCGCATCATGGAAGACCATCTCAGCAGACCCACCGAGGAACTTTCGGAGGGGGGTCGTTAGCACCCCCCCCTGCACATTGATAACCGTAAGCCAAGAGTAATTGACAGCCGGTGCATCTCCAGACAAGGGTGATCTCCTTTCGTTTTATCTCGCACAGTCTCGAAAAGGACTGTGACCAGGAAACTATACTCTATTTATAGCCTTAGTACAAATGTCCGAGGCGAGACATTTAACATTGGTTGACAAAGTACGTACATTGTATACACTTGATACAATCAATCATTAACCAGAAACTATGGCGATGACAACAATACAGGTGCGTGTCGACACGAAGTTAAAGCGTGATATTACTAAGCTCTGTGATAAACTTGGCGCAAATTTATCTGAAATGGTAACCGCGTTCCTTGTACAATCTGTTCGTATGCAAGGCCTCCCCTTCCGACCACATCTTTGTCAAAAAAGTTGTCAGTGTACAAAATGGAGTGACAGCGGGAATATCTAAAACTCCCAAAATGCTTTAGACATCGAGTGTCAAACTCCCAGACACTCGATGTCGGGTGCGGGCACAAATACCGAAATTTTACATTCCGCTCAAACTCTGGTATATTAAGACTGTTCGCAATTAACTATTAATTTCGCTTCAAACTACTCCTAGGTTTTGTATCCACTCATATGTGTAGAATTCGAAAAACGACTCTTATCTATAGCCATATTTTGATACTCAAACTGCGAGTAGCGTAGGGCGCTACATCTATGTCGACTAAACTATTGTTGCTTCTCCCCCTAGTGGGCGGAGCTGTTGGTATTGTTATCGGGTATCTCATTCGCTGGGCCATTGGCCTATCACAAAAGGCATCAACCGAGCTTGCGGGTAAACAGGCTTTACTTGACGCACAGACCGAGGCGCAGAAGATTATTGCTGACGCGCAAAAAAGCACCGACGAAGCGAAGAAACGGGCAGACTCTATTACCGAAGAGGCGAAGAAACGGGAGGGCGAGGTCAAAAGCCTTGAAGTAGAGATAAAACGCGCAGAAGTAGAAAGCAAGAACGAACTCAAGAAACTCGAAGAGCGTTTGGTAAAAAAGGACGAGACACTCGACAAACGCCAGACTGATATCGACAAAGAGGCGGAAAATTTGAAAGAGAAAATTGTCGAGGTCAAAAATATCAAAGACAATGTAAAGAAGCTTGAGGAAAGTAAGCTCGGTGAGCTCGAGAAGGTTGCTAAACTTTCGCAGGACGAAGCCAAGCAAATTTTGGTAAAAGATATCGAGGTCAAGTACGAGACTGACTTCCTCTCACGCATCCAAAAGCTTGAGCGTGAAGGCAACGAGCGGCTGGACCATAAGGCCAAGGATATTTTGGCCAATATCATCCAACGCGTGGCCTCTTCAACCGCATCGGACGTCATGACGACCTCGGTGCCGATTCCTTCTGATGACTTGAAGGGTAAAATCATCGGTAAAGAGGGTCGCAACATCCGCGCCTTCGAACGTTCGGCGGGCGTAGACCTCATCATCGACGACACACCGGGCATGATCATCATTTCATCATTCGACCCTATCCGCCGTGCGGTTGCCAAGTACGCACTCGAGGCACTTATCCTCGACGGTCGCATCCAACCGGCAAAGATTGAAGAGCAGATTGAAAAGTCAAAGGCAGAAGTCAATAAAATCATAAAAGATTCTGGTGAAAAAGCTGCCTACGAAGCAGGCGTTATAAACCTGGACCCGAGAATTCTCCTCATCCTCGGCCGTTTGCACTTCCGTACGAGCTACGGCCAGAACGTGCTCACCCACTCGACCGAAATGGCACATATTGCAGCCATGCTCGCCGAGGAGCTCGGTGGTGACGTCGCCATTGCCCGTGCTGGCGCACTCCTACACGACATTGGTAAAGCCGTTGACCACGAGGTCATTGGCACGCATGTAGAAATTGGCCGCAGAATCCTGGCTAAGTTCGGCGCCGACGAGCGCATCATCAAGGCGATGCAGTCGCATCATGAAGAGTACCCGTACGAGACACTTGAATCTATTATCGTACAAACGGCTGACGCCATCTCTGCTGGCCGCCCGGGCGCACGGCGTGATAGTGTCGAGAATTATTTGAAGCGTTTGCACGAGCTCGAAGACCTCGCAACGTCATTTAAGGGTGTCGAGAAAGCCTACGCCATTCAAGCCGGCCGCGAGATCCGCATCTTCGTCACCCCCGACCAGATTTCTGATTTAGAAGCCAAGACTATGGCTCGTGAGATAGCGACCCGGGTAGAACAGGAATTAAAATACCCCGGAGAAATCAAGGTGAACGTCATCCGAGAGCTTAGGGCCGTCGAATACGCGCGGTAATCCGGACAGAATTTTGGAATTAAAGAATTTCCGAGGTGAGACCTTTCAGATGTCAGGGTAAGGTCTCACCTCTGGCATAGCCCACTTGGACTCCCGGTTTCCAAGTGCAGTTTGATTGTCTCCCCTCTCCCATGTTACACTAACATCACCATCGCCGTAAGGCGTCCACGACTCTTTGGGGTCGTATATTTTTACTACGATGCCTCCTGAAATCATCAAAGACGGTTATGTCGAATACAAAAGTCTGCGGAACGGCCTTTTGTATGTCAGATATGGTAAGCTCACACTTACGCACGGATCTTTGCTTGTCGACCACTACCTGTATACAACGATAAAAATGGTTGAGGAGGGTCGGGGCTTCGGTAAAGAACATTTGGAAATCCCGCTAAGTAACATCACAAGCATATCCTCTTTCCTTGGAGGATTGTGGGTTAAGTATTCAGAAAATGGTAGCAACTACAACGCATACTTCGCCTTTTATACTTTCCATCCGTTCAAAATAACGGACTCTTGGGTGACAAAAGTTAAACAACTGCAAGATCCAACAACCGCCGGTCAGGTAATTGCCGAACCGATGACGGAAGCCGAGAAAACCTTCCAAAGAAAGCTGAATGTCTGGGGTCTTGTGGCTATCATCGGTATCTTTTTTTGCGTACTGCTACTTCAGGTTTTTATAAACTTTCTCATGACTTTCTTGCCCAATATATCGCTTCTACCCCATTAGTGGTATACTTTTCATATTATTAAAGTAGACAATTTATTTTTATGGATACTATCAATCAAACGCCCAGCCAAGCACCGCTTACAACAGTAGCACAACCAGCGATAAACAGTGGGTGGTCGTGGGGTGCATTTATGTTTGACCCTGCATTTATTATCGCAATACGCAACTACACATTTCTCTTTTGCTACCTGTTATATCTTATCCCACTCGTAAATATTGTCGCAATGATCGGTATCAAAATATACCTGGGAATAAACGGTCGGCGCATGGCCATTGCGAGTAAATCATTCGCCTCACCAGATGAAGCTCTCGGCTATATGAAAGGCACAGATCACGCTGGTAGAGTGCTCTTTTTTGCAACTATTATCATAATGGTGCTTGGTATCGTGTTTTCAGTGGCATTAGGAACATTCTTCCGTCACATATTGCCTATGCAGTTCAACTCTACATCAACATATCAGTTACCAGCAACTCAGTAGCAGCGTCGTAGATATGCCTCCTGAAATCATCAAACAAGAAAGTTACGTTGAAACAAGAGCTGGAACTTGGGGCTTTTATAGTGGTAAATTGACCCTGACGCGTGACAGCATAAGCTTTGATTCCCCTTCATTCTTGTTTTTCAAGGCTAAACATTTTGAAATACCCGTAAAAAATATCACGGCGATCGAACAGTATCTTGGACTTGCAGGAATAAAAGTTACGTACACAGAGGAAAATCAAAATCAAACTGAAATTTTCGCTTTTAATGGGAAAATGATGGGTAACAGCGAAACTGCGGCAAGTTGGGTTACGGCGATTAAACAGTTAGTGGCTTAATTTTCGCTTTCTCCTGATTGAACTCCCGTCATAAATCCCCTATACTGTCGTGAATGGCAACCAACTACGCATTCATCGACAGTCAAAATCTCAACCTCGGAATTCAAAAGCTTGGCTGGAGATTGGACTACAAAAAATTCCGCATCTATCTCAAAGAAAAATACAAAGTCGAGAAAGCGTATTGCTTCATCGGATTTGTTTCTCTGAATCAAGGATTGTACGATCGACTGCAGGAGGCCGGCTTTGTTTTGCACTTCAAGCCGACTATTCCCGATGCTGATGGGAAAATAAAAGGTAACGTAGACGCCGATCTCGTGCTCCGCGCGTCATTATCCAAGGATGAATATGATAAGGCCGTTATCGTCTCAAGTGACGGAGACTTCTATTCGCTAGTTCAGTATCTTTATGAAAACAATAAGCTTGCTGCGGTCTTAAGCCCAGACGTTCAGCACTGCTCGAGCCTTCTTAAACAGACAGCAAAAGAGAAGATTAGATATATGAATAATCTTCAGAAAAAGCTTGAATATAGGCCATAAAATGAAAAAGCACCGCTTAAAGACGGAACTTTAAGAGGTACTTCTCCCTAGAGATACCTATAAGTATAGACGAAAGTGGCTCTAAGTCAATACAAAAGACAAAACTGATAGAGTGCATAACCTATTGCACCAAAATATGGCCTAGTATATACTGTTCTTAATAATTAAGGGCAATTTAAAGGTCGAAAGATAATTACATTTGTTATAATTAATTTTACTTTTATGAATAAAGTAGATTTGGTCGGTGTCGTCCACGCAAAATTGGGTGGCACGAAGGTGGCCGCAGAAGAGGCAGTCAATGCGCTCTTTGATGCAATCGTACACTCACTCAAGAAAGAGGATGAGGTATCGATCGCCGGACTGGGAATATTTTCGGTCAAGCATCGTGCCGCACGCACCGCTCGCAACCCGCGCACCGGTGAGATGGTACAGGTGCCTGCGATGAAGATTCCTAAATTCCGCGCAGCGAAGGCATTGAAAGAAGCCGTGAGGTAGCAAGAATTTCTTTCTCAAAATGTTTTCCACTTAACAAAAGCTCTGACTTACGTCGGAGTTTTTGTTTTGTGGTAGAATACTTATATGTTTCGAATTGTATTTATTTCTTTACTGGTTGGCATGATGGGAGTTGGTGTTCTTTTTTTTGTACAAAAACCGGCGATACAGAAAAACAGTCTCCTTGAGACTCTCGCCCCCGCTGAAGCGACCACCCACCAAAAGTCAGTAAAAAATTCAAGCATACTCACACAATTTCAAAATGTGCGGTGGAACACCTTGGCGCCAGAAATAAAATCTGATACGCAAGTATTTCAAATTTTTTCACCATTGATCAAACCACTCACGACGCCGCTTTCAATCCCCGCACTCACGACAACGAAACAGTTTACCGTACGTTTGCCAAAAAATATTCTGGCGATTAGTCCACTTGGTTCACTCGCACAATTTATGACAGGTGCCGCGGCAGGAGCGAACACTTCTACTGCCGGACTGACCGGTGTGAACAGTTTGGGAAGCGCACACATTACCAATAATCATGGCATAGCGACATCATGGTTTGGAAGTGGTCTTGATTTTAATGGTTTAACGGAAAATATTCCAAACTCGGGTACCGTGCAGGAAATGATCGCGCGGGGTGGTAATGGTCTAGCAATGCCACACAATCAGTTCCTTGCTCTACCTGATAATTTCCGTCTTTCGGCAAATGACCCTTTAGTACAATCTCACGTTACTAGCCAGGGACTTCAGCCAGGTGATATCGGCCTATTAAACCCCCAAGCGCCGTATGCCGCCATTCCTGATAGTAGCGTTCCGACAGGAACTAAAATCATCGTAACTGATGATGTAACCGGCTATCAGGAAGTGGTCATAAAAGTAGATGCCGGCCCAGGGACAAGTACCGGAAAAGGTATCGACCTCTCTCCCGGTTCATATCATCGCCTCGGTAATGGCGACCACCCGGTAAGTTATGCACTCGCATCAGACCAATCAGTGTCTCCAGGTCCAACGGACGGCAGTACCATACCCTACGACAAGCCAGTGATAGGGCTAAACAGTGGAGGGAGTTTCTCTGGTGGTGGTTCCTCGAGAGGGCAAGGAGGTACCGGGAATGGAGAATCAGCAAGTAGTGGCGGCGACACCTCATACTGTGGTGATGATTATTGGTCAGACAAAGACCCAATGTGTTGTTACAAACATACCGGTCCTGCGGGTGGACCAAACCAATATGACGGTGTGAAAACCTGTAATGCTGGCTGGTATATGAGTGGCGGTAGACATCCGGTACCAATCTACGTACCTAACTGTGGCACGAATGGGGGGATTTGTGATCGCGCATTATCAATATCGATCAGTGGCCTAACCTTATCATGTCTCTTCACTGCCTGCGCTCCGGGCAAAAATGCGATCTGGGATCCGCAAACATTACGCTGTGGGTGTGATGATGGTATGGGCGGGAATATGTTTGCTGATACTGGAGGAAGTGATTCAACCGATAGTACTGACTCAGAAAACCCTGAAAATAATACTGGCCCGAATGGGACGCCGGGCAAACCGGGAACAATGGCGGAAAAAGTGACCTTGATTAAACCGAACGATGCGGCTGGTTTCCCTACCGGTGCTATCGTACGCAGTGATGGCACCATTGTACCTGTCGACCAACATCTGTATGATGACCTGCAAAAACTTTCAGAAAATGGCATGGATGTTACGGTTACCTCGATGGTGGGTAACCACGACCAATTTGTCTCTGGCTCAAATACCGAATCTCGTCACTGGACAGGCCATGCAATGGATATTGCAAACAACGAGGCCGCTACAAAGTATCTGTACGACAATAGAGTCACCTTGGGCATACATCAGATTATTTCTGGCGCATATCCATGGTATAACTACGACTCACAGGGACGGACCTTCAGCGATTCACTTCTTCGTCAGCATGACAACCACGTTCATATTGGACATTAGGCATGTGCCAACTTTTTTGCCACGAAGGCCAGAATTTGCTACTATAAATGGCCAAGCCTAAACACTTTTGTGTCGGCTAAAAGCGGGATTAGTTTAATGCCCGCCAAAAGAGTACATTTGGGCGGGTCCGACTTAATGTCTACACAAGTAGACTTTAGTCGGGGTAGAAGACTATGTATTACACTTACGTATTATCGTGTAAGAACACTTCAGATGACCACTCTGAATTTTATGTAGGTTACACGTCTGACTTGAAAAAGAGAGTCGAATCTCATAAAAGTGGCTCTACACAAACGACACGCAAGTATGATAAAGTTACTCTTGTGTATTACGAAGCGTGCATAGATGAGCGAGACGCAAGAATGCGGGAGAATCAGTTGAAGACAGGCTTTGGTAGGGGGTATGTGAAGAAGCGCGTTGCAAATTATATTGCGGGATTGGTTTAATGGTAGAACAACAGGTTTCCAACCTGTTGGTGGGAGTTCGATTCTCCCATCCCGCATCTCCGATAATAGCCTTGTTTTTCAAGGTTAAATCTTCTACAGTATTGGGAAGTTAGAACCTTTTTGATATACTCTTACTATGCTTCTAGCTATTCCCGTTACCTATAGCTACCTTATACTGAGTCTCGGGGTCTTGGCGGCTTGGCTTGTTATCTTTTTTCTCAATCAAACAACACGAAGAGAACAATTTCTCGTAAGTCTTATCCTTGGGCTGCTGTCTCCTGTCGGTGAGCTCCTATTCATTCCTGATTATTGGCACCCGATTACTGTTTTGGCAATTCACTTTGACCGAAGCTATATTTCACTCGAAGATTTCATCTTCGCATTCGCTTTTTTCGGCATCGCATTTTATCTCGCAGAAAAGATGTCAATTTCTCCGTTACCTCAAAATCAGAATATCTGGAGCAGAATCGGCCTTGTGTGGCTAGGAACGTACTCCATGCTTTCAGTGAGTCTAATTCCGTGGATGCTTGACCTCAACTCAATTTACGCAACCGCTTTGGTGATGGGTTTTGGCTCTCTGTGTATACTTGCCTACGAAAAACAAACAGTGTTGTGGCGAATTACTCTGTACGGCGCTGTGGCATTTACTGTTATGATGTTCCTCATCTACTGGATTGGATTCTCAATCTGTTCGAATACTGAAGTTATTCTTCGCACGATTTGGACGTTATACGGAACATCACTCGGCACGAGAATTGTTGGAGTGCCGTTAACCGAGCTAGTCTGGGCTTTCTCTTTTGGGGCATATTTTACATTACTTTTTAGTATCAACATTCCACGTCAATTAAGCCAGTCATAGATATATAGTGAGTCACGCCGTGGGGTAAAAAACTTAGTTGATTATGCTAGAGGTTAGCGATAAGCTGGGAATATAAAACCGAGTACTCGCAGTCTGAAAATAGGTACTAACGTCATTCACTATCCCGCATTTTTAGAGTCCTTCGTAATAGTCGTATTCTTTTTTAGAGATTGGGCCTATTTCTTTTAAAATGTCCTGCCCACTTGCGTCCATCCACGTTGCTAAATCATCAAGGTCACCACGAATAATTTTCCCTTCGCGCATTTCGTCTTCGGCTGTTAAGACTGCTTGAATTGCTTTTTTCTCTTTGTTATTTTTCATGTTTAAGTTTCAAATGCTTTAGCGCCCCGACCTCTCAAAACAGGGCCCGGAGGTCGGGGCGCGGACACCAAACTCTAACTCTTCATCACCTCAATCTCCGCACCGATGGCGTTTAATCTTGCTGCTATTTCTTCGTAGCCTCTGTTTATTGAATATACATTGCGCAGAATGGAGACACCGTCGGCGGCTAACATGGCTATCAAGATAATCACTGCGGGGCGGAGGGCTGGCGGGCAGACTACCTGACCCGCTTTCAGTTTCGTGGGGCCATTTACAAATACCCGATGTGGGTCAGCAAGGGTTACCGATGCGCCCAGTTTATTTAATTCTGTAAAATATATCGCTCTATTCTCCCACATCCAGTCGTGGATTAATGTCTGGCCCGTAGCTTGCGTTGCGATTGGCACGAAGAATGGCAGGTTGTCAGAATTGATGCCGGGGTATGGTAAGGCATGGAGCTTGTCCGCCGGGGCTTTTAATTTTGACGGCAGTATCGTGATGTCTACTAAATCTGTGCGTTTATTATATGATTTATACTTTTTCGTCGCTTTATATTTCAAACCCATCTTTTCTAACTTCAAAAGTTCGACGGTAAGGAAGTCTATTGGCGCACGGGTGATGGTGAGCTTGGAGCCCGTGGTGATCGCGGCCGAGAGAAACATCATTGACTCTATTGGGTCTTCGCTATTGGTATACTCAAGCGGTTTGTCAAAATCAGTAATGCCGTGCACGCGCATGGTGGTGGTACCGATGCCCTCGATTTTGACCCCCATCGCCTCGAGGAAGAAGCACACCTCCTGCACCTGGTAGTTGGGCGGGGCAAAACGGATGGTCGTGACGCCTTTTGCAAATGCCGCCGCCATCAGCACATTGTTGGTGGCCGTGTCAGACGCCTCGTACATCACCACTTCCCCGGCTTTAAGGCGCTTGGTCGTCACTAAATAATGATCGGACTTTGTGGTAATCTTTACGCCCAATTTCTCAAGCCCGTACCGGTGAGCGGCGATGGTACGGTTACCCATTTTACATCCGCCGGCATTCGGGATTTTAAATTCATGTTCAAGGTGGGCCAAGGCGCCGATAAGCATGAGCGATGAACGTACCCGTGCGGCCGACGCGGCATTAAAATTCTCCATCGCCAATTTTGCCGGTGGTGTAATGGTCAAGCTATTCTGGTCTGCCCAAAGTACCTTGACGCCAATACTTTCTAAAATTTCTATCAAACGATACACCTCCTCGATACGCGAAATGCCGTGCAAGGTCGTCGTGTTTTTATTTAAGAGCGCTGCACAAATGAGCGCCACGGAGCCGTTTTTGGAGTAATTGGTGGTAATAGAGCCCGAGAGCTTCTTCCCCCCATGTACCTTGAAATCTATTGATTCGGGAAATGTCGTCATAGATTATGTATGATATACTAATATAATATGTTCCGCAAATCTCTAATTTTTATACTGGTTTTGGTTGTCAGTTTCTCTGCAACGGTACGGGTGACCGAGGCGGCAACGCGACAGCAGTTGCTCGTACAAACACAGATAAAAATTCTGTTACTCAAGATAGAACAACTTAAATTGCAACTCGCGGAACTGCAAAAAATGCAGGTTCCACTCCTCGATCAAAGCGTGGTCAACACCTCCGCACGCAATGCGGTAGTTAATATTCTGTGCGAGAGCAACGGGCAAAGTCCCTTTCATTCTATCTCCGGCTCGGGTGTCACGATAGATCCACGCGGGATTATTTTAACAAACGCCCACATTGGGCAGTATTTTTTGGTAAAAGATTATCCGTCGGCAAATGCCATGCACTGCGTCGTCCGCACCGGCTCACCCGCAACGCCGGCCTATGAAGCGCGTCTGATGTTCCTCCCCCCATCCTGGATACAAAATAACAGCACAACTATAAAAACATCGGGCGCTACCGGCACCGGTGAAGATGATTATGCGCTACTCGCTATTACGAATTCAGTAACCAGAGACCCGCTCCCCACCACATTTCCATACATACCGTTTGACGATAGTATCGTCCAGCTTTCTGACAACTATCCCGTCCTTCTTGCGAGCTACCCGGGCGAGCTCGTCGGTTCGGTCATTATCAAGAACGCACTGTCCATGACTTCGGCCGTAACGATTGTAAAAAATGGATTTTATTTTGAAGATGATGCAGATAGAAATCTCGACCTGTTAGACATCTCCGGCACCGTAGTCTCCCAAGCCGGTTCGTCCGGCGGCGCAGCAGTCTCCCTCATAACCGGCAAGTTAGTCGGCATCATAGTTACCGCCACAGAAGCCGTAAACACCTTCGCCCGCGAACTAAGAGCAGTCACCATAGCACACGTAAACAGGAGCATGACCAGATATCTCTCTCAATCGTTAGACCAATTCCTCACCCAAAACCCCTTCACCGCAGTAAGCACCTTCGAAGCCAACACCGCCCCCGCGGAACGGAATTTGTTGGTTCAGTAAAACTCTCTTTTAGACTACTGCTTGTCAGGTGTATAGCTGGTTTGATACCCGGGATTTTCTTCGGGGCGAAGTTTGTTTGGGTATTGAATATCAGTCTTTACATCGTGTGAAATTTTCTTAAAGAACTTAAACACGTCATAAGGTTTAGAAATATTTCTGATGCCGTATGGCTTTTGTATCGCACCATAGCGACCATATCCGACAGACCCCGCGGTAGAAATCAAAATACTGCCCGTATCACCCATACCAAAAAATTTATCCAATACCCCGACGTTTACCTCTGCATTGGTGATTTGATCGAAATCTATTGTTTCAAAATCTCTGCCTATCCAACCTTTTTGTAAAATTACCCTTTTATCGGTAATTGCGTAATAGGTGTGCTTATATACAAGAACTTGATAGGCGGGAATCCCAAAAACCAGACCAATACCAACCCAAAAGTGCGGAAGTAGCAAAATACCAAAACCAAATATATGAGAACCAAACAAAATATCAAATACCGCCACTCCGATAAATGGCAGTAACAGCATCAGCCAAAACAAGCCAAAAATAGTCGTAATCAGCGAGCCACCCAATAGATATGGCCAGAAACTTGGCACCCCTTCCCACATTACCCTCTCGTTTTCATCGAGCACTTTGTCTAATTCTTTCATAGTATTATTCGTTCATAATTGATAACATTCAGTGGCTCTTGCCATACGTCACCTCATTCTATCACAAGGGTTCGTGGCTTGCTGTTTATAACTACATGGTCGCCGAGGTCTCACCTCCTCCTGCCGGACTATGGCCGGATTGGGTCGTCGGAGGAGAGACCTCAACGGCAAAATGTATTTAATTTCCCTCTCCTTGGGGGTGAGACACGGGAAGGGACCCGTGTTGCAAGACTCATTGAGAATTTTTACGAACAAAGTGAAGTAAAAAGTCCAATGAGTGGACAGCTTCTGTAAGAAGGGTAAGGGAGGGGCTGAATTATTCCGCACTCGGCTTATCCAAGGCCAGTGGCTCGACCCCCATGCCGTCGCCGGAGATTTTTGTGATGTCTTTGTCTATTTTCGTAAATTCTTTGTGCGAGAGGTTCCACTGGTTGACTGCCGTACCGAGCGAACTGCCGAGCTTGTCATGATAGTCGCCAAAGGCTTTCAGGTGTCTAGATAAATCATCAACTCTTTTTATTATCTCTTTTGTAGATTCTTCTATCTTTAGCGAGCGCAAACCCTGGAGCACCGTTTGCAAATAGGCCAGAAGTGTCGTAGGCGAGACGATGACCACCTTCTTCTCCCCCATGGCGTAGTCAATGAGGTTGCGCGTGTTGATCTTCATGGCACCAATTTCATTTACAATCAAATCATAGTAAATACCTTCGGCCGGGATATACATGAAAGCGAATGGGAGGGTTCCCTCGTCAGGCCTGATGTATTTTGCCGTCTCGTCAATTCTGCGTTTCAAATCTTCTTTAAAAACTTTGGCAATTTCTTCGCGCGCCTCATCAGTCGTCGCTTCGTTGTAACGAGTGTAGTTGTCTAAAGAAAATTTCGCATCAATGGGAATAATCCCATCTTTGGTTTCGATAATAGCATCAACCGCGTCGCCGTTTTTGAATGCATACTGCAGTTTAAATACGCCGGGTGGTAATACATTTTCTAAAATTAAAGTCAGCGACCTCTCGCCCAAACTCCCGCGCTGTTTCTGGTGGGTCAAAACTCTCTCAAGTTTTTGCAGTTGTTCCGTGATAGTGAAAACTCGTTTAGAATTTTCATTCGACTCCGTCATGCTCTTTTGTACATCAATGAGCTGGCGCGACATCCGCGCCGAAAGTTCCGCCATCTGATTCTGAAGCATCATCATGCCCTGCGACTCTTTACTGTCATCCTTTGGCTCTTCTGGTTTCTTCATGACAAAATAAGCCCCGGCAACGCCGAGCAAAAGAAATACCAGTCCAATAAGTATGTATATAGCCATATAGACTATTCTAGCATAAGTCGTTATACTTCAGTAACTATGAGTGAAGATCTTAAATCGGCCGACGAGATCGCACTTGATGCGGTAGTTGAAAGTGCCCGAGAATCATTTGAACAATTTTTGGTGGAGAGCAGATTTGAAAATGTAAACAAAATGGTCGAAGAGTTGTTCCCTGTCGTTGAAGATTTTGTTCGTCTGCATAAATATACGAAACCTCTGACATCGACAAAAGTCGTCAAACTTTTTCACATTTTGTTTGACAAGGATCAATCCGAGGATGATCGTGTCAGAGAGCTCATGTTCTGGCGACAGCGCTACGCAAAGAGAAACCGAGGACCGCTTAATTAGCTTTCCCTTGTTTCTATTTTCTGGTGCGATATAATACAGTCATGAAAAAGAAAAAGTTTACACATCACCAAACACGCGAGGTTCTTTTGGTAAAATTCTTTTTTATAGTTGCAGTTTCAGTCACGGCCAGCATTGCTTATGGTGTGTTGTGGTTTATGTGGCACACTGCTGATGTTTCTTATGTGCCAGTGGTACAAGAAATAATTCCCCCACCACCAATTTCGGCTGAAGATGAAAAATATTTCCGCGTTGAAGTTCCCCCATCACATAACATTTCACTCTGTGGTATAAACCTGATGGTGCCAGAATTTTCTATCGACTCCTTCAACCGTCTCACCGGCGATTTCTGGAATCTATCTGGCTTCTGTGGATACACGAGCGGGCCATTCAGCATTATGGTGCTTGATAAAGATACAGTTGCGACAACAAGTCCCGACTCAGCACAGGTACAAGCATTTACTGCCTTTGACCGTTACGTTGCCTCACAAAATCCTAAGGAGATCATCAATATCGCCTCGACCGACACTGACTTTACCACCATGTTCCTGCGCTATTATTACAGTAGAATTGGTAAAAATACTTTGACGTACACAGGCGAAATTGGCCAAGACTACCCGGGCATGGGCGCATACCAGACAGCGACGTATCTTGATAATCGCTACATCGTCTACCTGACCTATCACCTCTTTAATAATCACGGCGACCCGTGGGATTTATACTTTAATAAAAACTTTAAGCCAAGTGAGATGGGTGGCAATAACAAAGAACTGTTTAAAACCTACGTTGACCGTATCGTCGCCCGACCAGAAGTAAAGACACTCATTGATGAAATGGGCGCGAGCACAAAGACGATTACGGTAGCGGAATAACACTCACTATATGCCAGAAGGTCCAGATAAAACTGAAGAGCCTTTATATCTAGGTAACCCAGAAACAGACAGTTTTGAAGTTGCCCTCAGCAACGGACGTATCTTTTCTTGTAGCTACAAGACCCTTACCGGGCAATTCGAATTCAAATTCGAACCGACGATAACCGTTCAAAAAGTGCTCGGTAGTTTATTCACTTCCGATCTAACCCAGGGTGACTATAGTACCATCGACTGGTACACACGACAGACACGTGGCCAACTGCGAATCCTTTTTGACGATTACCGCGAGGCCTGTGAGCACTATCAAACCATTAAGCAGTCTTCGAATCTTGGCGAGAAGGAATTGGTGGCAGCCAGATCAATGAAGATCCGCCGTGCACAAAATATTCTCCTGCTCTCGAAAACATTTAAAGAAGCAGGTATCGTTCTAAAGAGCATTGAAGTAACCGTCGAAAGCGAACTCCCGTCAGTAGACCTGAAAAGGTTAATTAGTGAACATAGCCTAGTTAATCAAAATTTGTGGACCCAGCGAGAATCGGACTCGCGCCTCAGCAATGCGAATGCTGCGACATACCACTTTACTATGGGCCCTTTATAAACTTTTCGAACAGTAACTATACCGTGAAACTCGGCTTAAATCAACGACGGGCGTCGAGGACTCACCTCTTCCCGCTTTTCTCCTTGAGGAGAGACCTCGACGTCAGAAAAGTTTTCTTCCTGAGTAGTTTATGATATGCAATAGCGAAGCGGTGGGACTCTCCATTGGCCAATAAAATTGCATCTTTGTGCGCACGAATAAAGGACTTTCTTTTTTCTTCTCCTTCGCCCCGCGGAGCTTTGGCGGCGTGGGGGCCTAATATTTCTCGCGGTTTATGGCGCTCGTCTTTGACAACGCTCACGACAGGAATATCAAAACCTTTTTCTTTCAGCACCAGTTCTGCGGCATTTTTTTGTGCGCTACCACCATCAGTGACAATTAAATTAGGTAAAGCCCATTCAGGGTGGCCGAGTCTGCGGGTTAAGACTTCTTTCAAATTCGCTATGTCATTTACGTTACCTTCTGCTAACTTTTTGATTTTGAATTTTCTGTAGCCTGACTTTTTTGCGATGCCATTTTCAATGACGACCATCACTCCCACACTATTCTTGCCGGAAAGATGTGCGATGTCATATGCTTCGATTCTAAAATCTGAAGTGTCTATGTCGGTTTTAATTAACGAAATGTCGTGAATATGTTGCAGAGCAAAAATCTGTCGCTTACGCTCCCCCGCCTTTTCAAAGTCTTGTGCTTTAGAAAATTGAGCCATTTCTTTTTCTAAAATAGAAATTACGCGCTTTTTCTTGCCTTCAAAAAAAAGTTTAATATTCCTGACGGTCTTCATGTATTCCGTGCGCGTGACTTTACCAATACAGGTACCGGGGCATATACCCAATTCATAATCAAAACACGGACGCA
>OBEQ012000159.1_pt1 | contig 16252 bp, 20 predicted proteins | sample 1670901 | NCBI WGS metagenome assembly OBEQ01 (sample SAMEA104232315, study PRJEB22302) | groundwater metagenome | biome: forest; feature: aquifer; material: groundwater | place: USA | collected 2011-08-07 | depth 5.4 m
ACAAAGAGATCCGTTACATCAACAAATCCTCAAGACCACATGAAGCCTTGGGAGTTTTGCTGGCGGCAAAGGAAGCGGTATTTAAGGCCTTATCGCCCTCTGGCACAGGAATAGCGGCTTTCAGGAACATTGAGATCAGCCCGGGGCAGAAAGATAAATTTTATTTCCGGTTCACCACAGCTGAAAAAGAAACCAGCCTGAAATTATCTGTTCTCAAAAATAAAAAGGTTGTGATGGTTCAATGCGTTGGGATCTGATAGAAAAATTTGAAACCTTAAAAAAAGGTGGAGTCGCGAAAGCGCTTCGTAATTTCTCCGGCCAAGAAGATTTCTTTGCTGAACATTTTCCTGGCAACCCTCTGGTTCCTGAGCCGCTTTTTGTCGAGATGATCGCGCAGGTTGGCGGTGTTCTCTTCGGTCTTGGGCTTGATTTCAAAAAAGAAGTAATTCTGGCTGATTTAATCAGATTAGAGAATTTAGTGAATGATTCCAGTAAGAGTGTCAGTTACAAAGTCAATAAAAAAGGAGGATTAGATGTCGCTATTAAGTAAATCACATAAAAAGATCTCTTCCAGAAGGCAAATTAACATTAAGGAGGTCAAAGATGGTATTTTAATTCTACCAAGGAATAAATATAGAACTGTTCTGGAAACTTCATCAGTCAATTTTGAACTCAAAAGCTCTGAGGAACAAGATGTAATTATTGATTCATTTCAAAACTTTTTAAATTCTTTAACCAGCCCAATCCAAATTTTAATCCGGGTAAGAGAATTAGACATAGATAGCTATTTAGAACAAATTAAGATGATGCAAGGCAGGGAAACAGAAACTGTTTACAAACAACAGGCTAAAAATTATTCTGAGTTTATTGAAAAACTGGTAGAAGGTAACAAAATTCTATCAAGAAGGTTTTTTATTGTCATAGCCTTTGAGCCTTCAGAAAATAAAGCTGATTTCGACTTTATCAAAAAACAGTTACTCATAAATCAGGATATTGTAGTTAAAGGCTTAGAAAAGTTAGGCATGAAGGCCACGCAGCTGGATAGCTTGGAAGTCTTAAATCTATTTTATAGCTTTTACTCACCGGAACTTGCCAAAACCCAAGAATTAAAAACTCAAACATTTGAAGCCTTATTGGAGAAAACATATGTTAGTTAATTTTAATAACTTTAAAAATTACTTTCCAAAAAGAAAGAAGAGAAAACTGAAAAAGCAATTTGAACAGTTTGAATTTGGCAGTCAGGATTTACTTGATTTTATTTCCTACTCTGGACTGGAAGAAAAGCCTAACTATTTACTAATAGACAATAAATATGTTCGAACACATTTTGTCTCCGGATACCCATACACAGCCTCAATCGGCTGGCTCAATTCAATGATTAATTTTAATCATAATGTTGATATTTCTTACCACATTGAACAGGTAGATCCACTGACTGCTCTTCCAAAACTGAGCCGGAAGATTACTGAGCTTGAGTCTACTAGAAGATCAATGGAACGCTCTGGAAAAATTATTGATTCTCTAATAACCGATCCTTTAAGCTCAGCTATATCCTTAAAGGATAAAATTCAGAGAGGACAAGAAAGACTATTCCAAATCTCAATTTATTTCACAATTAGTGCTGATTCTTTAGAAGAGTTAAATAAAACTACAAAACTGATGGAATCAAATTTGGCCGCCAGGATGTTTTATTCGAAAACTGCACTTTTTGAGCAACTGGAAGGACTACAATCAATTCTTCCTAGAGCAGAAAACTTACTTAATCAAAAAAGAAACCTGGATAGCTCTTCTGCTGCATTAGCATTTCCGTTTGTTTCATCAGAACTGGCTCAAGAATCCGGTATTTTATATGGTATTAACAAATCAAACAATTCTTTGGTTATTTTGGATCGATATTTACTAAATAACGCCAATTCCATTATTTTTGCTCAATCAGGATCAGGAAAAAGTTACACCGCAAAGATCGAAATACTCAGACAATTGATGCAAGGCACAAAAGTCATTGTTATCGATCCTGAACGTGAGTATAAACAACTGGCAGAATCAGTCAAAGGAACCTATATCAGGCTTTCAGCAAGATCACAAGAAAAAATTAATCCGTTTGATGTTTCCCTAAACTCATTTTCAGAGGAAAACAATTTAGTTGAACATATCCAGGATTTAACCGAGATTATTGCATTGATGGTCGATGAACTTGATAGTGAAGAAAAAGCTATTTTAGATAAAGCAATTATTTTAACTTACAAAAAATTTGGATACTCATTGAAAAATACTTCCAAAAAAGCTAAAACCTATCCAATGCTAAAAGATCTCTACAAGAGCCTAAAAGAGCTAAAAGCCAGAAAACTGTATACTAGACTAGAAAAATACGTTACGGGCTCTTTATCCTCGGTTTTCGACTCTCAAACTAACATAAAACTAGATAATCGCTTAGTAGTTTTTGATACCAAAAGTTTGCCAGAATCAATCAGGCAAATAATGATGTTGGTGATTGCCAACTTTGTTTACAATCAGGTTAAAAATAGTCCACATAAAAGGTTGTTAGTGATTGACGAGGGCTGGATGCTTTTAGAACATGAAGAATCTGCCAGATTTATTACCGGACTTGTCAGACGAGCTAGGAAATATTATTTAGGGGTTAGTATTATTACTCAACAAGCAAATGATTTTTTAAATAATGAATACGGTAGAGCTATTGCTTCTCAGTCTTCTCTTAGAATATTGATGCGTCAAGATACTACAACAATCAAGAAAGTATCTCAAGAATTTAAGCTATCTGAATATGAACAAAAGTTTTTATTAACCTGTGACCGGGGTGAAGCCTTGATAATTGCCGATCAAAACCATGTGGCCCTAAAAGTTGTTTCCTCAGAAAAGGAACATCCACTCATAACCACTAATCCTGCGGAGATTTTTTATAACAAGTGAATTTTTTGCTCCTTACTATCATCCCAAATCTAGTTTCTTACAGAAAAGAGCTCTACACGATCAGCTTAATTTTTCTAGGCATATTGTTAATACCACTCCTAAGCATAATTGTTATTACCAATGCCGGATTCCAACCCATTTCAGATGTGTTAGTAAAAACTGATCCCATAACAAAATCAACTCAACTACTTAACCCTGATGGAACTTTATATAAAGATGTAAATTTAAATACCGTTTGGCCTGTGAGAGGATTTATTACTTTAGGTTTTGGTGAATCAGATTTACCTTATCAACCATTCCATACTGGAATAGATATAGCAAATCCAAGCGGGAAAATAGGTGACCCAGTCATTGCATTCATGCCGGGAAAAGTAGTTACTGTTAATAGATTAAATTGGGGCTATGGCAATTATGTGGTGATTGATCACGGAGATAACATAACATCACTTTATGGTCACTTTGATAAAATCTATGTTAACCAAGGTCAGGAAGTAAAACAAGGTCAGGTAATTGGTACTGAGGGAACTACGGGTTGGGCAACTGGTCCACATTTACATTTTGAAGTTAGAGTATTTGGAATACCTGTTAATCCAAAGGCATTTTTAGGGACATAATTAAACTTCAACTACTTCAATATTCTCAAAATAATTTTTAAACAAAAGTAGTCGTTTTTCAGATTCTTCTTGTGACAGTAAGGCATACTTCCTTATCGCATTTGACAAACTTCCAGTTAAAATCCTATTTTCACAAAACTGCTTAAACTCGCTTTTATCAATCAGGTTCCAAAAAGCAGAAGGTAAACCTACTCGATCTAGCTTATTTGTAACCATAAATCGATTAGTTAAATTTCGGACATAGTTATCAAGTGTTTTAGGATGGAAATAAATAAATGAAAGCTTTGGATATCCATCGAATATCTCCTGGAGAGTATTAGGATTTGCAACAGCTCCTTCGATGATAAGAGATTCGCTATTTTGAGCGTACTTTTTTATCAGATCTCTTGTTGCCTGAACAAATAGTTCTATCCATTCTTTTTTGTCTCTGTTTCGGTAAACTTCGACAAAAACTGATCCTTCATCAGGAAGTTTAAGAGGTTTAATTACTGCTTCTAATACAATTTGATCTAATTCAATAAGTTTGTAATCAAAGTCATTTGTTAATCTTTTTGTAAATGTAGACTTTCCGGTAGATGTTTTCCCACTTATATAAATGAGTTTAGGTTGATTTGTTTTAATACGTTCATAAATTTCCTCGATATTCATATCAATCAGTCTCTATTTGCTTAAGAATTTCTTCGGGTTTAAGAGTAGCATCCAGAAAAGGGATTTTAAGATCTTTAGCTTTTTGCTCAAGCTGTAATCCCCAATTGACAGCATTTTGGCGCTGATACTCTGTTTGTCCCATTGGGTTCTCCCTTGATTCATGAGTTAACCTATCCATTATTACCTCTGGTGGAGCCTTCAGAAAATAAACTCTATCAAATAGGTCTAACATATCAGAAAAATTACCAGCAACTCCAAAAAGATAAATGTTCGAATTTTGGTTTAAATAACTCTTAAGAAAATCTCTATCCCAAAGAAATTCGTGATTATCTAAGAACTCTTGATCTGCATCTACAGGATATTTAACCTTGTTTCCTTTTCCATCAAACCAAGAGGATAAACCGTCAATTAAATCTGCATCCGCAGAGTTAATTCCAAGATTTTTTAATTGAGATGAAAGATACGTTTTTCCAGAACCAGAGGGACCAAAAATTAAAACTTTCATATCTGGAGTATATCTCAGAGCTAAATTTATATATAGCCGACGCTAGGAAATAAGCTTAAATATTTCCCTGGCCGTTTCTTCTACAGAAAGCTCAGTATTGTTTATACAAATCCATCCATTCTCTAGTGTATTTTCTCTGGATAATTTTTCATATAAAGGAACAATGAAATCCTCTGGTACTGTTGACTGTTTTCTTTGCTTATTCCTATTTTTAATGGTTTCAATATCAGGATTAAGTAGTACAAATTTCAATTCATATCCGGAAAGGTTATTCCTCCATTCGTTTATCCATTCTTGTTTGACAATATCATCAATTACTACCACAAAGCCTTCTTCAACGGCATTGTTTGCAATACTTGATGCATTTTTTCTCGCTAGTTTATATTGCTTTTCAAATTCTTCATTCCAATTTTCTGGACTTGCATAACCTCCCTTTACCATTTGTCTAAGTGTATCTACTGGAATATGGATAGATTTATCAAAAAGTTTACACAAGCTATCCGTGACTGTAGACTTACCGGATCCCGGTACACCAGTGATCAAAATTATTCTGTTATTCATATTAAAAGAGTATATCATTGTCGAAAGGGCTCAAGTTTGTTATATTTGGCATAGGTAGCAAATATGGCTAAAACGCAAAAAAACGAATTAAGAGGTAAATTTTCTCAAGATCTACCTCGCAAAAACAGAAGAAGCAGGATTATTGCCATACTTTTGGCTTTTCTTTTAGGTGATTTTGGAATTCATAAATTTTATTTAGGGCAACCACTATGGGGAATTTTATATCTTATCTTTGCCTGGACAGCCATCCCCATGATTATAGGTATCATTGAGGGGATTATGTATCTCACAATGTCAGATCAAACCTTTGAAGCTAAATATTCATAATCAAACTTAGGATCACAGCCATAGTTTCAAAATACAATTAATTTATCTAGGATTTTAACAAACTCATCTTTTGTTTCAGAGGATAAATTAACTTTTTTATCTCTAACTTTGTTCAGGAAATTTCTAGAAATAATTGCTTTTTGATCGTTTGGAATAACTTCAGAATTTGGTCTGCTCGCTTCGTAATCCTTAGGTTTTTCCAATATAGACTTATTGAAATCTTCTTTTGAAAAAACATCTTCTATACAATAATTAGCTGTTGGAGAAACGAAAAAAATATTTTTACTATCTATGAGTAATTTTTGTTTAAGGATGTCATTTATAACCTGTCCTTTTTCATCGTTATCTAGAAGAGCATTAAAGCTTAAACCCCAACCCAGAAGCAGAGATACGATAGTTGGAATATTATCCGCTCCCTTACAGGGAATAAGGTGTAATTTATCATAAGTTGCTTTTTTGGTTTTAGGTAAAGATTCAACTACTCCTCTCAAAAAATTGTAATCGCTTATCCCTTCAAGTATTACATTATTTTCAGCGGCAAATGATAATTGTTTAGATATATCTAAACCGATTGCAGTAATAATTGGAGTTAAAGTATCTTTGTCGGCTGTTTGTACTCCCGATAGCTCATAAGTTTTACTACCTTGTTCGGTTGTTAATTTACCGTTTACTTTACGTTCTAAATTCTTAATAATTAATCTAATTCTATCTAGTCTAGTAGGATCAATTAGATACGGGGAATGTGTTGATAAGATAAATTGATTATTAGTGCTTAGATCCGTCAAAACCCTTAAAATGTCTCCTTGGGCTTTTGCATGAACATATAATCCTGGCTCATCGATTAAAATAATATTTTGAGCGTTTTGTGATTCAGCCTTAAGCAATAAATAAAATGATAAAAACCACTGAAGTCCTTTGCTTCTTTGTTCAACTTTAAAATCGTAATTTTTTCCCTCTTCTTTTATCCCAAAAATAAGATTTTCTCCATAGCTTGCCATTGACAGGTTAATTTTGTCTTGCTGCCAATACTCACCAAAATCTCCGTCAACTATTGCCGATTTTTCATTAACCAACTTTCTTCTTAGTTGAGTATCCGTTGTGGAAACAATATCATCAATTTTAATTCCTACAATTGAACAATAGTTAAGAACCGCTTTATTTTCGGATGCATTAGTTAAAGGAACCTCATAAGGAAGCAATTCTTCTTGGTCAAAAGAATCAAAAAGTATAAGTTTGGGTAGATTTTTCAAAAAAAGTTCCTTTTGTTTCAAGATTTCCTGAGGAGTTGAATGGATTTCTGTTAATTTATTTTTAACTTTTTCTACGATAGCTTTGACTAGTGCTTGTTCTTCAGGAGGAAGAGAAACTATCGCTTGATCTATTTGGGATGATAATTCGGTACTATTTTCTATTGAGAGTTTTGTACCTTCAGTAATAAACTGTATATTTAAACTCCTAGACTCTAACTCCGTTTTTAGTTCATCTTCTATTTTTATTAATTCGTCCTTTAATTGTTTCGTCTTATCAATTTCATCTACAGGAATTAGGTCTGTAAATGAGCCACTAGGTCCAGAAAACATATATTCATTATTCGCTTTTTTTGTAATTACAATTGGAATTTTTGCTATTTGAGTTGAATTGGTAATTTCTGGCAGACTTAGTTTATTTCTAAATTCTTCTAAGTCTTTATCAGTAAGCTCGAACTTAAGCGTGATTTCTGGTTCAACTCCTTCGGTATCAAGAGGATAATCAGTTTTTGTAAAATTATATTCTTCACCATAATTAAATTTGCTTAAGGCTTGAAGAATGTTGGTTTTACCAGCTTCGTTTTTTCCGGCTAAAACTGTAAGATCGGACGCCAACGAACATTCATCCGAGTCATCAATAGATTTAAAATGTTTGACTCTGAAACTGACGAGATTCATAATTTATTATTAACTCATATGTAATTACTAGAAGCAATTCTAGCAAAAACCCAGCTTATAAGATAGTTAGAAAGGATTAATGTTGTCTTAAAATTTAAAACCGACTGCGAAGCAGTAAAAATTAACAACTATCCATAAAAAGTATATAATTTAAATATGGGTGCTAAGGAGATTGGAAGAAAATTTAAGCAGGCTAGAGAAAAACTTAAATTGACTCAAGCCGATGTAGCAGATAAGGCTGGCCTTCATGTTAACTATTACGCACGAATTGAGCGTGGTGACTATCCCGGCGGGAGAGAAACTCTAAAAACGGTTGCCAAGGTTTTAGGGATTAAAAATCTGAATATCTTGTAAAAATTAACTTTCTTTTCTTTTTAGTTTCTTTTGAAGCTCCTTTAAGGCTTTGATTCCTTCTTTTGAATGCGATGCCAAATGGATTGTTGCCTGAGCACCTTGTAGAAAACTTATTGCATCCTCACGCGTAGATTTCGGATCTTTATTAGTTTTTAAATACTTTAAAGTAGCCTCAATGTCTTCCTCGCTCAGCTCATTTCTATCCTGTTTTTTAGCCATATTGGTTGGTAGTATAGCAATTTTTAAACAAACTTGCTCCAATTTAGGAAATTGAAGGTTTCAACCGCAGTTTTTTTGTTTTCTATCCTTCTCATAAATTCCCGACTGTGCGTTTGGGATAAAATGTTTAATGATCCCTCCCAGACTACTTTCCTGTCTAAAATAGCCAGTTTCCGGTGATGATTGCCTACGCACAGTAAAACTTCCACTCCCATGATTTCAAATTGGGTTATGGTTTCCTCTGACTGAGGTTCCATAAAACTATCATGCTCTTTTGGATCTCTGGTCATGATATAAATTTTGACACCCCGATCAAGAAGAATCTGAAAAACTGGAATCAGGAGCTTGGCACGCCCAGTTGTAACATGCGGGCTCTCAATAATGACCTCTTGGGTACAATTTAATAAATCCCTGATAAATTGAGCATAAAATGTTTTTTCATCATAAAGAGAGGAGTTATTCATTAGAATCCTCCTCCTCAATATCGATTGAACTGACTTTTCCGTTATAATAAGTAAATCCAAGCTCAATTAATTTTTTGTAGGCATGAATTAAGCTATCAAAAAGTTCCGAACTGGGACCAGAGGGCTCACAAATTATAGGATAGTTTTCGGAATCATTGATTAGATTTTTGTATAAAGCTAAACTCTTAGATTCAATTTTCCTCATAAACCTATCCTTTACGCACAAACCGATAGGGTTTCGGAATCATCGTTCTATTACATTAGGCCTAAACGAAACCATTCACTTTGATAATCTCCGGTCCAAGCATAGGTATCATTAGTTTTTTGCAAAACTCCTGCATTTGTGAATTCATTTGCAAGATCTTCAAATAGTCCCAAATACTGCATGTCATTTGAAGTAAACCTATTCTGATCCTTCGCCAGTAAATAATTAGGCACAATATAAAAATGTGCTATATTGTCAGCAAGCTTACCTGCATCAACATCCCCAATAACACCACTCGAAATAAGGGCACGTCTAATTCGTTGGCTATTTACTTCATCTTGGGGCAAGTTATATCGTTCGTTAGATAATTGAAAAGCATAAGAAGCAACAAGATCCATAGCCTGGAAGTTAAACATCTCTTTGGCCACAGAGAATTTAAACATAAGATCTGACATGGAACCCATGAAGTTGTTTCCTAAATTAATTGATGGAGCTCTAATAACTGTTGGAGCTTGTAAATGTAAAGGTGGTTCACCTAGGTTCCTAGATGGAATATCCATTATTGTAAGCGGACGATCATAAACGATATAAGTCCTAAGAGGGCCTGGGAGGTTTTTGGCTGTAGAAAATTGTAATTGGCCATCTTGTACCAAACCATGGCTTTCTTTACCTAAAACTAATCGGCCTTGCTGATTGTCCAAAAGCGTTTGTCCTGCGTAAGCAATGTCATTATATTGTGGTTCTTCGAGCATGGCTTTAGCCAACCTCTCTACTTCCTCTTGTTTCCATATTCCCTCAGATCGACGTATCTTAGGAGGACTTCCACAGGCTGCCGCTAGAAAAGCACCCGGAAATACCATAACAAGAGGTAAAGATTGTCTTCTTGTCAGTCCTCTACTAAGTATTTGTTCAGCTTGCATAATTTTGACTATTCTACCATAAATTCTGTAGATTTATAGTTAATTTCAAGCTCAATTAACTTCTGATTAAGCTTAATTAAACTATCAAAAAGTTCCGAATTGTGACCAAACGGCTCACCATTTGTCCTTTATCTTTTAAAAAAACATCGTTTAGGGCGATACAAGGCTCCAAAGGTGCGGTGCCAGATATTAATTCTTGATAGGTTGGCGCCGCCTGGAAAAGTACCCCAAAATAGGCAGCTCTTTTAAGAGGATTAGGGCTTCCTAGCAACAATTCCTCAAGTGATGCCAGATAATATTCTATGTTATCCATTATTACCTCCATATTGACCACTTCTCCTTCCTTTTCATCCTTTTTTTGCGTCAATTCTTTTATCTGACCCTCTATCTTTAGTGCATCGGCTTCTAGTTTTTTCAATAGGATTTCAGATGAGAGAATATTTACTTTTTCTCCTATGGCTTCAAGTTCAAACCGCAACGCCTCAATCTTTTTATCTACTTCTGTAACATCATTTCGGACTTCAGCTGTTCTTCTCTCCCATTCTTTAATTGCGCCTTGTTTTAAAGCATCAATGTATTCAGGAGTTATTTTTAATCCTTTCACATAATTATGAACAGTTGTTTCAAGTTCAGATGCTGATACCCTAAAATGATGTCCTCTTTTATTGCAATGGTAGGCTGGGTAATATTTAGTTCTCCCCTTGCTAGAACTTCCAAAAAGCGGTTTTTCACAATCTGGACACATAATATAGCGTCTATAAGGAAAATTTGGGTTATTAACGGTCTTTTTAAGCTGCCAATCCTTAGGTTTTCTTTTATATATTTGAACTTCGCCGTTTTCTTCAGAGATAATTAACTTACCTCGATTCGCTTCATTAAACATCTCAAAGCTCACCAAGCCTTCAAATTGTCCTTTAACCGGCTTATTATCGGTCCATTGGTGAACGGTAATACCTGCATAAACTGGGCTTTCAATATATCTCCAAAACTGTTTGATAGTCAGAGGTTTATTGCCCTTTACCCCAATTATTTGAGTTCTATTTTGGGGGTTGCGACTGTATTGTTTTCTGGTTTTAAATCCTAAATTATTAACTTCTTCAACAATTTGATGATCAGTCAACGTGCCTCGACAACGCAGCTCAAACATCCGTATAATCCACGCTGACTCTTCTGGATGGGGTTTTATTATCACTCTTTTGCCATTAGGAGTTTCAACTTTCTCGTTAATATATCCAAAAGGAGGAGCGCAGACACGGTATCCCATACGAACATAGTTTATTTCGGCTCCAATAAGCCTGGTGAGAATATCACGAACTTCAGATTTTGCCCTCTCAGCCTCAAGTAGTTCTGTCGTCCAGGTTGGAGAAAATTCGGACCAGCGGTACTTTAATCCTAAATGAGATAAGGTGTTAACAGATTGGGTCCCTATAACGCCATAAACATCAACAAACTGAACACCATATTTAGCAAACATACCTTTCAACTGACCATAAATAGTTGCACCACCCCTCGTGCCTCGATCAATACTTTTGATAAAACAAAATTTAATTTTATTTTTAGGGTTTTTACAAAATTCTAGAGCCTCAAGTATCGGCTGCATTTCAAGCTCACCACTTGCTGACTCGGTAAACTCAAACCATTTAACAATCTCCACTCTTGTGTTAAGAGCCGATGATAACTGTTCAGAACGTCTTTTTATCTGTTCTGCCTGATCTTTTGGACTATCTCCGATTAACCCTTGCTTTGTAGAAGAGACTCTTAATGAGCCTATTGCATTTTCAGTTGTAAAAACATGATCCATACTTATTTTTCCTCGTGAGTTTTAAAATGTAAGGTGCCATTTTGTTGGTCTTCAATGATTCGGTCAACAATAAGGTTAGTAATGACTTGGAGGCGTTCTTCTAACGTGAGATTGGATGTTGGAGGTCTTTTGATGTCTCTAGTTTTATATTTTTTCCGATGTTTTATTACTCTTCCCATATGTTAATACCCTCAATAAAACTATTCATACTGTGTATAGTTTAAAGCTAAATTATGGTATTTGTCAAGTAAGAAATTGGTTAGTTTTTAGGCTAATATCATGCTGGGAAACCACCCTGCGGAGCTACAGGGTGGTTTATCTTTTTGGCGTTAGTATTTGCCTCTATTAACCGGTACTGAAGCTAGCATCTCTGCCCAACGCTGATTCTCGATATTTCTTCTAGCCTGCTCAAGTTCTACCACCATTCGATTACTGGAGTCTCTCGAGAGATAAAGAACTTGTCTGTCAAGATCTCGGACTAGAACTGATCTATCTGAAGCCTTTTCTATGGCACGGTAAAGTTTACCGGTCAGTTTTAAACACTCATCTGAGAACACAAACGCAGACTCTTCAGGTATTGAAGCCCACTCAACAGGTTGCCCAAAAGGATATAAATACGGCACACCGATATTGTTACCGTATCCTGAGACTAAGGTTCGTCCTGAAAATGGCATACCTGGGTAGAAATCGCGTTCGCAAATCTGATCGACAACATTGCCATATTCTTTTACTAATTTTACCTCTCTCCCAGATTGTCTTATTTTATCGACCCCTTCTCTTACCCCTATTCCTGCGCAAACAATGGGGATATCTATACCACAATTGGCTAGTCCTTCGCATAACTTCATCGCTAAATTCCCTGAGAATATGACGTCATCTACCAGAACTGCTTCTCTAATTCCTGATTCCACGATTTCCATCAGTTGTTTGTTTACGGGAAGCGCGCCTGAACGAGCTATGATTCCTTTGTCTTCGCCGTCAGCATCCACTGACCTGGTTAAATCAAGCCTAAAGTCTGGAGATTGAAAATAAACCCTATCTAGCGAAATAGTAGGTAAACCAGTCGCTTGAACAACGCTCCGGATTTCATTCAACCCATCCTCCGGTACAATATCTACTCGAGTGGTACTGCTAAATGCTCTTTGTGTCACAGCTTGAAATTCACTTCTTAAATCCGAAAAGAATTCAGAAGTTGGTAACTTAAACCCTCTAGGTTCGCCCCACATTCGTGACAACAATTCAATATCAGCCGAGACCACATAAGGCTTCGTACTTAAACGTTCTTTTGATTCTATATTAACACCATCATTAAGTATTTCTTTCATAAATTTCACCTCCTTCCAATGGAATCTCTTCCTTATAGGAAGGGAGTGATGGTGTTAATGAGAAAATTTAGACTCGAAGAACACAGCCAATCCCTTACTACAAGGATTGGATATGATGGAGAATTAAGATAATAGTTTCGTTACTTTTTTTCATATTTCAAAAACTAAAGAATAAATCTCATCCGCTGTTTTTTTAGCATCCATCATTTTAGCCGCAACATTACAAATAGGATTACACTGTTGGAATATTGTTCTTCCTCTTTGTTTTCCCTTTGTAATGACCTCAACACCAGATTTAGTCCACTCTGATTGATCTGGAAAGAAATTTAAATAAACTGCTAGTGGGTCATGCAAATTAAAGTTCTCTTCTTTTTTGTGATTGTATTTTTCAAACCAAGTTTGAATTAACTTCTTTAGCCAAATATTAGTTTTAGTTGTTTCAGGAATAGCATCAATTTGCTTTTTTGACCAAGCTACTTTTCTGGTTACATCTAAAGGTACAATTTTTACCTTAACTCCTTTACATTCCTCAAAAAATTTACATGCCGAATCAGAGTCACCATAAATATTAAATTCAGCAAAGTCTGTTTCGTTTCCTTTTTCATTAAAAGCTCCTCCCATGATCGTTATTTCTTTAAATCCCTTTTCTTTAAAAAGTTTATAAGTATCTGTTAATGGACCAAGCGAGATAACACTTTTATTACTTGGGTAATCTTTAAGTTTTTTAATTGTGCTTGTTCTGACATTTGGATGTATATTCCAAACCCCATCAGGTCCATGGAAGTAATCAGGCCATGGAAACTCAAATTTACCGCTTAAAGGTTTTCGTGATCCATCTTTAAATCCCCATGACTGCGCTACAAAAGATATAAATTCTTTAGCATTTTTTGCGGTTAAGTTTTCCGATGCGTTACCAAATGTAGGGATCAAACAATTTTTTGCATTAGGAAGTAACTTGTATAACAATACAAGCGCTACTAAATCATCAATTCCTGGATCGGATATAATAGTAAAGTTTTTCATGGTATTTGCTCTATAATATCTACAACTCCCTTAATCAAATTCTGATCAGATATATAACTGGCTTTTTGTTTAGCTTCAGGAGTAATTTTCGCACCATTCACAAATGCACACTGTACACCTGTTTCTGGGTCAACCCAATCAGACATACTGTTTCCGATCATCAAAACATTGTATCCATATGCTTTTAAGGATTGCAGCAACTGTCCTTTATTGAGTTTATAATTAACCCCAGGATGAATCGCAAAGAAACCATATTCAGGGCTACAATCTACACTTATTCCATTGGAAGTTTGAAATGATTTGCCCAAGCTTTGAATCAACTCTGGTGATCCAAAAACAGTAATAGATGCCTCTCTGTTTGCACCAAATCCCCATACTGAGCTATTAGTGTTTATTTTCTTTCCACCAAATTCTACAGCTACACAATCATCTACTTGTTGATATCCAAGATTATTGGCTACATCAGATAGAGCATTTTTATTTGTATCAATGTTTGATAAAACGTTTACGATAAGCTTTTGATTTTCGTAATATAGAATATTTCCATTCTCAGCAATTGTTGGCCCATCAATCCCAATCTGTTGACCAAGGTCAAGTAATTGAGGTAGCGGAGAATCAGAACATAGTCCTACCTGTAACCCCTTACCTTTTGCTTTTTTAACAGCCGCTTTTAATAACGCAACATCTTCTTCTGGTATTTGTCTATCCTCTAACTCCTCAGGGACTAAAGTTCCATTTAGATCAACAAATACCATGTTTTTAGGTAGATTAAGGGCTTCAAGTTTCTCTTGAAATGAGCCTTGAGCTTTGGTCTGCTCCCATAAAGTATCTTTATTTTTTATTACCCAAACTACTACTTGCTCCATAGGAGTATTTTGATCAAATCCGTACATTGTATTCATATAAGTTACAAAATATTGATCCATTTGTTTTAGAAGTAAGGGTTTTCCCAGTTTAGCCTCTATGTTATTAAAGAATTGAAGATTTGCTTGCAATACTTTAGATGCAAATTCTTCTTCAAGTTCTAAGGGAATACTGGCCCTTGCCGCAGTACTGACAAATGGGAGAAGGTATGGCGCTCTCCCGAACTTACCATTCGGTAACTTAACCACTAATCCACTAGCCCCAAGTAAATAATCCCTTGGGTCTCCTAGATCTACCTTGTCAAATATATTCGTGTCATCACTAGTGCCATATTCAACCGAAGGATCAATATTTAATCCCATTTCAGTTAATTTGTCAGGTTTTCCCACTTGAATACCCAGAACTATTTTATAAATATTGATGCCCTGATTTTCTAGCTCGTTCAAAGAAGAAATGACACTTCCACCACTGAAAATATCATCTTCTGCTATAGAGACTGGTGTGCCATTAAGCTTATTGGCTATTTTTTGAGCTTGGGCAGATAAAGATTCACTCCCTGGTCTTGTAACTTGTCCAAAATCTTTAATACCACCAAGATAATAACCCCTAGAAACCTTTTGTTCACAAACTCCCATATTCATTAGAGGATCTAAACTCACAATAGGTTTTCCTTCGGATTTTGCCCTTACATCTTTATCCAATTTTTCTGGATCGTACAGGTGTAACTCAATATTACCTTTAGGAGAAAAACCCCATTTTAAAATGTCTGCTAAATTTGCAAAGAAAGTATCGTATTCCTCAAATAGTGCTTGGGAAACCGAATCTTGACCGAGTAAATAATCTTGCGACATTTTTTGAGCGATTGGAAACATAGCAAACTTTCCGTCCTTTCTCATAACGTATAAAAAGTCTACATCAGAACCAACCTCAACCTTCCCTAATTGGGGCCATTTAATAGTAGTTTCTTTATTTGTAACACTAGTTTCTTTTTCTAACATATTTTTCCTTATCTTTTCTTCAAATCTATTGCGGCATTAAAAGCTTTTGGATTTTCTGTTTGCATCTTTACTAAAAGATCCCCTTCAACTTTTTTAACCACAGCACCGATTAAAGCTGTTCCTACTATTGGAACTACAATTTTTATAAATAATTCTCTTCTCGATGTGTTAATTCCTTCTTGTTCTTTCATAATTTTTTCCATAAAAAAACCGCCTCTACGGCGGTTTGCATTGTTTCTTAAGTTTCAGTTTATCTTAAGCACAAAAAAGCATACCGCCTGTGAAGGAGGTATGACGTCTTGATGTAACTGAGTTTACTTTATTCATTAATTTGTAGTTTATCATAATTAGCATTTTTGTGCAACCCCAAACTATAAGTCGGTCTCGAACAGCTTCCAATTATTTATAGGTTTTGATATACTGCGCTCAATGCTGCCTGATCTATATGGCGCATCCTGTAAACATTGCTGATTCTTTTCCTCCTTATTTGCGTTTTCTGTTTGATCTTCATTTGTCTTCACAAGATATAATTGGGTACTCAATCCTCGTACTCATCCTTACTTCTATTCTA
>OBEQ010278910.1_pt1 | contig 16249 bp, 13 predicted proteins | sample 1670901 | NCBI WGS metagenome assembly OBEQ01 (sample SAMEA104232315, study PRJEB22302) | groundwater metagenome | biome: forest; feature: aquifer; material: groundwater | place: USA | collected 2011-08-07 | depth 5.4 m
CGCGCGCCTCCGTCCAGTACCCGCGCGGTTCCGAAGCCCCTGCCGATCTGCATCAATACGGAATCGGACTGCGCCTGGCCGGACAGGCTGGTGCCCGCGGCGCGTATGGTCACGGCCACGCCCTCCTCATGGCAGGCGGCGAGCACCAAGGCTGCTTCGCTTTCCGAGAACACCTTCACCACCAGCTTGGGGGTGAGCCGGTAGAAGCCGGCGTCCCCGCCGAAAGCGAGGGTGGAAACCGGATCCCGCAGCAAACGCGATGCGGGAAGGCTTTGCAGCAGTTCCCGGTAGAGGCGCGAATGAATATCCGGCATTGAACCCACGGCATTCCTATTGATTGACAATGCTCAATATAATACAAGTCAATCAATAATGGTCAAAGATTCCGCGGCGCGTTTTTGAGCTATTATTGACAGAATCCGCCTGGGGCAATAGATTAGCCCTATGCTCGCGCATGCACGGCAGGAAGCCATCATGGACGCCCTCAAGCGTCGGCCCACCCTGACCATCCACGATCTGCTCACCTTGATCGACGCGTCCCCGGCCACGGTCCGCCGGGATCTCGCCTTTCTGGAAAAGAAGGGCTCCCTGGTCCGCACCCATGGGGGCGTGGTCCATTCCGATCATGTGTCCGGCGAACCCACCTACGATCAGCGCCTGCGGGAATCCCCGACAGCCAAGGTCGCCATCGCCGAGGCGGCCGCCGCTATGGTGCCCGAAGGGGCCACGGTCTTCGTGGACTCGGGAACCACCTGTCTGGAAGCGGGCCGCATCCTGTTGGGGCGCGAGGATCTGGCCATCTTCACCAATTCCTCCCCGCTCATCAACGTCCCCTTCCGCCGCCGTGCCCGTCTGGTCTGCCTGGGCGGAGAACTGCGGGAAATCAGCCGCGCCATGGTGGGCGGATTCGCCCTGGAATGGCTTTCCAAACTCCACTTCGACATCGCTTTCATCGGCGGCTCCGGCCTGTCGCCGGAAGGCGTTTTCACCACCGAGCTCAGCGAAGCGGAGATCAAGCGCCAGGCCATGTCCCGCGCCAAGCAGAAGATCCTGCTGGCGGATGGTTCCAAATGGGAGTCCCCGAGCGCCTTCCTGTTCTCGGCCTGGAATTCCTTCGACCTGTTGATCACGGAATCCTCCCAGGCGAAACGCGGCCTGCAGAAGCAGGAAAAAATCACCACCAAGGTGATCCTGACCCGCTAGTTCCGGGCATCAGCCCTCCTTCTGTCCTACCCAAAAAAAAACAGCGCAAGGCTTCAATCCCGCCGATTGTGGTAGTCTTGCGGCTGATCCCGCTGATTTTCCGGCACTGATTATTTCCAAAAATCCCTTTGACAAATAAAGATTGTATCGATACATTCAATCAAGTTCAATCAATGTTAGTCGGTTGCGGTCGGAAGCGCCGCAGCGGGATCAAGGGAGCGGTGGCAAGGTGAAACAATATCGGATGCAACGGCTGTTCCGCAGCCGGTCGGGTCGGTGTCTGGACGTGGCCGTGGATCACGGCTTTTTCAATGAAGGTAAATTCCTGGAGGGCATTGAGGATATCCGTTCCGCGGTGCACACCTTGGCCGAGGCGGGACCGGACGCCATCCAATTGACGGTGGGACAGGCGTGCCATCTGCAATCCCTGCCGGGAAAAAGCAAACCCTCCCTGGTGCTGCGCACCGATGTGGCCAACGTCTACGGGCGCGCGCTTCCAACCGCGGCCTTCAGCCACATGATCGCCCAGCCCGTGGAACAGGCCCTGCGCCTGGACGCGGTTTGCGTGGTGGTGAACATCTTCTCCATACCCGGATTGCCGGAATTGCATGGACAATGCATCCGCAACGTCATGGCGCTGCAGCCGGAATGCGAACGCTACGGGATGCCGCTCATGGTGGAGCCATTGATCTTCGCGCCCAATCACAAAGACGGCGGCTATATACCGGACGGGGATCCGGAAAAAATCATCCCCCTGGTGCGCCAGGCCGTGGAGCTGGGCGCGGACATCGTCAAGGCCGATCCCACTGCGGATCCGGAGGATTACCATCGCGTCATCGCCGCGGCGGGCCGGATCCCGGTGCTGGTGCGGGGCGGGGGCCGGGCCCCGGATGCGGAAATCCTGGCCCGGACGAACGCGTTGCTGCGGCAAGGCGCGGCCGGCATCGTGTACGGCCGGAACATCATCCAGCATCCCAATCCCCGGGGCATGGTGCGGGCCTTGATGGCGCTGGTGCATGACGGGGCCGGGCCCGCGGAGGCCGCGGCGTTGATGCTTGGCCGCCCTGCCGTCCAAAGCGTAGAATCGGGGGCATAGCATGGAATCCTTGAACATCGGAATCATAGGCGCGGGACTTATGGGCCGCGAGCTCGCCGCCGCCGCGGCGCGCGGATTCGTGCTGGACGATTTCCCCATCCGCCTGAACGTGATGGCCGTGAGCGATATCGATCCGGAAAGGCTGAACTGGTTCAGCAAGGTCCCGGGGGTCAAGTACCTAACCCGCGACTATCGGGAGCTGCTGAAGAATGCGGAAGTGCAAGCCGTGTACGCTGCCGTCCCGCATCATCTGCATGCCCAGGTCTATGCGGATTGCCTCCGCGCAGGCAAGGATCTCCTGGCGGAAAAACCCTTCGGCATGGATGCCGATGCGGCCCGTTCCCTTCGCGATCAGGCGGCGGCTTCCGGCCGCTTCGTGCGCTGCAGCTCCGAGTTCCCGTTCTATCCCGGCCCGCAGCACGCGTTCCGGCTCGTCCGCTCCGGAGCCCTGGGAACCATCCTGGACGCCAAGGCGGGATTCCTGCACTCCAGCGATCTGGATCCCCTGAAAGCCATCAACTGGAAGCGGCAGTCCGCGACCTGCGGGGCCATCGGGGTCATGGGGGATTTGGGACTGCACGTCACCCATCTGCCGCTGCGCCTGGGCTGGAAGCCCGTTTCCGTATACGCCCAGCTCCAAAAGGTCTATTCCCAACGGCCGGACGGCCGCGGGGGCGTGGCGGAATGCGATACCTGGGACAACGCCACGCTGCATACTTTCATGCAGGCGGAAGGGCGGAAATTCCCCATGACCTTGGAGATGAAACGGATCGCGCCGGGGGAAACCAACACCTGGTATTTCCATGCCATCGGCACGCAGGGCGGAGTCCGCTACAGCACCAAGGAGCCCAAGACCTTGTGGACATTTACCGGCGGGGAGGATCAGGCCTGGCATCGCCAGGATCTGGGATTCCGCTCCTGCTTTCCCACCATCACCGGATCGATCTTCGAAGCGGGTTTCCCCGACAGTCTGTTGCAGATGCTCGCGGCTTTCGCATGGGAGCGCTCGGGCCGATCGGACGGGCCGTTCGGCTGCGCGACACCCGCGGAGGCGGTGGCCAGCCATGAACTTTTCGCCGCGGCCCTGGAATCCCATCGCAACGGCTCCGTGGTGGGGCTGGCGGCGGGCGACGGCGAAGCGGATCCGCGCGAGCAATCCTGGGCCGAAAGGAACCGACCGGACCAACATGGCCATCAAGCCAAGGCGGGATGAGGCGGCGATGCTTATTTCCAAGGAAAATACCTTTAAGAAAAAAATCCCCGAGGAAAACATTTCCGAGGAAAAAATCCCCGAGGAAAATATTCCCGAGGACCACATTCCCAACCATCAGCGCATCGGCATCTTGTCGGGTGGAAACTGGATCATCGATCGGGTCAAGATCGTCGATGCCTATCCAAAACGGGAGTGTCTGGCCAATATCCTCTCCGAGTCCATGCACAACGGCGGGGCGGCCTACAATCTGCTGACGGATCTTTCCCTGCTGGGCGCTTCCTTCCCCCTTGCGGGCGTGGGCCTGGTGGGCGACGACGAGGACGGGGAGCGCATTCTGGCGCAATGCGCGGCCTTGCGCATCGACGCGTCGGGAGTCCGCAAGGCGCCGGGCCTGCGGACTTCCTTTACGGATGTGGTCTCGGAGAAGGGTTCCGGCAAGCGGACCTTCTTCCATTCCCGCGGCGCCAACGCCGGCCTGGACGCGGAGCACTTCGACCTGGGAGCTTCGCGCGCGCGCATTTTCCATCTGGGTTACCTGCTCCTGCTCGATCGCCTGGATCAGATCGAGGAGGACGGCCGTTCCCGCGCCTACCACTTGCTCATGCGCGCCAAAGCGCTGGGCTTCCGCACCGCCGTCGACATGGTCAGCGCAGAAGACGATCGGTTCGCCTCCACGGTGGCGGGCACCCTGCCCGCGGTCGACATCCTCTTCCTCAACGAATACGAGGCGGAGCGTATCACGGGAGTTACCCTGAGGGGGCAATCGGTCTGGCGCGAAGGGGCCGCGCGCTGGGCGCTGGAATCGTTGCTCGCCAAGGGCGTGAACGAATGGGCCATCCTGCATTTCCCGGACGGGGCCTGCGCCTTGAGCGCGGCGGGAGAATGGCATTGCCAGGGATCGGTGAAGGTTCCGGTGGGCAGCATCGCGGGAACCGTCGGCGCCGGGGATGCCTTCGCCGCGGGCGTCCTCTTCGGACTCCATCAGGACGCGGGCATGGGCAAATGCCTCATCATGGGCGTCTCCGCCGCGGCCGCCTGCCTCACCCGTCCCGGCAGTTCGGACGGAATCGTCGCGATGCCTCTATGCCTGGAACTCGGTCGGCTCTTCGGTTTCCGAGACGTGTCGCGGATCCGGGACGCATACAAGGAAGCGCAACCATGAACGGAGCCATTCCCTTCCGACTGCAATTGATCCTGATCCTGCTGACCCTGGGCGCGGCCACGGGCTCGGCGTTCGGCCAGTCCTTCGATCCCCATCCCGTCTACGGCCCCAACGCCCTGACCAATGGGCATCCCGGGTACGACCTGGCGGATCTCTTCCCGGCCAACTCCACGGATCTGCCCGTGGGATACTCCGGCCACGTCACGGGCATGGCCTTTATGCCTGACGGCAAACTCGCTCTCGCGGATTTGCCCAACTCGGAACAAAGCGGCCAATGGAAAGGCAGCGTGTGGCTCCTCGACGGGGTCCAGACCGGCGACAAGACCAAGGTGACTTTTAAAAAGTTCCTGGACGGCCTCTACGCGCCCACCGGCCTGGTGGTGGTCGCCGGCGACATCTACGTCATCGACGCCAACAGCTTGAAGCACCTGAAGGATAACAATGGGACGGGCGCGATCACGGAAGTCACCGGTTCCTGGCATCAGGGCGGCGGCCAGCCCGCGGTATCCGACCTGGTGTATCAGAACGGTTTCTTCTACAGCTCCATCTCATCGGCGGGACAGTCCGTGAACGGGACTTCGATCAGCGGCGGCACCATCAAGATCGCCGCGAACGGGACCGTGGAACGGATCTCCACCGGCTACCGGAATACCGGCGGCGCAGGCATCAATCGCCAAGGGGAGGTTTTCGCCACCGACAATCAAGGCGAATGGCTGCCGTCCAGCAAGCTGATCCATGTCGTGCCCGGACGCTATTACGGATTCGGCGGCCCAAAGGCCGGCGTGACCACCTACCCGCCCGCCGCCTGGATCCCGGAAGGCATCGTCAGCCCGCCCAACGGGAACGCCTCGACCTACGGCGCGGGCATGTCCCCCGGCACCGTACTGCCCATCGATACCGGCCTCTACGCCGGGCAGGTCCTGATGGGCGATATCCGTTACGGCAACGTCCATCGGGTGTTCCTGGAAAAGGTCCAAGGGGAATACCAAGGCTCCCTCTTCCACTTCTCCGGGGGCTTCCGGGCCGGCATCTTCCGCATGGCCTGGGGGCCCGACGGCGCCCTGTACCTGGGCGGCCTGGGCGGGAACTTCTACACGTGGAGCTGGAAGGACAACCGGGTGGACGATGATTGGGGCTTGGCCCGGATGAAACCCAACGGCAAACCCGTTTTCGAAATGGTTTCCGTCAAGGCGAAGGCCGGCGGCTTCGAAGTGAAATTCACCCAGCCGGTGGACGCAAAGGTGGCCGCGGCGAACTTCAAGGCGCAGACTTGGCGGTACGTGTCATCGGGAAGTTACGGGGGCGCGCAGGTGGATCAGACGACCTTGCCGGTGCAGTCGGTGCAGAAATCTTCGGACCCGAGCGTGATTTTCCTCGGGATCGATGGCCTGCTCGCGGACCACGTGGTCCACATCGAGCTGGACAGCAATGCGGTCGTCTCGACCACGGGACTGAAGCCTTGGACCTTCGAGACCTGGTACACCTTGAACCGGTTGAGCACCGACGTTTTCAATCCGGCTTCCGCGATCGTTCCGGATCCATTGTTGTCGGGTTCCCCGGGGTGGATCCGGGCTCAGGCGATCGATCAGGGCGGTATCCTAATCGAATCCGAAACCGCGGGCCGATACGAGATCCGCGATGCGCAGGGAGTTGTCCTTGAAGCGGGGCGGCTGGACGCACGGCAACCGCGCGAGACCATCAACAGGTATAAGGCCGGTATTTACTTCGTGGCCCGGCCCGGAGCGCGAAGCCTCAAGGTGATTCTGCTTTGAATAGGCGCCGGTTCGGCTGCGATCGGCTTTCTGGGCCCAGGGTTACGCGGCCCGGATGGCCTGATCCGTCTTCGCGTTTTCCGGAAATCTACTCGGCCTTGTCCGCCCATGACGCCCAGTAACGCGGGCGTTTCTCCTTGAAGTAATCGTCCTCGACCGCGCCGGTGTAGACCCCGTCCAATTGCGAAAGCACCAGGTAATGCACGTCGCCCACGGCGAAGGACTTCACGTTGCCGCCCACCTTGGAATCCTGCTCGTCCTTGATCTCTTCGCGGGCCAGGCGGGGATTGTAATGGCCGACCAGGATGTCCGCATCCGTGTAGGTCCCCCGCATCACCTTCAGCACCTTGTACTTCATGACATAAGCGTAGTTGTAGAGTTCATTGGCGGGAAAGGCGCCCGGGATCTCGATGAGCTTGGCGGTCATGACCAGCTCGCCTTCCACCGGGGGCTTGGCGGGCACGGAGGCGGCGGCCGTGGTGGCGACGGACGATGATTCGCCCTGGGTTTTTTCCTTGCAGGCCGTGAACGGAATGAGAAGTAAGAGCAGTAACGCTGATTTTTTCATGCTTTCCATTCTAGCAATTTTCACGGTTTCGGGGAGAGCCAACCGTCCGCTTCCGTGAATCCCGCGGGCACTTCCACCCACAGCCACGGCCAATACACTCCGGACGCGTCGAAGGCCTTGCCCGTGGTCTTGATCGCGTCGGGACGCAGCACTTCCAGGTAGGAGGAGTCCTTCAGATTGAGCAGGTAGATGCGCTCCTGGAAGTTGGTGTTGTCGAAGCCGGCCGCGGACTTGAAGAACCGGTCCACGTTGAGGGTGGCGGCGGCGAAGTAGGGATGGTTGGACCATTCGGGATGATGCCATTTGACGTTGGAGATGGATTTGGGATCGGTCTCCAGGGGCGACTTGAAGGAGGCGGGATACATGTAGCCTTTCACCAGATGCTTGGCCATGTCGCTGATGAGGATGGCCTGCCACTCGTCCCAGGGCTTTCCCCCGTTGAGGTTGGGCGAGGAGGTTTCCTCGGTCAGGAACATCATGGTGTTGGTGGTTTTCCGGCTCGAAGAGATCGACGCGTTGCAGGATTGCACCAGGTTGGGGGAGAGGGTGTCCGCCCGGCCCTTGGCCCCGAGCAGATCCAGCATGGCCACTTGGCCGCCTCCGCCGCAGAGGAATTTTCCATCGTATGAAAGGCCGCCGGTATAGGCGCCGCCGGGCCAGAGCACATGGGGCTCATGGGGAACGGGCGCGCTGCCGTTCATGTCGACGTCCACGCGCATGGTCCGGCCATGGCCTTCCCAGGCGATGTCGGGCGCTTGCGTGGAATAGAGGATGGTCATGGCGCCGTCGGGATGCTGCACAAAGCGCGGTTCGCAGGCGCTGTCCGCGGCGATGAGCAGGGGCGTCGCGTCTTCGGCGATCTTGATCAGGTAGACCGAGCTTTTCGATCCGGCTGGGCTGCCTGCTTCAGGTCCGGACCCGGAAGCGTACACGGCCCACTCGCCGTCCGGGGAGATGACCGGGACCGCCGGAGCCTTGGCCGCGGCGATCACGTGGATGGCGGGCGAGGCGGTGTTTTCGGAGAAGTCGAGGTAACACAGGGAAGACGTAGGCGCCGTCATGTCCACGTAGATCAGTTTGGCATGGGTCCCGCCCATGCCGGCGGAGAGGAAGGCGGAGACTTCGGCATTGGTGGCGGAGACAACCGGCGTGAAGACGCGCTTGGAGGGCGCCGGATTGGACGCGACCGGATCGTCGCAGCGGGCGGTGAGCAGGGGGATCGCGGCGGCGAAGGCCAGCATGGCGATGCGGGTGAGGACAGTGGATTTTTTCATTCAGGCTTTCTCAGTCGGCTCTCCGGATGCGCGCGGCCGTAAGGTTATTGGCTATGGGACGATACGGGCCGTAGCCGCTTGCGCGGAAGACCCCTGGGACAGTTTCACGATATAGGCGCCGGAACGCAGGCCGTTTCCAGCGTCCAACGGCAAGGCATGAGAGCCGGCGGCGGCCGGGCCGTGGAAGAGGCGTTGCCGCAGCATGCCGCGGGAATCGAACAGGCTCACGTCGACGGGGGCGTCGTCATCGGCGGCACGGTAGCGGACCTCTTGAATGCCGGTGATGGCGTTCCGGCCCACGCACAGGGACGGGCCATCCACCGCGCGCAATTTCCCGTCCGCGAAGATCACGGATACGGTCCCGGGATGGTACTGCTCCAGCATCTTGAAGATCTGCGCGTTGCGGCTCCCGCCCTGGACGGCCCATTGCATCACGCCTCCGAATCCGCCGTTGATGGCGAAGAGCACCTTGCCCTTGGCCGTGGCAGAATCCACGTCCACCATGCCGCCTCCACCGCCTATCCCGATTCCGATGCCGAGCTTTTCCTTCGGCACGCCGCGGCTGGTGAATTCCTTCATCTCCTGCGCCATGCCCCCGAGGTTCACGTCGTAGCTCATGGTGTTCATCATGTCGACGTAAGGATATGCCCGCGCGCAATGTGCCGCGAAGTTTCCGCCGCCGGCGAGGGTAAGCAGGGGTTTGGGGATGATGAGGTCGAGGGAGTCGCGCAATTCCTTGTGAAGCGCTTCGAACCTGGCGTCGTCGAAGTTCTCCTCCCAATCGGTGTCGATGCCGTCATAGCCGTACTTGCGCATGAAGTCCAGCAGGTTCTTGACGAAGCGGTGGATGTTCTCCGGCGCGCAGGCGTTCTTGAAACGGTCCTTGGCCTGGGCTCCGCCGATGGAGAACAGGATCTTGACGCCGTGCTTGCGCGCCTCGGCCACGGCGGCCCGGCAGTTGGCGTCCGTCAACCCGTTGCTGCTGGCGTCCAGCGTGCCGTCGCTGTTGGGGAACACCGTGAAATGGGCAATGTGCGTAAATGCCTTCCAGTCGATTTGCGCGGGCTTGAATCCGCCGTCCTGATCCCATCCGCAATAATACCCCAAGGACCAACCGACACTCCTGGTCTGGGCCGATGCCAGGGCGCTGAAAATCGTCACCGCTGCGAGCACGTATGATTTTCCCATGGACCCCTCCCCTGTTCGCCAGGGATATCGCTGGAGCCATGCGCGTCCGTCATCGTGAAGGCGCGTTTCCGCGGCCTTGTCCGCATATTTGAAAATGCCGGAAAAGGCCTGGGCGCGCAGGCTTTCCCTAATTGAACTCTTAAACAAAGAGTCCAACTGATGTTATGAGGCAAAGCGGGAGAATCCGTTTTTTCCCATGAAACATGGATATGGCCAGCATTTAAAGGCCATTAATGAAGGATCGGGATATCGCCGATGGGTCAAAAAGCATTGCCTGGAAAGGCGCCCGTGGCGTCAAGCTCCGGCTAAATGCGGCCCCGGCGGCACGGAATAACGCGGGCGCGCTATGCCCCGGGCGTTCCCTATGCGTTCAAGGACCTCATGGATGCTTCCGGATAGCGTAGGCCGGCGGCGACGCCCAGGGGCGCCAGGGCATCGATGCGCGCGAGTTCGGCGGTGGTGAACTTCACATCCAGGGCCGCCGCATTCTCCTCGAGGTAACGCCGGCGTTTCGTACCCGGGATAGGCGCGATATCCTCGCCGCGCGAGAGGACCCAGGCGAGGGCGAGCTGGGAAGGTTGCAGCCCCTTCTCCTTGGCCAGCTCCGTGATGCGATCGACCAGGGCCAGGTTGCGGGCGAAATTCTCCCCTTGGAAGCGCGGTGAGTGGCGGCGGTAGTCGTTCGCCTCCAAATCCTCCAGGGAGCGGAAGCGGCCGGTGAGGAAGCCGCGGCCCAGAGGGCTGTAGGCGACCAGGCCGATGCCCAGTTCCCGCAGGACAGGCAAAACCGCGTCTTCGGGGTCGCGGCTCCACAGGGAGTATTCGCTTTGCAGGGCGGAGATGGGATGGACGGCGTGCGCGCGGCGGATGGTTTCCGGCCCGGCCTCGCTCAGACCCAGGTAGCGGACCTTGCCTTCCTTGACCAGCCGCGCCATTTCGCCCACCGTGTCTTCGATGGGCGTGTTCGGATCCACGCGGTGCTGGTAATACAGATCGATATGATCCACCCCCAGCCTTTGCAAAGAGGCTTCGCAAGCCTGCCGGACATAGGACGGTTTTCCGGCGATGCCGCGAGATTGCGGATCTTCCGATCGGACTAATCCGAATTTGGTGGCCAAGACCACCTTGCTCCTGCGGCCCTTGAGCGCTTTCCCCAGCAGTATCTCGTTGGTGAAGGGACCGTACGCATCCGCGGTGTCCCAGAACGTCACGCCCAACTCCAACGCGCGGTCCAAGGTCGCCAGGGATTCCTTCTCTTCCCCGGCTCCGTAGAATTCGGACATGCCCATGCATCCCAGGCCGATCGCCGACACTTCCAGTCCCTGCGTTCCCAATTTCCTTTTCCGCATGCTCCGCTCCTTTGCCGCGTTACCTCCCGGACAAAGTAGCTTTCGCTTGGAAGCTCCGCGCGGATTTCCCGGAACCGAAGCAAGCGAAAGAAAGTACGGAATGTCCGGGCGCCGTGCTTCTCGATGCGCGCCAGGCGCAACGCCGTGAGATCAGGGTTTGCGACGAAGCGGCGAGGAAGCCTCTCCGAGGGAATCGGCTTGGGAAATAGTGCCTCAGCAAGACGGGAGGTAACCTGGAAAGTACGCGCGGGGGAATGAAAAAAAATCCGCGGCGCATGGAACCGATCTTCCCGGCTTCGGCGGCCGAGGACTGCATCGGCTTCAGTCCCGTCAACGTTACGTCCGCGCTCATCAACGGGACATGGAAGGTCGTCGACGGCGGTCATTGGATGATGGACTTCGGCGCCGGCGCTTCCGGACAGACGAACGCGAACAAGTCGCGGGACATCATCAAGTATTACGGCCTCAACCAGATGTGCTACGTGGGCCGGCCCAACGCCCCCATGCAGTACTTCAAGAAGAACGGCGCCTACCCCCAAGGTTCCTATCCCGGCCAGGACGCCATCCCGCTCAATCCCTATAACGTCAAGGCCGTAGCCATCGGCGGGCGTTGGAAGGTGGTCGATTGCGGCATGTGGATCCTGGACTTCGGCATCGGCGCCACGGCCCAGGCCAACGCCGTCACGGCCGCGGACCTGATCAAGACCAACCACCTGCGCTACCAGGCCTTCGTGGGCCGCCCCGGCGCGCCCATGATGTATTGGCTGACCGATCCGGCCTGGCGCCCCTCGGTGTCCCTGTCCGTGACCCTGCGCCCGCAGGAAACCAACATGTGGTGCTGGGCCGCCAGCGGCCGCATGACCATGGAGTACCTGGGCCATAGCGTCAATCAATGCGTCCAGGCCAACAACCGCCTGGGACGCAGCGATTGCTGCACCATCGCCGCCTGTCCCAATCCCCCGACCAGCGATCCCTGCGTGCAGGGCGGTTGGCCGGAATATTCCAAGTACGGATTCTCCGCCAGCAACACCAGCGACGCGGCGCTTTCCTTCGACGATCTCTGGGCCCAGTTCACGTGCAAAGGCAAACCCGTCGCCTTCTCGTGGCATTGGCCCGGCGGAGGCGGCCACATGATGGTGGTGCGCGGCGCTAAGATTCTCCCCGATGGCAGCCAGATGGTCCTGGTCAGCGACCCCTGGTCACCGTGCTCCGGTGATGTTCGTTGGATCACCTACAGCTCCTACGTTACCGTAGCCGGGGACCACACCCACTGGCGCGATTATTACGACATCACCTATGGAGGGACCTGATCATGTTGCACCGTAAATTCGCACTCGCCGCCATTGCCTGCGCCGGCCTTGCCGCCGTGGCCATGAGCGCGGCCCCCGCGGCCTTGAGTCTGGAGAACCCCCGGTTCCTGGACGTGGCCAAACTCCCGGATCTCAGCGCCGCCGCCGGCAAGGGGCTCGCGCAGTTCCGCAACCTGGCGGACGCGGAGAGCTATAAGGATCTGGGCCTCCCCGATCTCGCCTCCGCGGCCAAGGCCGGACTTGGCACTCCCAAGCGTGACTTCATCATCCGCCTGGATCAACTCAAGGCTTACAAGCCCGGCGCGGACATCGAGGGTTTGCTGATCGACACCAAGATCGTCCACTATCCCGTAATGGTGGGCGGTAAGGCGATCAGCTCCATTTCCCTGGCCAATCAGAAGGGCAAATGGAATCTGATCTCGGTGGGCGACGCGCAACGCACGGCCCTGCGCAAGGCCGCCATCGACAACTCGGTCAAGCGCTTCGCCAAGGCGGAAGAAGACCATTTCATCGTCCGCATCCCGGCGCTGAACCTGGAATTCACCGCCTTCCGGGACCGCGCGGACGCGTTGCAGTTGGCATCGGTGTCCGACAATCCCATGGCGGGCCTGACCGCCGGGGAAGCCGAACCCGCGGCCAAGGTGCTCGCCAGGCTCCTGCCGTTGGCCCTGGCCGACGACGGCCTGCCGCATTGAGCATGATGGGTTGAGGTCGTGATTCCGTGATGTCGGAGCGCCGGACCGGATCCCCATCCGGATCGGCGCTCTGCGTTCATCCGCGGATGCATTTGGACAGGATACCCCCCTTGGATCCCGGTTCCCCGGCTGGCGGCTTTGGGCGGTCATGCGGCGCTTGGGGTGGGTGTTCCAAGGCATGACCGCTACCAAAGCCGCGAGCGGAGGAATGCCCGGGCGATGGCGACAAGGTATGCCCAACGCCAGCACGCCATGGATCGTTTATGGAGAATCCGGTTTCGGAATAAAAGCGGGTTTTGGTTTTCCCTCAAAGCGCGGTACAGGCGCGTCGCGGAGCGGATTGGCGCCGATTGTCGCGGAAAGGAAGCGGATACCGGGCCAATCGGGCGTGAGGCTTGTCCGTGGCAGTGGAGGTCAAGGTGGGGCCACCAACGGACAAGGGTTCACACCTGTGAAGAATGGCCCGGCTTCAGCGCAGCACCATGGGGAAGGCTCCGGCGCGTCCGCGGACGGAGGTCCGCCCTACATATAAACCCTGGGGCAAATCCAGATCGGTCCCGGAAGCCACTTCCGTGGCGCCGAAGCGCTTAAGCACGCGGCCGTCAATGTCCATGATGCTCAGGTCCGCGCCGGCCGGAAAGGATCCGGCCTCGATGCGCCAACTGGTGCCCGGGAGTCCGCTGCGGCCCAGGCGCCGGGGCTCTCGGGCCATTGGCGACGCGTCCACGCGGCGGATGGAAACGCCTTTGCCGACCAGACCCGGATGGTCCAGGCGGAGGATGACGCCGGAATTGTATCCCGCCACATAGATGTTACCCTTGGAATCCGTTCCGAAGGTGGACATGCCGTCCGGCGCCATCCCGATCGCGACCGGCGTTCCGGTCCCTTCGCCCGCGGCGCCCGCGCCGATCTTCAGGCCGTAGAGCTTGCGCGTCTGCCAATCCCCGAAGATGTAGGCCCCATAGAACTCGGAGGCCGCATCGCCGCGGAACACGTAGCCGCCGATGATGCAGGCGGTAGGGGCCGTGGACACGGGCACGTGCGGGATCACGGCGATGGGAGGGGTTAGGCCCGCGCCGTCGCAATGATCCAGCGGCGAGATCTCGTCCGCGCCGTTGAAGCAGGTGTTGCCTTCCATGCGGCTCCAGCCGTAGTTTCCGCCCTTGCGGACGATGTCCACCTCTTCCTGCACCCAATCCCCCACTTCGCCCACCACCAGGCGCCCGTCCAGCGGATCGAAGTTCCAGCGCCAGGGCTGGCGCAGGCCATAGGCGTAGATCTCCTTCTTGAGGTAGGGATCGGTTTCCTTCACGAAGGGATTGTCCTTAGGGATGGCGTACTCCAGGCCCGCATCCTTCTGGTCCACGTCGATGCGGAGCATCTTGCCGGGATAGATGCTGAGATCCTGGCTCCGGGTGTTGTAAACATTGGGGTTGCCCGCGTCTCCCAGGCCCAGATAGAGATACCCGTCGAACCCGAAATGCATGTCCCCGCCGTTATGCACCACGTTCTGGAAGACATTGCGCAGCAGGATGCGCGAGGTCCCGGCATCGCTGCGGAAATCCGCCGAGGCCTGGCGTTCTTCCAGCACCGCTGTACCCCTCACCTGGATGGAGTAGACGTAGTATTTATGGTTGCTACGGAATCCGGGATGGAAAGCCAGGCCCAGCAGTCCATCATTGCCCGCGAAAAACTCCGTGGTGATCTTGCCGAACACGGTCGACTTGTACCCCGCGCCGTCCGGTTCCAGCAGGTTCAAGCCGCCGGTCGCTTCGCCCACCAGAAAAGTTCCCAAAGCTCCGGGAAACTCTCCGAACCATACCGGCGCGTTAAAGTGGATCGCGGAGGTGTCGTAAAAAAGTTTGCATTGCACCCCGGTCGGCAGATCGGCCGCGCGGGAAGGGCAGGCTCCGAAAGCGGCCCAGGTCAGGGCCGTCAAGGCCATGGTGGCGAAGATGGAACTCAGGGTCTTGAGCGAGGTTGGCGGCCTATGCGTTCTGAGCGTCCTAATCGTCCTAACCGAAAGGGCCCGGACCCCGCATAGGGGCGATGGAAAAGCGGATTGTTTGGGCATGGGGTTTCCTTCCTCCCAAACTTAAATCAAAGTCCATGCCAGGATTGCGGGTTGCGAATATCTTCCCAATGTCCACTTCGGCCTTCCGTTTCCGCGCCGTAACCTCGTAAAGACGCTCGGCCGGTCAATGTCGGACCGGAAATCCCCTCCTGCCGCAGGTCAATACCGGACGCTTGCATCTGCATGCCTCCGGCGCCGCGGACAACCCCATCGCCCTTGCGGCCTACGGAACCTGAGACAAACCCGTAATCGAAAACCCCGACAGTGGAACCGCCAACGCCATCAATGTGTCGGGCGCGTCAGGAGCCGTGGTCGGCTAGCGCGTGGGGCGGAAATTGGCGATCTGGAAATCCGCGTCCGCGTCGACGTAGTTCATTACGTGGTGGATTTTCACCGAGATGGGATAGCCCATCTTCGCGTCGTAGGAAGCCTTCACTTCGTAGTCGGGATTGTTCAGGAAGCCTTGGATTTGGCCGAACACCTGGTCGATGTTCGGGGCGTTGCGGAAGGACTCCAGATCGTAAGGGCCTTCGACGCCCTGGATGGTGTCGACCTTGGTGACCTCGTCCTGATCCACGAAGACTTCCATCCTCCCGTATGGGAAGCAGAAGCAGTTGCGGCTCAGCTGGTAGCTGTAGCTGGTCGGCTTGGCGTCCGCCCAGATTTCCTGGCCGGCTTTGAAGGCCACCTTGGGATTGTCGCTGGCGATCAGGGTCGAGTTGGACTCGGCCGGGGTCTGCTCTTCGTTATTTAGGCAGCCGGTGGTGAAAAAGGCGGCGGTGGCCAGGGACAGGATCAAAAAGACGTTACGCATGTTTCCCCCACGGATGTGCGTTTTGGTTTCGTTCATTTCGTTCATTTGATTCGATCGGGTTTTCATTTTGATCTTCTTCTCGGTCTTGGATTCGGACTTCATCCGGTTCTTCGTATCGCTCACCTGGGTGATAACGATTTGCATTTTCTCTTACCGGCAAAAATTATCTCTTCGAACCCCTTTCGAAAGAAAACGGTCGAATATGTTAAAAAGATAGTCGGATATGACAACCTTTTTGAAAAAATAGCGGAATTTAGCGATTCGTAACCAAAGGCCCCGCCGCCGTTTTCAGCCTAAAAATTCCCTGCTTTCACCCTAAACCCAACGCCACCCTTTCGTGATCGCCGCATGGTCCCTGGGTAACCCCACAAGAAACCCGGAACGCGGGGCTTCCAATCGGGTCGTCGCGGCGATCGTGGTCCGGCGGGGAGGGTGATGACGCGTGGGTAACGGGAAAGTTACGGGGCGGCCGGGGCGAACGGCGGGGCGGTCGCTGCCGCTTCCCAGGGGCGTAAGGGGGCCGTTCCGCCG
>OBEQ011734363.1_pt1 | contig 16247 bp, 11 predicted proteins | sample 1670901 | NCBI WGS metagenome assembly OBEQ01 (sample SAMEA104232315, study PRJEB22302) | groundwater metagenome | biome: forest; feature: aquifer; material: groundwater | place: USA | collected 2011-08-07 | depth 5.4 m
AGCTTTGATGGCTTTAAAGCTTTAAATAATTTGTCGCTCTTTGTAAAACCTGGCGAGATGAGAGCGATTATCGGTCCCAATGGCGCCGGCAAATCTACCATGATGGATGTAATCACTGGAAAAACCAAGCCGGATTCGGGTGACTGCATTTTTAAAAACACAATCGATCTTACAAAACATGACGAGGCGGAAATTTCCAATATGGGAATCGGCCGCAAATTTCAAAAACCCACAGTGATTGAAGGTCTGACGGTGTTTGAAAATTTGGAATTGGCCTTAAAAGGCCGCCGTGGTGTTTTCGAATCACTCTTTCATCGGTTGTCGGCCGAAGACAATGAGCGCATCGCTGAAGTGTTAACAACTATTGGATTATCCAAACGCATCGAATGGCTCGCCGGCTCACTTTCCCATGGCCAGAAACAGTGGCTAGAAATAGGCATGTTGATTATTCAAGACCCCGAACTCCTGCTTATCGATGAACCCGCGGCGGGCATGACAGATGAAGAAACGGCCCAGACAGCAGGGCTATTGAAAGAAATCGCTCAACACCATTCAGTGGTGGTGGTAGAACACGATATGGAATTCATTCGCTTATTGGAATCCAAAGTAACGGTGTTGCACGAAGGCAGTGTGCTCGCAGAAGGCAGTCTTGATCATGTGCAAATGAATCAACAAGTGATTGATGTTTATCTTGGTAGATAATCCTAAATTCGGATTTAACCCGAGCAATGAAGCATTTCAGACCAGCTTTTTAGACAGACTATTTAGACGGATCATTCGATGTTAACAATAGAAAATATTGACCTCTATTATGGTGCTAGCCAGACACTGCGCCGAGTGAGTTTTGAGGCAAAAAAAAGCAACGTTGCTTGCATAATGGGGCGTAATGGCGTGGGTAAAACCTCTCTACTCCGAGCGATTGCTGGACATCAGGCGATTACTGCAGGCAGTATAAAATGGGAAGGTGAAGAAATTTCTAAATTAGTAGCGGCCGATAGGGCGAATCGTGGTATCGCTTTCGTACCACAGGGTAGAGAAATTTTTTCACAGCTTACCGTGTTGGAAAATCTAAAAACGGGTTTTGCGGTATTGCCGCGAAAAGAGCGAGTTATCCCAGAGCATGTTTTCGAATTGTTCCCCGTATTAAAAGATATGCTCAAACGCCGAGGCGGCGATCTCTCCGGTGGTCAGCAACAGCAGTTAGCCATTGCACGAGCACTCATTATGCGGCCCAGATTGCTTATTTTAGATGAACCTACCGAAGGTATTCAGCCATCCATTATCAAAGATATTAAACGCGTTATTAGTTTTTTACGTGATCAAGGCGGCATTGCGATCCTTTTGGTTGAACAATACTTTGAATTTGCCCGCGATCTTGCGGATAATTACGCGGTAATGGATCGGGGCGAAGTGGTACTTGCCGGACTTGGTTCCGATATGATTGAAGAGCGGGTGCGTTCTTACATGACTGTGTAAGTGGGTAGTTAGTTGGTGGCAAACTTGGTTTGGACACCTAATTGAATTTACACACTGATCTTAATGAAGAGCCAAAATTAATAGTTCGGTCCTTTTTAGTAATTATTGTGCTTACTGGAAACGACCCTGGGTTAGGAATTTACTAAATTAAATGGAGAATCGACTAGTTGTCTTGCGCAATTTATTTGCGTTGTCTATGTTTGGTTTAGTTTTAGCTACAAATGTTCTCGCAGAAGACATTATTAGTAATGCCCTGCGGGTTAAGCCCAATCAAACATTCGTCATCACTGCAGCGCAATCAACAATGGTGCTTGACGAAGTTTACTTAGATGACGACGTGCAGATTAAATTTGCTGATGATGTCCATGTATGGTCGTTATCAGCAAAAAGAGCCAGAATTGGCAAAAATGTTTTGATAGATGGCCGCGGCATCGATGGTCAACCAGGTACAAATGGCGAAGCTTGGCCGGGAGCAGCAAAGCAGTGTGAGGACGGCGAAAAAGGCCGCGATGCGAATATGGGAACAGCTGGCACCCAAGGCGTGAGCATTAATCTGAAATTAGGTATTGAAGACATAGGCAGCCTTATTATCAATACTGCAGGTGGTGTGGGTGGCCGTGGTGGCGTTGGTGGTAATGGGCAAGTCGGAGGCAGCATTCATAAGTGCAACGGCGCTAATGGTGGAATGGGCGGCTCTGGCGGCAAGGGCGGCAGCGGTGGTGATGCAGGAAACGTTTCTGTTAACTTTTGGGATATTTCAGGAAAGGAGCAAGGTCAGCTATACAGTTCATTGATTACTGTGAGAGCCGATGCTGGTCCTGCTGGCATGGCTGGTGACGGTGGAACCGGTGGCGCTGTGGCATCTGGTTTTTTTGAAGACTTCGCCGGCGGTAGGAAAAAGTGGTGGCCGGCGGGTAAACCTGGTGAACCGGGACGATTTGGCGAGAAGGGCATCGATGGAAAAGCAGGTAGAGTAATGGTTCTAGAAACAAATTGGAGTGGTTCTGGTTCAAACGCTGGGATAGCAAAAAAATCATCACTCCCTGCAAATTTAAGAACAGAATCTGCGGCAAGAGTACCTGAGATAGGCCTAATTGGTTCAGCTAAAACAGATGCTAGTGCGGAAAACATTTCTGCAACGCTTAAATTGTTGGGTAGAGAAATTGAGTTGATCAAGGGACGATTAGATCAACTTGAAAAGCGTAGGTGATGTGCTTTTCGAGAACCCAAGTCCAAGTATCAATATCCAGCGATTTCTGGAGTGGATAGAAAAAAAGCATTATTTGTAAATTGAATATTAGATTAGAGTAAATTGAGCAAAGATTCGCGTCGGCAAGAACTGAAATTATTTATCGAGCGTGTTTTAAAATTAACCGAAAAGATTTCCTGGAAAGGAATGAATTGATCAGCATTAAGACATATCAATAAGCTTTTCCGTTATTGCTTGATTAACAGGTGTAAAAAAATAAACCTTTTTTCGTATTGAGCTTATAAAGAAGGGTTTTATATGGTAAAAATACACCCGACTAAAAACGCGTGGGTCCGGACAGCCAGAGTAAGCACGTAGATGACGTCAGTATTATGTGAGATAAAACTTGCGTACTACAGATTTAAAGACAGTTGCTATGTTGCAATTTTAGCTGTAAGGATGTCGCAGGAGAGTTTGGGGGTTTAGAAAAAACTTTCACACAAAAACCATCATAATCAAAAAATGGAGACGATTTGATGAACAACATGAAAAAATTACTACCATCAACAATTGCTGCTGTTGTCGCTGCAAGTGCATTGTCAGTTTCAGTGCCTGCTAGTGCAGATTTATCTGCTTCAGCGTCTGTAGCCAACATGTATTTCTGGCGTGGTCAAGATCTTGGTGGCGGCGCTGCAATGTCTGCTGATCTAGTATATAGCCATGACAGTGGACTCAGCGGTGGTCTATGGACCAGCAGCGGTGACGGTCTCAATGGCACTGAATATGATTTGTTTGTTGATTTCACTAGAGAAATGAGTGGTGTTTCTTTAGGTGCTGCTCTATGGAGCTACCAATATGCTGGCGATCCTAAAGATGAATTAGGAGATATAGGTAATCTGTCTGAGCTTATTTTGACTGGTGGATGGCAAGGCATTTCTTTTTCATATTATGTAAATCTGGCGCACGGAACTGTTACGGATGCAGAGCTTAACACTGCATCTCATGGATCTACGTCTGAGTATAGCTATTGGACGTTGGGTTATACTTATGACAAATACTCTGCGAAGATTGGTCAAGCTGATGACGATGGTCCGATAGATGGATACATGCATTTAGATTTGTCCTATGCTTTCAACGACAATTTGTCATTTACCGCGAGTTCTATAGTGGGCGAAGAAGAAGATGACACAATGGATACAGACCTAAAAGTTGTTGTTTCCTACTCCATACCTCTTAAATAGTACGAAAAGATAAATAAACGCAAACCTCGATGTTTCAGTTGAGTTTGCATCCAAATTAAAATCCCCTGGTTTTATTCAAAACCAGGGGATTTTTTTTCATCTAAAAATTGTTCAAAGATTAGAATCGAGTTTGAGGAAATTTCAGGGCCAATTGTGGGCGAAGTGAAATGGTCGATTAGGAAGAAAAATTTTACGCCCCCCGAAAAACTGAATGCGATTTCAGCAGTATATTTCAAGTAATACTTGCATATAGATCTTGTTATAACCGGAATAAATTACGATAAACACGTCTGGCCAATATCGAATCTACCGAGGGCAAAATAAAACTAACGGTTTGGATGTGATAGGGAAAAATTATATAAAGAAAATTATCGTACGAAGAACAACCCATATTTTGACATTCAGCTAATTCGGCAGTTTTAAAATCTGTTTTAGTTTCTAATCACAATAAATATATAAAGAACTCATTTCGATTTGCAATAAATGACTTTTTTGTGGTTAACCCTTGCTAAACATCGCGAAAAATATTTACGCAGTTTATAACAAATTTTTTTTGACCCCCTACCGCATACAAAAACCCTGTCTATAATAAAAGTGAATTCAACCTGTTATTCACTAAATTGGACTTGGTAGACATGAAATACTTAACGAAAACACTGCTGTTAACTCTTTTTGCCTCTGTCATCGTCGGGTGCGGTTATAGTGGCGATGCTCGAGATGTTGTAGTAACACCTGAAACATCTGTAACGATCACTGGTACCGCCTCAAAAGGTATCGTAAAAAGTGGCGTGGTAAATATTTTTGGTTATTCCAACGGAATAAGAAATACAACTTCCGCTTGTAACACAACCACAAGTGCTGCTGGCGCATACTTCTGTATTGTTAAGGGATATGTTGGACCGGTAGCCGTGGAGATCACTGCGAGTGCATCTACAAAAATGATCTGTGACGTATCAGACGGCTGTGGTTCTGGGGTGGCATTTGGAGCGGACTATTCGCTGGGCTCAAGTTTTACATTGTCTTCAGTGGTTCCTGAAATCGTCGACGGCGAAGATTCTATTGCCAACGTTACACCACTAACTGACTTGGCTGCAGCGGATACTGATCTGATAATCGCAGCTTTAACTACATCATCAGTAAGTGCCGCACAGGTCACCGCAGCAATTATCGAAGCCAAAAAGAAAGTGTCAGTGCTGTTTTTTGATGACGCAAGCGTAGACATCACCGAGTTGCCGGTCGTTGACATCACCGATGAAGAAGCAGTGGCGTTAATCGACGATCAAACTGTTTTGCAGGCTGCCATGATCGGTTCTGCTATTGTAGGTTCAGCACTAGAATCCGGTGGAGATATCACTGTAGAAGCGGCGCTTAAAGCTGTGTTGGACGAATATGTCGCAAATGACGGTGCTTTCTTTGGAGACAGTGCTACAGACTCGGTTATTGACTTAGCGAGTATTATGGCATCTGCTGATGAGGCTTTAACAACGGTAGAAGAAAATATACTTGCGGCAGTTGCAGCTGGAGACATTGAAGAGGCGGGAGCAATAGTTGCCATTGTAGCTGCCGTTCAGTCTGCCATTACAGATTTACAAGAAACGGCTGAAGAAACCGGTGGAAGCCTCGTAGAGGTAGTAGTTCCAGACGAGCCTACATCCAATTACGCTGCCGCCCGAGAAATGGTGGATGACGTAAGAAATGTGTTTGTTGCCTTGGGCGATGAAGATTTTCTCGAAGAACAAACAGGCGGCGAAACTATCGAAGACTATTTTGATATAGCTGAGGCAGTTGCTGGTGGTAAATTTGATAGTGTATTGGATGCTTTGGACGCTGCCGCGATGACAGTTGCTTTAAGCAGTGACAGTGTTAATCAGACAGTTGGTGATGTCACCGTGGTGCTTACTGCCGCTGGTACCAAGGCAAGTGGCAGCACCACAGGAATGACATTGAGCGGTGTTTCGCTGACTAGCGAAGGCATGACCGCTTCCGGGGCGAGTGGTGGAACGCTGGTTTTCACGGGTCTCAGTAGCTCAGGTGGTAAATTAATTAGATATAGCGATTTACCTCTCACTATAACTAACGGGGTGAATAAATTTACCGGTACCATTACTTATAACTTAACTACTTTTACCACTACAGCCTACAAGACCAGAACAGTGCGATTCGATGGAGAGTTTACGAACGGAACTAATAGTTTTACTTCAACCATAGATTTGACTTCGGTTAGAAGCAACTTCATAGGTTTCGCCGATGAAAGTGTAAGCAATTTCTTGGATTACAGTATCTCTGCACGTATAGACGCTGTGCTGGTTGGCATCACTGACGAGGCAACTATACTCCTCACCGGTGATCGAGCAAGTTTTGACAGCACGGATGTTATCATGCAGATCAAATACGGCTCCGGTGAATCCATAACTGTTGAAACCAATGATATAGATGCAGGTGACCTAACTACCTCTGCGGGCTATTCTGTAACTATCGCCCACAGCAACGGGGCAACCTTCACAGGTTCACAAAATGATAGTGGCGCAACAACGGGTAGTATTACGGTTGACGGCACTGTAGAAGCTACGGTGACAGAAGAATCTAGTGGAATGCACACAGTGACTTACTCTAACCCCACTACTGGTCAACCAAACACTGAATCATTTGAATAAAACTTGATGTAGAAACTTAGCCCAAAGATTCGACCTGAGTCTTTGGGCTTTTTCAATTAATACTGTTCTAAAATTATTAAAATGGTTAACAGCCCTCTCTCGTCAGTATGTGTTATCAAGCTAGGGTGCTGACATGAAAAAACGGTTTTCTAAAATACTTCTCAGCTTCATTTTACTTCCCTCATTCGCGTACAGTGCAGATCTAGAGCTTTTTTCTTCTGTTGATCTATTCTCCTACAGTGACGCCAACATCCATGAAGATGATTGGCTTACACTCGGCCCCTATCAACCCGGTGAAGTTTCCTTTATTTATTCAACGGCTGAAGTCGGATTTAAATGGCGTAATTGGAAGCTTTCAGGCATTTCACGATTTGATTACTGGACAGAGTTTAATGAAGAGACTGGAGAGTTGCTGTATTTGAAGGGCAATTCGTATACGCCGGAACAAGATCGAATGTATAACTTAGACATTACGGCAAATCACATAAGGGCACATGGTATTAAACTCGCTTATGAATGGTTACCTTTCGAAGATCGAAATTTTGTTACATCATTTGCCGTGTCTTATTTAAATGCCGATCAGCTGATCGATGGGCAAATTAATGGACAAGCCAAAGAAGTTTCGGAAGATCGGTATCAAGGGGACCTCTATATTGACTTCGATGCTACTGAAGACCTAATTTTTCAAGGGCTAGAGGCAGAAGCGCAAGGAGGCGGTCGAGGTGTTACTTTAGATTTTGGCTTGCAATGGCATATAGATCAGATTGCCGACATCACTTTAAATGTCACTGATCTTTTTAGCGAGATTAAATGGAATGATGTGCAGTATTCCGATTACCGAGCTAATCCTCGACCGGCTGAAATTGTTGACGGTAAGTTATATACATACGCCACTATTGAGGGCAATAGAGGTCACGGAGATTATCAGCAAACTCTTCCTCGCAGAATAGAGTTGCAAGGCCGTTACCTTCTGTTTAGACATCTACATCTGCTGGCTGAAATTAATCATTTTGAACCCGTCACTATTCCTCGGTTGGGTATTTCATTAAGCTTTACGCCCAACACACACATGGATTTCTATCACAGTTCATTTACTGGCGCCAACGAAGTTGCTTTTTATTCAAAATATCTATGGTTGTCTATTCAAGCAGATAAGAGTATTGAAGGCGCAGAGGCCCTCGATAAACTACTTACAGCAGGCGTAAAAATCGGTTTTTCCATTTCTCTTTATTAATCCCGCTTGTAGCGATAAATTTTGTTTTAGTAACGCCAATAGCAGATTTATGAATCGAGTTATGTCCGATCCTTCTGCCGCTTCTTAGCATCCGCAAACAGTGCCGCGAAAGTACCGGTACTTCCTCCTTTGTCAGGCGTCTGTTGTTGAGTACTGTTATACTGCTTGCGCTGATTGGTCTTAGCAGCAGGTTGTTTAACTGACTTCTCGGCGTTATCCGCCGAATCATCGAGCCGCATACTTAAACCAATCCGTTTGCGTTCCAGATCAACTTCCATCACTTTCACTTTGACAATATCGCCGGCTTTAACCACTTCGCGCGGGTCTTTGATATAGTTATGGGATAGTGCAGAGATATGCACAAGACCATCCTGATGAACTCCGATATCGACAAAGGCACCGAAGTTGGTCACGTTGGTCACAGTCCCTTCCAGAATCATATCCGGTTTTAAATCCGCCAGTGTTTCCACACCCTCTTTAAAATCAGCGGTTTTAAATTCAGGTCGTGGATCGCGTCCTGGTTTTTCCAGTTCGTTGATGATATCGGTCACTGTGGGAAGTCCAAAATGTTCATCAACAAATTTTTTGGCATCGAGAGTTTTTAGAAAGCGGCTATCGCCCACCAATTCTTTTACTGTCTTTTTGGTGAATTCAGCAATTTTTGTCACCACAGGATAGGACTCGGGGTGAACACTCGAAGCATCCAGCGGATTTTCGCCGTTGCTGATTCGTAAGAATCCCGCGCATTGCTCAAAGGCTTTCTCACCCAAACGGGGAATCTTCTTTAATTGACTGCGATTGCTAAAGGCGCCGTTTTGGTTGCGGAACTCGACTATGTTGTTGGCGATGGTAGAATTCAGTCCAGACACTCGCGTCAACAAGGGTATTGATGCTGTATTCACATCAACACCGACACCGTTTACGCAATCTTCCACCACGGCATCAAGCGCGCGGGCAATCTGTGATTGATTTACATCGTGCTGATATTGTCCGACGCCAATGGATTTGGGTTCGATTTTCACTAACTCCGACAACGGATCTTGCAGGCGTCGCGCGATAGATATGGCACCTCTGACAGTAACATCAAGATTGGGAAATTCCTTCGCGGCGAACTCCGAGGCGGAATAAATGGATGCCCCCGCTTCGCTGACCATCACCTTACGCACATTGAGTTCGCTGTGGCGTTTCATCAAATCGCCAACCAACTTGTCCGTTTCTCTAGACGCAGTGCCGTTGCCGATACTGATCAACTCAACACTGTATTTTTTGCACATGACGGCGATTTCATGAATGGCATCATCCCAGCGATTTTGTGGTGCATGAGGGTAAACAGTGGTGTTATCAACAAATTGCCCCGTGGCATCGATTACAGCGACTTTCACACCGGTTCTGAGTCCCGGATCGAGGCCGATCGTCGCTTTTTGGCCTGCGGGTGCGGCCAATAAAACATCTTTAAGATTTTTTGCGAAAACTTTAATGGCTTCTTCTTCCGCGCTTTCTTTGACTTGGGACATCAGATCGGTTTCCAGATGCGATAGCAATTTAACCCGCCAAGTCCATCGCACCACATCCGTTAGCCATTTGTCTGCGGGTCTGCCTAGATCATCTATGGAAAAATTATCGCGTACCGTCATTTCGCAAGGATGCATTTTGTTAGGCTCTTCCTCACCGACCTTAATGCTGAACTGCAAGATTCCTTCGTTGCGGCCTCTGAAAATTGCTAACGCGCGATGGGAGGGAATTTTGTTAAGCGGTTCATCGTGTTCAAAGTAATCACTAAACTTCGCGCCGTCTTTTTCTTTGCCTTCGACCACACGCACACTGAGTGTGCCTTCGGTCCATAAGAATGTGCGGAGTTTATTGATTAATTTGGCGTCTTCGCTGAAGCGTTCCATCAAAATAAATTTGGCACCATCAAGTGCATCCTTACCACTTTTTACGCCGTTCTCCTCACTGATATAAGCCACTGCTTCCTTTTCAGGATCGAGTTGAGGATTCTCAAACAGCGCGTCAGCAAGTGGCTCCAGACCAGCTTCGCGCGCGATTTGACCTTTGGTGCGTCGTTTGGGTTTATAGGGCAGATAGAGATCTTCAAGAATATTTTTTGTTTCGGCAGCATTTATCTCAGTGGCGAGTTCTGGTGTGAGTTTGCCCTGTTCATCAATACTTTTAAGGATGGTGACGCGCCTGTCTTCAAGCTCGCGCAGGTAGCGCAATCGCTCCTCAAGGTTACGCATTTGCGTATCGTCTAAACCGCCTGTAACCTCTTTCCGATAACGCGAGATAAAGGGAACTGTAGCTCCCTCATCCAACAGTGTTACTGCTGCTTCTACTTGTTGGTGTTTGACGTTTAATTCGTTGGCAATGCGTTTAAATATACTATCCATGAGATCCCTGTCTTTCTTGCTCTATATCATTAACAAATAGCAACAACTTGGACGACAACAATGTCGGCGGCCTATTATCCTAGAAAACTTAGTCGAAGCCTACTACGAAAAACACGTGCTGGAGGATAGGAACAAACAAGTACTGGATTGGGGAAAAATTTTCCAGCTTATTTTTTTGCACAGAAGAATATACCTCCATTACAAAGAACTCTAGATTGATATTTAGGAGCGATTTTTTGCGACAACAAAAAAGGGGCTCAAGCCCCTTTTTTGTGTCATTGAGAATTAGTTCAGGCTTAGCTTAGAGTTGCGGGCCACCTTTAACAATCTCTTCGGAAACGCTACTGAACTTTGTACTAAAGTTTTCCACAAACAGCGTAATTAATTTCTTCGCTTGTTCATCGTACGCAGACTTGTCCTCCCAGTTGTTGCGTGGGTTGAGGTATTTAGCATCAACACCAGCCACCGCAGTGGGAATATCAAGATTGAGACCATCGATATGCACCGTATCGGCACCTTTAATAGCACCGCTCTGAATAGCTGCGATGATGGCGCGAGTGACGGGAATCGGGAAGCGCGACCCTTTGCCGCCAGCACCACCAGTTCCACCAGTCCAACCCGTATTCACCAGATAAACCTGACTCTTGAATTCTTCAACACGTTTCATTAACAGGTCAGCATAGACACTGGCAGGGCGTGGAAAAAATGGTGCACCAAAACAAGTTGAGAAAGTTGATTTAATGCCACTGCCTGAACCCATTTCGGTTGAGCCCACCAGCGCAGTATAGCCACTCAAGAAGTGGTAAGCCGCTGCTTGTTTGGTAAGAATCGACACAGGTGGCAACACGCCTGTTACATCACACGTCAGAAAAATTACCGACTGTGGTTCGCCCGCTGCGTTGCGTTCTGCGCGCATCTGCACGTGCTCACGGGGGTAACAACAACGGCCGTTCTCCGTGATAGAAGTGTCGTCGTAATTTGCTACGCGTGTTTCCGGATTAACTACGACGTTTTCAACGATTGAACCAAAGCGAATTGCATCCCAGATAACGGGTTCATTTTTTTGGCTGAGGTTGATAGTTTTAGCGTAACAACCGCCTTCTATATTAAATACCGCGCCTTTAGCCCAGCCGTGCTCGTCGTCACCAATCAGGTATCGATCGGGGTCAGCGGAAAGAGTTGTTTTGCCGGTACCAGAAAGGCCGAAAAACAGCGCGACATCGCCTTCTTTACCCACGTTAGCAGCACAGTGCATGGGCAACACATCTTTTTCGGGCAGCAGAAAATTTTGTACCGCGAACATGGCTTTTTTCATTTCACCGGCGTAACGCATGCCAGCGAGCAACACTTTGCGTTGCGCGAAGTTAAGCATAATGGTGGCGTCGCTATTTGTTCCATCGCGCTCTGGCTCACAGACAAACGTCGGCGCATTAATGATCTGCCACTCTTCTTTGGATTTTGGATTATATTTTTCTGGGCGAATAAACATATTGCGGCCAAAAAGGTTTTGCCAAGCTGTTTCAGTTTGAACTAAGACAGGAATGTAGTGCTCGCTTTCAGCACCGACATGGAGATGGGAAACAAAGAGATCATTTTTGGCGACATGGGCTTCAACACGTTCCCATAGTGCATCAAATTTATTGGCGTTGATGGGGCGGTTGATACTGCCCCAATCAATTGCATCTCTGGTACTGGGTTCGTCAACAATGTAGCGATCTGCAGGTGAGCGACCTGTGCGCTTGCCAGTGGTAACCAGCAATGCGCCTGTGTTCGTCAATTTAGCTTCGTTGCGTTTTAATGACTCTTCGACGAGTTGCGCCGTGCTGAGATCATTAAATACCGTTATTTGAGTTTTTTCGTTCTGTGTCATTTTTTCCGTCCTTTCAGCTTTTGGCCGAACTATATAATCTGGGTCAACGGTTCCGGCTCCTTTAGCGGTGGCTAAGCTCAGCGGAAGTTATGAATTTTGCGCGCGCCATTGTCTCAAAAAAGTTCGTCTAATGCTAACCCACTTAAAAAGGCGGTAGCATTGCCTGAAATAACTTGGACCTGAATTCACCTGGCAAAAATAGCATAACTTATTGTAGTTATTTGATTAAGTGGCTTTTGGTAATTCTGCGGAAAATTTTCGACAACAGTTGTAAATTTTGCTCAGATTCTGATTAATGTAAAATTGGCGGCGTTGGTTTAAATATTTCTTCGACCTGATATTTATTAAAACTATAGCGATGGCCGCAAAATTGACAATCCACCGTAATCGAGCCCTTCTTTTCGATTATGCTGTTGGCGTCATCGTGACCAAGTGACTTGAGTGCTTGAGCGGTTCGATCACGCGAACACGTACACTGGAAATTTACTTGTTTTGAATCAAATAATCTGACTGTTTCTTCATGGAAAAGCCGATGCAAAACTGTTTCATGATCTAGGTTGAGCATTTCGTGAGGACTCACCGTACTGGCCAATTGCGTGATTCTGCACCAGTTCTCATCGTAATCTTCTTTGTTGCTAGATTCCTGCAATGGCAGGGCTTGCAACAGCATCCCTGCCGCTCGCGAATCGTCCGCGAACAGCCAGATTTTAGTGTCGAGTTGTTCAGACTGCGCGAAATAAGCCTCCAAACATTCTGCCAGGCTATCGCCTTCCAAAGGCACAATGCCTTGATATCTCTGTCCTTCCACTGGATCGATGGTGATAGCTATTTGCCCACCTTGTAAAAGGCTACGAAAATCATCCGCAGGCTGTGAGTTTTTCATGTGGGCGATGGCGCGAATATTTTGCTGACTGGTGCATTCCGCCACGATAAGAGAAATGTCGCCATCACCTTTTGCTTGAATACTGAGGGTGCCATCGAATTTTATGGTGGTGCTCAAAAGGCACGCTGCCGCAATGAACTCCCCCAATAATTTACGTATGGCTTCGGGATACTGATGTCTTTTTAAAGCGTCTTGATAACTTTTGCCGACCGTGGTCCATTCGCCGCGAATATCGGTTTGTTCAAAAAGAAAGTGTCTAACAATATCTTGTTGATTTGCGATGTTGGCACACATTGATCGATATAAACCCTTGATGCTCTAAACCTTTAAATACAAAGGAAATTAAAAGAGTTTAACACGCTTACTGGTTTTCGACATCTCCAGGTGACCCTAAATTATCTGCTTACATAGTTGGTTCAAATAGCATAATCTTAGAAGTGCATACAAAACCAATCACATAGAAATAGCTGTTGACCGATGTCATTTCAATTACTTGATTTATTTGCTGAAGATTCAGGCGACGGGAAATATTGTTTAAGCTGGCAACCCACTCGCGAACCTGATTCATTGGATCTAACCATCGCGCTGAGGCCAGATACTCAAGGGCAAATCTTGGGCCGCGTCTGCAGTACTCAAGGACGCATCGAAGTTGATGCCCTCTCCGATGTTGACCGCCACTATTTTGAATTAGTGTCATCGCGCGGTGACAGGCACACCATTGCAACCCGACATATTCCATTAGAAGGCGGGAAAAATTTTAGAGACTTAGGTGGTTACAAAACACCGCTAGGTCAAGCTATTCGCTGGGGTAAATTGTATCGCTCGGGCCACCTCTCGTTTCTAACGGACAGTGATCTGAACAAAATCACCGGTCTTGAATTAGCCATGGTATTCGATTTTCGCGACGATAAAGAACGCGAAAAACGCCCCAACCGTTACCCTTTAGTTGCACCAAAAGAAAAAAGTTTACCGATAGAGCCGGGCAGCATGAGCACTTTTTTAGCCAAGGCAGCCAGCGGAAATTTGTCCGCTAATTATGTTGTCGAATTCATGGAATCGATCAATCGCGAACTTGTCACGGATTACCAAGGGCAGTATCGCGAAATGTTCAAAGAGCTGCTTTCCAATGACGGTAGTCCTATAGTTATGCACTGCGCCGCTGGTAAAGATCGCACTGGATTAGGTGTTGCGTTAACGCTCGCATCGCTGGGTATATCCGAATCGGTGATTATGGAAGACTATTTACTTAGCAATGAATATGTCGCGATTGCCACTGACGCTGCACGAGTGGCTGAAGAAGTCGCGCACAAAGTGGGTCGTCAAATAAGTTCGAGCGCACTGCATCCCATGTTTGAAGTGCGAGAAAGTTATCTCGGCTCGGCAATGAATACCATTAAGCAACAGTTCGGCGGAATCGATAGTTATCTTGCGCAACAGATCGGTCTATCAGATCATGATAGAGAACAGCTACAAGACTACTATCTTAATTAACTCAACATTCAATTCATCAAATCTGCTATTAACAGATTTCATTTTAACTCAGCAAATTCCGCGTCGGTCTCTATAAAAAGATCACTCAAGATTATCGGCTTTAAATTTATGAATCTGTCGACGTTCTTTTTTTGTCGGTCGATTATCGGTATAAATTACTGAACCGTGATTCGCCCGTCGGTTTTCTGCAGCTAGCTCGCGACGTTTTATGCTTTCCTCAGTTTCTCGATAAAGTAATGCAGCTTCTTTTGCACCTCGGCGTTGATCCGAAAGCGCTGTTACGACAACTTCGCGTTCATCGTAACCTTGCCGAATAATGAGTGTGGTGCCGAGGCTAATCTCTTTGCTCGCTTTGGCTTTTACCCTCTCAATATGCACTTTGCCGCCATCGATCGCCTGCTTTGCCAGATTGCGGGTTTTAAAAAACCGCGCTGCCCACAACCATTTGTCCAGACGAACTTTAGCAGGCGGGCCTTCATCGCTCTGGTGACTTTTATTCTCGTGTTTAATTGGGGACATCTTCACACCTCCAGAACATGCGCTACTTGTTGGGCATGATCTCGTTGAAATGATGTATCGCCGGAAATGTCAAATCAGCGCGAATATTTTGATGGCTATCAGGTTGCCGCAAGGTAATTAAATATTTAATGCCGAACGTCTGCGCTGATTGTAACACCGCTTCTGTATCATCGATAAAAAGCGTGCGCTGCGGATCGAATGGTTCTGCCAACATTAACTGTTGCCAGAATTGTTGTTCCTCTTTAGGGTGACCGAATTGGTGTGAACTGATGGATCTATCTAACCATTGCCCTAAATTCGTGGACGCAAATTTAATTTCAATACTCTTGTGATGCGCGTTGGTGATCAGCACAACGCGGCGCGGGGATTGTTGCAATGCTTGGAGAAATTCCAAGACAAAAGGGCGGATTTGAATGAGATGGCTCATCTCTTTTTTCAACGCCGGAAGATTTAGATTTAACTCTTTACCCCAATAGTCAAGACAATACCAATTGAGCGTGCCGCGTATTGCATTAAATTGTTGAATGAGTTGCTGCTCTGCAGTGAGTTGATCGAGCTGATGGATTTCGGCGTAACGTTTCGGTAAATGTTTCAACCAAAAGTGATTGTCGAAATGCAGATCCAGCAGGGTGCCATCCATATCAAGGAAAACTGTATCTATTTTCGACCAATCCAGCATGGCTCTCAAATGAACTTCTCAATTTAACTTTAAAAGTTGCTTAAAAAATTGCAATAATGGTCTTTTAATGGAGATTCAGTATGCCTGCAAAACCAGAAATATTAAAGCAACGCGAAGCCGCACGCAGTCGCTTTTTTTATGTCGAAGAGATCGAATTGCGTTTTTCAAACGGCGTTGAACGCACCTATGAAAGATTGCGAACCGGCGGATTTGGCGCTGTCATGGTTGTTGCGCTGCTGGATGACGAAACAGTTTTGTTGATTCGCGAATATGCCGCTGGATTCCACGAGTATCAATTATCCCTGCCAAAAGGCGCGGTTGATCGCGGTGAGTCATTGGTTGAAGCGGCTAATCGAGAATTAAAGGAAGAGGCGGGATATGGTGCGCGACATATTGAAGTTTTAAAAGAGATGAGCCTTTCGCCAGCTTATATGGAACACACATTAACGGTGCTTTTAGCTCGCGATCTTTATGAGCAGCGATTGCCAGGCGATGAGCCGGAAGAAAATGAAGTTGTGCCCTACAAATTAGCCAATATACATGAACTAGTGGAGCGCGCTGATTTCACGGAAGCACGGGCGATCGCGGCGCTGTACATGGTAAGAGATAAAATTAAACAACAAA
>OBEQ010201583.1_pt1 | contig 16245 bp, 14 predicted proteins | sample 1670901 | NCBI WGS metagenome assembly OBEQ01 (sample SAMEA104232315, study PRJEB22302) | groundwater metagenome | biome: forest; feature: aquifer; material: groundwater | place: USA | collected 2011-08-07 | depth 5.4 m
ACGGCGGGAGCGGGGGGATGGGTCGGGACGATCGGGGGGATGATCGCTTCCAACTCCGGTTCGTCGGGGCCATCGTGGCCTTCCAGTCCCACGCCGCACACGCCGAAGATTCCCGCGTCCCGTCCGGGGAAATCGGAATCCGGATCCGGCGCACCGCGCCTCATCGGACGCAGACGATTGGAATACTCGGCCAGCCAACCCTTCAGGTCCGACGTCTTCCAGAACCGGGAATCGCCCCATTTGCGGAAGGTGTCATGGCGGAAGGCCTCATGGCCGAAGGCATGGGGATTGGACCAGGCATGCGGATCCGGGAACGCATCCGAGCCGTGGGAGAAGGGATTGGCAAACAGGTGGACGGGGCTTGCACCGGCGGGCGCCGCCAAGGCAAAGCTGAATAGGAGCGAGAGTGAGAGCGAAAGGGTGAACGAGAGCGCGACCGGGAGTGCCGGAGCCGACGCTGAACCGGGCGCGGGATCGATGATGCGGGTGGGGATGTTCATGCTGAGCCTCATCCCCATAATATCACTTTTCGATCCCGGAAAGGCGGTGACCGGGGTCACGCGGTCCCAGAACCCCTGTCGCGCCTGATTCCGGGGTTATTTATTGAAAACGGGCCTATCCGGTCAGGCGCGCATAGCGGTCGGTGATTTCCGTGCCGATGGCCAGGGAGGCCGTGGCGGCCGGGGACGGAGCGTTGAGCACGTGCAGGCTGCGCGGTCCTTCCGCGAAAGCGAAATCGTCCACCAGGGATCCGTCCCGGCGCAGGGCCTGGGCGCGCACGCCGGAGCCGGCCGGAGTGAGCATGGAGGCCTCCACGTCCGGAAGCAGCCGTTGCAGGGCCTTGACGAAGGCGGCCTTGGAAAAGGATCGGTGGAACTCGCCCAGACCCATGCGCCAATGTTTCAGCGCCAGCTTGCGGAAGCCGGGATTGGCAAACACCTCCGCGGTATCCTTCACATCCACGTCCGACTTGCGGTAGCCCTCGCGCTTGAAGGCAAGCACGGCGTTGGGACCGCACTCCACCCCGCCGCCGATCATGCGGGTGAAATGCACGCCCAGAAACGGGAAGGCCGGATCCGGCACGGGATAGATCAGGTTCTTCACCAGGCCCTTGGCCGCTTCCGACAGATCGTAATACTCCCCGCGGAAAGGCACGATGGAAACGCCGGAATCGATCCCGTCCAGGCGGGCCACGCGGTCGCTCATGAGGCCGCCGCAATTGATGAAGAAGGCGGTCCGCCATTCCGCGTCGCCCGCGCGCACCACCTTGCCGTCCGCCCGGGTTTCCAGGCCGTCCACGCGGCTGCTCAACCGGATCTCGCCGCCCAACGCGCGGATGTTGTCCGCCAGGGCCTCCGAGACCTTCACGTAATCCACGATGCCGGTCTCGGGCACGTGCAGGGCCTTGAGCCCGCCCGCATGGGGCTCGAAGCGCGCGATGTCCCCGCGTTCCACCACGCTCACGCCCCTGAGGCCGTTGGCCTCGGCGCGTTGGCGCAGGATTTCCAACTGCGGCAGCTCCGCTTCCGAAAGGGCCACCACGATCTTGCCGCAAATGTCGTGGGGGATGCCGTGATCGCGGCAGAAGGCCGTCATCTCCGCGTAACCCCTGCGGCAGAGGAGCGCCTTGTAGCTGCCGGGTTTGTAGTAGATGCCGGAATGGATCACGCCGCTGTTGTGCCCGGTCTGGTGGCGCGCCACGCCGCCTTCCTTTTCCAGCACCGCCACCTTGCGGCCGGGAAAACGCTGCAGCAGGCGCCAGGCCGTCGCCAGCCCCACGATCCCGCCCCCGGCGATGAGCACATCGGTCTTCATGGCATGCCTTTCTATACCTGGCGATCGTCGTCGCGGGCCATGTACGCGCGGAAGGCAGGCCATCCCCGCGTCAGGGTCATGCCCCCGGCGACGCCGCCCAGCATGGCCCCCAGCACATCGGTAACATCCGGGTAACGTCCGGGCGCGAAGCCCTGGAGCAACTCCACCACCAGCGCCATGGCCCCGGCGATCAACGCGGCCATGGCCGTGGGGCGGCGCTTGGGGAGGAAATACGCCAGCAGGAATCCCATCGGGAAGAAGACCATGGCGTTTTCCGTGAAGTTGCACAGGGCGGTGAAGGCGCCCCCGGCATACGGCGATCGGAACAGCATCAGGTTGATGCCGGAGAAATGCATGTTGAAGCGGTAGGGATACAGGGCGCGGGCCGCGGCGGAAAAGAAGATCGTCAAGCCGCCGGCTACCGTCCAAGTCCGGGGGCGGTGGTGGAAGCCGGGAAAGAAGAAAAGGAAGCCGCCGCCCAGCGCGCCCGCCACGTTGACCAAGGCGTCCTGGATTTCCGGCCCGCGGGATTGCACGAACACCTGGCTGGCCTCCAGGGCGATGCCCAACAATCCCATGAACAACGATCCGAGCAAGGCGGGCCGTCGCAATCCCGCCTCCCCGGCCATGCGGCACAGGAACAGGGTGGCGAGCAGGAAGCGGATGAAGTTGATGAGATCGTCATCCAGGCTGGTGAATCGGAACGGATCCTGAAACATGGGCTGGAAGTGCCCCCAGATGCTGCCGATGTCCATGCCGAAATCGAAGGGCTGCCAGCAACCGGCCACCGCCAGGGTGAAAAAGATGAAGGCGGGGAAGGCGGACTCCGCGTCCAGAAAGCGCCGCGCCGCCGGATTGGTCTTGAAGCCGAGCACGGAACGCTTGAGCCATACCGCCGCCGCCAGGCCCACCGCGGTCCCCAGGGTGTTGAACTCCACGTCCGACAAGGCCGGATACCGCGTCACCGAAAAGATCTGCAGGAACTCCACCGACACGCTCAAAGACGCGCCCATGACCACGACGGCGGCTTTTTTCAGCAGCGAGCTTTTGTACACGATGGAGAAATAGCCCAGGAACCCGAAGGGCATGAAAAGGAGGACGTTCTGGATGATATCGGAAACATTGGGGTTACCCTGGCCGCCGCCCAAGGGCAGCCAGTTGATGCGCGAGGTGGCGGCCAGGAACGTGTGCCATCCGATGTTAAACCGGAACGGAAACGTGGTGCCGTAGACGATGAAGGCGGAAAAGCAGGCCCAGAGCAGGCGCGCGGTGCTTTTGCTGGGCGGCGGGGGAGAGACGGAAGTCGCGGAATCCGCGCCCGTCGGTATCCGAACGGGCGCGTCGGGAATGGACTTTTTCCGGGTGTCTGGTTTCATAGGCCGAGCAGGAGCATGCCCGCGGCCACATAGACGAGGCACAAAACGAACAGGGCCGGATCCTTGCGCACATCGGCCACGGTGTTTTCCCCGAAGCCCTTTTCCATCACCAGGTACAGGTACCGGAACAGTCCGAACATGGCGATGGGCAAGGTGTAGACGAGCCGGGAATTCCCGTGCACTTCCAGGGTGCGCGCGCTGGTGGTGTAGAGGCCGTAGGTGATCAAGGTGGCGGAGAGCGTGATGGCGAGCAGGACGCGCAGGAATTCGGGGGAATAACTCTTGAGCACCGCGCGCTTCTCTTCCAGGGGCCGCTGGCCGTCGATGCGCTCCGCATAGCGTTTGGAGAAGCCGAGGAAAAGGCTGAGGTTGAGCGTGCAGAGCAGAAACCATTGCGAAGGCTCCACGCCGATGCCCCAGGTGCCGGCCAACAGACGGATAATGAATCCCGAAGCGATGCAGAAGACGTCCACCAACACCATGCGCTTGAGCCCGCGGGAATACAGGATGTTCACGACGGCATAGGCCGCCAGGCAAGCGGCCAGGCTCGGGCCCGCGTACAGGCTCAAGGCCAGGGAGGCGGCTCCCAGGGCCGCGGCCAAGGCATAGGCGGCTGGGATGGAGACCGCTCCCGAGGCGAGCGGCCTTTCGCGCTTGCGGGGATGGGCGCGATCCTCATCCACATCCAACGCGTCGTTGACGCAGTAGACGGCGCTGGCCGCGAGGCAGAAGGCCGCGAAGGCGGATGCCGCCAGCAGCAGCATATGGGGCCGGCTCCAATCCCGCGCGAAGAACACGCCCGCCAGCACGAAGGCGTTCTTGATCCAATGCCCCGGCCGCGCCAGGGACAGCAGGGATAGCGAAGACCGCGCGCTCAAAATTTCATCCGGCGGAAAATGGGCGATGGCATATTGCGGATGATGAGCATGATCCATTTCCACATCCAAGGCGTGTAGATCACTTCGCGGCGTTTGCGCAGGGCGGAGGTGATGTCCCGCGCAACGCTATCCGGTTCCGCCATCAGGGGGCTGGTCATGCCCGCGGTCATGCGCGTGCGCACAAAACCGGGCTTGATGGTCTGCACGAATACGCCCGAGCCCGCCAGACGGTGCCGCAGCCCGGCCAGATAGGCCGTGAGCCCGGCCTTGGAGGCCCCATAGGCCAATACCTTGCCGCGCCCGCGTTCGCCCGCCACCGAGGAGACGCAGCTGATCCAGCCGGATCCCCGGTTGCGGAAATGCCCCGCGAACAGATCGAGGATGATGGCGGGGCCGGTCAGGTTGGTGTCCATGGTGATGCGGGTCTTCTCGGGATCGGCTTCGCAATCCTCCTGCAAAAACTGCGTGCCCGCGGCGAAGAAGATGCCCTGGATGCCTTGCTTTTCCGGTGTACCCGGTGCATCCTGCGCAAGCGGGGCCGTCGCGGGACCGGGGTCTGCTTGCGCCGCCGAAAGTGCGGCCAACTCGCACAAAGCGGCGAACTTCTCCGCATGGCGCTTATGATCCAACACGTCCCATACCAAGATCGCGGGCTTGCGTCCGTGCCGGGCAGCGAACTCCCGCGCCATCGCTTCCAGGGCCGCCATGCCCCTGCCGATCAGGATCAGGCGATCCCCCTGGGCCGCCAGGATATCCGCCACCGGCCGGGCGATACCGGAGGTCGCGCCGAAGATCACCACGGCTCCCGCCTTCACGCCTTCCACAACTCCAGCCTTTCCGCCAGGCGCGAATTGCTCCTGGCCTCCGGATTATACCGGCGCACCACGTCCATCCACGCGCGGCTTTCGGGATACATGGCGCGGAACGCATCGGGCCTGAGGCGCGCGTCCTTGGTCAGGTAGACGCGGCCGCCGAAACCGATCACCAGTTCATCCAGGCGATCGAGCGCCCGCAAAGTGCCCGGTCCCCGGAAGGGAATGTCCAGGGCCAAGGTGTAGCCGCGCTTGCAGAAGGGCAACATCACCTCGTCGTCGCCGCAGCGCTTGAGCACGGACAGGAACGCGCCCAGGCCGTTCCCGCTCAGGAACGCCAAGGCCGCGGCGATGCCGTCCTCGCCGCGCGGATCGGGGATCACGCATTGGTATTGGAAGAAACCCGAGCGCCCGTACAAGCGGTTCCAATCGCCGATGCCGTCCAGAGGATAAAAGAAGCCTTCGAAGTCTTCCCGCGACCGGCCGCCCGGGGAGAAGCGGTAGAACAAGGCGTTGAACGCGGAGAGGAAGGGGCGGTTGAGCAGGATGCCGGGCATGGAGAAAGGCACTTTGAACGGGCGCTTTTCCCGAGGAGCCGACAGGGATGCGCTTTCGGCCGAGGCTGACGGGCCCGGGGAGGGCAAGCCGGGTTGCGCGCCTTGCGCCGACGCGTGGTTGCCGAGCATCAGCACGCCGCGGCCCAGGGATTTCCCGCGGGCCAAAGTGTCGAGCCAGGCCACGGAGTATTCGAAGTCCGTATCGTGCTTGGACAGCAGGGCGAACAGGGAATCGAGGCCGGGGGCCCGCACGCGTAAGGTTTCCACCTTTGCGGTGGCGATAGGTTTGAGCCGGAGCATGGCCCGGGTGATGAAGCCGGTAAGGCCGTAGCCGCCCAAGGTGGCGCAGAACAGGTCGGGAAGGACGGTCGGGGAGCAGACGAAGGTTCCGGAGGGCGTGGCCACTTCCATTTCCAGGACGAAATGCTCGATGGAACCGGAATGATGATGGTTTTTGCCGTGGACGTTGCTGGCCAGGGCCCCGCCCAGGCTCACGGCCATGGTGCCCGGCGTGACCGGCAGAAAGAATCCGCGCGGCACGGCGACGCGCAGGATGGCCTGCAAAGTCACGCCGGCCTCGGCATCGATCACGCCCGAGAATGGATTGAACGAGATCAACCTTGTGAGGCGGTAGGAATTGATGGCGCGATGGCCGGTGGCGGGCAGACCCGCATCGCCGTAGCTCCTACCCTGACCGCGGGGCAGATAGGCATGTTGGGTGAGCGACGCGATCCGGCCCAGGGAGTCCGGTTCATCCGCTTCCGCCGTTACGATTGGGTAACGGCCCCAACCGGAAAGCTCTGCCGTCTTCATGGCTGAATTATAGCGACTTTTCAGCACCGAATACCGGTGCCGGATGGGAACCGTCCCATTTCCTTGCGCCACCGCATCGGGCGACATCGACTCCGGCGGAGCAAAGGGATGCCAAAATGCTTATATTTTCCACTTTGCAAAATTACCGGAGGCTTATATGAACTGGGCACTATTCTCTACCGAAGGCATCCTGTTCCTGCTGCGTTGGGGACACTTCATTTTCGGCATCGCCTGGATCGGCATGCTCTGGTACCTCAACTTCGCGCAAGGCCCATTCTTCGCCAAGGCCGACGCCCCCACCAAAACGGAAATGACCAAGGGACTGCTCCCCCGCGTCCTCTTCTACTTCCGCTGGGGCGCCATGGGCACCTTCCTCACCGGCTGGACCATCATCCTGATCAAGTTCGCCCAAGCCGGCGACGCCGGTGCCGCGCTGCTCAACAGCTCCTGGTCCGCCACCATCCTCACCGGCGCCATCATGGGCTCGGTCATGTGGTTCAACGTCTGGTTCGTGATCTGGCCCCGCCAGCAAAAGGTCATCGCCTCCGCCAACGGCGAGAAGGTCGAGAACCTGCCGGTACTGGCCCGCCGCGCCTTCCTGGCGTCGCGCACCAACACCCTGCTGTCCGTGCCCCTGTTGTTCTTCATGGGAGCCGCCAGCCATCTCACCCTCCGCGTGGAAGCGGGCAAGGTCGGCATCTGGCTCGGCATCGTCATCGTCATCGTCGGCCTCCTGGAAGCCAACGCCCTCCTCGCCGACAAGGGTCCCACCACCAAACCCATCGAAAAGGTTTCCGGCGTAATCCATTATGGGCTGCTGCTCGCGATTATTTTCTACGTCGTTTCCGAACTCGTGCTCCACGGAAAATAAACCTTGGATCACCTTTTCTCCCGGCGCGGTTCCGGTTCCCGGCGCCGCGCCTACCTGACGCGCTCCCTGGCGGGGCTGTTCGCCTTGGCCTGCGCGCTGCAGCTCTGGACCGCTTGCGGCAAAAAGGATCCCAACGCGGATCCCAAGGTCACTCTGGGCCGGGGCATCTACCTTTCCAACTGCATCGCCTGCCATAACGTGAATCCGGCCATGGACGGTTCGCTCGGCCCCGCCATCAAGGGCTCGGCCCTGGAGCTGGTCCAGGCGCGCGTGCTGCGCGGGGAGTATCCTCCGGGTTACACTCCCAAGCGCCAGACCAAAATCATGGTGAAGCTCCCCCTCATGGAAGCGGACGTGGAAGCGGTCCACGCGTATCTTAACGCGCCGTAAAAACGATTTGATCCGCAGTGGGGTGCGGCCTGGGCGAGCCGAGGCGAACCGTTCGCTTTCAGGGCGCAAAATCCGAAACCGCACCCTTTCAAGCGCCGCTGTACAATCCGAAATCCGTATCCATGCTTCGCGCATCCCCGCCTTTGGCGCCCGCGCCGCCATCCTTGCGGATCAACCGTCCCCGCAGGAGATCCCCGAAAGCCGCCCGGGCCTCCGGACTCAGCTTCAGCTTTTCCAATACCGCCTTGTCGAAATTCCGCATCACCCACTCGGTCATAACTCCATCCTTTCGCAGCTCATGGCCTTCCCCCGATCTTGGAATGAGCAAACCAAGTGCCTGAGTCGAACCGCCGCTCTTATCCCCTGAAACCATCGGATTCGCCCATCCTTCTCCTTTCAGGATCGATACGGTCCTTCAATTTTTGAACGGTGTTCCGGCTTGCCGGTCGAAATCGTTGCGACGACATGCGTGAACCTTTATCTTCCCGGTACAGTAAAACCCCAATTCAAACCGGAGGCCGTCATGGCTTTTACCTTACCTCAATTACCCTATTCCACCAGCGCCCTTGAGCCGTTCTACGACAAGGCCACCCTGGAACTCCATCACGGCAAGCACCACGCCGCTTACGTGGAAAAACTGAACAAGGCCGTGGAAACTTTCCCCTCGTTGCGGGACAAATCCATCGAAGAGATCCTGGCCGATCTGGATGCCATCCCCCAAAGCGCTCGCGGGGCCATCGTCAACAATGGCGGAGGACACGCCAACCACAGCCTGTTCTGGACGATATTGGGAGCGGGCAAAGGCGGCGAGCCCGACGGCGGATTCGCCGATGCCATCCGCCGGGACTTCGGAACGTTCGCGGAGTTCAAGAAGAAGTTCACGGCCATGGCGATGGAATTATTCGGTTCCGGCTGGACCTTTCTGTCCCTCGATCACGACGGGAAGCTGCACATCCAGAACCTTCCCGATCAGGACAGTCCCATCAGCATGAGGCGCAAGCCGATCCTGCTCCTCGATTTATGGGAGCACGCCTATTACCTCAAGTGGCGGAACAAGCGGGCGGATTGGGTGGAGACGTGGTGGAAGCTGGTGGATTGGGACCGGGTGGAGGATCTGTTCGTTGAGGAGCCGGCGTGGTTCATGGCGCACACGGTGTAGGTCCTATGGCGGTGCGTGCTGGAGGCTTTGGAGCCTGCGGGCGCGGCCGGGCTGGGGCGTTGGGCTCCGGCGGCTCCGGCGGAAAAGCGACGGATACATTGTGTCTTACCGCAGAACGGCGGATCAAGACTCCGGGTCCGCCGCACTCATTCGCGCATTAGCCGGTCTCACCATTGAATCCATAGTAAGATCGCTCATTCGCGCTCCGCCGCTCCGCCCGCTTTACCGCCTCCGCCTGATCGGACCCAACACCCCAGCCCGGCCGCGCCCTCCGACCCCACCGCACCCGCACGCATCGACATGGACCATTTCGACGCGCGGTGAGTCGCTGGGTCCCATTGTGGTGATGTCGTATCTACCCCGTCGAGATTGATCGTTCCTCCGTCGGCGCAGTCCAGGCGCGTTGGTTTTTGTCGATGCTGTGGGGTTCGCGTCGGGGCGACCGGGAGGGGTCGGACGGGACGGGGCGTTGGGTCTATTCGTCCGAGGTGAGGAGGTGCCGGGGGCCTGGGGGCTCAGGGGTTTGAATGCGGGGTCGATTGTGTTTTGGTCAGGGAGGCGCGGTGGCCGCCTTCCAGGCGGCGCGCGACAGGGGTCGTTGAGACAGGGGTCCTTGAGACGGGGGTTCGATTTCCCGAAGAGCTTGCAGTGTTTCTCCGCTGGGTAACTTGTGTGTTACAGGTGGGCTTTGTCGCCTTTTTGCGAGAGCTTCCAGAGGAGCAGGCGATCGAGCATGGCGTTGCTGAGGAAGCGGCGGACGAGGCGGAATTTTTTGGCTTCGCGGCCTACGGGGATGCGGACGGGGGCTTTGGGGTTTTCCAGGGTGGCGAGGATGATTTCGGCGACGGCTTGGCCGTCGGGGATGGAGGCGTCGGTGTCGCGGGTGAAATCGAGGAAGGGTTTCAGGCGCGGGGCGTAGGAGCTGCCGTCCTTGATCACGGGGCGCAACCTGTTGTGGAATTCGCTGCGGACCCAGCCGGGTTCCAGGATGTGGACGCGGACGTGGTGGGGATGGAGTTCGTAGCGCAGGGAAAGGGAGAAGCCGGTGAGGGCGGATTTGCTGGCGCAGTATTGGGCCTTGAAGGGGAATTGCAGATCGTGGACGATGGAGCCCAGGTTGAGGACGATGCCGGAGCCGCGGGCGCGCATGGCCGGGACGGCGAGCTTGACCAGGCGGACCACGGAGAAGTAGTTGACTTCGAACAGGGCGCGGCTGTCGGCGAGGTCGGTGTCTTCGACCGATCCGAGTTCGCCCTGGCCGGCGTTGTTGATGAGGATGTCGATGCCGCCGAGCAGGGACACAGCTTGCGCATAGCCCGCATCCACGGAGGCGGTATCGGTGAGGTCCATGCGGATGAGGTGGAACGGGGGTGGAGCGCCGCGTTCCTGTAGCATGCGTTTGCGGAGGGCTTCGGGGTCGCGGGCGGTGCCGGCCACCTGGTAGCCGCGGGCGGAGAGCAGGTAGGCGGCGGCGAGGCCGATGCCGGAGCTGGCGCCTGTGAGGAGGACCGTGGAAGGTTTTTTGCCGTTGCTCATCATAGACCTACCCATGGAGAAAATCGTCTAAGACGATTTTCTCCTTAACGGACGCTTCGTCCGTCATTTCCAGGCGTCTTCGCGCAGGAAGAGCACCAGGTCGCACAGGCGGCGGTCGCGGGGGAGGAAGTCGCGGCCGATGCGGGCCAGGCGTACGCGGTTGCTTTCGCTTTCGAACTGGGCCATGAACTCGAAGGTGTCATCGTTCTCCCAGATGGCGCCTTGGAAGCTTTTGAAGCCGTTGCATTTGGCTTCGCCCGTGCCCTTGCCTTCACCCGATATCTTGGCCTTGGTGCGGATGATGCGGCCGAAGAGATCGCCGGAGACGCCGGCGCTGTCGGTGACGTACACGCGGATGCCCCACAGGTGACCGGCCTTGAAAGCCAACAGGTAGTCGTGGCGCACGCCGTCCGAAAGGAACGAATCCATCAGGTTGCCGTTGGCCAAGGTCTGGAAGGTTTTCTTGGGGTACGCCTGGCGCACCTGGGTCTGGGTGCTGCCCCAGGGGACGCTGTAGGTGCCGAGCAGGGCGATGCTGCCGGGGATGACCACCGGGGTCTGTTCATCGGGTGAGAGGGCGTCGACGGATTTGGGAGCCGCGCGTTGCAGCGCCGTGCGGGCGGGGACGGACTGGCGGATCAGGGCCTGGTAGGCAGCGTCGCGTTTTTCCGGGAGGCCCGGCAAAGTGGCGTCGTACTTGAGGCTGGAGTCGAAGCATTCCGTGGCCATGCCGAACAGGCCGCGGCGGAAATAGGCCTGGCCCAGGGCCATCCACAAGGGGCCGTTGCGGGTGTGCTGGCGCGCGAGGGGATCGAGCAGGGAGATGGCGAAGATGGCTTCCGCATCGGCCGGGCGGGCGCCCGCGGAGGAGTCGCCCACGACGCGGGTCTGGGGCTTCCAGCCCAAGGTGGCAATGGCTTCGGCATAGACGGGGTTGGCCGGATCCTTGGCCTGCAATTCATGGTAGAGCGAATCCGCCTTGGGAAGGAAGCCCCGGGATTCCCACAGCCAGCCTTGCACCAGGGCCATGCGATCCGTCTTCACGCCCTTCTCCTCGCCGTATTCCAGGGCCATGCGCGCGCTGTCCTCGGCGCCGGTCTGGAAGAAGAGGACTGCGAGCAGATCGTAGGGTAACTTCTCGGTTACGGGTAACGCCAGCTTCTTCCCGGGCACGTAGGCCTCCGGGGAGGATTCCATCAGGCCGATGGCGGTTCGGAAATTCCGGTTGGCCGTGCGCATGTCCCCCTGCTGGAGATGCAAGCGGCCCAGGGCGATGTAGGGAAAGGCGAAATGGGGCGCGGAATTGATGGCGCGCATATAGCGGGCTTCCGCGGAATCCGCGCGGCCGGATTTTTCGAACCAGCGGCCGGCCAGGTATTGCACCCAGGGATGGGCCGTGTCCTGGGCCAGGCAGGCCTTCAGGTCGCGCTGGACCTCCGCGCCCACGGTGGCATCGGTCCAGGGCCCGCGGCGGGGCCCTTCGATTTCCAAACCTCCGGCCCCGCCCATCAGGATGAGCGCGGACAAGCCATCCACCAGGCAAAACCCCGGATGCTGTTTGCGCAGGAGTGCCAGTTCGTCGAGCGCCTGCGTGCCGGAACCGGCCGCCGCCAGTTCCACGGCCTTGGCGAATCGCTCGCGGTCCGCCGAAGGCAAGGAGCCGAGTTCGGATACTCCGCTGAAGTCGCGGCCCTTGGGGATGCGTTTGCCCGCTTCGGGTCCGAAGGGGGATTCGCCAACGCGCACGGCCCCGAGGTCGAGGACCAGGGCCAGGGAGAAACCGGCCACGATGCCGACGATGGCGGCGAGCGCCACGAAGGGGAGGATCGGCGTCTTGCGGCGGTGTTCCTGCATGCGACGATCCAGTACACGTCGTTCCTGCATGGGATCAAGTATAGAATATCGGGAGGAGTGGGGTCGATGGGGTTTGAGTAAGAGTTGCGGGGCGGCTGATGAGGAGGGAACGGGTGTGGGAGGATTGTGGAGGCCACACGTCCGGAGTTCAGACGTGAACATGCCCAAATCTCCGACGCCTCAAGCCCCGCGTCACCCCATCAATGTTCTCTTATTGGATTCAGCGCTTCGGAAAGCGCAGCAAAGACTCCGCAGTCCCTAGTTCTCTTGCACGAAAGGCATCAGCTTGTCCTTCGATTCCTTGGAGCGGAGCAGCTTGCGCAGGGACTTGTTCTTGATCTGGCGCACGCGTTCGCGCGTCAGCTTCAGTTCCTTGCCGATCTCGTCCAGGGTGAATTCGCGGGAGTAGTTGATGCCGTAGTACATGCGCAGCACCTTCTCTTCGCGCTCGGACATCTGTCCCAGCACGGAGTCGATGACGCGGGAGAGCTCGGCCTTCTCGTTGTCCGGCTCCTGGTTGCCCTCGTTGCCGAGGACGTCCATCAAGGTGGTGACGGGATCGCGTCCATCGCTCTCCGCGCCGAGCGGCGCGTTGAGGGACACGTCCGCGATCTTCTCCATGATCTCGGCGATTTCCTGTTCGTAGTCTTGGAACTCCGGCAGGGAGATGGTCTTCTCGTAGTCGCCGCCGTTCTGGACCAGGGACTTCTTGAAGCGGTTGACCATGGCGAGCTTGTTGGGCGGGACGCGCACGGCGCCGACCTGCTCGAAGAGGGCCTTCTGGATCGACTGGCGGATCCACCACACGGCGTAGGAGATGAACTTCACTTCGCGCGAAGGGTCGTAACGCTTGGCCGCCTTGTAGAGGCCGAGGTTGCCTTCGTTGATCAGTTCGAGGAGGGAGAGTCCCTTGCCTTGATACCGACGGGCGATGGAAACCACGAAACGGAGGTTGCCGAGGATGAGCCGGTGCATGGATTTGGAATCGCCGCGCTTGATGCGCCCGACCAGATCCTTCTCCTCATCCGGCGTAATGATGGCATGCCGGTAGAGATCCCGGAAATAAAGCTGTTCGTTCTGATCGACCAAAAGGAAGACTCCGTTCCGAAAACCGTTTTTCCACGCTCGGACCCGGACCTGAAGCCGGGGGTTCCACCGCATGACAATCTACAATCTTAAGTCGGCCTCTCTCAAGCCCTTGCCGCCCAGGTCGCGACGTCGTCCCCGCCATTTTGCGGGGTGGGGCCCCGGAAGTCAAACCTAACAGAGGCTTTTCCTTTGCTTTGCTTACCGCCCCGAAGCCCGCCGGGCCCCTGGGACCGGGCTTCGCGGGCCTTCGCCGCGGCACCGGCCATGGGGAAAGTCGCTGAACCGGAATCGGAAAGGCCGCGCCGGCGACCGATGCCGCAATGCACCGGAAACCGTTCAGGTAAGGGTAAAATCGCCCTGAAGCGGCTTAGGACAACTTAATGGCGACCTAAAGGAAGTCTAAGTCGCCTTGGAGCCGAGCTCGGAGCGGGCGGCGGATTGGCCCGACGCGTCCAGCTTCTTCAGGTACTCGTAGCTGTAGATGCCGGTCTTGTGCCCGTCGCTCCAGTGGATGGCCATGGCGTAGCGGCCCACGGCCAGCATTCGGGCGGGCTTGATGTCGGCCGGGATGCGGGATTCGTCCAGCATCTTCTCGCCGGTCCACTCGTTGACGCAGGCGGCGCAGGGGCAGGAAGATCGCAGATAGCGCGCTTTCAGGTCCGAAGTGGTTCCGTCGTTCCATTGTATGCTGAGCATGTCCGGGTCTTTGCGGAAAATGCCGATGGGGGCGATAACCTTGGTCATAGAGTTTTACCTGAAGCTTGGAATTGGAATGTCATTCGCACCTCAAGCCGTCTTGGCTTTGGGTAAGGTGTCCCAGGTGTAGTCGAAATCTCCCAGCACGCCCGTCTGGGACGCGCTCAGGATGGATAGCTCCTGGGCGATGAGGCCGGCGATGTCCCGATACGCCTTGGCCGAAGCCGAGGCGGGATTCTTTTCCACGATGGGGAGGCCGGCGTCGCCGCCAACAGCCACTTCCGGTTCCAGGGGCACTTCGCCGAGGAAGGGAACGCCCAGCGATGTGGAGATGCGCCTGCCGCCGCCCTGGCGGAAGATGTAATGCTTCTTCTCGCAGTTGTCGCAGATGAAGTAGCTCATGTTCTCGATGATGCCCAGCACGGGGACGCTCACCTTCTGGAACATCTTCAGGCCCTTCTTCGCATCGAGCACGCTCACGTCCTGGGGCGTGGTGACGATGACGCCGCCGGACAAGGGCGCGCTCTGGGTCAAGGTCAATTGCACATCGCCGGTTCCGGGAGGCATGTCGATGAGCAGGTAGTCGAGCTCGCCCCACACCACGTTGTGCACGAAGTTCTGGATCATCTGCGAGACCATGGGGCCGCGCCAGATCACCGGCTTCTCATCGTCCGCGAACATGGCCATGGATACGATCTTGATGCCGTTGACGACCACGGGATGCAGCTTCTGCTTGTCATCGAGGACAGGCGATTCCTTGACCTGGAACATCATGCTCATGGATGGGCCATAGATGTCCGCGTCCAAAACGCCCACGGAGGCGCCGGTCTGGGCCAGGGCGACCGCGAGGTTGGCGGTTGCGGTGGATTTGCCCACGCCGCCCTTGCCCGAGGCCACGGCGATGATGTGGCGCACGTCCTTGAGCAGTTCCGTCTTCTTGCCGGATGCGGACTTGGGCACCTGGGCGGTCATGGTCACGTCCACGGAGGTGACCCCGGGGATGGCATTGACGGCCTGGATGGCCTGGGCCTTGAGATCCTCCTTGACCGGGCAGGCCGGCGTGGTGAGCTGCACGTCGAACTTCACCGCGCCGCCTTCGATGCGCAGGTTCTTCACGAACTCGAGATCGACGATGTCCCGGTGGAGGTCCGGATCCTGGACCACCCGGAGGGCGTCCAACACTTGTTTTTCCGTGATTACAGCCATGATCGCGTTACTTCCGCCCCGGTTTCCGTACTCGAAACGGGTCCTTGGCGGGGTGCCCCGGGACCTTTCGATTGGGTAGGGAAATATAGCTCTTGGAAAGAATCCCGACGATGGCGCCCGCGCCCTTTGGCTCTAATAGCCTCGCGACTCCGGAAGGAGGCCCCATCGCGTCGAAATAATGCCCGGGATTGGTTAACTTTCAGCCACTGATGGAACGGCTTTTGGAAAGGAATCGGTGATGAGCAAGAATCGTCAAATCGCGGTCGTGGGTCTGGGCTATGTGGGCATGCCCATCGCCGTTTTCTTCGGCCGTATCCAAAAGGTGATCGCCTTCGACGTGAACGCCAAGCGCATCGACGAGCTCAAGCGCAACATCGACCGCAACCACGACGTGGCCTCGGAAGAGATCGCCAAGTCCACCGTCGATTGGACCCTGGACGCCGCCCGCATCAAGGAAGCGGACTTCGTCATCGTCACCGTGCCCACGCCCGTGAACGACGCCAACCGCCCGGACCTCACGCCCCTCATCAAAGCCTCCACCACCGTCGGCCGCAACCTCAAGAAGGGCGCCATCGTGGTCTATGAGTCCACGGTGTATCCAGGCACCACCGAAGAGGAATGCGTCCCCGTGCTCGAGCGCGAGTCGGGAATGAAGTGCGGCGTCGACTTCAAGGTCGGCTACTCGCCGGAGCGCATCAACCCCGGCGATCACGAGCATACCTTCACCAAGATCACCAAGGTCGTGTCCGGCATGGACGCGGAAACCCTGAACATCGTGGCGGAGATGTACGCTTCCGTGGTGACCGCCGGCGTATACAAAGCCTCGTCGATCAAAGTGGCGGAGGCCGCCAAGGTCATCGAGAACACCCAGCGCGATCTGAACATCTCGCTGGTGAACGAGCTCTCACTCATCTTCCACCGCGTGGGCATCGACACCACGGACGTGCTGGCGGCTGCAGGCACAAAATGGAACTTCCTCAAGTTCCAGCCGGGCCTGGTGGGCGGCCACTGCATCGGCGTCGATCCCTACTACCTCACCCACAAGGCCGAGCAGCTGGGCTACATCCCCCAGGTGATCCTGGCGGGCCGCCGCATCAACGACAGCATGGGCAAATTCGTGGCGCGCGAACTGATCAAGGAAACCCTCAAGCTGGGCAACATCAGCTTCGCCGGCGAAAAGCCCATCATCACCG
>OBEQ010868772.1_pt1 | contig 16245 bp, 12 predicted proteins | sample 1670901 | NCBI WGS metagenome assembly OBEQ01 (sample SAMEA104232315, study PRJEB22302) | groundwater metagenome | biome: forest; feature: aquifer; material: groundwater | place: USA | collected 2011-08-07 | depth 5.4 m
CTTCATGACGTACCGCCTGGCCTGCTCGGCCTCCGATGTGTTCGCCGCCGTCGCGCCGGTCGCGGGCGCGCTCGCGTCGCCCAGCTGCACGCCGGCGCGCCCGGTGCCGGTCATCGCCTTCCATGGCGACGCCGACCAGCGAGGAGAAACACTTCAACATGCCCGTGTTCGTGCTCACCGACGCACGGGCTCCGAAGCAGGAAGAGCAGCCTGACCCCTGGGGGCAGCTCGTTCTCGCGGCCTGGGCGGCGCTGTGTAAGCACGTGCGCGTCGAGGTCGGTCAGCTTGGCGGGCGGTGAGCTTGGCCAGCGCTGCCAGGCCTGCGGGCATCGGCACGTGGCTGATGCCGACCGAGCTGGCGAGAACCACTACACCGAGGAGAGAGAGGACGAGGATGACCGAGACCCATGGACCGACGAGCGAAACGAGCCCACCCGCGACGATGATGCCTCCGCTCATGACCTTCAGTGCGCGCACGCCTGAGCAGGTCGACTCCTTTGATGGTCGCGGGCACGACGGGCATCGTGGTCGCGACACGTCGAGGCTGGCAGCGGCCATCATTCGCGCCTCGGCCGAGGGCCTTCGCCATCGGGTGCTCGGCGCCATCCGCGACTTGGGCGAGCACGGAGCGATCTGTGACGAGATCGAGTGCGCTCTCGACATCACCCACCAGACCGCGAGCGCCCGGGTTCACGAGCTAGCGTGGGCGGGGTTCATCCAGGACAGTGGACGACAGCGGAAGACCCGGTCGGGCAGGGCGGCGGTCGTGTGGGTAGCCGTTCGGGAAGCGCACGTGCTGGTATGTGCGCTCGCCCATGACTCGCGATCTCGTGAGGTTGCGGTCTATCGATTGATGGGCATGGTCCACCGCGCGGCTCGCCGGGCGCGCCGCGAGCGACATCGACGTCGCGATTTCGGCTCCGCGCCGGCAGGATGCCACCACGCAAGGCCGTGAGGCCGACGTAGCACAGGGTCAGAACAGGTAGGGAGGGATGCGGCGGTAGAGCGCGTCGAGCGCGGTCGCGACCCACCGGCTCAGCCCGTCGCGCGAGACCGCGACCTGCGTCGCGTAGCCCGGCTGGAGCTCCCACTCGCCATTGGCGGTGTAGCGGAAGATCTGCGAGCCGCCGGCGGCGACGGTGCCGCACCCGGTGATCCAGGGCATCTCGTCGGCGCCGACCGAGATCGACGTCGCGCAGCCATGGATCGGGTTCCAGTTCCAGAACAGGAAGCGCTCGCCCTGGAAGATGTTCCCCGCCGAGTCGATGATCCACGGCTTGCCCAGCGGATACGCCGGCGACACCGCGACGTGCGAGAACAGGCCGCTGGCCTGGCGCGTCCAGTTGTCGCCGACCTTGTTGTGCTGGAAGACGTCCTGGCCCGCGCCATTGGCACCGCAGCCCACGACCCAGATCTCCGAATCGTCGCGACCGGCGGCGATGTCACGCGCGCAGCCCGGGTGCACGACCCAGTGATCGGTGCTCCACTCGAAGATACCGCCGGCGTCGTTCGAGACCCACGGCTTGCCCGTGTCGCGCTCGACCGCGATGCGAACCGCGCCGCCCGGCATCAGCTGCCAGTTGCCATTGACCCGCTTGAAGATCTGATAGCCGCCCGGCACGGCCTGGCATCCGAGCACCCACGCGTTGTCGAGGTCGGGGCCGACCGCGACCGCCTTCACGCACGCGGGAACGTTCTCCCAGTAGTTGTCCCGCCAGAGGGTGGCGCTGCCCATGGGCAGGAAGGGGAAGTTCTGCTGGCGTACGCTGCCGGTGGTGGCCCGCCGGTCATCGGCGACCGGGAGCGTGAGCACCAGGTTGTCGATGTTGAGGGAGAGGTTGCGACCGCCGTTGGTGAACCACCCGCTAACCGGCTGCGACGAGCCGTCGGCGCGGTAGAACGCGCCCAGCGGGATGTCGACGTTGTCGGCGAGGGTCGGGTTGTGGCGCCCGTCGGAGTAGCGGCGGATGTAAAGGGTCCCGTTCGATCGGTCCGAGTTGAGGTTCCAGCGGCCCAGCCAGGTCGCCTGATTCAGGTCGGGCGAGTTGGGATCGAGGACGTCGTTGACGTACGCGCCACCCTTGAAGCTTTGCACCATGAAGTCGTAGGTGACCGTGATGAGCATGTTGTGGTCTTCGCCCCACGAGTTCTTCAGGGTGAAGGTCCTGGCGATGCGGTCGTAGCCGACGATGAGCATCACGTGCGGGCCCTGGCTACCGGGGCCGAAGTCCCAGGTGCCATCGGGGAGGACCTTCCGGTGAAGGTCGAAGTCGGCGACGATCTCGTGCGACGAGGCGAGGATCTCCTCGAGGACATGCATGTCCTCGGTGTCGGCGACCGTCGTGATCGACGTCGCGCCGTAGCGAGCGTGGTACAGCGCCTCGATGGGGACCAGCTCCTGCGACTGCTCGAACGCGTCGTTGCCGGCCTGCGTCGGCGTGTTGCCCGGCACCATCGACGTCGCCGACGGCATGGCGTTGGCGGCGGCCACGAGCTGCGACTGTGTCCGGTAACCCGAGTAGCGCTCCTCGGGCAGGCGGAGGATGTTGGTGGCGCCAGCCGCCCCCGAGTTGCCCTGCGCCTCCCACAGCGATGAGTTGTTCTCGGGAAAGTTGGTCGGGATGTACTCGCCCGACTTGCCCACGTGGACCAGGTACTGCTCCGACAGGTCGAGCTCGATGCCATACTTGCGCTTGTACTTGGCCTCGATCGCAGCGATGGCGCCGAAGGCCCAGCATGTGCCGCGGTCGAGCTGATCCTTGTGCCGGGTCTGGTACTGGGCCAGCGAGAATGACGGCGGCGTGGTCACGGCGCTCGCGGTCGACGAGACAACCTCATCGGCGGTTGCGGGGTTCGCCTCCTCGCTCGGTAGACCGCCGCCCTCGACGGCGCAGGCCGCGACGGTGGACAGCAGGAGCGCAGCAAGAAGCGGACGCGCGACCAGGGCGGCGCGCCAAACGAACCAAGGGTTGACGGACGGGCGAACAAGCGGTGACATCGATTCCTCCTGCCGCGCCCTTATGCAGATTGAATGCCGTCTCAGTAGCCGACGGATTATGTAGGCTCCGCCATGGGTTGCGCGCCCGCCCGCGCTCGTGTCTCGCGGTAGCCGCGTGCTGTCTCAGCAAGCGCACGACCTGTCTCGTGAGCAGCGAGCGCACAGAGTAGCTTCGCCATGCCCTCCTGCGCGCCGGTGACGCGTCGCAAGTGAGTCGCGGCATCGGCGACGGCGGTGACAGACACGCGGTCAACAGCAGAGCGCTCGCGATGCCGCGCGCCCACGAGGACCTATGGACCGACGAGCACGAGGACCATGACCAGGGCCTCGCGGGCGTCGTCGCCTACGAGGAGATCGAGGAGCACGCGAAGGGCATCGACAGCGAAAAGGAGCGTCACACGCATGGATGAGCAGATGGATTTCTTGGCCGAGCGCGACAGCTCGGGCGAGCAGGGCAGCGGCACGTCACGGCTCGCGATGGCGAGCATCGGGCCGTCCGCCGAGGGTCTGCGTAGTCGAGTGCTCGGGGCGATCCGTGACATGGGTGAGCACGGGGCAATCTGCGATGACGTCGAAGTCGTGCTGAACATGACGCACCAGACCGCGAGCGCGCGCGTGCACGAGTTGGCGTGGGCGGGGTTCATCATCGATAGCGGTAGGCAGCGAAAGACCCGCTCGGGCAGGGCCGAGATCGTGTGGGTGGCGGCGTCGAGAGCGTGAGCTGCGAGCGGTGCCGTGCAACGCCCGCGGTCATCTGCCTGCGGTGCCACACATGGAGACAGGCACATGCACAAGCCGCTGCTCTAACCTTAGGCCGCTCGCGCCGCTTCTCAGCACCGCTTCCACTTGAAGGTGTAGACGACCGTCATCCCGCCCTGACCCATGACGCCCTCCGCCCACGGAGCCGACCTGCTGGAGCCCGAACATGTCGAAGAGGCGCGCATCCGGGGGCGCGGCCTCGGTGGGCGACGAGACCGACAGGAGGGCGGCGATGCCCAGCGCCGTCGCGAGTGCCGGGACAGGAAGACGTGAACGCATGCGTGACTTCTCCATTCAGTAGGGATCGAGCTGGATGCAGCCCCCGTGCCCGAGAGAAGTCCAGGGATGACCGCGGCTTCCACGTGGGACGGTTCGCTCGCGGCAGCGCGACACCGGTGCGACAGCGAGAACCGCTCTCGCGCGAAGGTGTGGCAGGTCGTCGCACGGTTGCGCCTAGCTCTACCAGGCCAAGAACGGACGTGCGTGTGACCGTGCTGCACGAGACGGCACACTTCTTCGGCATGTCGGAGGAGGACCTGGAGGCGATCGGGCTGGATTGAGACCGGGCGGGGGCGACTGCGGCGGGACTACTCGCCGCAGGTGTTGAAGTTCGTGTCGACCGTGACCTGGCAGCAGCCAGGACCGTCGCCCACGCACCCCTGCTGCGCGACACCCGTCTTAGCGGCCTGCTCGGCGGCGTCGCGGGTCGAGCCGCAGCCTTCGGCGCAGAAGCTGTGCGACAGGTTGGACGGCGTGCCGTCAGTGTGGTTCGTGCACGTGGTGACGTGCGCGATCACGTGCACCGGGCAGGCGTCCGGCGGCGGGTTCTGCGGGTTGCCGCCGAAATTGGGCTGGCACTGGTTCGACGAGTTGCAGAAGCGATGTCCCATGCACTGGTGGTTGCAGCAGGCCGTGTAGTCGGAGTTCTGCAGGTGGCACACCGGCGGCGGCGGCGGCGCCACGTTGCACTGGCCGATCGACGGCACCGGGCCGACGCCCTTCTGGCAGACCTGTCCCGACGGGCAGCTATCGTGGGCGCAGCAGAGACGGCTGCCCCACTCGCCGCACTCCTGGCAGGTCATCCGGCCGTGGCCATCGGGCGCCGCGACCAGGCCATTCCAGGAGCAGGAATTGGCGGGCGGACAGGCGATCTGGTTGACACCACCGCACAGCTGGCACTTCGTGTTGCCCTGGGCGTCAGGCGCGACGATCAGGCCGGGCGCGCAGGTGTTGCCCGGGCAGGTGTTCTCCCCGTTCCAGCCGCAGTGCAGGCACCGCATCTGATTGCCGTCGAGGTAAGCGTGGACGTCCTGGCCGCGGCACACGTTGCCCGCACAGGCGAGCTCATTCACATCGCCGCACTGCTGGCACGTATGCGAGCCGCGATCGCAGGACAGTCCGTCGTTGTCGCAGCCGTTGACGCCGCAGCAGGCCTGGTTCTCGCCACCGCAGCGGCACATCAGCGCGTCGCCTTCGTTCTGGCAGGTGCCCGAGCTGCAGCTGTTGCCGTAGCAGCACTCGCTGTTGTCGCCGCCGCAGGCGCACGTGGGCGGCTGCGCGCCGCTCGTCGACGGGTAGAAGCCGTAACGCGTGACCCACACCGCGCCACCCTTGTCGGTCACGACCAGGACCTGGTCGTCGCCATTGCGCACCGCGATGCTGGGCGCGCCGGAGGTCTTGAAGCAAGGCGCGAGCTGCGTGCCGTGCCAGCCATTGCTGCTCTCCATGCCCCAGAGCGCCTTGTCGGTGCCTTGCACGTACACGGCGGCGTCACCGGCAAACGGGCTCACGACCACCGGACGCGACGCGCCGTGGATGTCGTCGCTCCACGGCGTCGCGTTGGGGATGCCCTGGAAACCGCTCCACGAGCTGCCGGAGAGCCGATTCACGCGGATGCCCTTGTCCTTCCAGTCGGCCACGACGAACACATCGGTGGCCGAGGTTGCTGACACCGAAGGCACGCCCGCGACCTGGCCGTCGCCGCCGAGAGGCTGCCAGTTGGGCTGCCAGTTGGTGCCCGGATCGCGCCACTCGCGGTACACGTTGTCGTCGGTCCCGCGCACCACCAGCTCGACGTGATCGTTCACGGCGAAGATCTTGGGATCCGCGTTGGTGGCGCCGGGCAGCTGGTACCAGCCCTGCCACATGGCGGCCACGCCCCAGCGCGCCCAGATCGTGTTGTCGGGCGCGCGCACGACCACGTGCGTACCGAACGTGGTGATGGGGCCGAGGATGCCGCCATCGGAGGAGACGTTCACGGCCGCGGCCGTCGGCGTGCCCACAAAGCCACCGCCCAGGTTCTGCCACGGCGACGACTGGCCATTGGTATAGATCGAGCGCGTTAGCAGGTTCTTCGTGGCGATCTCGCGCACGAAGATCTCGACCAAACGCTGGCGCGGGTGGGCCACGGCGGCGACGTTCTCGACGTCGCGGCCCATGTTGCCCAGGTTCTCCCAGGTGCCGACGGGCTGCCAGCCGGCGCCCGCGCCTTCGTCCCAGCGGTGGTAGATGGCGTGGTTGGTGCCGACCACGAACACGTCGGTGCGCAGATCGGTGGTCGCGGTGATGACGGGCTCGCCCAGCGCGCCGCCGCCGAGCGCCTCCCAGCCGGCGTTCCAGCCGCTCGGGGGCGCCTGGTGCTCGCCGCCGCCCAGGCTGGTACCGGTCGCGCTGGCGTTGGCGGTGGTCGGCTCGGGGTCGAGCGCGTTGATGGGCTCCGCGGCACAACCGAGAACGGTCGCCGCGCAACAGGTGGCCAGGAACAGGGACTTCATGGGTCAGAACCTCCGACCCCGCCTTCAGCAAGTCGGGTGCCAGGCGCAGAGCCCCATGATTACGGAGGCTTCGGCCGAGGGTCGCAGAAGCTCCCTCGCATGTCCCACATCCGCACCCGCGTGTCCTGCGGCGCTTCGACGGCGCTCGCATTCTTCTTTTCAATCTCGGCGCGCGCCGCCGCCACTGTTCGAACGGCATGCAAGAGCGTGCCGTCCGTGTCGTGACGCGCGCGAGCATGGCCGAGTTCATCTACGGCTTCTGCCACGAGCACCTGCTCCTCTCGCTGCGACGACCGCGCCCGCAGGGCTCGACGCTGCGCTTCTCCGTCATGCTCGCCAGTGGCACGCCGGTCTTCGAGGGCATCGGGCGCGTCAAGGACGTGCACGCCAGCCGACCCGAGCGAGCGGGCACGGCACTAAGATCGAGGAGGTCGTCTCGCTCGACGCCGAATCACGCACGATGCACACGTGCCTGATGATGGCGAATAGGAACTACGCTATCCGGCCACGCACTGAGATGCGTTGCTCAGTCGACATCTCCAGTCCCAGCGCCGCAACGGCGGGCCAGACCTTGCCGCCCTGCGCGTGAGCCAGGCCACGCCGGTTTCCCGACACCGCGGGTCAGTATGGCCATGGTGAACGCGCTGGCGGTCGGGTGGCGACGGTACTGGTTTCCAGCCGGCGGGCAGAAGAGCGCGGCGGCGGTACGCATCTCGGTGGCGCTGACGGTCCTCGCCAGCCTCGCGCGCCTGCAGGGCAACCCGCTCCTGCTCCATGCCGCCGCCGCGCCGCGCGCCCCCTCCCATCCGGTGGGCGTGCTGCTGCTGCTGGGCAGCACGCCGCCGTCGCCGACGCTGCTCGCGCTCGCGCACGGGCTCGCCCTGGTCGCGACGCTGGCGCTGCTCGTTGGCTGGCGCACCCGCACGGCGGCGGCCCTCGCGCTCGTGAGCATGCTACTCGTGGCCAGCTTCTCGGTGAGCTTCACGCCCGACTGGCCGCACGATCTCAACCTGCCGCTGCTCGCGCTGCTGGCGCTGCAAGGCACGCAGGCGGGCGACGTGCTGGGCGTGGACGGCTGGTGGCGCCGTCGTCGCGGCCTGCTCGCGCCGCTCGCCGACGGCTTCGCCTGGACACAACGCCTGGTCCAGCTGGTCGCCGCGCTCATGTTCCTGGCCGCGGCCGCCTGCAAGCTGGGCGCGGGTCACTTCACGCTGCGCCCAAGAGCGCGTGGACAACACCAATGTCGAAGTCGATAACGGGGATGCCGTCAACAGCAAGGATGACGTCTTCGGCCATCAGACTCGCCGATGGGGACGAACTCGTGGCCCATTGCAGATACACCTTGAGTCCGTCTGGGGCCGGCTAGGTGGAACCCCGTGGCTGCTCCACCTCCACTCGTTTCCTGGCTGAATGCTGAGCTCGTAGGTCTGGCGGTCGGCGCCGATCGCCGGGCTGCCGGTATAGCTCGTCAGCGGATGGTGAACCAGCGACGCGCCGCTGTGGACCTTCGCGCCCGGGTTGCCGTGGTTCCCACGACTGCGGACTACACAGCGGACCGCGATACTGAATTGCTCGCTGCCATCAACGTGCTCCACGGCAAGCCCCAGAGTGGGCGTATGGGCGGTGCGGTCAGGACTCCTGCTGCGGCATCACTCACGCATGAGCTCACTCTTCGAAAGAGGCGCCTTGGCGGTGACAGCCGGCCGTGCACAGACCGCGCCGAGCTGGAGCGCACCTGCGGGAAATTCCGCGCGGTTCAGATGGCCACGCCCGAGCAGCGACCGGCCATCCTCGCGCGCGTCCAGGCCATCCAGACGCGCGCTCCGGCCGCAGAGTACCTGGCAGAGGTCCAGCAGCTCATGCAACGGCGGCGCCCCGCGGCCAGATGACGGTCTGACCGACGGTCACGGAATCCGGTGCGGCTGACCCCGCTACTCCTGGTAACCGAAGACCATCACCTCGGCGAGCGACAGGTAGTTCGCCTGGTTCAGCTGCACGAGCAGGTAGCGACCACCCGCATGGCGAGGGTTCAGCGTGATCACCGGGACGCCGGTGGCGTCGAGCTCGAACGCGCCCGTCCAGGTGGTCGCGTCGGGGACCGGCCGGCCGTCGGCGCCGCGCGGCAGCGGGTTGTCCGAGATGTAGGCGGTGAAGTGGCCCAGACGCTCGCTGCAGCAGTCGGTGCGGTTGAAGATCTCCACGTGATCGATGCTCTTGAAGCTGGCGCCGAGGTCGACCTGCCACCAGGCCGGCTGCTGCCAGTCGGTGTGCGTGACCGATCCGTCGCTCCACTGGCCGCTGGTGTTGCCGTCGATGGCGCGCGCCGCGTCGGCTCCCAGCACTGTGCTCGACTGTGTGGCCGGCTTGCCGAGCGCGATGTTGCGCATTCCCTCGACGTCGACCTCGCCGAGCGACAGGTAGCCGGCCCCCGCCAGCTGGATGCGAACGTAGCGTCCGCGCCGACCCACGAAGACCCGTGTCGACGGCGCGCTGCCGCCCGCCTGCCACGACTGGAAGACGTCCGGCTGCGCGCGCACCACATCGAGCGAGGTCGAGACGAACGGACGCTCCGAGACCAGCACGTAGTAGTTGGACAGACGCTCCGCGCAGCAGTCCCAGCGGTTGGTCAATTCGATATGATCGACGTAGCCGACCGCGCCGAGGTCGACCTCCCACCACGCGTTCTGGTCGAGCAGCGTGTGGGTGACCGAGCCGTGGTTGTAGTCGCCGTCGGGGCTGCCGTCGACGGCGCGACTCGAGTCGCCGGCCCAGCCGGTGCTCGACTGCTGCGTCGGCCGGCTGCGCGCGAGGTTGTAGTTGCGCAGGGTCTTGTAGGTCATGTGCCACCACGCGGACGGGTTGAACTCGAAGCTGTCGATGACGTTGCCGTAGTAGCCGAACGTGTTGGCCGAATGGACGGCCCCGAGGCAGCGGGTGCCCGAAGGTGACTCGTAGACGCAGCCGGCGCCCGAGTCGCCGTGGGTCATGTCCTGGCCGTTCGAGCCGAGCCTGAAGTTCTCCGCGACCCGCTCGACGACTGGCATCCAGCCCTCGTGCAGCTGCAGATCGAGGACACCGCTCGGCGGGTTGACCGTGCTCAGGCCCCATCCGTAGCAGTGCAGCCAGGTGCCCACGGTCACCTCGCCGTGGCAGAGCGGCAGCCGGTAGTCGCCGCCGAGTTGGTTGGTGAGGAGACGCTGCTGCAGATGAACCAGGGCGAAGTCGAAGCGCGTTGCCGTCTGGGCGGCCGGGTCGGGCGGCTCGTAGAGCGGCGAGACGTACGTGTAGTCGGCGTTGGCCCCGCCGCCATCCGCATTGGGCGAGACCCAGATGCTGGCCGGGCTGACTCCGATCACGCAGTGCGCCGCGGTCAGCACCCAGTCGGTCGTAATGAGCGTACCCGAGCAGTGCGAGTAGTTCCCGATGTCGAGCCTGACGAAGGGCAGGGCGTCGGCGCGCCCTTCGGGCACCAGGTTGCCGCCGATGATCGAGTTCGTGGTGGACTCGACGGCGTCGTCTTCGGCGGCGCACGCGAACAAAAGGGATAGTGGGATCAAGGCGACAAGGGCGATAGTACGTGGCATTCGAATCGGCTCTCCTAGCGCGCTGTGGTAGTTCGCCGCCACTGACAAGCGCACCAGGTGTTTGTCAGGCGGCCGCATGCAGAAATCACCATTAAGATGTGACGAGATCGATAATGTGCGGCCCGTGAGTGACGAGCTGCCCGTTCATGTCAAGACGCTGATGGCCACGCCGCCATCGCTGCCGCACGTGGCGTCGGCCGGCCCGACCTCGACGCACGCGGCCGCGCGCGCCCTGCCCATCGACGACCGGCGCTTCGAGCTCGGTGACGAGCGCGGCCAAGGCGGCGTGGGCCGGGTGTTTCGGGCCCGCGATCTGCGCCTGGAGCGCACGGTGGCGGTCAAGGAGCTGACGCCGGGCGCGGGCGCGCGCGCCGAGGCGCGCTTCGTGCGCGAGGCGCTGGTGACCGCCCGGCTGCAACACCCGGGCATCGTGCCCGTCTACGACGCGGGCCAGCGCCCCGACGGCAAGCCGTACTTCGCGATGCGGCTGGTGGCCGGTCGCACCCTCGACGATGCGGTGCGCGCCGCCGCCGGGCTGGAGGCGCGGCTCGCGTTCGTGCCGCACGTGCTCACAGTGGCCGAGACGATCGCCTACGCGCACAGCGAGGGCGTCGTCCACCGAGACATCAAGCCGGGCAACGTCATGGTCGGCGACTACGGCGAGACCGTCGTTGTCGACTGGGGCCTCGCGCGCGATCTGCGCGTCGGCGCCTCGGGCGACGGCGAGGACGACGACGACGACCAGGGCAAGGGCCTCTACGAGGCGAGTCACGCCGAGAGGACCCGCGTCGGCGCGGTGATCGGGACGCCACCGTACATGCCGCCCGAGCAGGCGCGCGGCGAGGCGGTCGGCGAGCGCGCCGACATCTACGCGATCGGTGCCATCCTCTACTTCGTGCTCGCCGGCCAGCCGCCCTACGCCGGCGACGTCGAGGCGGTGCTCACCCGCCTGACCAGCGAGCCGCCGCCACCGCTCACGCAGCTGGTCCGCGACGCGCCCCGCGATCTCGTCGCGGTGGTCGAGAAGGCGATGGCCCGCGATCCCGAGCGCCGCTACGCGACCGCGAAGGAGCTGGCCGGGGACCTGGCCCGCTTCGCCACCGGACAGCTGGTCAGCGCGCGCCGCTACTCGCTGGGGACGCTGATCTGGCGCTGGGTGCGGCGTCACCGCGCGGCGGTCGCGGTCGCGACCCTGCTGTCCTTGCTCCTGGTGGTGAGCTCGACCCTGGGCATCCGCCGCATCGTGCTCGAGCGCGACCGCGCCGAGGAGCAGAAGAGCGTCGCCGAGCGGCAGAAGAACCTCGCCGAGGGCGAGCGGCGCGCCGCGGAGTCGCTCGCACAGTTCATGCTCGTCGACCTGCGCGACAAGCTCCTGCCCATCGGCAAGCTCGAGCTGCTCGAGGGCGTTGGCACCCGCGTCGAGACCTACTACAAGAGCCTGACCACCTCGGTCGGCACGCTCGACGCCGCCCGCCGCCACCAGCGCGCGCAGGCGCTCGTCATCCTCGCCGACGTGCAGCGCGGCCTGGGCAAGCGCGACCAGGCGCGCGCCAGCTACCAGGCCGCCGCGACGCTCTTCGAGGCGCTGAGCCAGGAGAAGCCGGCCGACCTGGAGATCCTCGGCAACGTGGTCGAGGGCCATCTGCACCTGGGCGAGCTCGCCACCGAAGCCGGCGACCTGGGGGCCGCGCTGTCCGAGTTCCGTGCCGCGCTCGCGACGAGTGAGCGTCTCCTTCAGCTGTCTCCGGCCGAGGACGAGCACGCCAACCGCGCCGTCTACAAGGGGCACTTGCGCCTGGGCGACGCGCTGCGAAACCACGGCGAGATCGAGGCCGCGCTCGCCGAGTACCGCGCCTCGCTGGCCATCGCGCAGCGCTTCGAGGCCATGCCCAAGAGCGCGACGGTCTGGTCGCAGGACCTGGTTGACAGCCTGACCCGCGTCGGTGACATGGAGGAGGGCCACGGCGATCTCGCCGCCGCGATCCCGCACTACCGCGAGGCCGCCGAGCGCATCGAGAAGCTGGCCGCGGCCAGCCCGGACGACACCCGGCTGCAGACCAGTCTGGTCATCGCGCGCGTGCGCGTGGGCGACTCGCACACCGAACAGCACGATCACGCCGCGGCCGCGCGCAGCTACGCGTCGGCGGCTGACGCCATGGCCAAGCTGGTGGCCACCGATCCCAAGAACCTGATGTGGAAGCGCATGTTCGCGATGATGCGGCTCAAGCAGGGCGACGCCGAGTCCGAGCAAGGCCATCTGGACGAGGCCATGACGTGGTTCCAGACGAGCCGAGAGTTGATGGCGCCGCTCCAGGCCGGCGATCCCGAGAATGCCCAGTTCCTGCGTGACCTCGCGGTCATCTACGAGCGCATCGGCAACACCGAGCTGTCCCGCGAGCACCACGGTGCGGCGCGCCAAGCCTATCAGGAGCATCTCAAGCTGGCGCGGCTGTGCGCTGCGAAGGCGCCTACGAACGCCACGTTCCAGAGCACGGTCGCGACCGCACTGTTCGACATCGCGCAGGCCGAGGGGGCGGTCGACCACATCGATGCCGCTCTCGCCGGCTACCGCGAGGCGCTGGCCATCTACGAGAAGCTCGCCGTCGCCGATCCGGCCAACGTCGACTTGCGCCATTCGATCGGCGTCATGCAGGCCGGCATCGCCGAGGACCTCCTCGCCAAGGGCCAGCTCGCGCCCGCGCTCGAGGCGGCGCGCGCCTCGCTCGCCATCATGGAGAAGCTGAGCCACGACGACCCGGCGCGCGCGACCTGGAAGGCGGCGGAGGGCTTCGGTGCCGGGCGGGTCGGCCGCGTGCTCGCGCGCACGCCGGCGACCCGTGACGAGGCGCGCAAGCTCTACGGCCGCGCGCTCGAACTTCTGCACGCGCTCGCCAGGGACGACCGGCTGAGCGCCGAACACGTGAAGTCCATGCACAAGATCGAGGCCGAGGCGGCCAGGCTTTGACCTCATGGGCGGCCAACACAAGCAACGACCGTGCCCACGCTCGACCCGGACAAGTCATGAGCTTGATTGCCATCCGGGGCCCTGGCTGCTGACACACTGGCCGGGGGTCGATGTGTCAGTGTGGCGCTGGGCCTACGAGCACTTGGACGACGGACCTGCTCGGCGTACACGTCCTCCCCGGCGCCGGCCACTGGAAGGTGTGTCACTGTGGCTACGTGCGAGATCGCGTCAGGGAGACCGCTGCAAGCCATCGTGAACCCAGCGGATGCGGCGGCCGGCGTTGCTTGAGGCGCGCGAGGTCAGACGGTAGCGAAGTGCATCCATGACCCGGACGCCCGATCCTGTGGACCGGAGCACCATCGCCGTGGGCATGGTCGTCCCGACGCTGCGAGAGGTCGAGACGACGGCCGAGGCGGCGCCGGCGCGCTGGTCAGCGCTCATCGAGCTGCGCGCCGAGCGACCCCGGCTGCCGCCGGTTCGGCACGGGCTCGACGGCCAGGCGCCGGTGCTGATCGGTCGCGGGCCGGTGAGCGAAGCGGAGGCCGCGGGTCGCCGCGTGCTGGCCATCGACGATCCGCGCATGTCGCGCCAGCACGTGCTGCTGACGCCGGCCGGGGGCCACAGTCGCATCGAGGACCTGGGCTCGCTCAACGGCAGCCTGATCAACGGCGAGCCCCTGCGCGCCGCCACGCTGCTGTCCGCCGGCGACGTCATCGAGGTGGGCCGCACGTTGTTCGTCTACTCAGAGGCGCCGGCACCACAGGAGGACGGCGACTCCAGCTTGATCACCTACTCGGCCGCATACGCCGAGCAGCTGGGCAGGCTCGAGGCGATCGCGCCGACGCCGGTCTCGCTGTTGCTCCTCGGCGAGACCGGCACCGGCAAGGAGGTGATCGCCTGCGAGGTCCACCGACGATCCGGCCGCACCGGTCCATATGTGGCAGTCAACTGCGGCGCCCTCCCCGACAGCATCGTCGCCAGCGAGCTGTTCGGGTACAAGAAGGGTGCCTTCTCCGGCGCCAACGAGGATCGCGAGGGCCTGGTGCGCAGCTCGCACGGCGGCACCCTGTTCCTCGACGAGATCGCCGATCTCAAGCCCACCGGCCAGGCGGCGCTCCTGCGCGTGCTGCAGGAGCGTGAGGTGCTGATGGTCGGCGGGACGCGGCCGGTGAAGGTCGACTTGCGCGTCATCAGCGCCACGCATCGCGATCTCGAGGCGCTGGTCGCGAGCGGCGACTTTCGCGCCGATCTGCTGGCGCGCCTGGCGGGCTTCACTCTGGTCCTGCCGCCGCTGCGCCGGCGACGCGAGGACCTAGGCCCGCTGATCGCGACCCTGCTTCGACGGGTCGGCCCGGCGGCCACGAACGTGTCGCTGTCTATGAAGGCGGCGCGCGCGCTGTTCAGCCACGAGTGGCCGCACAACGTGCGCGAGCTCGAGCAGTGCTTGACCTCGGCGGTGGCGCTGGCGCGCGGCGGCGCCATCGAGCTCGAGCACCTACCCGAGGCGGTGCGCGGGGGCGCGTCGGCGCCACGCGTGGAACCGGCGCCATCGGAGACGCCGCCCGAACGGCGCAACCCGCGGCGCTCGGAGATCAGCGACGAGCTGCGCCAGACGCTCACCCAGCTCCTGCAGCAGCACCGCGGCAACGTCGCCGAGATCGCCCGCGTGATGGGCAAGAAGCGCACGCAAATCCATCGCTGGCTGGCCCGCTGTGGGCTGGATCCGAATGTCTTCCGCGGGTCCCGGAGCGGCGACGGCGAGGAGTGACGGCGGGGAGCACGGACGCCCCGAAAAAAAGCAACGTCCGGATCGGTGGTGCCGAGCCGGACGTTCGAAGGCGGTCGTCAGTTGCTGCGCTAGGGCAGGTACCAGACCTCGCCGATGCGGTCGATGGTCACGTTGCCCTTACCAAAGAGGCCGCCCAGCTTCATACCCGGCCTCGGCGCCTGTGTGGGGTCCGAGTAGTACGAGCGTGAGCCGCCCCAGCCGCCGTAGTGGGGCGAGTAGCGCCCCCACGAGGTGATGAAGTTCACCGAATCGACGCGGGAGCCGGTGGTGCCGAAGATGGCCCAGAGCTCCTCGCCGTCGTTGGTGAAGATTTCGAAGGTATCGCCCTTGTGGTCACCACCCCAGCCGCCATAGTGCTCCTCGTCCTCGGAGCCGTCCCAGTTCAGGTAGAAGACGGAGATCCCGTCGACCTCGTTGCCCCACCATACCTTGACCTTCGAGATGCGCTGACCAACGTGCCATACCAGGGGATAGAAATTGTTGCCACCGGAACCACCGAAGGTCGGTCCGTTCCTCACTTCCTGCAGCTCGCTCTGGACGCTACCGAGGTCGCCTTCCGGGTTCGCGCCAGGATCCCCGGACCCATCCATGCACCCACCGGCCGCGAACGCGGCCATCACGATCATGAAAGTACCCGCACACATTCTCATCATTTGTACGACCTCCTTGGCGCACGGGCATGTTCAATAACAATGCCAATCATATATCGCCACACGTTGCATGCATAATCATGAGTTACCCGACTACGCCAAGCGCGAGTGACACAGTCACCGACGACCGGCACACGGTGCCGCGCACGGTCAACTGTGTCACCGCGTGCCTGCGGGCACCGCGTCCCGACGCGTGCGCATGCCGGCGCTCGTGCCCCAGCAACCACCAGGACTCGCGACGAAGAAGAGCTACGGGGGTGGAATCCAGGCGGGGCGGGCGAAGCGGCGGCGGGGAGCCGGTGCGGCTCCCCGCGAGGTGGGGGTCGATCGAAGCGGCGCTACGGAGTCGGGCAGCTCAGGCTGACCCAGTTCAGGTTCGCCTCGGCCGGGACGACGACGCTCTTCTCCAGCGCCGTGCAGCGGTAGTGCACCGTGAAGGCCTTGGCGACGCCGGAGGCGGGATCACCGAGCCGCCCGACGTCGACCTGGTAGCTGCAGTCGTACTTGCCATTGCACTGCGCGGCCACGTCCCAGGATGCGTCATCGAAGAGCGGGCCGTAGGTCGCGTCGACCACCTGGATGCCCGGAGGTGACGAGGGTGCGCCGACGAGGGCCAGCTGGTCGACCGCGCCGCCGGCCCGGCCGGCGAACCCGGCGAAGGCGTAGCGCGCCCCCGCGAACGGCGAACCGGCGGTGATCGTATCCTCCAGCGCCGTCTTGACCTGC